>ERZ1673748.11-NODE-11-length-349142-cov-14.990415_pt1 | contig 349142 bp, 282 predicted proteins | sample MGYA00580196_ERZ1673748 | MGnify/ENA primary metagenome ERZ1673748 (study PRJEB41218, sample SAMN15661796) | gut metagenome | host: Homo sapiens | place: Canada: London | collected 2015-08-20/2019-03-30 | study: EMG produced TPA metagenomics assembly of...
AAATAGCGAACGGAGTCTCCAGCTCTTTCCCGAAACAAGGCGGAGGAATACCTAAAAAAATAAACAAGCAAATTAAATCTACTATTTGCAAACCTTACCGCTGTAAAGATATATAAGCTTCCAGGCAGTCCGAAAGATTACGGTTTTTCATAGGGGATGTAGGAATCCGGATTTTGTTTAGCATAGGGGCGGCCGTCCTGATAAGTTTGAGATCGGGAAAATAAAACTTTTCATCCATAAGTTTTTGTAATTGTTTAAGCGTATATCACTTGGGCGATGTAATCTCCTACTTCTTCTGTAGTGTAGGTTTGATTGTGTTCTGTCAGGTCTTCTGTGATAATGCCTTTTTGAAGCGAAAGGGCGACGGCTTCCCGGATAGCGGTTCCTTCTGCCTGTAAGCCGAAAGCATATTCAAACAACATGGCGGCCGATAAGATTGTCGCTACTGGGTTTGCTATATTTTTTCCGGCAGCTTGTGGATAAGAACCGTGGATCGGTTCGAATAAAGACGTATGTATTCCGATGGAGGCAGAAGGCAATAGTCCTAAGGAGCCTGTGATGACGCTCGCTTCGTCTGTCAGTATGTCTCCAAACATATTTTCGGTAACAATGACGTCGAAATGGCGGGGGTGTTGTATGAGTTGCATGGCGGCGTTGTCTACAAACATATATTCTACTTTTACTTCCGGCCAATCGACCGACATCTCCTGTACGGTTTCCCGCCACAAGCGGGAAGTCGCCAGGACATTCGCTTTATCGACAACCGTCAGTTGCTGACGGCGTTTATGGGCATATTCAAATCCCAGTTTGCATATCCTTCGAATTTCTTCCCGGTTATATACGCAACTGTCGAAAGCCGTTTGTCCGTCTTCCGAACGACCTTGTGGACGGCCGAAATAAATTCCGCCAGTCAGTTCCCGGATACATAGAAAATCAACGCCTTCTATTAACTCCTGTCGTAGCGGGGAGCGGTGGATAAGAGACGGAAAAGTTGCGACAGGCCGTATGTTGGCGTATAAGCCCAATTCTTTTCGCATTTTTAGAAGTCCTTGTTCCGGCCGTATTTTGGCTTTCGGATCATTGTCGAAGCGAGGATCTCCTATGGCACCGAAAAGTATGGCGTCAGCTTCCATACACATTCGATGGGTTTCTTCCGGATACGGATCGCCTTTTGTAGTTATGGCTGCTGCTCCGACAAGGCCAAAGGAATAATCGAAGGTATGTCCAAATCGGTTTCCTATTGCTTCCATGACCTTTAAAGCTTGTTTTATAATTTCGGGACCGATACCGTCTCCCGGAAGTATGGCTATTTTTAGTTTCATCGTATTTTTGAATGTTATTGTTAAAATTTAATTATTACTTTTTCTCCGGCCTTATGTAGGTTCACACAGATTAACCTTCGTGATCGGCGTGTCGTTGATAGACGACCTGAGGGAGCTGATTGGCAGAATTTCGTTCCGGATAAAACTTTCATATTGAACAACAACAAATTTTTCTGAACCGAAAGTTCACCTATCAGCAACGGATCTGCATCAATCGACGAGATACATATACGGGGGGCGAAAGGGACACTTATCGTTTTCTGGGGAAGTCCGAAAACCTACTTTATCTTTGTTCTTCGAATGCCTGTATTTTTTCCCGAATGCTCAATACGTAATCGATATCGTCGAAACCTTTTAGAAGGCATTCTTTTTTATAAGGATTGAGATCGAATGTTTCGGTTTCATTCTCATAACAGATCGTTTGTTTTTCCAGGTTGATAGTGAGAAGAGTCTCTGGAAAAGCTTCTGTTTGCTTAAACAGTCCGGCTAAAAACGGTTCTGAAATTTGTACAGGTAATAAGCCATTATTGAGGGCGTTGTTGCGGAATATATCTGCAAAATGACTGGATACGACCGCTTTAAAACCGGCATCCCGGATGGCCCAGGCCGCATGTTCGCGACTGGATCCGCATCCGAAATTTTTACCTGCAATCAGGATGGATCCCTTGTATTTACCGTCATTTAGGACGAATCCGGATTGCGGATGTCCTTCCCAGTCGTATCGCCAGTCGTAAAAAAGGTTGGACCCCAAACCTTCTTTGTGAGTTGTTTTGAGAAAACGGGCGGGAATGATCTGATCCGTATCTATATTTTCGATATTTAAGGGAACGGCTGTGCTGGTCAGTATGTCGAATTTGTCGATCATGGGATTGAGGTTTAAATGTGAAAATGTTTAAAGGTTCAAATGTTCGGTTGTTTTAGAATTCGGAGGGGGCGGGGGATAAATCGGGATAGGTGATCACTCCGTGTATGGCTGTAGCGGCGGCAACCAAAGGACCGGCTAAGAGAGTTCGCGCTCCCGGGCCTTGTCGTCCTTCAAAGTTCCGGTTGGAAGTGGCCACACAGTATTTCCCTTCGGGAATTTTATCCTCATTCATAGCCAGGCAAGCCGAGCATCCGGGTTGGCGTAATTCAAATCCGGCTGCTTCCAGGGTATCCCGGATACCTTCTTCAATCGCTTGTTTTTCCACTTGCTTGCTTCCTGGAACAATCCAGACCGTTATATGAGGCGCTTTCTTTTTTCCTTTTACATAGTTCGCAAAAGCCCTTAGGTCTTCGATACGTCCGTTGGTACAACTACCTACAAATACATAGTCTATTTTTTTGCCTTCCATCCGGTCTCCAGCTTGGAAATTCATGTATTTTAACGCTTTCCAAAAAGAAAGACGGGAAGAGGGAGCTATTTCTTCCGGACGGGGGATGGTACCGTTAATTTTTATACCCATTCCGGGATTTGTGCCGTAAGTGATCATCGGTTCGATGTCTTCGGCCCGGAAATTGACTTCTTTATCGAAAACGGCATCGGGATCACTATAAAGTTGCTTCCATTTTTCCAGTGCTTTTTTCCAAGCGATCCCTTGAGGGGCGTATTCCCGGCCTTTTAAATAGGCGAATGTCTTTTCGTCCGGAGCAATCATACCGCCTCTGGCTCCCATTTCGATGCTCATATTACAGATGGTCATCCGGGCTTCCATGGAAAGCGAACGGATAGCTGAGCCGGCGAATTCGATGAAATGACCCGTTCCGCCATCAGTTCCGAGCCGGGAAATAATGTAAAGGATGATGTCTTTGGCACATACGTTTTCTTTTAATTCTCCTTCAATATTGATGCGCATGGTTTTGGGACGGATTTGCAAAACGCATTGGGAAGCCAATACCATTTCCACTTCACTGGTACCGATTCCGAAAGCAATACATCCTAGAGCTCCGTGGGTAGACGTGTGGCTGTCTCCACAGACAATCGTCATACCCGGTTGCGTCAAACCGGTTTCAGGACCGACGACATGTACAATACCGTTCCGGGAACTTCCTACTTTAAAAATCCGGATTCCCTGTTCGGCGCAATTTTTTTCCAGCGTCGACAGTTGTTCCCGGGAAAGGGGATCCTGTGCCGGTAGATGTTGGTGTATGGTCGGTATATTGTGATCGGGACTGGCTGTCGTTTGATCGGGACGGAACACTTTTATTCCCCGTTTACGAAGGCCTTCAAAAGCTTGTGGACTGGTGACTTCGTGTATATATTGCCGGTCAATATACAATACACATGCTCCTCCGGCGATAGCATCTACTACGTGGGCTTCCCAAATCTTATCGAATAATGTCTTCATGAATTTTAATTAAAACGTTTATCAGTTAGCGTTTGATTCCTGTTGGTTATTGTCTGTTTAAAAGTAAATGGCTAAGGTGATGGGCTGCCATTTTTTCCATCTGTATTTTCCGACGATTGTTGAAAAATTATGAAATTTTCGAGATTGCATCTAAAAAAGATTCTACCGAAGCGGAGATAATATCTGTATTTGCTGCAAATCCGTGATACATTTTCCCTTTATGGGATATTTGCACATGTACTTTCCCCAGGTCGTCACTCCCTCTCGTAATGGCTTGTACCAGATATTCTTCCACATGAACCCGGCGTTTGGTTATGCTTTTTACGGCATTAAAGGCGGCATCCACAGGACCGTTTCCACTAGCTGTCTCTGTAAATATATCTCCTCCGAAGCTTACTTGTACTGTGGCTGTAGGAAGGGTGGTGGAACCGCATACGACTTGCAGAGCTTCCAGTTTCAGAGAACGATTCTTTCTGGATTTTTCCATACCTGCTAATACTTCCAGATCCCGGGTGGTGATATCTTTTTTCTTATCCGCCAGTTCCAGGAATTTCTGGTAGAGGATGTCCAGCTCTTCGCCTTCCGGGGTATAACCTATTTCTTTTAAATGATGTTTTAAGGCTGCGCGTCCGCTACGGGCTGTGAGGATAATACTGGACTGATCGACGCCAACTTCTTCCGGAGCGATAATTTCATAGGTTTCTCTGCTTTTCAGTACTCCGTCCTGGTGAATGCCGGAAGAGTGTGCGAAGGCGTTTCTACCTACAATCGCTTTGTTGGGCTGGACAGGCACGCGCATCAGACTGGATACTAATTGACTGCTCGCTATTATTTGCCGGGTGTTGATGCCTAAATCGAAATTCAGGTTTTTGTGGCAGGAAATGGCCATTACTACTTCTTCTAAAGCGGTATTCCCGGCTCGTTCTCCCAAGCCATTGATTGTTACTTCTACTTGGCGGGCGCCGTTTTGGATAGCGGCAATGGTATTTGCTGTTGCCATGCCCAGGTCATTGTGACAATGAGTAGAAATAATGGCTTTGTCGATATTGGGAACGTGGTTTTTCAGGTAGGCGATTTTTGCACCGTATTCATTGGGCAGGCAATAGCCCGTCGTATCAGGTATATTTACCACTGTTGCGCCTGCCTGTATAACGGCTTCTATCACCCGGGCCAGGTATTCTTCAGCGGTACGCCCTGCGTCCTCCGCATAAAATTCCACATCCTCTACAAATCGGCGGGCATATTTTACTGCTTCTACCGCCTGCCGGATGATCTCTTCAGGAGTGGAGTTTAATTTTTCATAGATATGATAATCTGAGGTCCCGATCCCTGTGTGAATACGTCCTCTTTGGGCAAATTTCAACGCTTCTGCGGCTACTTCGATGTCTTTTTTCACTGCCCGGGTTAAGGCACAGATCGTCGGATTCGTAACGGCTTTAGAAATTTCTACGACCGAATTGAAATCTCCCGGACTTGAGACCGGAAATCCGGCTTCAATGATATCGACACCTAGTTTTTCCAATTGGCGGGCCACTTCAATTTTTTCGATTGTATTCAATTGGCAACCGGGTACCTGTTCCGCATCCCGTAAAGTCGTGTCGAAGATGTATATTTTTTCTGTCATGTCTTTTGGTTTAAATGTAAAAAGAGCGACAAAGGCTTAAAATTTCAGCTGTCCCTTTCTGACCGGAATCGCAAAATCGGCCTTTAAGTAAGTAAACCGAGGAGGGCGAATAACGTAGCGGCTCGTTTAAAATCATCGGTTTTTAAACCTTTGTCCTCCGAAGGGGTCAGTTGTTTTCCGGTCTCAACTTGCGGACTACGCTTCCGGCTTGCCACATTTCTGAATCCCGCATGGCTTTCAGTTCGGAATCTAACTTTTCCCGGTAGTCGGGCCGGCTATTGGCATTAATAGATCGTTGGGCTTCATTTCCGCAGGCAACTTCCTGGTATAATTCTTCAAATACGGGTTTGGCCGCATCTCTGAATTTTTCCCACCAGTCCAGTGCTCCCCTTTGGGCCGTTGTAGAACAGTTGGCATACATCCAATCCATTCCGTTTTCGGCGATCAGGGGCATAAGGCTTTGGGTCAGTTCTTCTACCGTTTCATTGAACGCTTCGGAAGGTGTGTGTCCGTGAGCCCTCAGGGTATCATACTGTGCAGCAAAAAGTCCTTGGATAGCTCCCATTAAGGTACCTCTTTCTCCCGTCAGGTCGGAGTATACTTCTTTTTGAAAGGTCGTTTCGAACAGATAGCCTGATCCCACACCAATTCCCAGAGCGATAACCCTTTCCATAGCTTTTCCGGTAGCATCCTGAAAAATAGCATAACTGGAATTCAACCCTCTGCCTTGCAGGAACATTCTTCTCAGACTCGTTCCGGAGCCTTTGGGAGCGATCAGGATAACGTCGACATCGGCAGGAGGGATAATGCCTGTCCGTTCTTTATACGTGATACCGAAGCCATGGGAAAAGTAAAGTGCTTTTCCGGGAGTCAGGTGTTTTTTTATCAAAGGCCAGGCTGAGATTTGTCCTGCATCGGAGAGCAAATACTGAATAATTGTCCCTTTTTCTGCGGCTTCTTCCATTTCAAATAAAGTCTCTCCCGGTATCCAGCCATCGGCTACAGCTTTATCCCAGGATTTGCTGTTTTTCCGTTGTCCGACAATGACGTGAAAGCCATTGTCCTTCAGGTTGAGAGATTGTCCGGGACCCTGTACTCCGTAACCAATCACTGCAATTGTGTCATTCTTTAAAGTTTCCAATGCTTTGGAAAGCGGGAACTCTTCACGGGTGACTACGTTTTCTTCTGTTCCTCCGAAATTAATTTTTGCCATAATAGTAAATTTTAATGGTTTATGTGTTTGTTGTAAATTTGATTTCTTTTTAAAACTTTGCTCTGGTACGATTTTAGATCGACATAGAATCTGGATTGCTTTTTAAAAATTCTGTCATCAATTCCCGTTTCGATTTGATGACAGCGACCAGACCGGAACGTACAAATTGATATACTCCATAAGGTTTCAATAATTCGAACAGAGCTTGGGTTTCCTTTTTGTGTCCGGTTTTTTCTAATACAATGTAATCGTTGTCGACTTCCAAAATGCGTACGTGTTGGTCCCTGACCAGATTTTCTATATTTTTATTCCGAGCTACTTTGTAAAGTGCGATTTCTTGTAGGACTAATTCATCCGGAGTAAAGACAAATACTTTCAATACGTCGATTTTTTTCTCGATTTGTTTGGCTAATTTTTCTACTTTTTCCGGATCGGTATGGACAACAACCGTATATTTATATATCCCCGGTATGGAAGATTCCGAAGCGGTGAGGCTTTCGATATTTACATCCCGGTAGGTGAAAACAATAGTGATTTGATTGAGTAGTCCTACTTTGTTTTCTGAAAAGATGGTGATGATATATTCTTTTTCCACGACTTTAATTTTTAAGGGGTCGGTCAGGGAGGTTTATTCCAATCGTATTTCCGAAACAGAAGCACCTGCCGGTATCATAGGAAAAACATTTTCTTCTTTTTCTACTTTTACTTCTAAAAGATAAGCCTTTGTGCTTTTTTTCATCCTTGCGATAGCAGCGGGTAATTGCGTCCGGTTTTCGACACATTCGTATCCCATGTCATTCCCGCAGGCAATCAGTCCGAAATCTGGATTAATCATTTCAGTAAAGGAGTAGCGTTTGTTGAAAAATAACTCCTGCCATTGCCTTACCATGCCGAGATAGTTATTGTTCAACAGTATAATTTTTATCGGAATACGGGATTGAAAAATAGTTCCCAATTCCTGTAAGTTCATTTGAAATCCCCCGTCTCCTACGAAAAGGCATACCTCTCGTTCGGGCATTCCGATTTTGGCTCCTATGGCGGCAGGAAGTCCGAAGCCCATGGTACCCAATCCTCCGGAGGTTACCAGGCTGCGGCTTTGCGTGAAATGGAAATAACGGGAAGCTATCATTTGTTGTTGTCCGACGTCCGTCACTAAAATGGCATTGTCCTGATAAGCTTTGGATACCAGGTGTACCACTTCTCCCATACGCAGGAAGGGGGCTTCCGGAAATAGTTCTTTTTCAATGATTTCCTGATATTCGATGTGATAACACGCCTGAAATTCTGCTAGCCATTTGGGATGATTCTTTTTAATAATGCGGTTGGTCAGCATCGGAAGAGTTTCTTTTACATTTCCGATAACAGGTATATCTGCATAGATAATCTTGTTGATTTCGGCCGGATCGATTTCCATATGGATGATCTTGGCATTTATACCGAATTTTTCCGGGTCACCGGTTACCCGGTCGTCAAACCGCATGCCGATGGCAAGGAGTAGATCGCATTCTTTGTTTTTAATATTGGGGGCATAATTCCCGTGCATTCCTAACATACCGACATATTGAGGATGCTTCGTGGGGATGGCGGAAAGTCCCAATAGCGTAGAGGCTGCCGGAATGCCGCTTTTTTGTAAAAAATCCAGTAGTTCTCTTTCTGCATGTCCGAGCAATACGCCCTGTCCGACGAGCGCCAAGGGCTTCCGGGCAAAATTGATAAGCCGCGCCGCCGCTGCGATTTGTGCTTCATCCGGTTGTGGATAAGGCATATAACTTCGGATGCCGCTGATTTTCGGGTAGTGAAAGGCTGTGATTTCCTGCTGGGCATCTTTGGTAATGTCCACTACTACCGGACCCGGTCGGCCGGACCGGGCGATGTAAAATGCTTTGGCTATCGCTGCCGGAATATCAGCTGCCTGTTTTACCTGGCAGTTCCATTTGGTCACAGCTTGGGTAATCCCGATAAAATTGGTTTCTTGAAAAGCATCTGTACCTAAAAGTCGGGAACTGACCTGTCCGCTAATCACGACGATAGGAGTGGAGTCCATTAAGGCATCTGCCAGCCCCGTTACCGTATTGGTAGCTCCCGGTCCGGAGGTTACGAAACAAACGCCGACTTTCCCGCTTACCCGGGCATACCCTTGGGCGGCATGTATAGCTCCCTGTTCGTGGCGTACCAGAATATGACGGATACGATCTCGGTAGTCGTATAAGGCATCATAAACCGGCATAATCGTCCCTCCCGGGTAGCCAAAGATGGTGTCGATGCCTTCTTCCAGTAAAGATTCGATAACGGCTTGGGCTCCCGATACTCCCGTGGAGGGTATACATGGCTTTTCTCTTTGCAGAGAAAGTGTAGTCCTATTCATTGTGAGTGTGTTGTGTGTCGTTTTTAATAAATATCTCTGATGGCTCCTTTGTCAGCGGAACTGACCAGCATGGCATAAGCTTGTAATGATTTCGATATACGACGGTCGCGGGCAACCGGCTTGAAAACCTTGCAGGCTTTGAGCCGGGCTGAAAGTTCCTCAGGAGAAAGAAGCAGATTGATACGGCGTTCCGGGATATTTATTTCGATCGTATCCCCGTCTTGTACGACTGCTATTTCTCCTCCTGCCGCGGCTTCCGGAGAAATGTGACCGACAGAAAGTCCGGATGTTCCTCCGGAAAACCGTCCGTCCGTGATGAGGGCACAGACCTTATCCAATTGTTTGGATTTCAGATAAGAAGTGGGGTAAAGCATTTCTTGCATCCCCGGTCCCCCTTTCGGTCCTTCGTAACGGATAACCACCACCTCTCCGGCTTTGACTTCATCGTTTAAAATCCCATTCATGGCTTGTCCCTGGGATTCGAAAACTCTTGCTTTTCCCCGGAATTTCAAAAGGGATTCGTCGACTCCAGCTGTTTTTACAATACATCCGTTCCGGGCAATATTGCCGGTAAGTACAGCTAAACCGCCGTCTGTAAAGTAAGCATGCGCTACATCCCGGATACAACCCTGAGTCCGGTCGTCGTCAAAACTATTATGGTAATTGCCCTGTGCTCCCAGTTCCCTGCAAAACTTATTTCCCGGTGCACTCAGATAGAACTTCCGGGCTTTTTGACTCAATCGTTTACTGCTGAGGTTATATTTGGCCAGGCAACTTTCCAAACTGTTGTATCCGATTCTTTTTACCGTGGTGTCGATTAAACCGGCGGCGGCTAATTCTCCCATAATGCTCATTACTCCTCCGGCCCGGTTTACGTCCTGCATATGATAATGAGAATTGGGAGCTACTTTGCAGAGTACCGGGATTTTTTTCGATAGGCGATCGATGTCTTGCATGGTAAAATCAACTTCGGCTTCATGGGCGATCGCCAATAAATGGAGTACCGTATTCGTAGAACCTCCCATGGCGATATCCAAAGCCATTGCATTTTCAAAAGCGGCTTTCGTTGCAATAGAACGGGGTAAAACGGAATGATCTCCTTCAAAATAATACGATCCCGCTTTTTGTACAATCAGGGAAGCTGCTTTTTCAAACAAGCGTTTCCGGTTTTTATGGGTAGCCGGTATAGTGCCGTTTCCGGGTATGGCCAATCCCAATGCTTCTGTCAGGCAATTCATAGAATTTGCAGTAAACATACCTGAACAAGAACCGCAACCCGGACAAGCGCATTTTTCTATTTCTTCTACCTCTTCTTCACTATATCGTTCGTCTGCCCCCATAACCATAGCGTCGATCAAGTCCACGGCTTTTCCTTTGTAAGATCCGGCTTCCATAGGTCCGCCTGATACGAATAAAGTGGGAATGTTTAGCCGCATGGCCGCCATTAACATGCCGGGAGTAACCTTATCACAATTACTGATGCAAACCAAAGCATCGATTTTATGAGCATTGGCCATATATTCAATACTGTCGGCTATGATTTCCCGGGAAGGTAAAGAATAAAGCATACCTTCGTGTCCCATTGCGATGCCATCGTCTATGGCAATGGTGTTAAATTCAGCAGCAAAACAGCCTCTTTGTTCAATCAAAGCTTTTACATATTGCCCGATTTCGTGTAAATGGCCATGCCCCGGTACAAACTGGGTGAACGAATTAGCGATGCCAATTACCGGCATCCCAAATTGTTCTTTTTTCATCCCGTTTGCACGCCAGAGACTTCTAGCTCCTGCCATTCTCCGGCCTGTCATGGTCATTTCGCTTCTTAGTTTGTTTCTCATTTTTATATAAATTGTGCAGTGTGTTCCTCAAAACAAAAAGGCCTTTCCCATTTGTGAGAAAGGCCTTTTTAATACGTTATATATTTTAGATCATCATTCCATTAAATACACCTTTCTCACGTCGTGGCAGAGGACCACGAGCATCAGAATATTAATGAGGTGTAGAGATAAATTCGTCATATTTTAAATTTTTATGCAGACAAATGTATGAATTAAATTTTTGAAAAACCAAATAATTCTTCAATTATTTACATTCTATGAGCATTTTGTATAGAATTATACAATTACAATCGTGTGCATAAAAATTCATTTATTTTGAATATTTGAAAGAAGGGAAAGAAGGGTGGATTCTGAATTTAAATGAATTGAGTTGCAGAAAAAACCATAAGGGTAAATGAGGGTGGAACTCTAGATTGAAATTTATTCAGCGGCTCAAGGAAGGGTAGATGTTAAGTTGAAAAAAATCCAGCAGAAATATCGTTTTGCCACTAACTTTCCTCAAAAGCCTCCTTTTATAGATCGAAATAAAAGCTCTTAGACAGTTAGAATTTTGAGTAATTGGATAGAAAATGCCTGTAAATTCTATAGGAAAGATAGGAAATAAACTTTTAAATACCTATTCCCCTTTAGGATGAGGGGAAACATAGGGTTCCGTTTTGATAGAAGATAGGGGAAAGAAAAATCCTCTTATATCTTCCGGTAAGATATTTTTTCCTGTTAGGAATTCATAATTATAATGTACAGCCGAAAACTGTTGTTTAGGTTTATTTTCCCATCTGAGCAAGGCCATCAGGATAATGATGACAATCGCCAGAATGCCCGTTATTACTAATCTCATCGCCTCAAAATTTAATATGTGGATGTTTGTATACGAAGAAAAACAGAATAAGGTTATGAAAACAGTGGAAAAAATGAGAAGGGTTTTAAAGAAAGCGGAGGTTTTCGAAGATATAGCTTGTTTTTTGCTTCCGGAAAACTTTGTAACTTTGTGGGAATTATTATGGAAGGATGGATACGATTATTGATTTATTTGAGCGAAGTTGTGTGAAATTCCCGGATAATCCTTATTTATGGGAAAAAAGGCAGGGGAAATATGAAGCTATGACTTATTCCCAAACAAATTCTCGGGTGAGAGATATTGCTGCCGGATTAATGGCTATAGGGATAAAGAAAGGAGAGAGGGTTGCTTTATTGAGTGAAGGACGCAGGGATTGGGTATGTGCTGAATTGGGTATTTTGTATGCAGGAGGAATAAATGTACCTTTGAGTATTCGCTTGACGGAACAGGAATTAGTGTTTCGTTTAAATCATTCGGAAGCCCGTTTTGTATTTGTTTCTTCTTATTATTTAAAGCGTCTTAGGAATATTGAAGGGCAATTGAATTCGGTAGAGCGGATTTTTGTATTCGATTATAAGGGAGAAATAACGGATAAGTATGTTTCTTTTACCGATCTTGTGGAAAAAGGGAAACGGCATTTACATGTTTTCCCGGGATGCCTGGAGACAGTCGGGAAGACGATCCGGGGAGAAGATATTGCGAATATCTCTTATACTTCGGGGACGACTGCCGAGCCAAAGGGTATACTGCTTACTCATGCAAATTACGTGAGTAATGTCTTACAGGCTGATTCTCTCATTCGGATTCCGGCCTATTACAGAATTTTACTCTTTTTGCCTTGGGATCATAGTTTTGCTCATACTGTCGGGATTTATTCTTTTATGTACAATGGAGCTTCTTTGGCAGCTGTGGATTTCGGAAATTCTCCTTTGGAGTTTCTTCGCAACATACCGGTAAATATGAAGGAAATTAAGCCTCATGTTTTACTTAGCGTACCGGCTATTGCTAAGAATTTTAGAAAAAATATTGAAGCAAAGATTCGTCGGCAGGGTCGTTTTATAGAAATACTTTATACCTGGGGCTTAAAATTTGCTTATTGGTTTCAAGGGAGGGAAAGCTTTGCCAGGAGAGGAGTGAAAAGCCTTGCCTATCCAATTTGGTATCTATTCGATCGTCTTTTATTTTTTAAGATACGTCAGTCTTTCGGCGGGGAACTGCGTTTTTTTATCGGAGGTGGGGCTTTATTGGACATCGAGTTGCAGCAGTATTATTGTGCACTTGGTATTCCGATGTACCAAGGATATGGTTTGTCGGAAGCTTCTCCTGTAATTAGTTCTAATACTCCTGAAAGATACCGATTGGGATCCTCGGGAATGCCGGTGCGACCGATGGAGTTGAAAATATGTGACGAGGGGGGAAAAGCTTTAGCTGCAGGAGAAACGGGAGAGATTGTAATAAAGGGAGGAAATGTCATGCGGGGATATTGGAAAAATGAATCGTCTACGAAAGAAGTTATCCGGGAAGGTTGGCTCTATACAGGAGATTTGGGTTATGTGGATTCGGATGGTTTTTTGATGGTATTGGGACGTTTTAAATCTTTATTGATTGCTAATGACGGAGAAAAATACAGTCCGGAAGGAATAGAGGAAGCGATTGTAGAAAAGTCGAAATTTATTGATTATTGTATACTGTATAATGATCAATCCCTTTATACCGTAGGCTTGATTGCTCCGAATAAGGTTGTCTTAAAAGAATATATTCAGCAAAAGCATGTGGAATTGGGATCGATAGAGGGATATAAGTTAATGTTGGAAAAACTGCATGAGGAATTAATGGAGTTCCGTTATGGGGGGAAGTTTGCCGGACTTTTTCCGGAAAGATGGCTACCGGCAGTTGTTGCTATTTTACCTGAGCCGTTAAGTGATAAAAACGGAACGATTAACTCGACTTCCAAAGTCGTACGCCGACGGATTACCGAATTGTATCAGACCGAATTAGAACAGGCTTATACAGTAGAGGGAAAGGATATTTTTAACGTGAAAAACACCCAAAATATCCGGAGATATATGGAGAGTTGAAAAGAAAAGTGTTCCGGAAAAACGTTTTGTAAATCAAAAAACAGAAAGAGATTTTGTAAATCAGATCTATTTGTCATTTTAAAGAAAAAAATATGCGTCGTGAAACTATAGCAGTGCAGATCGGGGAGGTTGTACTTTCGTCAGAGCAGCCCGTATTGGTACAGTCCATGTTAAATACTTCCACTTTAGATACAGAAGCTTGTGTAGAACAGTCTATCCGTATCATAGAAGCTGGTGGGCAGTTGGTGCGCATCACTGCTCCGGGAGTAAAAGAGGCTGAAAATCTGAAAAATATTCGGGATATTTTACGAGAACGATCTTATACGGTTCCTCTTTCTGCAGACATTCATTTTAGTCCTGCCGCTGCTTTAGTAGCGGCCCGTTATGTAGAAAAAGTAAGGATTAATCCCGGAAATTTTGTCGATAAACGGGCTACTTTTCAGAATCTGGTATACACAGAAGAGGAATATGCGGCAGAACTGCAGCAGCTAAAGTGCAAATTCACGGAATTTCTGGATGAATGCCGTCGTCACCATACGGCTGTACGTATCGGGACAAATCACGGTTCTTTATCCGATCGGATTATGAGCCGGTATGGAAATACGCCTGCCGGAATGGTGGAGGCCACTATGGAATATTTGAGGATTTGTCAGGAAATCGGTTTTGATCAGGTGGTCATATCTTTAAAGTCCAGTGATTGCCGGATCATGGTAGAAGCTGTCCGTTTGTTAGTCAAGGAAATGGAGAAAGCCGGCATGAAATATCCCCTGCATCTAGGGGTGACTGAAGCGGGAGAGGGAGAAGACGGGCGTATTCGTTCGGCTGTCGGAATTGGCTGTTTGTTGAACGAAGGAATAGGCGATACGATACGGGTGTCGTTGACAGAAGCTCCGGAACAGGAGATTCCGGTTGCCCGAACCTTAATCGGCCTTTGTCGTCCGATGTATCAGCCCGGTCGGTTATATGCTATGGGTAGGTCTACAAAACCCGTTATTGTTGCTGATATTTCGGCTTCTGAGGTAGTAGACGAAAAGGCGATCCGGCAATTGGATTTTTATGAAAATAAGGAAATAGATCCTGCTTTAGGAGTACGTTTAGAGGCAGGGGCTAAATCCCCGGAAATGATATATACGGAAGCTTTAGGACCGGAATTGACGAAATTACCTTCTGCTTTACGGATTATTGTCCCTTCCCGAAATCTGGATATGGCGCATGTATACCATCGGGGAGCCTGTCCGTTGGTGAGCCGGAACGAATTTATGCAAAAAAAATTGCCGGAGCAGGGAGGTACCGTTTTTGTCGAGATTGTAAAAAAAGAAGAAATTGATTTGAAATTTATAGAACAATTGCGAAAAACAGAACGTGTTTTCATTGTTTTAACTCTTTCGCAACCGGATTATCATCTATGGCATGAGATGTATAGGCTTTTACAACAAGCCGGTATAACGCATGAAATTATTCTTAAAACGAAAGTAAAGACGGCTGATAAAGAACGAGCTGCTCTTCAGATTGCAGCTCATACGGGTGGGTTATTTATAGATCGTATACCTTATGGGTTGTGGATTACGGCTTCTCAGGAAGAAAATATTGCTTTTACTTTAAATCTGAGTCGTAATATTTTGCAATCTGCCGGATTGAGACGTTATAAAGCAGAGTTTGTAAGTTGTCCGGGTTGCGGACGTACTCTTTATAATCTGGAGGAGGCTGTTGCTAAAGTGAAGGGAGCTTTTTCTCATTTAAGCAAACTGAAGATTGCGATTATGGGGTGTATTGTAAACGGGCCGGGAGAGATGGGGGATGCTGATTATGGATATGTTGGGGCGGGCAACGGCAAAGTCAACCTTTATAAAGGAAGAAAAATGGTGAGAGCCGCTGTGCCCGAGCAGCAGGCCATTGCTGCGCTCGAACAATTGATCCGGGAAAACGGAGATTGGTGCGACCGTAGTGAATAAACGAATTGTCGGTTAAGAGACGGAATGGGATTTATTCAAACCTTCCCGCATCCGGATAAGCATTTGTTTGGATAAGGAGTGCTATTCTATATCTGGCAAGCATCTGTTTGGTCATTTGCTGATTAACGGACTCTTGATTCGAATAAAGGTGTATAATCAGGACCGTTTGTATACGAAATAATATTCCTTTGTTTCGGTCAGAGAATTTTGATCCGCTTTATTTCAGGCGGAAAGTTGCTAAGACGGCTTTATGATCGGTGGGCCATATACCCAGGGGAGCTAAAATAGGGTCAGACGTTTCTTCAGTCATTCGTTCTCCCCGGAGAATATCTCCTCGGGGCCCCACTAGGGTCACCTCCGTCAGGGATAATCCTTTAAAAGGAGCGTACATGATAAAATCAATACGATCTCTATCGTCTGCTTGTGGTGACCAGACTAATTTTTTCAAAGCGATATCCTTACAATCGGCAGGACATGTAAATCCGGGATGAGTCAGTGGATCCGGATAAATTTCGCGGTAGGCGTCTTTATAACCGGCTTTTTCCAGCATAACAGATACATCCCAAGGGACAACGAGACCTTGATGGTCGCGAATATTTTTTGTTGCCTTTGTCCAGTCGAGATGGGAAGGTTCGTTGAAATCTCCTCCCAAGATGACAATGCGTCCCGCAACCCGATCTTTCGCTGCTGCTTCCAGAAAACAAGCAATGGCGTCATCCCGTACAGAAAGACGGTTCAAATAGAGGATTGAGTCGATATGAGTTACCGGTTCCCTTTTTTCCCATGTATTTCCATCGTAACCCCTTGCATCATAATAAGCACAGTTCCGGTAATCCAGGTGGGCTGTATAAAGAGCGACCTCTGTGTCTCCTATCCGGGTAATGGCTTTATAAATACTTCCCCGGTCGTCTTTTAGTGGATAGATGGTTAAACTATCTGCAATCGGGTAACGACTTAATAAACCGGAATCTTCGGAATAAAAAGAATAATAAATTTCCCCTCTTTGTTTTAAAGCTTCTACTATCCGATCGCAAAAACGAGTATGGTGGTAATTACGTACTTCACTCAAGGTTACAAAATCGGCTTTACTTCGGGCAATCTCATCCGCAACGGCTTCAAATCCTTTTTCCACGACTGCACCCTCCTGCCAGATATTGAATTGAAGTACTCTGAACGTTTTCTCTTGTTGACAGGAAAAACAACAGCATATGTACAAAAACAATCCCCAGACAGATCCGTTTTTTATTTTCATAATCGTATCATTAGTTGTCACTGATAATGAGTTCTTTTTCGTTTTAAATAGGAGAATCGAAAAAGAATGATCCGGAAGACAAAAATACAAATTAAAATTTTTTAAAAGAAAATAGAATAAAATATTCTATATATCGAAAGTATCCGTAAAAAAAAGAAACAGAGTCATAAAAAAGCGGGATTACCCAAACCATTTTTGCAAAATATGAGTTTAAATATACAGAGAAAATGGATTTAATAATTTAATACAGAAGTGATATGATGTTTATTTGGTACATTATCATTGGGATTATTGCTGGTTGGATAGCTGGTAAGATAATGAAAGGTAGCGGTTACGGTTTATTTGTAAACATGATCGTTGGGATTATTGGAGGAGTATTGGGAGGCTGGTTGTTCAGTTTGGTAGGTATAGAATCTACCGGCGGTATAATTGGCAGTTTGATTATTTCTGTCGTAGGAGCTATCGTTTTACTTTGGTTCGTCTCTTTAGTGAGTCCTTCCCACCGAAAGTGAGTCACATATCAGGGGAAGAGATGAGAATGTCCAAAAAACGAAGTTTTACTTTTTTGAAAAAGAATAGGGGAACTAAAGTGCCTGATTCGTATTTATCAAAATTTTAGGTCTGTCGGCCAGAAGTTTGAATGTCTTTATCCGTTGAAGAGGAAAAATTTCGAAGCAGTAAAAATTTTTCTGGGTATTCTCATCGAATCCCGATATTTTTGAGAGTAGAATGGAGAAGAAAAGGCATAGAATTTAGTCAAAAGATATGTATTTTTGTTCCCTAATCGAATGTTCTATGAAAAAACTAATTCTACTTTTCAGTTTACTTACAGTTTGTTTTGGTAAAAGTTATGCTTCTCGGATGGATTGGGTAACCTCTCCGGATTCCGTATCTTTTCAAAATTTGTCTGTTTCCGACTTTCAAAAGCTTCTGGCAGATACGACTGTACAATTAATAGATGTCCGGACTCCTGCAGAATTTGAAGCGGGACATATACCTCATGCCTTGAATATAGATGTGAAAGAGGTGAATTTTGAAAAAAATATAAAAACACTTGATCCGTCCCGGCCGGTTGCGGTATATTGCAGAAGCGGTGTGAGAAGCCGGAAAGCTGCCCGGAAATTAGCAGAAAAAGGATTTCAGGTTTACAATTTGGACAAAGGATTTCTAAGCTGGCCAAAGCATTAACAGCATTTTGTGTCTGATTTCTGCTCGTTCCTGAAACGCTGATTCCTCTTTATTCTGTTCTGATTAAAAAATTAATGAGAACGATTCAAAGGAAAGTTCCGAAACTCAGACAAAATAGTGATACTGCTTTGACATTTTGACAATTAACGTACAAAACGAATTCCTACAGAAATATTGGCCATAGAGATATTTTCACCATCTTGCGGATTAAGAGTAAATTTCGTCGTTTCTCCAGCACTATTTTTATATGTAAAATTTTTGATATTGCCGAAAAGTAAAGATAATTTAATGCCCAAAGCGACTTTATCTGACAAAGCAAAGTCATAACCGATCGATCCTTTACCTGCCAGGCATCCTCCTGTGAACGATTCTTCTTCATCTGCTTCCTTGGTTATTTCTTTAAAATGTCCATAACCAATTGCCAAGGTATATACAAAAGCATCCCGTCGGTAAGATATCGGTATACGCCCCGCAAAAGAAGGTCCGATAAACTGAATTTTAGTGTTATCTTTTAAATAGTGATTCTCAATTGTTCCTGAATGTTTGGCATTATAATAATCATATTCTATACCTAACGCAATTTTTCTTTTTAGGAAAAAATGTAAATCAATGCCAAATTGTCCTCCTAGACGCATATTATTGATAAAATCTGTCAGTTCTTCGCTGCCTTCAGGCGTTCTTCCTAAACGGTATCCGGTACCTCCACTGATAGCGAGCCGGAAAACAGGTCTCTTTAAATAATTTTGTTTTTGTATAGAAGGAATAATAGTGTCGTTAGAGCTCTCTCTCCAGTTATAATATTCCGGATCTGTTGCCTGTCGTAAAGTGTCCGGCCTATGTACGTAAGTGGTGTCTTGCGCTTTTGTAGAAAAAGGAAGTATAAAAAGAATAAATAAACAAACACCTATAAAACTTCTCATATATCTCTTGTTTTTAATGCTATAATAAATATTTATTTTATGCAAAAATATTTAAATAAAATTAAAATGAAAATTATTTTATATTTTTTATTACAAATTTTTCAGTTTTATAAAGGGGAAACTGATTTCAGGGGAGCCGCGGAAAAGGCCCAGTATAAGGACTTCAAGTATAGATACATTTGGATCTCTCGGATGAAGAATTGCATATCTATAATTGTAGAGAGGTTTTAGGAAACTGACACAGTATGTAAATAAGGGAGATAATTTGAAAAGAGAGGGCATTTCTAAAAAATGTCCCCTAAAAGTTTTTGGTCTGACTTTTAGGGGCATTTCATTTTTAAACAATTTTAAGCTATAAATTGTATTTTATTATTTGCTTGCTTCTTCCACAGCAACGGCGACAGCAACGGTTGCACCTACCATAGGGTTGTTTCCCATTCCTAGGAATCCCATCATTTCTACGTGGGCAGGTACGGAAGAAGAGCCGGCGAACTGGGCATCTCCGTGCATACGACCCAGGGTGTCGGTAAAACCGTAAGAAGCCGGACCGGCAGCCATATTATCCGGGTGCAAGGTACGGCCTGTTCCGCCTCCTGAAGCTACAGAGAAATATTTCTTTCCGGTTTCCATACATTCTTTTTTGTAAGTACCGGCTACCGGGTGCTGAAAACGGGTAGGGTTAGTGGAGTTACCGGTAATGGATACATCTACTCCTTCATGGCGCATAATAGCTACTCCTTCCCGTACATCGTCTGCGCCATAGCAACGAACTTTTGCCCGTTCTCCTGTAGAATATGCTTTTTCATGTACTATTTTCAATTCTCCTGAATAGTAGTCGAATTGAGTTTGCACATAAGTAAAGCCGTTAATACGGGAGATAATCATAGCAGCGTCTTTTCCCAATCCGTTCAGGATGACCTGTAAAGGTTGTTGCCGTACCTTATTGGCTGATTTTGCAATTCCGATAGCTCCTTCTGCTGCGGCAAAAGATTCATGTCCGGCCAAAAAAGCAAAGCATTTGGTTTCTTCCCGTAATAACATAGCGGCAAGATTCCCGTGTCCTAACCCTACCTTACGGTCGGCTGCTACAGAGCCCGGGATACAGAATGCCTGTAGGCCTTCACCAATCGCTTCGGCGGCATCAGCGGCTTTTACACATCCTTTTTTTATCGCAATTGCCGCACCTATTACATAAGCCCATTTCGCATTTTCGAAACAAATGGGCTGGGTTTTTTCACATATATCATAAGGATTGATTCCTTTTGCATCGCAGATTGCTTTTGCTTCTTCGATGTCTTTGATGCCGTAGCTATTTAAAACCGCGTTAATCTGATTAATCCGACGGTCGTAACTTTCAAATAATGCCATATTTTTTAGATTTTAGATTTTAAATTTTAAATCGGATTTCTTTCCTGAAAACGGGCGATTTATAATCTAAAATTCAGAATTTACAATTTCTTTTTATTCGTGACGAGGGTCGATATATTGGGCGGCTTCTGCAAAACGGCCGTAAGTTCCTTTCGCTTTGTCGAGAGCTTCTTGTGGAGAAAGTCCTTTTTTCAGAAAATCAGTGAACTTTCCTAAATGGATAAATTCATATCCGATTACTTCTCCGTCTTCGTCAAGCCCCATACGGGTTACATAACCTTCTGCCATTTCCAGATAGCGGGTTCCTTTGGCTTTGGTCCCGAACATTGTGCCCACTTGACTCCGCAAACCTTTACCCAAATCTTCCAGACTGGCACCTATCGGCAGTCCCCCTTCAGAGAAAGCACTTTGCGTCCGTCCGTAAACAATTTGCAGGAATAATTCACGCATGGCTGTGTTGATGGCATCACACACCAAATCCGTATTCAACGCTTCCAATAACGTTTTCCCCGGAAGAATTTCTGAAGCCATGGCTGCAGAATGAGTCATACCAGAACATCCGATGGTTTCCACTAAAGCTTCTTCAATGATACCTTCTTTGATGTTCAACGTCAGTTTACACGCTCCTTGCTGGGGAGCACACCACCCGATACCGTGGGTTAAACCTGAAATGTCTTTGATTTCTTTGGAGCGCACCCATTTTCCTTCTTCGGGAATCGGAGCCGGACCATGATTCGGTCCCTTTTTTACAACACACATGTGTTGTACTTCCTGTGAATAAATCATACTATTGTTTTTATTGATTAATATATTGTTACACATCACATTCATACCTACAACTTTGGCAAAGATACAGGTTTGTTTGATATAAAAAAATAAATGAATTGAGATAAAATTATGCAAACGTGTGCAAAGAATATATACGAATAGAGAAATGATTTTATTAAAAATTCCGTAAGGGTGAGAAGACGTCTTTTATTTTCTGAAAATGCTTGTTTCTGTTATAATGAAATAAAATTGGGCGGGAACTTTATTTTCTGATTAATTTTATACTTTTACAAGCCAGTAAAACAGTAGGAAAAGAATTCTATACGGAAATAGCGCTGGAAGAAAAGAAATAGAAGACCCTTCATCAGCATAAGAGGAAGAATATCAATTCGAAGGTTTTTTTATGGGTGTGTACAATTTCATGATAGGCCGTGGAATGTCTTATCCTTTTCGCCAGGAGCCAAACGGTAGCGGGTTTGTCTAATGCCCCCTGTCAAACGGGATTTTTTATCAAAGTAAAATTAAAATCTTTTCTCCATGAAACAAATGATAGTTATCTTGTTTTCTTGCTTGGGTTTAGTTGTATCGGCTCAGAAATCAGCCTCGCATCTGATTATCGATTCTCTTCAAAGTCAGTATTTAAAAAATACACGGAAATTCTGTCTCTATTTCCCACCACAATTTAATTCTCAGAAAGAATATCCGATAATTGTGGCAACGGACGGACAGCTCCTGGAAGAAGGAAATTACGCTCGCGTTCTGGATTCTCTTATCCTGAATAAACGGATAAAACCTTTCCTTTTGATTGGAGCGTATTCTGATGAAACACCTGCGGAAGGTGTAACCGTCAGAAATCTGGAATATTTAAAACCCGATAAGAGTAATCAGAAGGCACAAACTTATTTCAATAATCATTATCAGTTTTTTACAAAAGAATTAATGGAAGAGGTTGTGACTAAATACACTCTTAAAACACAGCTGCCCTTTATATTTTACGGTTGTTCAAACGGAGGGGATTTTGGACTCATTCTTTACAGTCAAAAAGAACCGATGTTTAACCGTTATATTTGTTTATCACCTTTAAGCACTACGACAGAGGATTTTCAATACAATAATCAAGCCGGACTTTACGTTGCTTTTGGAGATGAAGAACTGGTTTTCCCTTATGGAATAAATCTGGAGGGTTTGAACGAAAAAATGCAGAAGTACAGGGGAAAAGGGGGTTTCATACAACCCTATAAAGGAGGGCATGAAAGAGAAAAATGGTTGACGTTTTTCTGTTGCGTCCTGATCGAACAGCTTTTGTCTTTATAAGGGAGGTACTTTGAAAAAGATTCTTTGCAAAAATTTATTCTGCATATAAGAGAGAGATGGAGAAAGCGATTCGGCTTTAGAAAATTTTCAGCAGATAAAGTATAAATTCATTTCGACTGCTTCGCCACATCGCTTGTAGAGAAGGGAAAAACGTTAAATTTCCTCGGTTGAAAGAAAATTATGGTATACCTCTTGCATCTTCAAAAGGTTTATTCTAATTTTGAATATCGTGAAGTGTAGGAAAGCACATAGAATTATGAATGTATTGTTTGTTGAGGAACAATATGGGATTGCTATGGGATTTTATTCTATCCTCACGACCACTACTTTTACTACAACCCCTTTGGGGGTGTAATTTGTCATATTACCAATATTATATTATTTCGACCCAGGAGTCGGGAGTTGGTGTCCGTAAATTTCATTATCAATAAGTTGTAAATCCGAAAGTTTATAGAAGGTGGACTTTACTGCGGTGGAGGATGTATATTCACTCTTTTATAATCGAATTTATAAAATGTATCATTTCTATATATTTATCACAAGATGATTGTCTATAAATTTAAAGGTGCCGTTTTACAAGATCCGGAAGGATTAGTGGCCATAAAAAATAGGATCCGGGAAAATGTTCCCTGTATTATAGTGGTTTCTGCTTTAAAAGGGGTTATGCCCCGTTTACGCGCTTTATATGCTCAGAGTTTAAAAAAAGGAGCTGGTTTTGAAGAAGAATTTGCCGGACTTCGAAAGTTGCATGTTGATTTGGCCATGTCTTTACTTTCCGGAAATTCGTTGAGAGAGTATCAGGAAGAAATGGAGTTGCATTTGACGGAATTGTATGAGATTTTGCATAATGTTGCTCCGGTAAAAGAGTCGTCCTTAGCCATGAAGGACTATATTTTAGCCAAAGGAGATATTTTAGCTTCTTTGCTTTTTAGTAAATTGTTTGAAAATGCGCTTTGGAAGGATTCCCGGGATTTTATTAGGACAAACAGTAATTTTGGAGCTCCTGAAATATGGTGGGAAGAGAGCTGTCAGGCTGCCCGGCAGGAGTTTGGAAATTTGAAAGGGATAGCTGTAGTGCCGGGATATTGTGGAAAAACCAAAGCTGGTTATACCATTTCCTTGGGACGCGTCGGTTTATCTCTGACGGCTTCTTTGCTGGAATCTGCTTTCCAACAGATAAAGGTAGCTTAGTGCTGCCGGAGAAAAAGGGAAGGCTAAAGGTTCTGAAAGACAAAATTTTGTCTTTTGGAAAAGGAGTTTTTCTTTTAGAAACAGGTTGACGTTCCTGTGGTTCAGTGGGATAAAAGGCCTTGATCGGTATTTTTACACGAACTGCAGGTTCGCCAACCAGAAAACTGAAACATTTTGTCAATCTGCTGAAAAGCCATAGAGAGGTATAAAAACTTTTTTCGCATCTTTCTGTCCTGTTTGTCCGGTAAAAGGGCAATTCCTTTTTTCTGCTTTCCTGTCCGTTTAATTTTCGGTTGAAATCTTAAACTATTCTTAAAAAAAGAAAGACAAAGCGTATTTCTCTCCAAAACCCTTACTTTAGTATACATCTATTTTGAAAAATAGGAACCCCTTTAGTGGACTGTTTTTCTGATATTTTCTGCTTTTAAAATTATATTTATAAAGATTCAGGGATGAAAAAATATGGATTTCTTTTGGCGTTTTTAATTGTAATTTTTCAAATCACTTTAGCAGGTATTCCGGAGAAAAAAGAATTATCTCCCGACGGTCCTTACATTCTGCATGAGCAAAATTCAGGTATTCGTCTGATTCGGGTAAATGAGACGGGGGAAATCAAAGATACGGTGTACAAAACTATACCGGCTGATTTTTCATTCCCCGTAGTATCTGAAGATGGAAAACATCGGTTCGAAGTAAAGTTACATTCTTTTGAGCGTCAGCCTTATAAAATGCCTCAGCCGGAAAAATTGATGGTGATTTCTGATCCTCATGGTAATTTGGAGTGTTTTGTATCTATTTTGCAGGGGGGAGGAGTAATCGATGAACAATATGCCTGGAAATTCGGAAAAAATCAATTGGTTATTATCGGGGATGTTTTTGACCGGGGAAAGGATGTATTACCGATTTTCTGGTTGATTTATAAATTAGAGCAAGAGGCTGCAGAGGCCGGTGGCCGGGTCAGTTTTATGTTGGGTAATCATGAAGAAATGGTATTAAGGGGGGATTGCAGATATACAAAAGACAAATATAAAGAGCTGGCTTCGGAATTAGGCATTTCTTATCAAGAACTTTGGCAGCAGAATTCTGAATTGGGAAAATGGTTAAAAAGCCGGAATCTGGTGCAGATTATCGGGGAGAATTTTTTTGTACATGCAGGTTTAAGTACTGATTTTTTAAAAAGGAAAGAATCTTTAGAAGTTCTGAATGAAACGGCGGGGGATAATCTTTTCTTGAGCCGGGAACAACGAAAAAACAATTCGGATTTGTCGGCTTTTATTTTCGGGAGTTATGGTCCTTTCTGGTACAGGGGAATGGTGAAAAGCGAGGATCGCTATCTTCCGTTGTCTGAGAAATCTCTGAAACGGATACTGAAAAAGTATAACGTAAAAAGAGTTATTGTGGGGCATACTATCTTTGATGATGTCACTACTTTTTATAATAAAAGGGTCATTGCCGTAAATGTGGACAATGCGAAAAATCGGAAAAAGGGGAGAGGACGAGGTATATTGATCGACAAAGAAAATATTTCTGTACTTTACGATTCAGGAAAACAGAAAGCGCTTGTTCCCTAAATAATAATTGGTAAAGGGAGTTCCGGAGGTATTGCTTGTCTGTTTTTCATTCGGTTCTTACAATTCAATATTTAAAAATGGGTTATTCCTATTTTTCAGCTTTATAAAAAAACGGATTAAAGATTTTTAATTATTAAGGAATTTAAGAAAATCTTAGTGAATTAATCTTGGATGGGAAATTCTTAGATTGGATAAAAAAAGAATTGAACAATAATTAAAAAAAACGAACATTTATTTTGTGCAAATATACGGATATTATTTATAAAAAAAAGCATTCAGCTATTTTTTTATCAGTATTTATCCGGTTTAAAAAAAATCAAATCCAACTATTGTCATTCGGATTAAAGGACTTTAGTATTTTTATCTTTCTTATTTTCAGGTATTTATTATTCTATTCTTTTCTTTTTTTCTTTTTGAAATCTCCTTTAAGTCGTTGATAGAAGTATTTTTCTGCTCCTTTAATAAATATTAACAAAAAATTACACTTTGCATTTTGATCCCTTTTCTTTTTGTTTTTAAAAGAAAACAAAGCAGGATTATTCCCTTCCAATATTTTAATATGAGATTAATTTATTTATTATGAGTAACTTATATTTTGGATGATTTTGTTTCTGCTTTATATATACTTAATTTACGTTTTATTTAATAATCTGATTAATAGTAATTTAAATGACTTTTTAAAGGTTCGTTTTTAAAGGAGATTTATGCCTTCATAAAACGTCTTAAAAATGTAGAATATGTTTTTTATGAGTAAGGATCGATAATTTAACAATTACAAGAATGAAAAACAAATTTTTACTAATTCTTATACCGCCGGAATCGGGGTAGATGAAAAATTTAAGTAATAAAGGTATGCAAAGTTCAGGAGTTATGAGAAATGTGACTTTGAATTTGATTATTTAATATAAATTTATTATTATGAACAAAAAACGGAAATTTATAAGTATTGCACTGGCAGGTGCTTTATTTTTAGGGATTGCAAGTCCTACTTTCGTCGCTTGTAAAGATTACGACGACGATATTAATAATCTGCAGAGGCAGATTGATGAAATCAATGTGACAATTAAAGAATTACAAGAATTGATTGATGCGGGCTATTTTATCAAATCAATTACTAACACGGATAATGGTATTTCCATTTTAATGAGCAATGGCAAAACTTATACCTTGACGAACGGCCAGGATGGTAAGAGTGTCGTTTGGACAATTGGTCAGGACGGCTATTGGTATCAAGATGGTGTGAAAACTCAGTACAAAGCTATCGGTGTGGACGGTAAGAATGGCAAAGATGGAGAGGACGGTAAAGACGGAGAAGATGGTAAAGATGGTCAGGATGGCCAGAACGGTAAAGATGGCAAGTATTATGTTCCGAATCAAGAAACCGGTTGTTTTGATATTTACCAAGATGGTAAATTAGTGTCCTCGACGGATATTAAGTGGAGAGGCACGGAAGATGAAGGTAAGGCCGGGATCACTGCTGTGCTTAACGGTAATACCTTGACATTATCAGGCGTAAAAGGGGAAACCGATACCGTAATTATTTATATTGGTAAACAATTGGGTTCGGTTGCATTTGTACCGGAAGTAATGAGCTCTGTTGTTTCTTATCCCACTACTACGGACGAATTTTATCATTTGGCTACCTATTTGGATGAGAATAAATACAATGCTGCAACGAAGGTTTTTACTCCTCAATCGAACTGGAAAAAGTCGAACATTGTAAATATGCTTTATCGTTTAAATCCGGAAGATGCTTATGTAGACACTCTGACGATTGCAACTTTCCTGAATCGTAGTGTTTCTACCAGGGCTGCTGCAAATGATAAATTTAATTTACTTTCAGTAGAGAATAACAAGTTTGAAAACGGTATTGCTTCCATTAACGCGACGGTTGATCCTTCTGCATTGAGCACGGATAGTAAAAACGATATTGTAGCTTTACAGGTATGGGTTGGACAGAATGCTGTGACTTCTGATTACGTTCACATTACCTCTTCACCAATCGACGTCATTTTGGTCGATAGTATAAATACGATTGTGGGAAGTAATGTAAAAGAATTTTATTCCCGTACCAAAAGTATAAAAGGGACCCCAGAAAATGATGCTTTTATAAAACAATATGTAAGTTTGGATGCTGAGGCTAATTTTGCATTCAAATACGATGAATCAATTGACTTAAAAGAAAAAGTAGGTCTTTATTCCAATATAAAAGAAAATTATTTGGCTAAGTTGGGTTTTGTCGGCATGAGTTATGAATTTAGTCTTCCTAAAGAATACAACGCTACGGATGAGCAGAAAACCAATCAACAGTGGTTTGTGGAAATGACTGATGGAGTAGTAAAAGCAAATGCAAAGAATTTGGTAAATGGATTGACTCCGGCTATTGGGCGTACACCTGTTGTTCGTGTGGATGCTTATTTGACAGCTAATGGTGGTGCCAATAAATATCTGGTGGCTTCTTCTTATATCAAATTGTCGATTGAACGTACGACTCCTCAACCGGGAGTGGATAAACCGGATTATAATGTCAATATGAGTAGTGCAAAAGAATACGAATATCATACATTATCCGGTTCTGGAACTCTTGTGGTTGAAATGCCGTGGACAGACATCAATAATAAACTTTACGGATTGACAGGTCTGAACGCTAAAAACTTCTGGGATTACTATGGCGGTAGTAGCGATACTTATGCTGTACAAATTTCCACTATTGACAAGACAAATAGAGAAATAAGCCTCTTATATCAACAAATACAAGCCGATCAAAACTGGGTAACGAATAATAATGGCATTCCTGGAGTAATTTTTGGAATAATGCTGAATAAAGGAGAACAGACGACTTCGAATATCAACTTGGGTATAAATAATCTTATTAAGACCGAGAATACGTATAAGGATGTAAATGGCAAGGGTGCTAAATATGTTGTTGAGATCGTTATTCCGTCTGACAATAAGAAAGTTTACGGTGATTTTAGATTAGTACAGGAATTCTATGTAAGAGAAGATTGTAAAAACTTCACTTATAATCCGTTGTATTATTACGATAATTTCGCAGGTGCGTCAAATTGCATTGTCGTAAAAGGACAATTGAACACATCATGGGAAATGTCTTCTGTAGTCAGTGAACATTTTGAAAAAATTAATGGCAAGAGCGTCTTCCAGTATTACAATACGGTTAACAATGTGAAATCATTGGAATTCCAATGGAAGTCAGGTGTTACCGGTGTAACTCCGGGAGCAGACCAGGTACAGAAGGCAGACTTTACCGTTGCTTTGAGGCAGGCAATGACAAAGGGTACTGAGGTGAAGAATATGACTTATAAAACTGTATTGGTGAACGGTGAGGAATGTAATTTCAATTATAATATCGTATTTGTCAATCCGTTCAAGGCTGGTACTGGAAAAACTATAAGTGTATACGGTAATGGTATAGGCGAAAATATTGGTGAAACGATGCCGCAGGTACTTGTTATGGACAATGATAACGATATTGTCTACAGCTATGATGTGAATGCCGGTAGTTTAGCGCTTAGCGATAAGGCTACTGACGATTACAAAGTTGCTGTGCCGACAGTAACTTATGCATTCGATGATACAGAGGCTGATTATAAAGAATTAGTTAACAATATGTCTCAAGGTTCTATCTTAGAGGTGGACGCTTCAAGCGGTGTGTTCACCTGGAAGAACGAAGGTGCAAGGTTAAAGAGAGATTATAACCTGACCGTTATTGCTAAGGTTACATTCGCTAATCTTTCTGAAGTACAATGCCGTATCCCGGTTGTACTTACAGCAACCAAATAACGGGCATTGTTTCCAAAGGAAACTAGTCGTATGAAAAGAAGGGCTGTCTACAGGAGTAGGCAGCCTTTCTTTGTTTATTTCGTCATTTCATCATTTCTTCATCTTTTTGTCTTTGTGGCTTATCTTTTTTTGTTTAGTTTTGAAAGACGGTTACGAAGGTAGTATTGGTTGGAAATTTATCTATTAAAAGTGCGAGATATGAAAAAAACATTTTATTTATTATTATTTGCATGGGTAGTTGTATTGATTTTGCCACAATGCCAGAATGCTCCTCAGGAGAAAAAAGCTAAATACGTTTTTTATTTTATCGGTGATGGGATGGGGGTGAACCAGGTAAATGGTACGGAAATGTATTTAGCCGAGAAAGAGGGAAGAATTGGACTTAAACCTTTAAACTTTACTCAATTCCCTGTTGTAAATGTTGCCACGACCTATTCCCGGTATAATTCCGTCACTTGTTCGGCCGCTGCCGGTACGGCATTGGCTACGGGTAGTAAAACGAAGAATGGTACAATCGGCATGGATAGTTTGCATAAAGCGCCGCTTTATAGTGTGGCCGTAAAAGCGAAAAATGCCGGTAAGAAAGTCGGGATTACAACTAGTGTCAGTGTGGATCATGCTACTCCTGCCGCTTTCTATGCTCACCAGCCAAACCGGAGTATGTATTATGAAATTGGAACCGACTTACCGAAAGCTGGTTTTGATTTTTATGCGGGAGCGGGCTTTTTACGGCCGGATAATAAAAAAGATTCTACCGCGATGAATTTATTCGAATTGTATGATCGGGAAGGATACACCCTTATAAGAGGTATGGAAGAGTATGCCAATCAGTCGGGAGAGGCTGCTAAGATCATCTTTATTCAGCAGGAAGGGAGCGATCAAGGGAGTCTTCCGTATGCAATCGACCGAAAGGAAGGAGATTTGACATTGGCTCAGATTACAGAGAATGCCATTCAATTTTTAACCCGGAACAATGATAACGGTTTTTTCCTCATGGTAGAAGGCGGAAAAATCGATTGGGCTTGTCACGGTAATGATGCTGCGACAGTTTTTACAGAAGTGGTGGACATGTCTGAAGCTGTACAAAAGGCATTGGATTTTTATAATCAGCATCCGGATGAAACGTTGATTGTGATCACTGCGGATCATGAAACCGGAGGAATTGTATTGGGTACGGGCAAATATGCTTTAAATTTACAGGCTTTACAGTATCAGAAATTATCTAAAGAGGAGTTGACGAAGGCCATTCAGGATTTAGGAAAAGCAAAAGGCAATAAAATATCCTGGGAAGACGTGAAAAATCTGCTCAGTGAAAAACTCGGTTTTTGGAAAGAGGTACAGTTGAGTGAGGAACAGGAAGCTCGATTGAAAAAGGCTTATGCTTCCACTTTTAGCTCTAAAAATGCAAAAATGGAAAAAAATCTCTACGCTGAAAATAGTCAGTTGGCTTCGGAGGCAATCCGGATATTGGATGCGGTTGCTATGGTGGGATGGACCAGTGGAGGACATTCAGCCGGGGTAGTGCCGGTGTATGCCATAGGTGCCGGTTCCCAGCTTTTTTCAGGGAAATTAGACAATACAGATATTCCTAAGAAAATTGCCGAGGCAGCAGGTTATTAGTACAAGCTGTTGAAAAATGACAATGGATAAGAATGTTCAAAAAGTCAAAATTTTAATCTTTTAAAGATAAGCGTTTCTTCGGAAGCAGATTGGCGGAACGGAGATCCTTGCGGAGTGTCTATTTATCACAACCTAGGTGGGGACAATCAAAAATCTGCCGGATCTTACCCATCAGCTTTGAAAGGCCATATATTTATAAAGAACTTTTTGGACATTCTTATTTTAGATTTTCATCTGTTTAACATAAGGGGTGAGGAATAAACTTTTATTGAAGAATTCGATAAATAACAGTAACGAATTGCGAGTAGCTTGTTTGGGGGTTCTATGGTTTAGATATCGCTTTTATTTTGTCTTATAGACACGTAAAGTGCTGGAATATATAGTAAGGAGATTAACTCTTTTCCTATTTTCAGTGCATAGTTACTGGCTTTTGGATATTTTTGCAATACTTCATGGGAAGTTGTCATTTTCATTTGATAAAAGAGAACTTTCTTTGATATTATAAGTTCATTTAGATATATAATCCTTATAAATTACGGCGATTATGTCAATGCATGCAATAGAAAGTTTGGTAGAATATTCTGTCATAACAGTAGCGACAAGCTCGCCTGTTCCCTCTTTGGCACAGAGTATTTGTTATAATCTTTATCGTCTTCAGGATCAGTTGGATTGCGGGTATACGGTCTTGCGGGTTCGGGATGAACTGGAACAGCTCGGTTATCTCTTTCTTTTGCCGCCGGAACAATTGCCGGAACCAGAGCGTGGTGAGGCGATGCGGTTAGCTGAAGAGGGCGGTTTCTTGGAGGATGGCACTTATGTGGACGGCTGTTCCGGGAAATGTTGTATCACTGCAGGATCTGCATTATGGGAGAAACTGCTTGGGGTGGGTATTCTTCCTGCATCGGTAAAGGTGGAACTTCGCCTGCTTAATCCATTGGAATTGGCGGAACAGATTGTACCCTTGGCTTCCAAGGCACTTGCCGAAGGGGATAAAAGAGGGGCAGATACGTTGGGGCATTGGTATGCTTTCTTCCCGCTGTTTTGCGTGGTGGAAGGTATGGACGATAACAATACCCCCGAACCGGAAAGAATCCAAGAGTTGCTCCGGCTGTTGGCAATCCCCGAAGCGTTTGAAGTGGCAGGAGCCTATGGGAAAGAGATGGATTTCGATTTTGAAGAAGAGGAAATGTCTTTCCTTGCCGGTTGGGAGACTCCGTACCACCAATGGAAAGAGAAACAAGAATCTCTATTCCCGGAATTTTGCAAACGACTGGTATATGAGTTTATCAAGAAGCATGATTTTGCCGAAGCTGACCGTTATGCTTCCCTCATGGGAGATGAAAATGATCCGTCACGCCTGCTCCAGCGTTGCGTGGTCAGTTTTGCCTGCCATCAATGGTTAAAGACGCAGGAGCCGGATAGGTTGCCACCGGAACGCCTACTCTCCCTTCTTGAAGTCAAAGAGGGGTTTGAATACCTGAGCGGACTGCCATTACCTGAGCAGGAACTTGCTACTTGCCGTGTTTATCTGTTACAAACGCTTGTATTATTGAGTGATTATCCGGCTGCCATCGAAATGCAGCAATCCCTGTTTACGGAGGCTATCGCCAAACTGGAGCAATACCCCGAAGGAGAAACAAAACAGTTACAACAGATTGCATTATCCATCAGCTACTACCAGATGTTATACACCAATCTTCCGGACGGTTATCCGTCTAAGAGAGAATGGATGCGAAAAGGCTTTCCGGAATTGATGGAACTGTCCGGCGTCAAACGGATATGTGGTGAACTGCTTCCTAAAATGCCGCAAATGGCAGAAACACTGCAACAATACATGGAACAATGTGATACCTTAATAGTGTATATGAAATGAAAAGATTTATGATTTTTAATGCCAAGAAATTCAATATTATGCTATCGTTACTGTTAGTGACGACGCTTTCTTTAGGCATAAACAATAAAGCTGAAATATTGCCTATATCCAATCAAATCAAGCAGGAGAAAGATGTAAAAAAATTTATTTTTACTCCACAAACCATAGTAAAAACAAATTTGCCAAAACAGGCACCCAGCTTGTTTGAGTTGCAACGCATATTAAGAGAGAGATTCGGGCAAAGTGCCATTATAGGAGGTTTCCGGGCAAAAGGGAAGTCAGTTATCGAACTCTGGACAGACTCTGAAATGGGGGGGAAAGAACATTATATACTCGATATATCAGCAAATAAACTCTCCATCAGAGGGGCTACGCAGGAAGCCCTTCTTTACGGATTGAAAGCATTGGATCGGATATTGCAGAGTGATGTATGTAATACGGCGAACAAGCGGATAGCTCCTGTTCATATCGATGCCGCATCCGCTACGGTCATCCAGCCCTGATGCTTGATTTGGAACTTTTATCCCATCAACGTTATCTCTTTCACCTTATGATCTTCCATGTGGGCATGCAGGAAGTGACCGGCGAATGTATCGTCTGTATCTTGAAAAAGAAGTTCCAGTTTATAATGAATGGAACTATCCTCTTTCTCTTTGGTCCTTATATGGACAGATTGCAATTCTATTTGGGAAGCAAACTTCTTTAGGGATAGTGCCGGAAGTTCGCAATCTTCCCGCCAAAAGAAAAACAAAACCTAACGAACGCTTTTTCAGTTAATACGTTAGGCTTTGCCCAAATGTGTAATTCTGCTAGCTGTTTATTTTGAAAGTTTATATTCCACCTAACAACTAGGCTTTACAAACGTTTTCTATTTTTAAAGCTTAGCTTTTCATTAGATTTTTCTAACGTTTTTTAGTTTAATTCTTTGAAGCTCAAAATATTTATTTCGTATTTTCGAAAGTTTTTGAATTTTGTCTTGTCCTATTGAAGTAAGTCCGGTGGTATGGGGGAACAAGAATTAGTAAAAAGGATATTGGAAGGGGATGAAAAAGCCTTTCGACTATTTGTTGACATTCATAAAGTGATGGTTGTCAATACTTGCTATGCCTTCCTCCATAATCGGGAAGAAGCGGAGGATATCGCTCAAGATGTATTTATTCAGGCTTTTGAATCCCTGAAATCTTTTCGTTTTGACTGTAAACTTTCCAGTTGGCTTTATCGGATGGCTGTTAATCGGGCGATTAACAGTTGTAAATCTTTTCATAAACGTCGGATAAAATTGAAATTGGACGAAGCGGAACAGCATTTTGATTTCCCTTCTGAAGAATTGCCGGTACAGGAAAAGATGGAGGCCCAGGAAAGGAGGGAACTTTTGCATCGGGCGATAGATAGTTTGCCGGAAAATCAGCGAAAGGCTATTATTCTGAACAAGTACGAAGATTTGTCTTATAAGGAAGTCGCTGATATTATGAATATCAGTTTGGGTGCTGTAGAATCTTTGATTTTCAGGGCAAAAACGAATTTGGAAAAAAAACTGAAACCGATTATCGGTCGGAATAAGATGATATCTCAGAAGTAAAATAGAAAATGTCAGGAAATCCAGTATGAAAGAGAAGAGACAGACTTTTAAAATAAAAAACGTTTGTAAAGCCTAGTTGTTAGGTGGAATATAAACTTTTAAATAAGTCCGTTGGCTTATTAATATTTTCGTAGACTCCTTGTCTGCAAATAATTAAAATATTACAATGTGTCATCAATTTTGAACGTTTACTTATATAATATTTAAGTTATGGAAAATGTAAAAAAAAGGTATTGGATCTACTGGCTCAATATTGTTTTTCTGGTAGCAAATACTGCGTTTTTTGTCTTTACTTTTTTAGATAACGGACAACGGAAAGCCGATGAACGGAAAATTATTTCCAATGTGTTTTTGAAGAAAGAATTGAAGCTTTCTGATGAACAGTATACTTTATTGTGCGATATGGATAGTATAGTACAGGAAAGATACGAAAGGGTATTGAAACTATTGTGCCGGAATCGCTATATGTTGATGAGTGAATTGGCTAAGCCGCAGCCTTCTGTGGAACGATTGAACAAATTAGCCCGGTCTGTCGGTTTTTTACATGCGGCTTTAAAAACACAGACTTCTCGTCATTTATTAAATATTAAGAAGATTTGCAATCCGGAACAATCTCAGAAATTAGAACAGATTTTCAGGGAATTGCTGGAAATAGATGCACATTGTACGGCATGTGAGAAAAAATGTAGTCAGGAGGAAAAATGTAAAAAATCACCTAAGTTTTGTCCTTACCAACAAGAAATTAAAGATACGCTGGAAAATTTTGCTCTTTCCGGAAAAGAAGTAAAATAATGCAATAGAAGCGCAAGAATTGAAAAATAGATTTGTCTAATAAGAAAAGCTTGTAGAATGAATCTGGAACAGTTAATCAACGAAGATCGAATTCGAAAGGTAAGTGCCGGTTTTTATGAAGAAATTCAGACCCGGGTAAAAGAGCGTACGGAAATGAAGAAGATAAACCGCATTTTTGTCCGCAGGCATTTATGGATGAGCTTGGCTGCCGGGATTCTTCTTGGTTTACTGATCAATGGAATTCAGAAATATCGTTTTGAACACGACCGGTCTGCCGTATTGAAAGAATGGATGGATAATCATTATATGAATGATATTGAAATAGAGCAATCGGATTACTATTTTTTGTAGCCGGAGAAAGTGCGTAAATAATTACAATAAAGAAGGGGATAGCGTGGTGTATAAAAGAAGGGCCGGATTAAACTTTTGAAGAATAGGGATAAGAAAAAAACAGGTTTTCAGTGGTAGAAGACTTGCAGGAGGATTATACAATCCTGTGAAAAGAGCGGGATAATTGAACAGCTAATCATACAAATTGATTTATTATGAAATTTAAGGTGTTGTTTGTATTAAGTGTTGCTATCTGGCTGACGGGGCAAATTCCCGTATGGGGACAATCGGCGAAGGTAACCTTGTCCGGTACAGTATCGGACGCAAAAAATGGAGAAACCATGCCGGCTGTGGTAGTGAATATCAAGGAGTTGAATTTATGGGCAACTTCCGACATTGACGGTAATTTTCATTTCAAAAATGTAACTCCGGGAACTTATACTTTGACGGCTTCCTGTTTGGGGTATGAGGATTATTCGATAAAAATTGCCCTGTCTAAAGCCGTGGAAAATTATAAGTTGAAATTGAATGCGCAATCCTTGGCATTGGAGGAGGTAGTGGTAACGGCTAAGGAAGGGGGGAAGTTGAATAGCTCTTCTACGATTAATAAGACAGCTATCGATCACCTTCAGGGAGCTAGTTTAACGGATGTGATGCAGTTGTTACCGGGATCGGTGACGACGAATCCGGATTTGACGAAAATCAATAAGATTTCGATCCGGGATATATCAGGCGATGATGCTACCAATGCCTTGGGAACGGCCGTCATTGTTGATGGAGCCAGATTGTCGAATGATGCTAATTTACAATCCCGGAACGATATCAGTGCCTTTGAAACCACGAAAGGGACGGGGGTGGATGCCCGTCAGGTCTCTGTCGATAATGTAGAATCGGTCGAGATTATCCGGGGGGTAGCTTCTGCGGAATACGGAGATATGACTTCGGGAGCGGTTGTCGTCAAGACAAAGGCGGGGAAGACTCCTTTCCAGGTGCGTTTTAAAACAGATCCTAATATTAAACAAGTGTCCGCCGGAAAGGGCTTGTCTTTAGGAGAAAACAAAGGTTTTTTTAATGTAGATGCCGAATATGCCCGTGCCTTTAAAGATGTCCGCACTCCTTCTAAATCCTTTGACCGGGTGACAGCTCAATTCGGGTATTCTAACATTTTTAACCCGGAAAAACGTGCTGTGAGTTTCAATGCAAAATTAAAAGGGATTTTTATAAAAGATAAATACGAAAGGGATCCGGATCAGGTAAAAGATGAAGTTTATAAAGCTCAGGAGCAGCAAGTGAGTTTAAACCTATATGGAAACTGGATGATACAGAAACCTTGGCTGACAAATATAAATTACAATCTTTTCGGTTCTTACGGAAATCAGTATAACCGGGAGAAAATCTGGAGAACGCCCGGGCGCGTCCCAAGTACTTCGGAGACAATAACGGGAGAACAGGAGGGGATTTTATTACCGTATGAATATTTCAGTGATCTGAAGATTAAAGGGAAGCCGATTTATGTGACGGCTAAAGTGACTGCAAATGTGGCTGGTAAATACGGTTCCGTTTATAATAAGTTTTTGTTAGGAGCAGAATGGTCGACAAAAGGGAATAAGGGAGAGGGAAAAACATTTGATGCCAATCGGACGCCTTCCCAGAATTTGCGTCCCCGTTCTTTTAAAGATATTCCTTTTATCCAGGAGTATACCGGATTTATCGAAGATAAAGTAACCTTTACCATGAATAAAAAGTCGTTGGAACTTTCTGCCGGCTTGCGTTTCACTACTATTGAGACAAGAGATTATGATTACGGTGTCGTATTTGACCCCCGTTTCAATGCCCGCTTTGTATTTCTGGATAATAAATGGAATAGAAAGGGTTTTCAGCATTTGAGTATACGTGCTGGTTGGGGAATCTTACATAAGATGCCGGGTCTTGCCTATCTTTATCCTGATCCCTCTTATGTGGATAGATCCAGTTTTTCTTATAACGATGAAGAAAATAATTATTCCCTGGGAGTAATGACGACGATGGTGACGGAGACTGCTAACCGGGATTTGGAGTTACCTAAGAGTACGAATTTTGAGTTTGGCGTTGATTTAAAATTTTGGGGAATTACAGCTAATTTGGCTTATTTCAATGAAAAACTGAGAAAAGGATTCAGTTTTGCCGGAGCGGCACGGCCTTTCTTTTACCGGGAATATAATTTGGTCAACGAAAGCGGAAAGCGTCCTCAATTTGTAAACGGGATGGTGGAAGTGGACGGAAAACCTGTGGATTATTCAATACGAGAAACTTTTGCTACCTATAATCGTGCTGCCAACGGTGTAAGTAATGATAAATGGGGAATCGAATACAGTTTGGATTTCGGTAAAATTAAGGCTATTTCTACTTCCGTTATTGTGGATGGAGCTTATTTTTACAATAAACAGCTGGAAAATAACCTGCAAATGCAATATGAGACTTCTAATTTCGGAGGAGGTATAAAGGACTATCCTTTTGTGGGTATTTATGCCGGGGGTAATACAAATTCGGGAAGTAACGGTACAAAGAGCCAACGTTTGAATACAAATGTTCGTCTGGTGACACATTTGCCTAAACTACGTTTGATTTTCACGCTGACGGGACAATGTGTCTGGATAGATAAAACCCAGCGTTTAGCGGAATATCAGGGGAAGAGTCTTTTGTATTACAGAGATCAGGATAAAAATATAGTGGATGGAAGTAATCCGGATGCAATCGCTGCGATTTGTGTAAATCCGGTTGCTTATATGGATTTGGAGGGCAGGATTCATCCTTTTACAGAAGCAGAAAGACTGAATCCGGATTTTGACCGCTATATCCGGACTTCTCGCCCGGAATATTTTACGACGGATTCCCAGGATCCTTATTTTATGTTGAATATGCGGTTGACCAAAGAGATCGGTAGGATTGCTTCTTTATCCTTTTATGCAAATAATTTTACGAATTCCCGTCCCAGAAGATTTTTCCGTTCCGGTGCTTATTATCAGCGTTTAAATACAGAGATGTCATTTGGAGCTGAATTGCAATTGAAATTTTAATACTTTTAAACGATAAGATGATGAAGACATATTATATAATAACTCTTTTTCTAATGCTGTGTTGTATTGGTTGTTTGAAAGATGAAAAAGAAAGTTTACCTGTACGGATCCAAATGGTTTTTCCGGAAGAATTACAACAAGTCGATAAATCGGGGGTAAATGTAAAATTGTTTAATACGACTACCGGTTTGACTTATAATATGGTGACGGATGCTTCCGGTATAGCTGTTGCGAATGTAGAATATGGGTTTTACGAGGCAATTGCTCAAAAAAAGTATCATACAGGTAGTGAAGTCTGGATTGTAAATGGCCGGATCGAAAACATGATTCTGACACCGGAAAATGGAGACAATAAAGAATTGTACTCCATGGATTTGATTTCTGCTGTTTTACCGCAGTTGGTTATCAAAGAAATATATTATGCCGGATGTTTGGATGATAGGGGAAATAATTACAATAAAGATACTTATATCTCCATTTATAATAATTCTTCGGAAGAGGCGAGTCTGGATAGTTTGTGTATTGCTTGTGTCAACCCCTTGACGAGTGCCAATGGAAGCACTTTTATAAAAGAGGATGGTTCTCTAATGGATAAATTGCCGCTGGCTTATCTGGCTTGGCAAGTTCCTGCCGGATCGGCTAAAGTATTGAAACCGGGAGAGGAAGTCATTATGGCGATCAATGCTGTCAATCATGAACAGAGGGCTAGTCATTCTGTTAATCTGGCTGTAGCTGATTATGCCTTCTGGGATGCAGATTTGACAAAAGAAGAGGTGCCGGCGCCGGGAGTTGTGCCTCTTTTAAAGTTTTGGAAAGAAGGAACCTCGACTGCTTTTAGTGTTTCTCAGACCGGACCGGCTATGATTTTGTTTAAGATAAAAGGCACGAGTGCTACTGAATATGCGGGGGATCCGGGAAATCTCATGAAAGATCCTGCCAAACCCAATTTAAATACCCGTTATCTGATGATTCCATCGGATTGGGTAATTGACGGAGTGGAATGCGTAATTAGCCGTGCTCAGGCCAATAAACGGTTGACGACAAATGTAGATGCAGGGTTTATTTTTATGGAGAACCAGAATGAAGGTTTAGCCGTCGTCCGGAAGATAGAAAGTGTAGAAGGAGGAAGAATCATTTATAGGGATACAAATAATTCAAGTGAAGATTTTGAAGTAAAACCAGCCAGCTTGAAGAAATAAACAAAGGTCAGCAACTCATAAAATGAATGTGTTATGAAAGTTAATAAAATATATATCCTTGTTTTAAGTCTGGTGTTTACCGGGATCGCTGGGGTGAAGGCACAGACGAAAGAATCGGAGAAATATGCTTATCGCATGGAGCGTATCCGGACGGCGAATCCTTGGAATATTTCGTATAATTCGGCCGGTTTGATTTTTAACCGGAATGAAGATTTTTCGTTGGTTCGTTTAGGTTATGATTATCAAGACGGAAATTACCGGAATGTTTTCGAATCCACCTCGGAAGGTTGCTTTAAATTGAATACGGAGTCTTTTCGAAAGATAAAGAAGGTATATTTCTATGGAAATTTCGATTTTGATTATTCTCATCGGCAGAATAAAGCGTGGGCCAGTGTGTTGGATCCTTATCGGACCCCTATTTTCCTGGCAGATTCTACACCCGGCAGACAGACTTTGGAACTTTACCGGGTAAACGGAGGTGTGGGATATGAGTTGAGTAGACATTTTGCAATTGGAGGACGAATGGATTTTGAAGTGGCTAATAATGCTAAAAAGAGGGATGCCCGGAATAAAAATGTCTATATGTCCTTACAAATTGCTCCGGGCATAATGTACCGTAGTAAATGGATGAATCTGGGATTAAATTTTATCTATGGCAGAAAAACAGAAAAAGTAGATATCCGGATTTATGGGACCGGACAAAACCATGAGATATTTGAATTCGACGGGTTATGGTTTTATACTTCTGATGTGATTAAAGAATCCGGAACGATAGAACGGGAATACCGTGATAATATTTATGGAGGAGCTGCTCAAATGGAATTCTACGGAAAACGGTGGAAATTTTTTAATCAGTTGTCTATCACAAAAGGAAAGGAAGAAATTTTCCGAAACAAGGCCGGGGATAACAGGGGCGGGGAAGTCGAGATCCTTGTTTACGATTACGACGGAGCTTTTCAAATAACAGGAGAAAAATATGATCATCATTTACAAGGAGCGGCAGACTTTACAAAGAGCCTTCTTTTTGAAAATCTTCAACGTTCTATTATTATCGATCAATCGAGTCAGATTGTACAATTCGGACGGAAAAATAAGTCGGATATCGATGCTGTAAAAGCGGATATCCACTATACGCTTTACCGGAATCGTACGGATTATAACAGTTCCTGGTACATGACTGTGGGGGGAAGGGGATATATACGGGAAGTTAAATACCGGATGTTCCCTGTCGAATTTAAACACGAAGTAAAGAGTCTGGAGGGGTATATTGACTTTAATAAAAATTTCCTGTTCAAAAAAGGTATGTTAGATTGTGGTGTCGGGGGAAGCTATGCAGAAGGCAGTGGAACATTATTGGACCGGAACAGCGTAGCTCCGGAAGAGCGGCCCGATATCGATTTATACAAACAACGGAAAGATTTGTTGTTGCAGGAATATGAGTTTTTAACTTGTGATAAGTTTTCGGTACATGTCCGCTTGAGGTATTCTTACTTTTTGAATAGAGAAAAAGGAATGAGCTTGTATGCAGATGCTCGTGTAAACTACTTAAAAGCTGTCAGCGGAATGTATAAAAATAAAGAACGGACAGGTATACAGGCTGTGATAGGCTTGGCTTTCTAAATTGTGATATGCTAAATAAAAGAAAATCAAAATCATACTAAATCAATTATCCTAATGAAAAAAATTAAAAATAATGTGTGGCGTCATGTATTGCAATTGGGTGTGATTGCAGTCATTGCCGGTTTTATCCTGAAAGTATTTTTAGGTGGGGCTCCGGCCGATGTAGAAGCTTATTGTCCCTTCGGAGGTTTACAGTCCTTAGCTACGTTTATCAGTTCTGATACCCTGGCTTGCAGCATGTCGGTAGTACAGATTACGATGGGAATTGTACTGGCTTTGGCGGTGATGCTGTTCAGTAAGTTATTTTGCGGTTATGTTTGTCCGCTGGGAACGCTGACGGAATGGATGAATGAACTGCGCAAAAAGATGAAAATAGGATTTATGGTAAAAACGGGCTCGGTTGGGGATAAATTGTTGAGAGCTATTAAATATATTTTATTGTTTGTCATTTTTTACATGACGATTCGTTCCAGTGAATTATTTTGTAAAAACTTCGATCCTTATTATGCTTTTGCCACCGGTTTTAAAGGGGAATTAACTGCTTGGATGGCTATTATTTCTATTTTGGTCCTTTTTGCCGGGAATTTGTTTATCGGGATGTTCTGGTGTAAATATGTCTGTCCCTTGGGAGCATTGAGTAATATCTTTAAATTTACGCTGACCTTTATTGTTTTGGTGGTATTGGGGATAATAGCCGGGTATGCCGGACTACCGATGAATTGGATTTGGATATTGGGAGCTGCTGCCGTTATTTGTTATCTGTACGAGATCATTTATTATAAGAGCAATACATTCCCTTTGCTGCGGATTACCCGGAAGGAAGAAAAATGTAATAATTGCGGACTTTGTTCAAAGCGTTGCCCGATGAATATTGATGTGGCTCAGTTGAAAACAGTCAAACATGTCGATTGTATGCTGTGTGGGGAATGTGTAGGTGCTTGTCATAGTCAGGCCATTCAGATCAACCGGAATCCCAGATTCCGTTGGTTACCAGTGGTGTTGACTGTTGTATTATTCTTTTTTGCCGTATGGATGGGTTCTCATTGGGAATTGCCTACTATTTCTGAAAAATGGGGAGACGAAGCGAAATGGTCAAAATTGGAAATGTTTGAACGGGATGGTATGAAAACAGTAAAATGTTATGGAAGCTCTAAAGCTTTTGCTGCTAAAATGAAAAGAGTTCCCGGGGTATATGGCGTAACGACTTACGTCAACCGTTTTGCTGTTCAGGTATATTATAATCCGGAAGAGACTACTCAGGAAAAGGTGGAGAAGGCGATGTTTACTCCGACAAAAATGAAATTGAAAGTTCCTTCTCCCGAAGTGGAAAAATTGCAGGTGATTACCATCGGAGTGGAAAAATTGTTCGATAAGATGGACGTTACTTTCTTATCCAATATTTTCCGGCAGAAGGAAGGGTATTACGGGATCATTTCCCAGTATGCTTGTCCCGTTCAGATAAAACTGTTTATAGATGCCAATAAACCGATTGATAAAAAAGAATTGAGAGAAATTGTTGAAACCCGAGAGTTCGAAATCCTGCTGCACGGAGGGGTTAAGAAAAAAGTAACCTGTGATTACGAATTTGTATCTATGGATGCGAAGATAGATACGATTAGCCGGGCTGATTTTTTGAATCTGATGTTTCCTCAGACAAAAATGACCTTTAAAGGAAATGTGGCAAAATATGGATCGGATGTGGCGATAGCCGTATATGAATTGCCTTATGTGGGTCTGGATAAACCTCTGATTCAAAGAAGATTGCCTTATTTTGGCAGCTTTATCTCCAATTACGATGGAATACTGGGTTATGAGACAGCCTTGAACGGGGATACGCCTGTCATCCGGATTACTTATGTAAAGGAAGTGTTAAACGATGAAAAAATATGGGAGATGTTGCAAGCTCCGAAATGGACCATCCATTATACGGACGGACGGGTGGAGGAAAAAGAAGCGCAATTGCCTTTTAAAACGCCGGGAAAAACAATAGAGTAAAAATTCGGTTAAATTGAGAAAAATGAAAAGAGTATTGAAATATATAACTGTTCTGTTTTTGTTAAGTTGTCCTGTAAGGGTATGGGCAGATGAGGGGATGTGGTTGATAAACCTGATGGAACGGATCAATTATGAGACAATGCAGGCAAAAGGCGTTCAGCTTTCTGCGGAAGAGATTTACAGCGAGACCCAACCTTCTTTGAAAGATGCCATTGTTGCTCTGGATTACGGAAGTTGTACGGGAAGTATGATTTCCCAAAGCGGGTTGATGATTACCAATCACCATTGTGCTTACGATGATATTCAGAAAATCAGTTCGATGGAACACGATTATTTAAAAAATGGTTTTTGGGCAAAAAGAGCCGAAGAGGAAATTGTAATTCCAGGAAAAACTGTTATGTTTTTGCAGAAAGTGAAAGATGTCACGGAAGAATACCGGAAAGTACTGGCTAAATATAATAAACCGGGTGAATACCAACCTTATTTTTCCCGGAGAGCGGGGAGTGAGTTGGAAAAAAAATACAAAGAAAAGGGGTATGAATTGTCTTGTGTTCCGATGTTGAGGGGGGACCGGTATTATCTTTTTTACTATAAAGTATATTCCGATGTACGGTTAGTAGGCGCACCTTCCGCTATGTTGGGCGCTTTTGGCGGGGATACGGACAATTGGTCCTGGCCGCAACACAAATGTGATTTTTCCCTCTACCGGGTATATGCGGATAAAGACGGAAATCCTGCTAAGTATTCCAAGGACAATGTGCCTTTACAACCCCAATATGTATTGCCGGTATCGGTAGCCGGTTTAAAGGAGGGAGATTATGCCATGTTGTTGGGTTATCCGGGTTCCACGGCCCGTTACACCCCTTCCTTTGGTGTGGCAGAAAAAATAGAAGTGAGCGATCCGGCGATGGTGAAAGTGAGGGATGTGAAACTGGCTATTTTACGGGAGGCAATGCAGGCGGATCCGGAAGTGAAATTACAGTATGCATCTAAATATTTTGGTAACAGTAATTATTGGAAATATGCCATAGGGGAGATGAAATACACCCGTCAATACGATGTCGTAGGTTTGAAAACGGCCGAGGAACAAAAATTGACAGAATGGATAAAAGCGGATTCCCGGCGTTTGTCAAAATACGGTGATTTAATAGCGGAATTGCGCGAATGTTATGCTTTTCAGGCTCCTTATATTGCTGCGGATATTTACCACAAAGAGACGATGATCAACGGCTCGGATATATTGCGTTTGGGCTTACGGTTTAAAGCCGTGGAAGGGAGAATGAAGAAAGACAAATGCTGTAAAATGGAAAAGGATTGCAGCCAATGTCAAATGCTCCGGAAGGTATGTGAAAACTATTTTAAAGATTATAATGAACAGGTCGACCGGAAAGTTTTTGCTGCTGCATTGCGTTTGTATATAGAAAATATGCATCCTGATTTTATTGCCCCGGAGATCGTACAGTTAGTAAAAAAATTTGATTCTAATTATGAAAAATTGACGGAATATGTCTATGAGCATTCTTTTTTGGCAAGCCGAGAAAAACTGTTTGCCAAATTAAACAAAGACCTTCGTTTGGAGGATATTGTGAAAGATCCGGCTTATATTATCGTCCGTTCTGCTCAGGATAAAAATTATAAATTACGGGATTATCTGGAGAAAAACCGTCAGAAAATAGCAGAATTGAGAACAAAATATACAGCGGCTTTGTTGGAGATGAATCAAGGAAAGGCGATTTATCCGGATGCGAATTCTACGATGCGGATTACTTATGGAAACGTGGGGGGCTATTCTTCTAAGGATGCCGTTACCTATGCTTCTCATTCTACGATTGTCGGTTATCCCGAAAAATATGTAAAGGGAGATCCTGAATTTGATTTGCCGGAAGGCTTTCTGGATTTGGTGGAAAAAGGGGAATGGGGAAGATATGCAGACACGGCCGGAAAACTATATACGGGATTTGTAACCAATCAGGATATTACAGGAGGAAATTCCGGGAGTCCGGTGATGAATGCTAAGGGAGAATTAGTAGGCTTGGCTTATGATGGGAACTGGGAGTCCATGGCCGGAGATCTATACTTTCATCCGGAATACAACAAATGCGTCTGTGTCGACATTCGTTTTGTTTTGTGGGTGATTGATAAATACGCTGGGGCTGGGCGATTGATCGAAGAGATGAATATTAAGGAATAATCTATTAAATTAAATAACTTTACTATGAAAAGAGCCATTTACTACGGAATCATACTGGCGGCTTTTTCAGTTTTCTTTTATGGTTGTGATGAAGAAGATGAAACGGCGTCTCCGGTATTGAATCTTTCGGAGTCTTCTAAGGAAATAGACTTCCAGAAGAATGTGTTCGAAGTGGATCTGATGTCGAATACGAAATGGGAATTGGTAAATAAATCCTTGTGGATCAGTGCTGTTCCCGGAAGTGGTGACGGAGATGCTAAGTTGACTTTTAGTATTGCTGCCAATGAAGAGAACGATCGGAAAGATTCTGTTTATTATGAAGTGATTACCGGTATAGAAAAAGTGAGGAAATATTTTGTGGTTTCTCAAAAAGGAGTACCGGCAGAAATTGCGATCAGTCCTTGGGGAGAAAAAAATATTGACGAAAATGGAGAGGAATTTGAGGTGAAAGTCTATACGAATAAAGATTGGAGCTTGGATTTGGCTTCTGCCGATGAAGGCTGGATAAGCTTGAGCCGGACGGAGGGAAGCCGGGAAGATTCCATCGTAGTGGTTACGGTAAATTCCAATGTGGGAGATGTCCATACAGGCACATTGACATTTCGGGCTGGAGGGGCGTCGGTTGAGTTGATCGTCACTCAGGAAGAAAATTCCTGTAAGGCAGAATTTATCTACGAAGGGGAAATATATAAAAATGTCAAGATGAAAGATGGCCGTTGCTGGATGGCGGAGAACTTGAGGTATGTTCCGGCTGGAATGACTGTTTCTGACGATCCAGCGGAGGATACCGGTATCTGGTATGCAAAGATGGAAAGCGATGCGGATTCTGTGAAAGCGTATGGGTATTTGTACAACTGGTCGACTGTTTTGGGAGGGGAAAGTGCAGCTGAAAAAGTGAAAGGAATTTGTCCTCCGGGGTATCACGTACCTTCTCAGGAAGAATTAAATGTACTTTTGGAATCCTATAAAAGGGAAGATGATAAAGTTTACTTAGAAGATTTGGAGGCGGATGGATTCCAATGTACTATTGGTGGACAGAGGATGTTTAATGGTAAATTTACCGGTGTTCTCGGCTATATGTGGGCATCTACCGATGCCAGTACAGCTACCGTTTCTCAAAATAAAGGCCTGATGCTGAGCCCGGTCTTGAAAACGGCTAGTGTGGCAAATGCCCGTTGGACAGTGGGAATCGGATTGAGGTGTGTAAAGGACGAGAAAAAGTAAATAGTTTTGAATGTTCTGATGGGAAGGAGAATTGGTGGTATTTCATACCCGCTAAGTGCCCGTCTGAATACTGACTGATGAACGAACCTTCAGTTCTGATGATAACTTAATCAGAATTGAAGGTTCATTTATAAATTGAGACTGATCCTCTGTCGGCTGAAAGCAGGAAGATTTCAGATTACTGTTTACATTTTGCTTTAGCGTTTCCCTAATTTTAGAAGATTATAGCTGAGTGTAAGATTTGCTTGGAAAGGGAAAAGCTTTTTGGGATAAAAATCGGCCTGCTTTAAAATATCTTTGCAGCTGCCGCTTACTCTCAACATAATAAAAAGCTGCTTTACAATTTGTTGTTCTATTCCTAATGTAAGGCCTGCATCCCATTTATCGGCTTCTGGCGTATCGGGAAGGAAAGTCAGCGAGGGGTTCTGAGTCTCTCCTTCTGGTTCCCACGAAGTTGTTCCTCCTATGATATTCGTAGGAATTGAAATTTTTCTTTTGAAGTTTACGGAAAAATAACCTCCCAGAAATACGGCGGTTCGCTGAGCATTGAATTTATATTTTACATAAAAAGGGACGGATAAGGCATGTAGATTTATTTTTATGAGAGCCTGATCCTTAAAAATAAGCTCGTAAGTGCGCTTTGCTGAAGAAGAAATAATTAATGTCTGTATGTCATGTTTATTTTCCGTTCTTAACTGCGTATAATTAATTTCGGCCCCAATACTCCATTTCTTTTGGAAAGGGAAATCCATTTTTAGTCCATAAATTCCATCGTATTTCATTCCGTCGATTGTTCCGGAAGACATAAAACCTGTACTGATACCTGCCTGTATAGCAAAGTTTACCGAATAATCTTTGGAACAGGATGTTTTTTGGCTATACACATTCCCTGACAGTAATAAAGCCATAAGAATAAAAATATCTTTTCGCATCATCATTCAGAAATTAAAAATTAGATGCAATAAAGATATTAATTAAAATTATATATTTTGCATTATTTTTATAAATTAATCAATTTGTTGGATAATGACAGGATTTTCGATATTTTCGTCTTCATCGATAATTGTAGCAGCTAGAAGCCACCATAACAGTAAAATAGATAAAAGGACAGCAGCGATGATCGTCCATATTTTTTGAGTTCTCTTTTTCATTTTATATTGTTTTAGAAATATACGCAAATCCGAAAGAAAGGGTTAAGAAAGATTTCTAAACCTTCCCTCAGAATCGATACTGTCAAACTTTAAAAAAGAATAAAATAAAGGAGGGAAGTCAGATTTATTTAGAAATATTGTATTTTTATGATTAAAATAAACGAACTTTGCCTGGTCAGTCTATTAAAAAATAAGTGGGAAAAAATAATCTTAGATTTATAAATTTATACAAAGGGGGCTTTGTGAATTAAAATCAAGAATGGATACGAAGGAAGATATACTTTGCTTGATAGAAGGAGATGCTAAGGCCTTTGAGCGGATTTTTCGTTATTATTCCCGTGCGATGTTTTTTATTGCTATGGGATTGGTCAATGACCGGGATATAGCGGAAGATGCCGTGCAGGAAAGTTTTGTGTATTTATGGAATCATCGGAAGCAAATTGATCCGGCTTATGATATTCAGTATTATTTGAAACAATCTGTCCGAAATTATATTTTTAATTATTTTCGTCATCAAAATATAGAGAAAAAACATGCGGAGGATTTAAACCGGGAGCAGCAATTTTGGGGAGAGTATGCACCGGAAGATTGTTCTGAACAAATTGAACGGATCAAAAAAGTAATTTTTTCTTTACCCGAGGAATGTCGTAAAATTTTTATAATGTCTGTTCTGGAAGGCATGAGTTATGCAGATACAGCTACTGCTCTGGATGTTTCCATAAATACGGTAAAGACTCAAGTGAAAATTGCTTATCGTAAGTTAAAAACTTCTTTTCAGGAATGTTCTCTGGATGAGTTAGTTCCCATTCTCATCGTCATAATTCTAAAATTTTTTTTATAATTTTTTCACCCTTTTTATCGATTGGAGTTCATTATATAGGATTCCGTTCCGAAACGGAAGGAGTAATGAAATTCCAAATCAGGAAAGATGAAAGAATTATTTCAACAAATATGGCAACTTTTACAAGGGGAAAATCGGAATAAAGCTGATTCTCCGGAAGTCCGCGACGTGCTAAAACGTATGGCTCGGGTGACTCAGGTGCGGGAACCGGATTATAAGCAAATGTGGAAAGAGGTTCGAAGGGCTACAATCGGGAAAAGAGAACGGCATATTAAGTTTTTTCAAGGAGTGGCGGCGGTGTTACTGCCGGTACTTATTCTTTCTTCGGCTGTTTATTTTTATCATTCTAAATATACCTCACAGCCCAAGGTTGCAAAAGTGGAAAAGGAGATAGAAGATGCCTCTGCTGTGCGTTTAACTCTTGCGGATGGAAAGGTAATTCGGGTCCATAAGGATTCGGTTGTGAATTTGGTGGTGCACGAAGATGTTGCTATCCGGCATAAATCTAACTCTGCCTTGTCGTATGAAGTAAAAGGACCTGTTTCTGCTCAATTGGAATACAATACTTTGGAAATGCCTGTGGGGGGTAGTTATCAACTGACTCTTTCCGATGGGAGTGTGGTGTATCTGAATTCGTGTAGTAAGCTGAAGTATCCGGTCGCTTTTGTAGGAAACGAACGTCGTGTATTTCTGGAAGGGGAAGGATATTTTGAGGTGAAAAGTGATAAAAATCATCCTTTTCGGGTCGTCGTGGGAAATGTAGAGGTCGAAGCGGTAGGTACCCGTTTTAATATCAATGCTTATCCGGAAAAAAAAGGCGTGGAGACGACTTTGGTGAAAGGGAAAGTGAATGTAGAAGATGGAAATCAAAAAGTAGGACTTTTACCGGGCCAACAAGCCTGTTGTTCTGAGCAAAAAATCAGTGTGAAAGAAGTGAATTACCGGGATTTTATCGGTTGGAAAAATGGAAAATTCGTTTTTAGAAAGATGTCTCTGGAAAATATCATGATTCAGATGGAACGTTGGTATGGGTTATCGGTATTTTTCCGGAATCGGGAAGCCCAAGCGTATACTTTTACAGGAATGATCGACCGGAATTTATCGCCGGAAGAAACGTTCCGGACAATAGAAAAAACGGTGGATGTACGTTTTAGGCTGAACGGGAAGACTGTAATCGTAGAATGAATATTAAATAATAATAAATGAAACCGGTGATTGGTGCGAGCAATCACCGGTAGATAACCGCCTGTTGCTTTTTGGACGAAGGACAACAGGTAATGTTGGATCTTAATTACAAATTTATGAAAAAAAAGCAATTAATTGCTATCCCCAGGGGGCAATTACTGAAAAAGACATTGCGTATTATGAGATTAACGCTGATTTTGATGTTAGCATTCATATTCGATGTGAATGCGTTAGGTTTTTCACAAGTAGTGCGAGTTTCTGTCCATTGTCAGAACGAGTTGCTCAGTAAGGTCTTTAAAGATCTGGAAAATCAAACCGATTATTATTTCTTCTTTAATGATAAAAACGTAAATACGGATCAGAGGGTAACTCTTTCGATTCAGGAAGAAGAATTAGAGAAGGCCCTTCAGAAAATTATAGGGGACGGTTATCAGTATGAGATTTCCAATAATCTGATCATTATCACGAAAGCGAAGATCGCGGCCCAACTGAAGGCTGGGGTGGAAAAAAAGCGATTTACAGGAGTGGTAAGGGATAGCAAGGGGGAATCTATACCCGGTGTAAGCGTCGTTGTAAAAGGGACGACGACGGGGACAGCCACGGATTTAGATGGTAAATTTACAATCGATTGTCCTTCTGATAAGCCAATGGTTCTGGTATTCTCGTTTGTGGGGATGAAGAGTAAAGAAGTGACAGCAACTCCGGATAAACCTTTGAGCATAGTGCTGGAAGACGATGCTCAGGTATTGGAAGATGTGGTGGTGACCGGTTATCGGAGTATCAGTAAAACGACATTTACTGGTTCTTCTACTAAGCTTCAGCAGGAAGATATCGCTCAAAAAGGAGTTGTGGATGTGAGTCGTATGTTGGAAGGACAAGTGGCGGGGGTAAGTATTCAGAACGTATCCGGTACTTTTGGTGCAGCTCCTAAAGTAAGGGTGCGTGGCGCCACTTCTTTGTCGGGAGAGAATAAACCTTTGTGGGTGATTGATGGCGTTGTGCATGAAGATATCGTCAGTGTGAGCAATGACGAATTGACCAGTGGGGACCCTACTACTCTTTTGGGCTCAGCTGTAGCCGGCCTGAATGCAAACGATATTGAGAGTATTGACATTTTGAAAGATGCGGCAGCTACCGCTCTCTATGGAGCTCGGGCTATGAATGGCGTAGTAGTGGTGACGACGAAGAAAGGAGTGGAAGGTCGTCCGATTTTAAGATATTCCGGAAATTTCACCGTCCAGTTCCGGCCGACTTATGCTGATTACGATATTTTGAACTCGGGGGATCAGATGTCTATTTATGCCGAATTAGAAAGGAAGGGATTTCTGAATTCTGACTTGGTAAATGATGCTAATTCCGGCGTTTACGGGAAAATGTATAAGTTGATCAATACGTATGATCCGGAAACCGGAGAATTCGGATTACTGAATACGGTAGAAGCCCGCCGTCAGTTTTTACGCCGTTATGCCAATGCTAATACGGATTGGTTTAAAGTTTTATTCCGGAATTCTTTGCAACAGGAACATTCTATCAGTATTTCTGCAGGTAATCAGAAAAGCCGTACTTACGGTTCTTTGAGTTTCCTGAACGATGAAGGTTGGAGCATCGGAACCAAAGTACGCCGTTATACGGCCAATATACGTAACGATCTGAAGTTGGCGGATAATTTGAATCTGGGGCTGCAGGTGATCGGCTCTGTTCGCGACCAGAAAGCTCCCGGAGCTTTGTCCCGCCGGAGCAATACGGTGGAAGGAACGTACGACCGGGATTTCGATATCAATCCCTTCAGTTATGCTTTGAATACCAGCCGGGCAATGACTTGTTACGATGAGGACGGAAATCTGGAATTTTTTACCCGCAATTATGCCCCTTTTAATATTATCCACGAATTGAGAAATAATTCAATTCATTTGAAGATGGTGGATGTAAAGGCTCAGGTAGATTTAGGCTGGGAAATTGTAAAGGGACTTCGGTATGAATTCACAGGAGCTGTCCGTTATGTGAAATCCGACCGGGAACATATGATCAAAGAGAAATCCAATATGGCGGAGGCTTATCGGGCCGATTATAACTCCACTATTCGGAAAAACAATAATTTTCTGTATAAGGATCCGGATCATCCCGAAGCAGAACCCGTTTCCGTATTGCCTTACGGAGGATTTTACAATCGGACCGAAGATCAGTTGACCAGTTATGACGTCAGGAATTCTTTGAAGTTTAATAAAAAATTCGGTCTTCATGAGTTGAATATGATTGGAGGTATACAAGTGAAGTATGCCGATCGTCAGGCGTTTAATAATACCGGGTATGGATATCAGTACGAGGAAGGGGGAAATGTATCGGTAGATTACCGTATTATGAAAATGATGATCGAGAGTAATTTCCCTTATTATGGCATGGGGACGACCCGCGATCGTTTTGTCGCTTTTTATTACAATGCAGATTATGGGTATGATGCCCGTTATATTTTTTCCGGTACGGTCCGGTATGACGGAACCAATGCTTTGGGAAAAAGCCGGACGGCTCGTTGGTTACCCACCTGGAACGTCAGCGCTAAATGGAATATCAGTAATGAACATTTTATGGAGCCGGTAAAATGGGTGGATCAATTGTCTTTACGGGCTTCTTACGGTCTGACGGCCTCTATGAACAGTTCCGCTTCTGCTTCTGCTAAGTTTGTGGACGGGACGACCAACCGTCCCACGGCCGGAGATCACGAGTCTGTCATTACGATGGATGCTTTGGAAAATAAGGATTTAACTTGGGAAAAAGGCCATGTATTGAATCTGGGAATTGATCTGGGACTCTTCAATCGTAGATTGGATGTTATTTTTGATTATTGGAAAAGAAATAGTTTCGACCTGATCGCTACGATGAAAACGTCAGGCATCGGAGGAAAGATAAGTAAAAAGGCGAATTATGCCGATATGGAATCCTCGGGCTTTGATATCGCTATCGGCATTACTCCCATCCGGACGAAAGACTGGGGTTGGAAATCTAATTTTACTCTAGGCTATACGAAAACTAAAATTACGAATTCTAAAAATTTACCTTCTATCAACAATATGATACGCTCTACGGGAGGAAATCTGGAGGGTTATCCTGTAGGAAGTTTATTTTCCATTCAGTTTTGTGGATTGACTCCGGATACAGGCGTACCTTTAATTTTAGATCAAAACGGAGAAGTTGCTGAAACGATAGATTTTCAGAGTACAAATTTGCAATATTTGAAATACGAAGGTCCGGTGGATCCTACCTATACCGGAGGCTGGTCCAATACTTTCCGCTGGAAAGATTTGTCTGTAAATGTGTTTTTGACTTTTCAGGCTGGTAACAAAGTGCGCTTAGACGGACAATTTAAGAAAAGGTATACGGAATTGGATGCCATGTCAAAAGTGTTTAAAGACAGATGGATGCATCCGGGTGACGAGAAATATACCAATGTCCCCTCTATTCCGGACGCCATGACAGTTTCCAGATTGTCTAGTAAATATGCCTATAGTGCTTATAATTATACTGGCCTGCGGGTAGCAAAAGGGGATTTTGTCCGGTTAAAGACGATTTCTTTAACTTACAGATTACCTAAATATATTTTAGAAAAGACTAGAATATTAAGTGATATGACGTTGACGGTTGCCGGGTCAAATCTATGGTTGATTTATGCCGATAAAAAATTCAACGGACAGGATCCCGAGTTTTATAATACCGGTGGTGTTGCCCAACCGCTAGCCCGTCAATTTACCGTGGCTTTGAATATCGGATTTTAAGAAAACGGCTTATCATAAAGAAGAATCGAATGAAAGTGTATTTAAAAAATACAGTTATGAATAAATATATCAGAAATATCCTTGCCGGTGGACTTATTTTATTAACCGGTTGTAATAACTTTTTGGACGAAGTGCCGGATGACAGAACTGAAATCGACTCTACGTCTAAATTGGCTAAATTGATCGCAGATGCTTATCCAAAAGCTTCTTATGCAGCAACGTTAAATTCCAGAGTCGATTTTGTAACGGATAAAGGTGCCGGAAACAAAGAATATGCTTCGAATACGGATCCTTTCTTCTGGCGGGATGTTACGGATGATCAGCAAGACACCCCCACATATTTGTGGCAGAAGTTTTATTTTAGCATCGCAGAAGTAAATCATGCTTTAAAAGCAGCGGAAGAGATGGGAATGCCGAAGGAACAAAAACCTTATGTTGCCGAGGCAAAAATAATACGGGCTTTTTCACATTTTATTCTGGTTTCTTTATATGCTAAATTTTATGAATGGAACGGGGCAAACGATTCCCCGGGGATTCCCTATGTAACGGAACCGGAAACTGAAGCAATAGCCCAGTACGATCGGGAAACGGTAGCCCAAACGTATGAGAAAATCGAACAGGATATTGTCGAGTCGATAGATAAGATCGGACCGGATGCGACTTATTCTGTCCCCCGCTATCATTTTACACAGGCTGCAGCTCATGCTTTTGCCAGTCGTTTTTATTTATATAAAGGGGATTGGAATAATGTAATCGTCCATGCCAATAAAGTATTCCCGAGACCGACAGAATTTGTGGGAGAAGAAGGAGCAAAAAATGTGGCGGTAACCGATCAGGCTACCATATATGCTAAGAATAATTTTCAACCCTGGTTAACAACCTATGCCAATGCTTCCGGTTCCTCGGAAATTAAAATCGCTTATGGGGCTTCCAGTAATATGTCTAATCTTTTATTGACAGAAATGGTATGCCGGATGTCCCGCTATGCCAATAGCTGGAGATATGGTACCACTGCGGACGATTTGGCGGTCACATTGGACAAAAAAGCTGCTAATGTAACAGGAGGTAGCTGGGCTTACCGCACCTATCATAATGACGAAAATTATTATGTCCCGAAATTCTATGAATTATTTATCAAGACAGATATCAATGCGAGTTCGGGAAAGATTTATACGATTTTTCCGACTTTCCGGAACGAAGAAGTATTGTTAAACCGGGCAGAAGCTTATGCTATGCTGGATGATTACGAAGCAGCGATTGCAGATTTAAATGTATTTTGCCGGCAGCGGATTTTAGATTATAAGGAAGATGCGCATGTGATTACGGAGGCTTCTTTGCTTAAATTTTATGCCACAGCTCTTCAAAATGAAGAACATTTTATGAAAAAATATAACGCTTATGGTTCTGCTGCTTGGTCCGATTTAAAGAAATCTTTGATCCTCTGTATTCTCGATTTCCGTCGGAATGAGTTTATGTGGGAAGGACTCCGGTATTGGGACTTGATAAGGTATAAAATACCGGTAACCCACCGGACAAACACTGGCGATGAAAATACGCTTTATCCGGGAGATGATCGCTGGGTATTGGAAATTCCTGAAACGGCTGTACTGTCAGGAGTCGCTTTAAATCCCCGGGAAAATTTACTGAGCAAAAAATGGTAAGATCATTCAATTTAATATCGGAATTATGAAAAAATTAAAATATTTGATATGCCTCGCCCTGCTATGGACAGTTTGGGGATGTTCCGAGGAAAAGTTTACCCCCGATCAGTATTTACATGGATTGGGAGGAGAGGATTATACGCCGAATGAAATAGACGAATGGATACTGAAGAATTTTACGATTCCTTACAATATGGAAGTGAAGTACAGATGGGACCAGTCGGAATTGGATTTAAATAAAACTTTGGTTCCTGTAAAAGAGGACGTCGTAATTCCCGTGATGCAGATTGTAAAGCATGTGTGGATAGAGCCTTACGAAGTTTTAGCCGGAGAAGATTTTATCCGTTTATATTCTCCTAAAAAGTATGTATTGGTAGGAAGTCCTATGTATAATTCCGATGGAACGATTGTTGTCGGACAGGCTGAAGGGGGACGCAAGATCACTCTTTTCCGCTTAAATCGGTTTACACCGACTGATAAGGAATTGATTCAGGAAATTATGAAAACCGTACACCACGAGTTTGCACATACATTGCATCAGACCATTATGTACCCGGAAGAATTTAAACAGATTACCCCTGCCGGGTATACTTCTTCTTGGAATAATGTGGATGAAGAAGAGGCTTTGGTTTTGGGATTTGTCAGCCGTTATGCCTGTAGCGAGGCCGACGAAGATTTTGCCGAAATGATCTCTCGCATCGCAGTATATGGCCGGGATTGGTGGGAACAAAGAATCGCCAAAGCCCATGAAATGTATGTGAATGCTGCTTCTCCCGGACAATATGCTTACGATCCGGCAGAGGCGATGAGACAAAAAGAGACAATTGTTATCAATTATTTGAAAAATATCTGGGGAATTGAATTTTATGACCACGATGGGGAAAAAGGATTGGTAACTATGGTACAGGAAGCTTTGGACCGGGTGTTGAACGAAGAATATGAATCGTAATTTCGGAATAGGTATGAAAAAGTATATATTTATTATATTATCTGTTTTATTACTGGGATGTGATAAGATGGAAGACAATGTATTTTCGGAGAATCCCGACGATCGTTTACAAAAAACAGAAGAAGAATATCGGCAGACGATATTGGCTGCCCCGAATGGTTGGTTTTTAGCTATAAATACAAAGAAAGAGGGTGCTTATCGTTTTTGGATGTCTTTTACAGAAGAAGGAAAAGTGGCCATGTTGGCTGATATGGACGCTACTTATAGCGGTATAGGGGAAACTTCTCTTGTCCCTTCTGGATCGACCTGGCAATTAAAAGCTTTATTGGCCCCTTCTTTAATTTTTGAAACATATAGTTACCTGCATCTTTTAGCAGATCCGGATAATAATATCATCGGAGGAACAAAAGGAGAAGGTTTGGGATCTGATTTTGAATTCCGGATTGTAAGTGAAGATAACGGAGGCTTGAATCTGAAAGGGAATTTTAATAATTGCCTGGCCCGTATGGATCCGGCTACTCCAGAGCAAGCAGTGAAAGCTTCCGAAGGAGGACTGAAGACGGTTCTTGAAAAACATGCCGATTACCTGGAAGCTGTCCGCTTTCCGACCATTGAGGTGGGAGAGACAAAGTATCTGGTCAAACCCAATACCCGTAAAACTGATTTTGCTTATATAGACAAGGAGAATAATCTGGTGGAAAAAACAGTTGGTTCCTATCTGGATTTTAACAGTCTGACACAAGAGGCTTTTGCCAGCGATGTCCATTTTTTTGAACCTGTTGAGCTTGATGGAATGACTTTTAAGGGATTGAAATGGAATGGAGAAGCTTATCAGGTAGAAATTGAGGGTAAAACTTATGAGATATTTGACAACAAAGTTCCTCCGTATCCGTTGCATTTCGGATATAATCAGACATTTAGCCAATTGTATGTAAATGCGAATACGATGCAGGGCACATTGTCTGATTCTTTTATGAATGAACTATATACCCCTGCTTATAATCGTCTGGGGGAAAGAAGCCGTTATATTCAGGAAATGTATTGCAAGTTTGTTATGGACGCTTTAAGCGGAAAACCGGTTATGGAATTCGGTGTGACGTATGAAAATAAAAGCAATGGAAAGACTTTTACGGCAAAATGGCGTTATCCGTACGACGTAAACGAAGATGGTACCCTTACTTTTACCGATCGGGAACAAACGGGATCCACCAATGAATTTATTTATGAGGAATATATATATGAACTGCCTGATTTATTCTGTGGTCTGGAATATTCTAATTACGGGGATGCCGATAACTGGAGTCAGGTCGTGAAGTCGAAAATCATCCCTCATACGTTTAAAGTAGATTGGGCGGAAAATAAAACCTCGGGATTGAGCGGAAATATCGGAGGACTTTTCCGGGTAGAACGGGAAGAACTGTTTATTGCAGGTCAGTTGAAACAGTAATTTGTATAAAAGGATAGAGGTATGAAACATATAAAAATTTTAGGTCTACTGTTAGTAGTCGGTTTTTTAGGAATTTTATCTTCTTGTTCGGAAGACGAGGAGATTCAGGGAGCCTTGGTTATCCAGACCGGTTTGTTGAAAAATGTAATGTATACTTCTGCGCTATGCGGAGGGGAAATTTCCGGAGGAGCAGAAATTGGGGAACGGGGAGTGTGTTGGAGTACGGCAGAACATCCTACTGTAACAGATGCCCATACGTCGGATGGCAAGGGCAGAGGAGAATTTTTGAGTGAAATGAGCGGTTTGCAGGAAGGTACTCTTTATTATGTAAGGGCTTATGCCTATACGAACGAAGGTGTACAATACGGGGATGAAAAATGGTGTGTTACTTTGGCAAAAGGACGCCCGACCCTTGCTATGGTGTCCGTTACGGACGTAAAGACATCTTCTGCAATCGTGAAAGCGGAGGTGTTTACAGACGGAGGGACGGAAATTACAGAACGGGGATTTGTTTATGCTTTAAGCTCAGCCGTGGAAGGAGAATTGACCTTGGAGAATGCAGGAAAAGTAAAAGTAGACGGGAAAGTGGGGACCTTAAAATGTATGTTGGAGGAATTGATTGATCATTCGGAATACGTTTGCCGTGCTTATGTTTCTTACACCGGAGGGACGGTCTATGCGCAATCTTTGTATTTTATGACTGAAATGTTTCCTGAGCCGGCAGTGGAAATTACAAGTATTGACGATATCCGGGGAGAATCTTTTCAGGTGAGCGTAAAAGCTGTTTCAGGAACCCCCTTGCCTATACTGGAATATGGTTTCGTATATGGGGAGGTAGCTGTACCTACTTTAGAAGATACAAAAGTTGTTCTGGGTGAAGGAGACGGAGAAAAAAGCTATAAGCTGGAAGGATTGGAACAAGGTATTACTTATCAGGTACGTCCCTATGCAAGGAATAAAAACGGCGTGGTTTATGGGGAAATTCAAAGTGTGACGACGTTGAGTTATAAAGCGATTATTTCTACTCAACTTTCTGCTCATATTACGGCTCACCGGGCTTATGCTGGGGGAGAAGTGACGAGTACCGGATTGTTGAATGCTCCTATTATTGAAGCAGGTATTTGCTGGGGCACTGCGCATAATCCGACTATCGCAGGAAATAAAGTGATGGCAGAAGGGGTGGACGGAGAACATCTGAAATTCGAACCCCTTCAGCTCTTTCCTTTGAACCCGAATACTACTTATTATGTAAGAGCTTATGTCACCAATGAATATGGTACGACATACGGAGAGGAAGAGAACTTTAAGACCCGCCAACCGGTGGCTGATTATTTTAAGGCAGAAGCGAGTAAAGAAGATAATCCGCTGTTTAATGCCTTGAATTTAACAGCCGATTTCCTGGATAAGCAAGCTTCTGCCGACCAGATAGAGGCTTATAATAAATTGGTTCCCATTTTGACATCTTACGGTAGCCGTATATTGAAAGCTTACCGGATTAGTTTGGGTACAAATTCTTCTAAGGATCTTTCTTATATATATACTTCCCTGGAATATGAAAATTCTTCTGGGAAAGCTTATAGCGCTATTTGGCGGTCGGAACTGGCTGTGAATGCCAATTATCAGTATACCGTTTCCCACCACGCTATTAATACAGGAAATAACAATGCTTCCAATATTATAAACAGTGCTGCTAAAAACGGGCAGACGGAAGATCTGGAACGTAGCATGAATTATTTGACAGAAGGTCCCTTTGTCATCGATTGGGATACGGAAAGTTCTACGACGTTTAATAGTGCTTTCTATATTATTCCGCTAAATGCACCAGAAAAATATAAACGAATGGAAGTATATCGGAATACTAAAATTACAGTTTACGATCCTTGGTGGTGATCCTTTCTGATTCTATTTAAAACCACACCAAGGGGACGGACCTTTTGTGTGGTTTTTCAATTTTTAGTAAAAGCAGTTCGTAATGTATAGATAGTTAAGGAAGTAGGTACTTTTTCGGAAGCGATTTGACAGAACAAACCTTTCTGATTCTGACTTTTGGAGAAAGCTTGGGGAATATTGATTTAACAGTGAATTGCAAGGAAAACCTTGGCCAGATACGATGTATCGTTATTTTTTTACATTTATATATCAGGAAAACCGCCAAAAAGGTCCGTCCCCTTGGGCGGTTTTCATTCATCTTTCTTTTTTACCATTAGACGTGAATCAATTCATAGTTCATTGTTCCGATTCCGATTTTTTCGGCATGTTGTAGACCGGCCAGCCAATTGGTATCGGGATGAATGAGATGGAATTTGTCTACCCCTTCCAGCTGTTCGTGCGGGTGGGCTTCGGCTAATTTATTTCCTTGAAGTACGGGCGCTTGAATGACCAGATCGGCACAAGCTTTATCCAAGGCTACCGGATCGAAGGAAGCCAATATGCCTAAATCCGGAATAATCGCGGCATCGTTATGGTTCCAGCAATCGCATTCTGGAGAAACGTTCATGATAAAACTGACGTGGAAGTGAGGTTTGTCTTTTAATACGGCTTTTGTGTATTCTGCAATTTTGTAATTAAGGCGTTCGGCAGTATCCGGGCTTCCTATTGTGGCAGCATCATATTGACAAAGTGCGATACATTGACCGCAGCCTACGCATTGACTATAGTCGATTTGAGCAATATGGTTTTCTTTAAAATGTATCGCCTGATGAGCGCAATGTTTGATGCAAATGCCACAGCCTTTACAGTTTTCTTCGGTAATTGTCGGTTGAGAAGCGGAATGCAATTCCAGTTTTCCCCCTACACTGGCGCAGCCCATACCCAGATTTTTCAAGGCTCCTCCGAAACCGGCCTGTTCGTGGCCTTTAAAGTGATTAAGAGAAATAATGATATCAGCCTCGGCGATAGCTGCTCCGATTTTAGGCGCTTTACAGTACTCCCCCTTGATTTCAATTTCCTGGTAATCGATACCTTTTAACCCGTCCGCTATAATGACTTGGCATTGTGCGGAGATAGGGTTATAACCGTTTTCCATAGCGCTTTCTAAATGGTCTACGGCATTGGCCCGATGCCCCGAATAAAGTGTATTACAGTCTGTTAGAAAAGGTTTTGCTCCCAGACTACGTAGTAAACGAGTCATACGGGCAGCATAATTGGGACGGAGATAAGCCAAATTTCCCGGTTCTCCAAAGTGAATTTTCAAAGCTACAAATTGATTTTCAAAAGGAATCGTGGAAATGCCTGCTTTTTTGACTAGCTTTTCCATTTTATCGAGTAAATTACTGCTCGGACTTGTCCGCAAGTTTGTGAAATAGACTTTTGATTTTTCCATACGACTTTTACGATAAGGTTCGATATACAAACATAACGAATTATTTAGATAATTTGAAAAAAGAAAAGTACGGTTTGTTTTTCTGCTTTGAGTAGGGAAGGTTGATTTTAATCAGAAGTCTGAATTTATATCGATCAATGCTCTGGCCTGCTTGAAAGAGGTAGAAAGAGCATTCCTTATAAACCTATTCGGACAAGTAGCAGTCTGCATTAAATAAAGTTAAGGAAAGGAACAATTTTGCCTCAGGGGAGTTTAATGAATAGAGCGTAAAGACGTTCAGGGAGCTACAAAAAGGATATAAAATGAATAGTTAAAGGAAAAGGCATGGAAAATACATTTTTAAATTATCCGGATTGGCAGGATACAGCAGATACGATACATTTATTCTTACAACTGGCAGGGAAAGTGAAGGTAAAAAGATGTACAACCCGTCCGGAATGGGCGCATGTGTTACTTTATCTGTTACCGGATGGACTTACAACGGGTTTGATACCCGGCGATAATTCAGCCTTTTCCATATTTTTCGATTTCCGGCAACATCAGGTGGAATTTCGGAACGGAGAAGGAAAGAGGGTAGATATTCCTTTAGAAGACGGTTTAAGTGTTGCGGATTTTTATAAACAATTTAATAATGCTTTAGAACAAATGGGGTCACCTACATCTATTGGCGTCAAAGCCCAGTATTTTTATGAACCTGTTGATTTGGATAGAGATGAAAAACATCATACTTATGATAAAATAGCGATACGGAAATGGCTTCAGAGTCTGTTATTTGCTTATAAAGTGATGTCTCTTTATTTAGCTCCTTTCCATGGAAAAGTACATTATCCGGCGTATTATTTTGGAAAAATGGACTTGAGTTGTATGGTGTTTAATGGAAAATTAGTCCCGACGACTCTCAAAAATGAAGTAATGAGAAAAGCTTTGGATGAAGAGATGTATGCTTGTGGATTTTGGCCGGGAGATATCAGTTTCCCTCAAGCCGCTTTTTATGCCATGCCTTACCCGTTTATAGAAGACCTGAAAGAAAATGCGACCTTGTTACAACCCGATAAAGCTATTTTTAAACCGGATAAAAAAGAATTTTTCTTGGCTTTAGAAGATGTCTTTTCTTATCCCGACCCTGAAAAAACAGTAACCGATTTCTTTCAGTCCGGTTTTGATATTTTCCAAAAAATTCAACCCTGGTGATAAGGAGATCGTTCTTTTGTTACCATTTTAATTAAAAATCCCCCCTAGAAGATCTTTTCATTTTCTATGGGGGATCCGTATAACTGAAATTGTCAATAATTTAATCTTCGTCAGTACATTCAGAAGAATAGGGATTACAATCTGTATTGGAGGAACAAATCGCTGTATCTCCGCAAAGAATGGATACACAAGCTGAAGATATGTCGCAAAAATCAATCGACAAACAATTCTCTTCGCTGGGAGGAAGCCCTGGATCCCCTTCGTCCCCTTTTCCGCCCCATAGTTGTGTCATTGCCTTTCTATTTAGCGTTGTAATAACTTCTTTTTTGAGTTCGAGTTTTTTCATATCAAATTTGTATTCGTTAATGGTATTTCTAAAAATTACTTTTTAGGCGGATTAAAAATCTGTATCATTACAGTCTTCCAAAGTGTCTTCCGGACAATTCTGTGTGTCGTCACAAACTCCGGTTGCAATACAATCACCGGATTCACACCATTGTTGTGTTTCACATTTTTCTAATGTGTCCCTTAAGTCTTCTTGTACTGTATCATCTAGACCTCCTAAAAGTTTACGCATTGAATTTCTGTTTAAAACAGTGATAATTTCTTTTTTTAATTTTAAATTTTTCATAACAATAAATTTCAAGTAAATATTCAAGACTATAAATAAATACAAATATAATATTTATTGTAAATGAATTGAAAAATATATTTAAAATGTAATATAATAAGTACAAGAATAAATATTTATCGTTAATTTATAGGCAATAAATTAGTTTTTAGATGCTGTTGACGTTTAAAGGGAAACTATTCATTCGGATAGACTTTATAGAGAAGGGGGAAAACGGCGGAGAAGTAATAAAAGGTATCTTCTCTCTCCTTTTTAAAAGTTTTTCCTCAATATTTTGGCGGGTAATAAAAAAGCATTACATTTGTAACCGCAATCAAGCGATAGCTCGGGCGCTTAGCTCAGTTGGTTCAGAGCATCTGGTTTACACCCAGAGGGTCGGGGGTTCGAATCCCTCAGCGCCCACGAAAAGAGATCTTTTATAAAAGATCTCTTTTTTTTAGCTTTTATAAGTCTGAAATTAAAAAATATTATGAAGTTGTATATTCCCGAATAAAAATTTGACGAATTCCATCTATATAATTAACTTTATTTAACTGTAATCATATTGTAAATAAAAAATGAACCTTTAATTTTGCCCTGTCTTTTAAAAAGATTGTTTTTCATAAGTTTGTATGGTTTAGGTTAGTAGTTAGTAAATGTTAAAGGGTCGGTTTCCGGCCCTTTTTCATTTATAGCCTGATAAATGCTTTGTGAATTCGTTCGAATACTGTATTTTTAACAGCAATTACGGGCATTATTAAAAGAAAAGGGATGAAAAGTATTATAGAAATAGAGGGAATGGAGTTTTTTGCTTATCACGGTTGTTTTGAAGCAGAGCAGATTGTCGGCAATAAATTTACTGTGTATGCTTGTTTACATTATGATGCGGAGCAGGCTGCTCAGACGGATGATATCCGGGATGCACTGAGTTATCAGGCCGCTTATGAAATTATTGCCTGTGAAATGAAGAAGCGTTCTCATCTGTTGGAGCATGTAGCTCAACGTATTTTAGAGGCTTTTTATAAAGCTTTTCCTCAGTTAAATTATGCTTGTATCAAGATTTCTAAAATGAATCCTCCTTTAGGAGGAAAAATCGGCTGTACAAGTGTGACTTTGGAAAAATAATAGAGAAGGGCTTTTTTTGTAATATTCTTGATACCTAATATATTGAGGAATTCTTTTTTTACTTCTCTGAAATAACACAAACATTTTTTTTGGTATTTAACAAAAACGTCCTATCTTTGCAACGCAAAATCGCAACAAGGTCGGTTGGCCGAGCGGTTAGGCAGCGGTCTGCAAAACCGCGTACAGCAGTTCAAATCTGCTACCGACCTCCATTTTAAAATAGCAATTATTTGATTTCCAAATGATTGCTATTTTTATTTTATTAAAAAAGCTGTTTTTTGCATGACTATTTTGGGGATCAATTGGAAAATGTGTGTATGTTCATTTACTGTGATCTTTATAAGGAAGAAAACAGAATTTATTGAGAATTTAGTTGTAATCTAAATTTGATACTGCTTCATGGGAATGGACGGTTGATGCCCTAAAGTTTTTATGTTCCTATAAATAGTACAGTTTTCGGAACTTTATCTGCAAATTTGCAGAAGAGAGAATCTTCCTTCATGTTGAGTTCTGTAATATCCTTTATGATCCGTTAAATTTTATCTTTTTTATTCGAACTCATTTAAAAATATCTAACTTTACGCACCAACATTGGACCGTAATTTTATGACGAAACAGTATTGTGTACACGCCTTTTTTATATATTGGAGAAATTGTATTATACTACTTTCCGGGCTATTATCCGGCACTATAGTTTGTGCTCAGCAAGAGAGTTCTCCCGGTTTTAAAAACGATTATCTGTTAATTATCAATACTTATTCGTCCAATGCTCCTTGTAGTAATGCCATCATCAATTCGGTTCAGAACCGATTGACAACAGACAATACAATTGCCGTCTATGTGGAGCACCTCAATACGTTACTGATTGATAATCAGGAAGAATTCCAAAAGGTTAAGCGGGATATCTTTGCCAAGTATGCGGCGCGAATCCCCAAGGCTGTATTGCTGATCGGTAACCCCGTATTGATTCTCAAAGACGATATCCGGGCTCATTGGGGTGACGTACCAATTGTCGCAACTGCTGAAATGGATTTCGTGTCTCCTGATACGACAAGCCTTCAGACTACGGCGATTCCTGAAGAGCAACGCGTTCCTATATCGAAGCTGGCTGACAAATATAACCTCACCTTTCTTCAAAGCAGATTGTTCCCGCAGGACAATGTCGAATTGTTGAAGCGCATGGTTCCGGGACTTAAAAAAGTGCTGTTGCTCGGTGACGGTTGTTACGTAAACCAGCAACTTCATTACGACATGAAGCACATGATGGCGAAACAATATCCCGGTCTGGAATATGAATTTATCTCGGCAGCCGACATTACTACAGAAGAGTTGCTCGCAAGGCTCAACACTATCGATACAAAAACTACAGGTGTTCTTTTTTCTTCCTGGTCCTGTGTCTCGAATGTGGGCGGTGCAACCGTACTGGAGACCTATTCATTCCGCGTGATTGCCAATATTCCTATTCCGATCTTCGCTTTCAAGCAAGCCGTCATGGAGAATAGCGGTATGGTCGGAGGTTGCATCTACGATGAGCCAGAATTGCTGGCCCGGTTACAACAAACTTTCGACCAGATTCGCATGGGTATACAGCCGCGCGATATTCCTTTTTACATTCCCGAAAAATCGGTTCCTACGTTCAACTACCCGTCATTGTTGCAACGTAATTTCTCGGTAGGCGACTGTCCTGTCGGTAGTACGTTTTTGGGCCGTCCGCAGAATTTCTGGCAGCAGAATAAATACCTGCTACTGTTCGGCGGGATAGCCGTGGCGGCATTATTGATCACTTTCTTTGTACGTAAATATATCCGTTCTCTTAAAGCACTCAATAAAGCTCAGCAACAGCAAGTCGAAACCAGCCGTAAGCTAGAATTGGTTCTCGGTGTAGCCAATATTATTCCTTGGCATATGAATATGCGTGAAGAAATGGTTTATTGGGATGCCGCTCCTCCGGTGAACCTGAGCGGTACGATAACGACTCCAGAGAAAGTAAGGGTTGCGATACCTTTGAAGGAATGTTTCGAAAGAATACATAAAGAAGATTTGAAGCGGATACAACAGAGGGTCGATGATCTGCTAAACGGTAATATCCAGAAAATTCACGAAGAATACCGGGTTGTGGGCCTGGATGTTTCAGATCCCCAGATCAACTGGGTGGAAGTACAAGCTACTGTGGAAGGTCGGGACGAAAATGGAGCTCCGTCGACTTTGGTCGGTTCCCTGCATATTATTACCAAACGCAAGCAGATGGAACAGGAATTAATTGACACGAAGGAACAGGCTGAGGAATCTAACCGTCTCAAGTCCGTGTTTCTGGCTAATATGAGCCATGAGATCCGTACTCCACTGAACGCTATTGTGGGTTTTTCAAAACTGCTTGCAACAGTAGATGAGGAAAGTGAGAAAGAGGAATACATTCAAATCATTGAAAACAATAACGATTTGCTTCTCCAATTGATCAGCGATATTCTCGATCTGTCAAAGATTGAGACCGGGACGATGGAATTCGTAGAGGCACCGGTGGATGTCAACGAAATGATGGATGAAATTGTCCGTGCTATGTCATTACGGGCTGAAGCCAAGGGATTAGCGGTGCAGTTTGAAGACTGTTTGCCTGAATGCAATATTCTCACTGACCGTAATCGCCTGCATCAGGTGATTACCAACCTAATGACTAACGCGCTCAAATTTACCGACGGGGGCTCAATTACGATCGGTTATAGATTGCAGTCTGATAATATGCTCAGGTTTTACGTCTCCGATACCGGTTGCGGTATTCCTGAAAAACTACAGAAAGACATTTTCAACCGTTTTGTCAAGCTCAACCGTTTCGTACAGGGAACAGGATTGGGGCTACCTATTTGTCAGACGATTGTGCAACGGATGGGCGGTAAGATGGGTGTAGAATCTGAGGTGGGTAAAGGATCGACCTTTTGGTTTACGGTTCCATATCGGCAGATGGAGAAAATCTGTAAAATGACTTCCGAGCTCGATCGCACTCGTGTGCATAAAAGCGATGTTACAATTCTTGTCGCAGAGGACAATCCCAGTAATTTCAAGTTTATGGAAGCCATCCTGAAAAAGAAATACAATATTTTGCACGCTTGGGATGGACAAGAAGCTATAGAGCTCTACAAAGTGCATACCCCACATCTCATTCTAATGGATATCAATATGCCAATTTTAGATGGATATGGGGCAAAGGACGGTATCCGTCAATACTCCCCTCATGTGCCGATAATTGCCGTAACAGCATACGCTTTTGCTTCAGACGAACAAAAAATTCTGAGTTCGGGATTTGATGGATATATTGCCAAGCCCATCAATCCTGATTTACTACATCAGAAAATTGTGGAGATACTCGTTACGAGGCTTCAGATACTAAGCGAATAAAGAGGAGGTAGTGTCATTGTTTTATAGCCTGACGCGGTCAGAATATTCTAAAAAAGGAATTCCTTTACTTTTTAGGTGATTATTATTCACTTGAAATGTTTACGGATTCGTCCAGTTGCAGCAAGATTCCATTCGCTTCAGAAGGGGGCATGCCGAGGTGCGAAATGGTAATTTTATAGAGTTCCCTATACGCATTCTTTGAATTGTATATTGCCCGTCCACGTTTGAGATGGTGCTATAACGGATACTGGAAAGTGAGTGAAGAAAGATGATCGTGGATGGTGGTTTGAATATTTTTTATTTCAGGCCCTTCAGATCTATTAAGAAAATATTTAATAGTTAGGCGACAGGAAGTACAATGGTGAACCGACTGCCTTTGCCTTCTTCAGATTCGACTTCAATGTATCCCTGTAGTTGCTCTGCAATACTATTGCAAATAGCTAGCCCCAGGCCTGTACCTTGGGCAAATTCATCGTGTTTGTAAAAACGGGAGAAAATTATTTTTAATTCGTTGTGAGGAATTCCTTTTCCGGTGTCTTCCACAAAAATGCCTACTGCATGTTCCCCGGCTGAGTAGCGATAACCGAGCTTAATATAACCCGTCTGGGTAAATTTGTTAGCATTTGTCAGGAAATTGGTGATTACCTGTTGCAGCCGTGAGGCATCGACATAGACAGTACAATCTTCGTTTGGAAAATCCTGCAAGAATTTGAGGTCCGGCTTCACTTGTACCCCGAAGGTCTGGTAATAAGAACTGAGTAACGTCCGCACATCTTCTTTCCGTAGGTTGAAATTTGCAGAACCCGAATCAAGACGCGATAATTCCAATATATCGTTTATTAATCTTAGCAATAATTCGGTGTTAGTATTGATTATATCGACATAATTCTGTTTATCTTCTTCTTCCAATTCTGGTGTATTGGTCAGTAAGTTTGCAAAGCCGGCAATAGCGTTCAGTGGAGTCCGTATTTCATGGCTCATATTATTGAGGAACGACTGTTTTAACTCAGCCTTCTCTGCAATTTCACGTGCCTGTATTAATTCCTCTTCCCGATCTTTAAATTCCTGTATATTTTGCAATAAACCGGTCACTACAGGTAATTTTTCGTCATGGCAAATAACATTATAGCGAAATTCCCACCATTGATATTTCCCGTTGAATTTACAACGGTATTCTCCTTTGTAACGTTTTGTGGGACTATTTTGCAAAAAGTTTACAGAGAAAGGTTCTTGATCATCTGGATAGATAAAAGGAAGAATTTGTTCCAGGGTAATGAATGGGCCCGTATGAGCGATCAATTTATAGAAGTGGGAGTCAAAACTGAGTTTATCTTCTGTCTGGCGCCAAGCATAGGTAGTCCCCCCTTCGATGGCAAGTTTTAAGGTTTCATGCTCATAAAGTAAATTACGAAGGGCTTCCAATTTTCGTTTGCGTTCATCTATAACTTTGTATATCAATAAAGCAAATATGGTAAATAACAAAACTCCTCCTGATATGTAACCTGCGAGCAAGTAATACCGATGGCTTACGGAAAAGGGGATATACATGATCTGGTATTCCTCGGGCAAATCTTTGGTTGAGATGTTATTAGCTTGTAGAACTTTCCAGTTTAAAACATATTGTTTGGAAGATGGAGTGATTTGTTGTTTCGGCATTTCTTTTCTGAGACGCAGCGCTATGCCTTCGGCCATTTCTTTTAATTGTGTTTCAAGAGGAGTAAAATAACCTCCCAGCATTTTATCGTTTGCTCCAAATCCTTCGTTAATTGTAGCAAAGGAAGGATTGATAAAAAATTCCTGAGCATCCATAGAATTGTAAGTACGTGATGTCAGCATCAGATAAGTCTCCGATCCCCTCGCTGTCTGTTGAATCGTACGAAGAGGCATTTCTTCGCTCAATAAACGCATTACGACAGTTATATCAATTTTCTCGTTGATGGTTTCTGTTTTGCCTTCTTCGTAAGGATTCTTGATAATACGGTGGGATAAAATATCTTTGAACACATCCCCCTCGAATGTTTTGATACCTTCTTTTCGACATTGTTGTTCCAAATTCAGCCACATTTGATTATCAATCATGCCGGTGCCACTCATGACGATGATGCGTGATTTGCTCATGATGCGTTCTATCATACGGACTGTTGCAGCATAATCGGGAATATCAACATAACCGGTAACGTTGGGGTAACTACGGATCAAATCCACATCAGGGTGGTATACACCGCTGAAAACGACGGGAATATCACGTAATTTAGGATTGTTACATTTCAAAAGAGAGAAGGTGGCCTGATTGTTGAAGATGGCGATTGCGTCGCCTCCCCATTTTGTGATTTCATCAATGAAAAAGGAAGAACGGGCCATTTCAGCGTCATATCTTAATTCGTCGCAATTTAAAAAGAATTCTTTGATTTCAAATTTCAACCCTTGTGCTGTCAGTTCTTTCTCCAAAAGCGACCGATATCGTTTGGCATCGTGGTAATTTTTCTCGTAAGAATGTATAATCGCTATTTTGTAACGAGGAGCTGCCTTTGTCGGATATATCACCCACAAAGAAAATAGTATAAAAAATAACAGACGAAGTAATACCTTGGTCTGCCCGATTCTTTTCAAGTTAATATGTTTTTTTATAAGACACATAAATTTCTTGTACAAATATATTGTAAAATATCTTATTCTTTAGTTAATTAATTCGGAAATTCCAATACAAGATATATTTATTTTTATGCCATTCCTATATTTGAAAAAAGTGTTAAACGAGAGCCGGATTATAATACAATTGTAGAGATTCTGTTATCAAATATTATAGGTCTTTGAAAGATAACAATTTCGGAATTCTTCTTTTTTGAGTATTATTAGGTTATTTTGCTGTAAATATTTGATTATTAGAGATCGGTGTGTTTTTCCCAAAATACCTTGATTTTTATATTAATCTTTGTTTTTTAGTTTTATGCAGTGTCTGAATGAGAAATGAATTCTTATTGTGTAATCAATCGGGAGGTACTGCTTGAAAATACGAATGGTAAAAGTTACAGGTGGAGCTAAGTAAAGATCAGAGAAAATGCATAGGACGTTTTTTGAAGACCTCAGAAATTGTATTTATAAACAGGGGGACAAATAGGGTAAGGAATATAAGATGAACTTTAGCAAGGAGTGATTCTTTTTCATAAGCCTGTTCTTATAGCTGGTTCCAATGGTTCAGATCGTAATTCTGTAACTTTTAACTTCTCCCTATTGAACGGAAGATTTTAGTTATAGTAATCCTGATATTATTGTTCAGGAGAGAGTTCCGGGGATGGGATGCTTGTGTGCACAGATTCCTCTTCTCTGTAATATAATTCCTTGGCTGAACTAAATTTCTGTCTCATGAAATCAATCAGAGATGGGGGTGAAAGTACTTTGAGAGCATCGGCATAGCCAAAGAATTCTTGTTGTAATTCTGGATTGATGACTACTTGGATTTCAAAGATTTTGGAACCATCTTCACGTTCTTCTATTATTTGCTGGCTTTTGTGAAAAGGTTTGGTTTCTACATAAGGAACATTTTGTGCATTAACCCAAAAACGGATTGTTTCAGCTTGTTCCCCGATATTTTTGGTCACTCCTATCAGATTATTGAAAAAGATCTCGGGATCGAATAAGTTGTTCTCACTGAATTTTTCTTTAGGGGCAATTACTATTTCGTGTATCCGGTCTAATGCCAGATTGGCCAGATTGTTTTTTTTCTTCCCGAATACAAACCAACGATTGCGATATTCTTTTAAAAGATAGGGATGGAACAGAAAGGTTTTTGCTGAACGGGCTTTAAATGAACGATATTTTATTTCCAATACCTGTTTGTTTACAATGCCCTTGTAAATAGTGTCCAAATGATCTAATCCTTTCAAGCTTTCATTTTTCTCAAAATCAATGACTGGTAGTGTTTTTTGTCGTGTTGAAGTGATATGGTCTTCTAAGCGGTTGACAATTTCACCCAACCCTGAAAAATAAGAGAATTCTTTAAATTGGCGCAATACTTCTACAGCTTCAGACATCGTTTTCAGATCCTGTTTTGATAAAGGAGTGTTAGTAATGCTATAATTTTCATCTTCGTATTTGTAATATTTGTTGTCGTAAACGACAATGGGAGCATTGTAACCCAATTTTTCACTACGCATCATTTGGATGTCTATTTGTACAGTTCGTTTGCTGATACCCTTATCTATTCCTTCGTATTCGTAAAGGGCTTCCGAACAGGCATCGATCAAATCTTCGAGGGTCCATTTACGGTATTTATTCCGCAAACAGCTGTCGATTGTCTTATAACGTATTAAGGCATTACGGTTGACAGGCATAGAGATAAATCTGATTATTTTTTCAAAGGTATAAAAAATATTTTTATTGCGCAGAAACATTACGTAATCCTTATTTTACTTTGCATTGTCAAAAAAGAAGAAATATGATAGAATTAAGTGGAAAATACAATACAGATTGTAAAATATTTGTAAATGAGGTAGAAGCAGAAGTCATAACTTTGGTTTGCGGAATATTGGATAATGAAATATCCGCGGGAGTTCCTGTGCGCATTATGCCCGACACCCATGCTGGAAAAGGAATTGTGATTGGTTTTACGATGCCGCTGACTAGATCGGTAAATCCTAATTATATCGGAGTGGATATTGGTTGTTCGGTAACCAGCTATAAATTGAATAAACATTTTGGGCCGTCGGATCTTCCGCGGGTGGATTGTCTGATCCGAAAAGTCGTTCCAATGGGGTGTGATATACATAAAGATTCTCATTTCGATCATTGGTGGGTGGAAGATTATCTGGCATCGGCAACTCAAAATGTGAATCATTTTAAAAGTGAATGGAATAAACGTTTCGGAGATCAGAAAGAAGACATCTGTATTGATCGGGGATATATATCCGAATTGTGTGAAAAAGTGGATATTAAAGAGAGTGTTTTCTACAATTCGGTCGGTACACTTGGAGGAGGAAATCATTTTATAGAAGTCGGAGAATCCCTTCAAGAAGGGGCGCATTACCTGACCTTGCATTCCGGTTCACGGAATTTTGGATTGAAAGTGTGCAATTATCACGCAAATAAAATGAAAGTCCGGAATTTTTTTCCGCAGGAATATCAAGATGAGTTTGAGTGTATCACCAAAAATACGACTCCCAGAAGTGATATTCCAGCTAAACTTGCTGAATTGAACGCACGTTATGAAGAGAATAAAAAAGAGTATTTTTTGCAAGGGGAGGATATGTATGAGTATTTGGTAGATATGGTGATTGCTCAGACGTATGCACAATTTAATCATCGGGTAATGGCTCATGACATTTTTGTCGAATTGCGTGATGTGGAGGTTATTGAAAGTATTCATTCCATGCACAATTTTATCGATACCCGCGATTGGATTATCCGGAAAGGAGCAATCCGGGCATATAGGGGAGAGAAAATGGTGATCCCTTTTAATATGCGGGATGGGTTGTTGATCTGTGAAGGAAAAAGCAATGTCGGCTGGAATTGTTCGGCTCCGCATGGAGCTGGAAGAATTCTGGCACGGAGCCAGGCCTTTAAGACGTTGAAAATGGAAGAATTTGAAAAGGAGATGAAAGGTATTTATTCTACCTCTGTTTGCCCGTCAACTCTTGACGAGTCGCCGATGGCTTATAAAGATAAGGATATAATTATAAATGCCATTGGGGATACAGCATGGATACAGGATACTGTAAAACCAATATTAAATATTAAAGCAAAAGCATAATGTTTTTCATTACGCAAAAAGATTGCGTATCCTTAACTTTTCTTTGCATCAAGAAATGTTCTTTGATAGATAAATAGAAACAGGTGACGTGAAGATTACTTCTGTCCTTTAATGGGACAGCTTTCGTAATTACCTGCTTCTTACAGAAGGGCAGTTGTTCAGTTAGCGGAGCAAAGTTAATTCCGAAATTACTGGTTATTCGGTTAATAGGATTTGCTTCGGGGATTTTTCATCCCTGTGTCGCCGTGTCAATTCCGACCTGCCCGACGAAATTGGGGGAGTAGTAGCTCAAGGGATAGAGCGCATTATAAGTAGCTTTTAAATTATCTGCTGAAGGTCAATAAAGGCTTACTTCTAACGATATTATGATGATGAGGTTATTGGTTCGAATCCAATCTACTCCGCAAAATAAGGGTCAAAAGAGACTTACTTCAACAATATTTATACAACGCCAGTCTCTTCATTACCCTATTAAATAAATCTTTAAAAACTTAGTCATGAACCTTGATTTATTGAAAGTGTCTCTTCGACAGAGGGCGGTTTATATCCCTAAGGAACGAATTGTATGTACAAATAAAAGCATATCGGAACATACGCTCGGTTTTTTGATGAATATAAAGAAATTGGGTTATACGGTTTCGGAAGAATTACTCCATGTATTAGATTTGGTGACGCCGAGTGATAAGTTGCAAATTTATGATTTCTTGAATGAAGTTACCGGCATGAAATTAAACTGGACTCCATTGGTAAAAGGATGGGATATTCCGACCGGTGAATCTCGAGAGGATCATGCTGTTACTTTTTATATTAATGCATGGAATGTAAATGTGGGTATCTTTCTGCCCTGTGGTCATTGGATTCCGGAAAACACCTTTCCTTTAGAAAGATACAATGGTTGTCCTTTTTGTGGAGTCCCTTTCCTGTTTGGGAAAATAGGAGATTGCAGACAAGGTAGTAAACTAAAAATATTGGAATTGTGGACTGAGGATGATTTGAACCGGTTTTTTAAAGATTTGTTGGAATCGCGTACAGCTTTGGATGCAACTCAGGTGGATAGTTTGAAAATATTGATAGAGGCTTTGCCTTTGCCGGAAGTTGTGATAACGATGAAGGAGACGATGATGTTGGTCTTGGACGTTTTGGTAGAAAAGGGAAAGCCGGAGAAGGCCAGATCCCTTTTTTCAACGCCCAACGACATATTACGTTATTTGTGGTATAAGAAAACCGGTTTCTTACAAATTGTAGAGCCTAAAACAATCATTAGACGTGTTGCGAAAAATAATACCCATATCAATCAGTTTTTGGATTATTCTTTGAAAGCAAGTGTAAAACAGAAAAATACCTTAAAATTGAAGTATAATCGTTCACAATGTCGAATGGTTGCCGGATGGCTCAATCATTTGAATATGGATCCGGCAAAGGCTTGTGAAGTGATGCATCCCAAACGGGCAATGTGGGTGCGTTTTATCCGAGCATTACGTTTGGTTGAATATGCTGATAAAAAAGGATTCGAATACCTGAAAGAATTGATAGATGTATTCCATAACCAGACTTACGAAGTATGGCAGGGGAAAGTGGATCGGAATAAATTGAAGATGGACGCTGAGAAGACATTTAGCCTACTGAAACAACGCCCCGGATTATTTGCTCGCTCTTTGTTTGCTAATATGCTTTGGTTCGGAGCTGATCAAACGCTGGCTACATTTTCCGAAGTAGCCGACCAATTGCCAGTCCGGTTGGTGTTAACATTGAATATGTATGCTTTGAACTATTTCGACCGTAATCAAAGAAGGAATGTTAAGCCGCTTGGTGGCGTTGTCAGAGCCATTGATGCCAATAAAATGCTGGCTTTATATACGGATGAGCAATTGAAAGAGATGGTTGGTAAAGTGGAAGAATTTTGCCTGAAAGTGATTTCCGACCGATTTGCCCATATACCTACTGAAAGCAAAACGATGTATATTGATCCGATGTTGTTCAATGTTCCTTTGTCGATCGGAGACCGGAACGAAACCATTCAGGATACCTCCTGTGCATTAATGGGTACACGTTTCCCGCTTGAAGGTAATACCATCCGGTTATTTATGCAATGGGGAAAAGGTCTGCCGGCACAACCGTTGGATATGGATTTAAGCTGCTGTATTGCTTTTGAACAACGGATAGAAATATGTGCGTATTATAGTTTAGTGGCTACAGGAGCCAAACATAGTGGGGATATTCGTAGTATTCCCGACAAGATTGGTACTGCTGAATACATTGAATTGGATATGTCTGAACTGACAAAAGCTGGTGCAAAATATGTGGCTTGCACTTGTAATGCGTATAGCAACGGAACTCTTTCGCCTGAACTGGTAGTGGGTTGGATGAATTCGGCATATCCCATGGAGATTTCCGAAAAGACGGGAGTGGCTTACGATCCTTCATGCGTACAGCATCAGGTCCGAGTATCACAGAGCTTAACCAAAGGGCTTGTGTTTGGAGTGATCGATGTACCATCCAGAGAAATCATTTGGCTTGAAATGCCTTTTGGAGGCCAACAGATTTGCAATATGGATGCAGCAGTTCTGAAAGCTCTGTTAGACAAACTGAACAGTAAAATAACCATAGGTCGTTTGTTGTCATTAAAAGCAAAAGCTCAAAATATGCAATTGACAGATGATGCAAGGGCTGATGAAGTATATACAATGCAGTGGGCTTTAAATACGGCTGCTGTTACGAAATTATTGGTAGATTTTTCTGACTTTACCATAAAATGATAAGCGTTCCCTTCCTCTCTTAATGAGCTTTTGGTTAATTGGTGTTCGGTATGCATAATATGTACTGTTGATGTTCACGATTAAATTTTTATTAGGAACAAAGGGGCTGTTAATCAAATCCAATGGAGTGCCGATCAGCAGTGAGTATCCGGGCTCGGGGATGGTGTTAACAACATATTCCGTTTGTCTATGAGAATAGTATGAGAAATATTTTCCTATTTCGCTTTATTCTTATGTAAATGACGCTTTCCCCCGTCCCCGGATGTTTTCAAAACAAAGGACACATAAATTTTTTAGAAAATATAAAAGTGATTTTTTGCTATCAAATTTGTGAATAATGTTGTACCTTTGCGGCGAAAATGAAAAGGTATATTGTCAACATATTGATTTATACAGCTTTTTTATTCAGTATTAGCGGAATAAAGGGGATGTTTTTTCAGGAATCTTTGCTACAAAGTTCTGAAATAGAACAGAGTACTGTCAATTCTCTGGAAAAGGAGCAGGCATTGGCTACGACTCATTCCTTTTCATTTGATTTTTTCTGTTTTAAAAGTTCTGATGTTCCTCTTCTAATTTCTTCTTCTCCCAGGAGCATTAATTTCCCTAAAAATTTGAAATCTGTTGCTGTAATTCAGCGCCTTTCTGCAATGGACACTCCTTTGGTCGCAAGGGATGCAAAGAATTTGTATTTTCAATATTGTTTTATAAAATCTTCTAATCAATATTTTATCTATACGCTAAGGCGGCTTCTGATTTAAATTTTCTTTTCTTTTTAAAAAGGTGCAGTTAATAATTTATTATCTGTGAGATATTTGTTTGTGTCTTATTCATTGGGCAAAATAGGTATCCTCCGGATTTTTATACTGAGTTCCTTTCTATTGATTATTGTAGCTCGAAAGCCAGAATGGATCGGAATATTCTGTTTTTTCTATTCCTACTACAATAAGTATATCGTCTTTGAATAAAGGATTTGTAAATAAGTGAAGAATATATAATCATATTGTTGTATTAAAAAAAAAATAATCATGTTAAATTTATTATTATCTACATTGGGGATGATGGGCTTGACGTTTGCCATCGGTTTTTTTGTTGCAGGTATTATTAAAGCTATTGCAAACTGGGCGGATTTGTTCGCTTTCTATAAATTGCATCAGCTGGAAATTTTGAGTTTGAAGAAAACCTCTCGGCCATTGGAGAAAACCGTGCCGGGATTTGTAGCGATGCCGAAAAATGATATATATAAAGAAAAGCATCGAAAAGTAAGCCACTTTTTAAACGAAACTTTCCATAGTCTAAAACCTCGTAGAAGAATTACTGCTTGATGAGAAGCGAATTCCCTGTGTTTAAAAGAGTTTACAGGGGGAATGCTGTTTTGCTTCGGACTTATTAATAGAATAAAATATGGAAAATATTGATTTTTATAGTCTGTTTCAGGGGGTTGGAACTATGGTAGCCAGCGGTTGGTTTTTGGCTACTGTCCGTGTAGTGTTGATCATGCTTGGATTTCTTTTAATCTATTTGGGCAGAAAAGGGGTATTAGAACCGATGATTATGATACCGATGGGGTTGGGGATGATTGCAATTAACTGTGGTACCTTGATAATGCCTGGGGGAGGAATGGGAAATCTTTTTTTAGATCCTATGATCACGGATACGGACGAATTAATGAATGTCATGCAGATTGATTTTTTACAACCTGTATATACGCTTACTTTTAGTAATGGGTTGATTGCTTGTTTCGTCTTTATGGGAATAGGAACTTTATTGGATGTCGGATATTTGCTTCAACGTCCTTTTGTGAGTATTTTTTTAGCTTTATGTGCAGAGCTAGGTACTTTTTTGACATTGCCCATTGCTTCTTCTATGGGGTTGACTTTGGAAGAAAGTGCTTCTGTTGCTATGGTCGGAGGAGCTGACGGGCCGATGGTTTTATTTACTTCCTTAGTGTTGGCAAAGCATTTATTTGTGCCGATAACCGTGGTAGCCTATCTCTATTTAGGGTTGACCTATGGAGGTTATCCTTATTTAGTAAAAATGTTGGTACCTAAGCGTTTGCGGGCAATAAAAATGACGGCTAAAAAGGCTCCTAAAAATTACGACTCTAAAGTAAAGTTGGCTTTTGCCGTTATTTTATGTGCTTTATTGTGTTTTTTATTTCCGGTAGCATCCCCCTTGTTTTTTTCTTTGTTTATTGGAGTGGCTGTCAGGGAATCAAAAGACAGCATGAAACATGTGTATGATTTTATAAGTGGGCCTTTACTGTATGGTTCTACTTTTATGCTGGGTTTGTTATTAGGCGTTTTGTGCGATGCGCATTTGTTATTAGATGCTAAAATTTTAAAACTCTTGATTTTGAGTATTATCGCATTATTGTTGTCAGGTGTCGGCGGTATTATTGGAGGATACATTATGTATTTTATTAAAAAGGGGAATTATAATCCCGTTATCGGTATTGCCGCTGTCAGTTGTGTGCCTACTACTGCAAAAGTGGCACAGAAAATCGTAAGCAAAGAAAATGCAGATTCTTTTATTTTAAGTGAAGCATTAGGTGCTAATATCTCGGGGGTTATTACTTCAGCTATTATTGCCGGTGTTTTTACTTCGATTATTCCTCTTTTATAAAGAAGGAATAGAAGTGACATAGTTTTTTTATAAAAGTGACGAAGAATACGGGACTACTTTTTAGCTAATTGTAGTTCTGTATTCTATTTTTTAGCGCTTGAAGAAGAGGAGGAAGGTGTTAACAAAGTATTCCGTTTGTTTCTGAGAATGTTGCAAGAAGGATTCCCTATTTGGCTTCATTTTTATGTGAATGACGCCTTTCCCCGTCTCCGGATGTTTTCCTAGGTGGAACTTTTAGACTTTTCTTCAAGAGACCGTTTTTTATTTTCCATTTTGATTTTAGGTATATTTTTAATATGGAATGATAATTTCATAATTCCTGAATTTTTATATTATAGATTTCTAACGACTATTTTCAAATATTTTTAACTTTTTAGTAAAAGTATTGATATTATATCAAATGTAAAATAGCATGTTCATTTTTATGTAAGTAAATTGGTATAGGATAATAATAGAGAAAGATAGTCTTTAAAAAGTCATATTAATATATTTTAATTACCTTATTTATAGTAAATTAATAAATTTAATGTCTTTTTATTGTCAGAGTCAAAATTTGATAAATATAAAAAATATTTTTAAATTAGAATAAAATAATTAAACTACTTCATTTTGTAAGAAAAAAATTTAATTTTTAAATTAATTGTAAAAAACAAAAAAACTATGAAAAAAAGAGTATATTTGTTAATCATGTTGTTGATTACTTTTTGGAGTTGTTATGAGCAGAATTTTGACGAAGCGGTAAATCCTGTAACAACTTCCGGTTTTGAAATCAAACAAAAATCAGGAGTGGAAGTGGGAATCCAGGAGGTAAACGCTTATATGGAATTGCTGCATGCTGCTGATTCTACTTTAGAGGTAGAATCGATTACGCCTTATATAATAGAGAATGATACTGTTATGTATATTGTGAATTATAAAGAAGATAAAGGTTGGAAAATTATTTCAGGGGATAAGCGGACAACTGCAGTATTGGCCAGTGCTGCGGATGGGCAGTTAGATGTGAATACTTTGCATCCGGGAATTGTCGTCTGGTTGGAGAGTATAGGGAAACGCATCATTGCTTTGAAAAATATTCCTCAAATCGAAACGGCTGGAGGAGATGGGGAATTGTGGCAACATGTGGCTGCTTACGTAGAAGGAACGATGGCTAAGCAAAAAAAGGCTGAGGAAGCTTTTTCTACCCGTACGGGAGAATATCATTGGGAATTAATGAGTATTTCAGAAGTAGAGATTGGGTCTACTTTACATGGACCGTATACATGCACCCGTTGGGGACAATATGATCCATGGAATCGTATGCTCCCTGATAATTCTCCGACCTTGAGCCTTAAGTGTCCAGCCGGTTGTTTGGCTGTTGCCGGATCGCAGATGTTATACTATTTGCATTATAAAATTGGGGTGCCCCAATACACTTATAAGCAAGGTTCTTGTAAAGGTTGGGCTTCTTCCGAACAGGACCAGTCCTATACCTTCCAATTCAGTAATCCGGATGAAAAATCATGGGATTGGATGCCTTTAGAGAGAGGGTATCCTTTTACCCAAAATGTCAATTTAGTTAATATTTTAATAGCTCATGTCGGACATTCCATAAAAACAATTTATACACCCGATGGTTCTTCAGCACTGAATTCGAATTTGGTTAAGTATATGAATGACAATAATATATCTTGTCGTTATGAAAACTATAATAGTGATCAGGTGATAAATAGTCTGAACAATGAAATGCCGGTTATCGTAACGGCTGTTGCTGCTTTTCTCCAACCTCCTATGAGGCATAGTTGGATTATAGATGGTTATGAGGTAAAACATTATAAGGTGATTTATACCTATGGATTGGCTGATGAAAGAGGTAATTTTTTGGATGAATATATGGAGCCTGATCAGGGACAAGTAGAGAAAGATACCGTAAAAGATGATGGAGGGTTTGGAGAAGGTGGTTATACACGGGATAGTGCTCTTAATGTAAGTGGAGTTTTACCTATACTTATGGGTAGTTCAACTACTAGAAAAACTTGGGAAACAACAAGTTCCAAGACCTTTTTGATTATGAATTGGGGATGGGATGGAAAATATAAAGATGAACGTTATGCACTTCTGGAAGGTTGGAAAAGTGATTATGTTTTTGAAAATGGAGAGACAATGATTATCGGTTTTTCTAAAAAGAATTGATTTGGATAAGAATTGGTATTGTTTTATTATGTATAAATGGGATTAGAGTGGGTAGTGTTTTTACGTTCCTGAAATAAAATTGTAAATCTATGGGAAAAAAATTTTTATTGATTTTGTTTTGTGCGCTGTTTCTTTTTTCTTGCGAGGAAACGGAAGATGAGATGGGGAGTGGAAATTTTGTGGAATTTCATCCCCGGGAATGCAATTATGTATATAGTTTATTGGGTTGTACTCTGACCAAGGAGCAAGTTCGGGCCTATGATGAAGCAAATATTTATAATGACGGCTATAGGGCAGATATCCAAAAGGACTCTGTCTATTCGGCCGACCGGGTTTTGCTCCTTGTTTATACTACAGATCGGAGTCGGGATTCGTTGTTTAATGCAGTGTTGTATAGCATTTTTATGGTATTTTCAGAGGATATAGAAAATGATTTTACCGCTCCTCATTTGCCTATATTGGAAAATCAGCTTACAAAAAGTTTTGGAAAAACGATTCTTCCTCCTGAAAAGACAAGAAGCATAGATGAGCCGTCTTCATTAGGGGTGATCAGAATGGAATATCGTACGGATGCGGTACGTAATCTGACTATTTCTTCTTTGGATGCAACACTTTTCGGTTGTCCGGCAGGCACTCCTTTGAATGATTATTTTGAAATAGACATGTATCAGCCGGATTTTATCGCTTCTTCTTTGACACAGGGATTGGTATTCGACCGTTTTGAAGATAAACCGAAAACGATACGGGAATGGTTGTATTATTCCCCCTTGGCTTCTCCGGGAATTTTTCTGCGTTTTAGTTCTACGCCTCCGGAATTGCCTGTTTCTACACGTTTTGTCGTTACGATGGAAACGAATAAAAAAGTTTTAAGGGATACTTCTGAGGTAATTCATATTGTTCGTTAAATAAGGAATATGAGATTTAAGTTATTATTGCTGAGTGCTGCATTTTTATTGAATGCTTGTGTGGAAAATCTAAACATGGATTTGGATGTTCGGGGAATACCTGTTGTAAATTGTATATTGAAAAATGATACGGTGCAAACACTGAGCATTACCAGGAGTATCGGTTTGAAAGATAAGTATATTTATGAGGAGATTGAGAATGCCCGGGCAACTTTGTATGTAAACGGCTATAAAATAGATACTTTTAAACGGGTGGCTTATGATCTGCGTCAGCTTAAATATACCCCTTCTCCTGGGGCCTCTTATCGCTTAGTGGTGGAAATTCCCGGCGAACCCACCTTGACGGCTACGACTACAATGCCGGCCAATACTTATATTTTCCGAGACAGCAAAGAGTTAAAGTATTACATCAAATATTTTACGCAATATACGGCTCAATATCCTTTATGGATAAGTGTGCTTACAGAATGGGATATTGATAAAGTTCTGCAACCGGGTGCTCCTCCTTCGGAAACGGCGGTTTTAAAAAAAGCTATTGGAACGGATCATCCTTGGGTGGATCAGTTTAATCAGAACGGAAGTTTTACGGAATATCCTTCAGCTCCTTTAGCAACGCCTAAATACGATTATTATTTACGGATTCCTGCCCAACCGGAGGTGCCGAAAGGAGGAGTTTATTTTCGTATTGAAGCTTTGTATGGGGAGCTTTCAATTGTTGTTTTTCGCACAGCTTCTGAGGAATATGATAAATATATGAAAAGTAGTTTTGAAAAGATGCAATTCAACAAAGAGGATGATTTTACCACTTGGTTTGATGAGATGAGAATTTTTTCAAATATAGAAAACGGAATAGGCATATTTGCTGCTTATTCAGACAAATATTTTACTCGCAATGAATGGCTGCCTCTATTTAGGTAAATTTTTATTTTTCTGCATATTACTGCTAAAAGCGGAATCCTGTATGGCCCAGAAGAATACAGAAAGAGATTCTATACAACAGATTCAGTTGGAGAATGTAAATGTATATGGGAGGGATCTGACTCGTAGAAATAGTTTGTATCAGTATACACCTGTACAGGTTCGTTCTTTAGTGACTGTATTGGGAGAGCCGGATGTGATGCGGTATGTGGGAACTTTACCCGGAGTAACCCAAGGAATAGAGGGCACAATGGGCTTTTTTATACGGGGCGGAAATAATGGCAACAATCGATTAGAGTTGGACGGAGTTCCCGTCTATGGAGCGACACATTTATTCGGTCTTTTTTCTTCTTTTCATCCGGATATTGTTCGGGACGTGGAGTTCAGGAGTGGGGGACTATCTGCTTCTTCCGGAAATTTGTTGTCGGCCTTATCTCTAATAACGACTATACAACCGGATACACAGAAATATCAGGGTAGTTTTGCTCTTTCTCCTTATATGTTAAGCACGAGCGTAGAAGGCCCGATAAATAAAAAGCTTTCTTTTCAGTTTGCCGGACGGGTTTCTCTATTGGCAGCAGAATATAAAATATTGCATAAAACATTGCATAAGATATTGAATGAAAATTTAGATTCTGATTTGGATTTTAAAGGGGATGTAAAACCTTGGGTAACAGATTGGTATTTCAAATTGTATTACCATCCGCATGAAAGAAAAAGCTTTGCCCTCAGCGGGTATGTCAGTAATGATTATTTCAAATATCGATGGCCCAAGGGTGAATGGATCACCAATTCTATCCGACTTTCCTGGGGAAATGAGGTGATACGTCTGGGATGGGAGCATCAAGTTTCTGATTATTGTTGGGTGAAAACGATGATTTATGGTAATCATTTTTATGCTGAACAGAAATGGACTTCTCAAAGAGATATTGATCTTCCTGAAGACCTTCTGATGAAAAATGACCGAATCCGGACAACTATATATGAAATTGCTTTTCAAAAAAAGGCGCAATATGCTAAAAAAAGATGGGCCATTGAAGCCGGTATAGAAGGGAAATATCAGTATTTTGAACCGGCTGTAAAAAGTGTGCAAACTACTATAGAAAGGGGGGAAATGAAAATAGGGGATAAGCCGAATGCGGGGACATTTGCTTTATTTGGGGAGGCAAAATACAATTATAAATTACTGCAACTTAAATTAGGAGTACGGGAAGCGGTTTTTCTGACAGATGGCCAAAAGTTTTTTACTACGGATTTGCATTTTAGTTCGATAGTCAACTTTATAAGAGGATGGGGTTTGGAATTGGATTACGACTGTTTATCTCAACACCAGCATATCATGGAGGGATTGCCTGTCGGCTGGTCGTTGGATATGGTTGTCCCGGCCAATCGGCTTTTGCCTCCTGAAAAAGCGCATCAGATTTATTTGGGAAGTTTTTATCATCATGGATTTTTTTATGTCTCTGCAGGAGGGTATTATAAAAAGATGAAGCATCTGGCTAGTTATAAAAATGCATCGAATGTATTCGGCGTAAAGAATTCCAGTTGGGAAGATGAAGTGTGTGAAGGAGAAGGCGAAAGTTATGGCATGGAAGCTCGGGCTGAAAAAAGAGGGGTCTATTGGAATGCTGCTTTATCCTATACTTTGTCAAAAACCGATCGGCAGTTCGATGAGATAAATGGTGGAAGGAAGTTTCCGTTTCGGTTTGACCGTCGTCATGTGTTGAATTTGACTGGCCGGATATTGATAAAAACGAAAGAAAAGAAGCAACAATATTTAAATCTGGGTTTGGCGTATGCTTCCGGACATTATCTTACCATTCCTCAAGGTATGTATAAAGGGGTATTACCTCCTTATTGGGAGCAGGGGCTAGGAGGGGTTTCACAGAAAATGCAGGATCTGGCTTACTCCCGGGAGTTGATGGGAGATGTAAATGCCTATCAAATGACCGATTATTTTCGTATGGATATTGGCTATAGTTTTCAAAAGCAAGGAAAACATCATTTTCGGGAATTGACTATTGGATTGTATAATATTTTCAATCGTCGCAATCCCTACCTTTTATTTTATGATGATAATAAATGGAAACAGTTGAGTATAATGCCTATTGTTCCTTCGATACAATGGACGATACGATTTTAATTCTTTAAAAACAAACGCAGAAAGGTGTAGCTTTGCTCATAAATCGCACTTTTCCTCATCCCCGAATGTTTTTTGATTTTTATCTTTATCTTTGAAAAATTATTTTGAAGAAGAGGATTCATAAAGAAATATGGGAAATCAGATTACGATATATACAGATGGTGCGGCAAGCGGAAATCCCGGTCCGGGAGGACTGGGTGTTGTTTTATTGGCGGGTCCTTACCGTAAGGAATTAATGGCCGGATTCCGGTTGACGACGAACAACCGAATGGAATTATTGGCTGTTATTATCGGTTTAGAAGCATTGAAAAATGCAGGAGAGGAAGTGACTGTTTATTCGGATTCCCGTTATGTGGTAGATGCTGTTGAAAAAGGCTGGGTATTTGGTTGGGAAAAAAAAGGATTTAAGGGGAAAAAGAATCCGGACTTATGGCAGCGTTTTTTAGCGGTATATCGTAAACATCATATTCGTTTTATTTGGGTGAAAGGGCATGCAGAAATTCCCGAGAACGAACGTTGCGATCAGTTGGCTGTCCAGGCTTATAAAAGTCAGCACTTACAAGTGGATTTTTATTATGAGCATGAAAATAGAGAGTGAAGTGAATTAGAATGAGGTCAAAAATTCATATAAATTTTTAGGATTTTGAGGACAAAATAACTTTGCTAAGCGGGATTTTCTCTTCCGGATGGTGGCCGGAGTCGCTGAATAAATAAAAGCAATATGGTCGATCTTACAATTTAATTTTAAAAGTAAAGCCAAGACCAAGTTATTTTGAGAAAGAGTAGGGTATTGTTTGCGGATTTGTTCCGTAAAATTGTGATCAAGTTTTAAAAGAATCTTCAATATTTTGGATTGTAAATCTTTTTTTAATTGTTTAGAAATGTTTTTTCCCTGTTCTTCAGCAAAATTTGATTGCAGGGTATTTAAGGTATATATATGATATTCGAATAAAAATTGAGCTATTTCTGCGATTCCTTCTTTCCTTCTATTTTCTGATATTAATTTTTCGTTCTCTTTTAACAGAATGTTTTTTTCTTCTTGTAAAGAGTTATATTTTTTTAATGTATTTTCCGGGGTAGAATGTTTATGACTTTTCTCCGGAAAACTATTTTTTATCTCCGAAGTTCGTTCTTCATTTTCCATTTTGTTTTTATGATTATTTCTTGATTTAAATAATAGTTTCATATTTCTTGAATTTTTATATTATAATTTTTTATATGCTGACGTAAAAATATTCAAATTATATAAATTATAAAATAATATATTCATTTTTATGTAAAGAAATGAATGTATAGTAGTAATGTAAAAAAAGTCAGAAAAATGTCATATTTATATATTTTAAATATTTGTTTTATAGTGAATTAATTAATATAATGTCATATTTTTATCCGAATTGAAATTTGATAAATAATAATTTAGAGGAATTTCGAATAAGTTTTTAAAATACTTAAGGAATTGGATTCTTTTTTAGAAGGAATTTTAGTACAGTAAAAATAATTATAATTAAAATAAAAAATATAAAAAAGAGTATATTTGTTAATTGTTCTGCCGGTCACTTTTGAGAATTGTCATGAATAAAATTTTGAAGAATCAGTAAATCTGGCTCTTCGTTTTCAAATTAAACAAAACTTAGAGTGTAGAAGTAGGAATAAAGGAGATAGAAGCCTGTCTGGAATTGCAATATGCTGCAGATTTTATTTTGGAGGTACGGTCTAAAGCCTTATGTAATGGAAAATGATACGGTAACGTATAAGATATTACAACTTAAGTTGGGTATAAGGGAAGCACTTTTTTTAGGAGATGACCGGAATTTTTTTAATACTGATGTTCATGTTAGTTCATTGATTAATTTTAAACGAGGGTGGGGAATTGAAATGGACTATGATTATTTGACACAGTTATACTTTTCAAAAACAGGGAAAGCATCACTATCGGGAGTTGATAATAGGAGTGTATAATATATTTAATCGTAAGAATCCTTATTTATTATTTTATGACGAAAATAAGTGGAAACAATTGAGTATAATGCCTGTCATCCCTTCTATACAATGGACAATGCGGTTTTGATTTTTATAACCAGGTTTTAAAAGAGAGCTATATACGCAGCAAAGCTGAATGAAAATAGAGATAGAAAGGGATTGATTACCAGTTTGATGCTTTTTAGAGGGGCGTAATTAAAAATTTTTACTTAATGGGGAAAAAATATTTCAATTTTTAGCTTTGTGAAATATTTAAATATGTATTTTTGTGTCGAATTTTTAAACTCCCAATCATAATGAAAAAGATATTAATCGTCGGTGCAGGTGGACAAATCGGATCGGAATTAGTGCCGCATCTGAGGTCTCTTTACGGAAACAACAATGTTGTTGCTGCTGATATCAGTGTTGAAAAATGCAAACATCTGGCAGAAGATGGACCTTTCGAAGAACTGAACGTGCTGGATAAGGATAAGTATATCAGTATTGTCAGAAAATACGGAATCGATAGCATCTTTAATTTGGTTGCCCTTTTGTCGGCCACTGGAGAAAAGAATCCGGAACTTGCTTGGAATATCAATATCGGGGCATTGACCAATTCGCTGAATATCGCAAAGGACAACAATTGTGCCGTATTTACACCGAGTTCTATCGGAGCTTTTGGCAAAGATACGCCTAAGGATAAAACTCCTCAGGATACGTTACAGCGCTCTAATACGACTATTTACGGAGTTTGCAAAGTGACCGGAGAATTATTGAGCGATTACTATTTCAATCGCTTCGGGGTGGATACCCGTAGTGTGCGTTTCCCGGGCCTTATTTCTTATGTAACTTTACCTGGAGGCGGAACGACAGATTATGCTGTGGAAATTTATTACGATGCTATTCGTAAAGGAACTTTTACTTGTAATGTAAAAGCCGGTACTTATATGGATATGATGTATATGCCCGATGCTTTACGTGCCGTCGTAGAATTGATGGAAGCTGATCCGACGAAATTGAAACACCGGAACAGTTTTAATATTGCCGCTATGAGTTTTGAACCGGAGCAGATTGCTGCAGAAATCCGAAAACATATTCCGGGTTTCACGATGGATTACCAGATCGATCCGGTAAAGCAAGCTATTGCAGACAGCTGGCCGAATAGTATGGACGATTCCTGTGCACATGAAGAATGGGGCTGGAAAGCAGAATATAATCTTCAGAATATGACAACGGATATGTTGGTGAAGGTGAAAGAAAAATTTGAGGCAGGTTTAGTAAAATAGAAAACATTTGTAAAGCCTAGTTGTTAGGTGGATTATAAAGTTTTTAAATAAAAAACGTTTGTAAAGCCTAGTTGATAGGTGGAATACAAAGTTTTTAAATAAAAAGCGGCGAAAGCCGCTTTTTTTATTTTATTGTGATTAATTTTAGGGGTCACATTATTATACTGCATTATGTCTAAAAATAAGAAAAGGGGCGAACCTATCATCGGGAAGTCCGAATTGAAAAAATGTTTGGGGGAATTGTTTGCCAAACATCCGGGCTTGAGTTACAATTACAAACAAGTAGCCAAGCAATTGGAAGTAAAGAATATGGAGACGAAGCGGTTGATTGTAGAGATGTTGGAAGAGATGGCGGAACATGGAGAATTAATAGAAGAAGCAAGAGGACGTTATAAGAGTAAGGCGATAGGTTCTTATGTCACGGGGATAGTTGATTTGACGGCTAAGGGGGCTGCTTATATTCTTTCGGAAGAATGCCAGGAGGATATTTTTGTGGCATTTCCCAATTTAAAACATGCTTTGAATGGGGATAAGGTGAAAGTGTTGGTGTATGCCCGGAGTAAATCAAGGCGTCCGGAGGGGGAAGTTGTGGAAATCCTGGAGCGGAAAAAGAATACTTTTGTGGGGATTATCCAGCGTTCGGAGAATTACGCCTTTCTGATGCCAAGTGGGAAACAATTGCCTTATGATGTCTTTATCCCTTTGAGCCACTTAGGGGGAGCTAAAAACGGAGATAAAGTCGTGGTACAAATTACAGAATGGCCGGAAAATCAAAAAAATCCGGTAGGTACTGTCATTCAGGTTTTGGGGCGTCCCGGGAATAATGATACGGAGATGAATGCAATTATGGCGGAATATGAATTACCGGTGGCTTTCCCCTCTAAAGTACTGAAAGCGGCTGACCGTATAAAATTGGAATTACCGGAAGAAGAGGTAGCCCGGAGGCGGGATTTTCGGGATGTAGTTACTTTTACAATCGATCCGAAAGATGCTAAAGATTTTGACGATGCTCTTTCTATCCGGGAACTGGAGGGGGGATGTTACGAAGTAGGAGTGCACATTGCGGATGTCAGTTATTATGTGGCCCAGGACTCGGTATTGGATAAGGAGGCTTATTTGCGGGCGACTTCTGTATATTTGGTAGACCGGACGGTGCCGATGTTGCCGGAAAAGTTGTCGAATGGAGTATGTTCTTTGCGTCCGAATGAGGAAAAACTTTGTTTTTCTGCTGTATTCAAATTGGATGGTAACGCACAGGTCTTGGATCAATGGTTTGGGAAAACCGTGATCTTGTCAAATCGCCGGTTTACTTATGAAGAAGCGCAGGTCATGATAGAGGGCGCTGAGGGAGACTATCGGAAAGAAATTTTGCAGTTAAATGGTTTGGCCCGGAAGTTAAGAGAAGAGCGGTTTAAAAATGGGGCGATTGATTTTGACCGGGTGGAAGTAAAATTTGAATTGGATGAACAGGGAAAACCTTTGGGGGTTTATTTTAAACAATCGAAGGAAGCCAATAAATTGATCGAAGAGTTTATGCTGCTGGCCAATAAAAAAGTGGCGGAATGTGTGGGAAAAATAAAGCGGGGACAGAAACCAAAAACATTTGTTTACCGGATACACGATAAACCGATGGATGACAAATTGGAAGAATTTAATAATTTTGTGGCTAAATTCGGATATGGTTTGAAACTGACAAGTCGCAAGAGTTTGACGACTTCGATGAATAAGTTAATGCAGGAAGTGAAAAACCGGCCGGAGCAAAATATGATAGAAACTTTGGCTGTCCGGACGATGGCTAAAGCCGTTTATTCTACAGTAAATATCGGACATTATGGGTTGGCGTTTGATTATTACACCCATTTTACTTCCCCCATCCGGCGTTATCCGGATGTTATGGTACATCGTTTGTTGCAGCGCTATTTGGACGGAGGGCGTTCGGTAAATCAGGAAAAATATGAAGAGTGGTGTAAACATTCTTCCGATATGGAGCAATTGGCTGCGAATGCGGAACGGGCTTCCATTAAGTACAAGCAGGTTGAATTTATGTCCGATAAAATCGGACAGGATTTTGAGGGGACAATTTCCGGCGTTTCTCAATGGGGTTTTTATGTAGAGCTGGATGAATCGAAATGCGAAGGATTGGTATCTGTGAATCAGCTGGAGGATGATTATTACGAATTCGATGAAAAAAACTATTGTATTGTAGGAAGGCATCACGGACGAAAGTACCAATTGGGAGATAAGGTCAGGATAAAAGTGGCAAAAGCGAATTTGATAGCCCGGCAGTTGGATTACGAATTGGTGTGTAAAGAGAAAGAATCTTCCTTACAATTGAACCGGACAGTGAAAAATGACAAAAAAGGAAATAAGCGGAAAGGAAGTGCACGCTCGGGAAAAAGAAAATAAATTGATTTTTAAAGTAATTCTTTAATTTTCATATAGATGTTGACGTTTACGATTTGTTTACTGATTCTCGTTGGGGGATATTTTACATACGGGCGGTATATAGAACGGATTTTCGGACCGGATGTCAAGCGTCTTACTCCGGCCCTTACCAAAGCCGATGGTGTGGATTATATCCCTTTGCCTGCTTGGAAAATATTTATGATTCAGTTCTTGAATATTGCAGGCTTGGGACCTATTTTCGGGGCTATTATGGGGGCTAAGTTCGGGGCTGCTTCTTATTTATGGATCGTTTTGGGGAGTGTTCTTGCGGGAGCTACTCACGATTATTTAGCCGGTATGCTTTCTTTGCGGCAGGGAGGAGAGAGTTTGCCTGAAATTATCGGACGTTATTTGGGGGTGACGACAAAACAGGTAATGCGTGGGTTTACGGTTATTCTGATGGTGTTGGTCGGTGCGGTATTTGTGGCGGGACCTGCCGGGCTTTTGGCAAAACTGACTCCGGATTCATTAGATGTGACTTTTTGGATTATTGTTGTCTTTATCTATTATATTGTAGCTACGCTATTACCTATTGATAAGATTATCGGAAAGATCTATCCGGTTTTTGCAGTGGCTCTTTTATTTATGGCGGTAGGGATTTTGGTGATGTTGTATGTAAATGCTCCGGCTTTGCCTGAAGTGTGGGAAGGGGTACGGAATACTCATCCGAATGCGGCAGTGTTGCCTATTTTCCCGGTCATGTTTATAAGTATCGCTTGCGGGGCTATTTCCGGTTTTCATGCCACTCAGTCTCCGTTAATGGCGCGGTGTATGACCAGCGAAAAGTATGGACGTCCGGTGTTTTATGGAGCGATGATTACAGAAGGGATTGTAGCCTTAATCTGGGCTGCTGCCGCTACTTATTTCTATCAGGAGAATGGAACGGCAGAAAGTAACGCCTCGGTTATCGTAGATGCGATCACCCGAAATTGGCTGGGCACTGCAGGAGGAATATTGGCAATTTTGGGCGTAGTGGCGGCTCCGATTACTTCCGGGGATACGGCATTCCGTTCGGCCCGTCTGATTGTGGCCGATTTTATGGGGATGGAGCAAAAAAGTGTCCGTCGCCGTTTGTATATTTGCATTCCAATGTTTATTATTGCAGTGGGTTTGTTATTGTATAGTTTGAGTGATGCCGAAGGATTTGACAAAATCTGGCGATATTTTGCCTGGGGAAACCAGACTTTGGCTGTTTTCACGTTATGGGCAGTTACTGTTTATTTGGTGAAAGCCGATAAAAATTATTGGGTGACTTTTATTCCGGCTTTGTTTATGACGAGTGTCTGTTCTACATACATTTGTATTGCTCCGGAAGGCTTGGGGCAATCCCATTTTATTTCTTATTGCGTGGGACTTGTCTGTGTATTAATTGCGATTATTTGGTTTGCAGGCTGGAAACTAAAAGCCGGGAAAATGAAGGATAAAAATGAAGGATAATAGAAATTAGTGATGACGAAAAAGAAGCAGATTATTTTTTCCTCCTTGTTGGGTATTGCCTTGTTGATTGTTATTTTTATGCCGAAGCGGGAAGGGGAGGTAGAGTCGTTGGATGAAGTAGAGGTAACGGATTCTACGGAAGTACAGGAAATTGTATATAAATATGGGATTCCGGTCAATGATTATGATGTCGATTATGGGGTGGTTAAACGGAATCAAAGTCTTTCTACTATTTTAGGTACGCACGGTCTGAGCAGCCGCCAAATTCACGATCTGGGGCAGCGTGCAAAAGGTGTGTTCGATGTTCGGAAAATCCGGGGAGGGCAAGCTTATGCATTTTTTTCCCGTAAAGATAGTCTGGCGACCCCGGAATATTTTGTCTATGAAGCGGATCCCCGTTCGTATGTAGTTTTTCGTTTAAAAGAAAATTATGAGGTAACCATAGGGCAATATCCGGTTTCATGGAAACGGAAGGAAGTGAAGGGTGCCGTGCAATCGTCTTTGTGGAATGCTATGGTCAGTTGCGATACGGATCCTCTCTTGGCGGTGGAACTTTCCCGTATATTTGGCTGGTCGATCGATTTCTTCGGCTTGCAGCGGGAGGATGAATTCCGTGTAATTTATGAACAGGAATGTGTAGAGGGACAGGATTTGCCTAATTTTAAAATTATAGGAGCGGTTTTCCGCCATGCGGACAGTGCTTATTATGCGATTCCTTTTTTGCAAAATGGGGAAGTTCTCTTTTTCAACGAGCATGGGAAAAGTCTGGAAGGTGCTTTTTTAAAAGCTCCGTTGGATTATTTCCGGATTTCCTCCCGTTTTTCCAACAGTCGTTTTCATCCCGTTTTGAAAAAATACAGGGCGCATCATGGGGTAGATTATGCTGCGCCGGTAGGGACTCCCGTCTATGCTATCGGAGCGGGTACTGTCATAGCCAAGGGATATCAGGCGAATGGGGGTGGAAATTATTTAAAGATCAAGCACAACGGTACTTATACGACTACTTATATGCATTTGTCCCGTTTTGAAAAAGGGATAAAAGTGGGGTCTAAAGTCGCTCAGAAAGAAGTGATCGGGTATGTGGGAAGTACTGGCTTAGCGACAGGTCCTCATTTGGATTTCAGGGTATTTGAAAACGGACGTCCTGTCAATCCGCTTACTATTAAATCGCAGCCTAAAGAACCTGTTAAATCGGAAAATTTGGTTCAATTCAATGTGTTAAGAGATACGATAATGAATCAGTTGAAAAGATTGTAATTTTAAAATTTAATTTTCTTTTCGATTTCTCCTGTCACTTTATAATACTGCCAGTTACCTGTACGTTTCCCTTTTTTATATTTCCCTTCGCAAAGCAGATGACCGGTGGAATAATAAAATTTTGCTTCTCCTTGTCGCTTCCCTTTGCGGTATTCCAGTTCGGTACGGGGTGTTCCGTCGGGGAAAAACTCCCGAAAAGTCCGGATTTCTCCGTTTTCATAGGTGATTTCCGCTCTTATTTTTTGATTCGTATAAAACAGACGGGCTGTTCCATCCGGTTTCCCGTTTTTGTAGGGAAATTGTCCGATAAAGGCAGCCTGTTTGTCATAAAAATTCCAGAAACCGTTTGGTTCTCCATCCAGAAGCCGGCCTTTCATCGTAAGGTCTGCCGTTTCATAGGTAAAGTCTGTGAGTGTACTGACTACAATACTATCGGGAAGCACCGGATGATAGCGTCCGGATTCCACTTCGTCGGCTAGATTTTCGAATGCTTCGTTCAATTCTTGGATTTCGAATTCTTCCGGTGCGTTTGCGTCGTGAGTGGCAATGATGTTCGTTTTTAAATGTCCGTTTTCCTGGACAAATTCCAATGCCAGGTTTTCAAAACTCAGGACAGCTCCTTTGTTTTGCAATAAAGAGGGCTTGGATTGTTCCGGTAAAGACAAATACAGATAGCGATATACATTGGCAGCATTTAAATAAGCATATAGATTCGAATGATTGTTCAGTTGAGAGATCAACTGTTTATATTTCTCATTGTTTTCGAGTGTTTGTCCCAGGATGTATTTTTTAATGATTTGGGTTAAAGCTGTCGGGGAATTACTGAATAACACATAATTGTCGATAATCGTGTAATAAGGTTTTTCAAGTCGGTCGAACAGGCCTCCGGCGAATAGGCGGAAAAAACCTTTTAGACTGAGGTAATTGATTTCATATCCGTTATAATTGATCGTCTTGAATTTAACCGGCGTTCTGATCCGGATTTGTTCTCCCAGATAGTCGAGTTGGTCTTTAGCCAGGTTTTTATCTTTGCATTGCACGGCTAATACAACGGTTTGCAGCTGTTGCTCTGAGTCGTATGCAGGTTTAACCAAGGTAATTTCACTTCCGATCCAGGAAGTAAATAAATCGAGTAAGTCTATTTTCAGATATTTATTTAATTTTTGCAAGGATGTTTCGTAGAGCTGATAAGTTTCCGGATAATGTTGCCGGGAATGATAGGTCAGACTGTCTTTTAAATCCCGGAAGGAAGGGAAACAAAAAGAAAAATAGGCAGCAGTATTGTCCGGGATAATTTTTTTTATTTCGGAAGCGTTTCCTGTGGTATGTTGCAGAATTTCCGGCCAAAGAGAATTGGCCTTTAAAAAGTGAGTGGTTCCGCTGAGGGAGATTTCCTCTTTTTTCAATTGAAAATCCAAAGAAGTGCTGTCCAAAAAGGAAGGACCTGTGAAAGAAGAATCGAAAATAACCAGCGTACTCAGCCATTTATCCAATTCTTTATGATTAATGTCTACTGAAATATCGTCCGGATGCTTTTTCTTTTTTTCTCCTTTATGTTGTTCACAGCTTTTGAGTGCCTTTTGAACAAGAGCTTCGTTGAATGAACCGATCAGCAGATTGTCTTTAAACGAGTAATAAAAAATATTTTGTCCGTAAAGAAGATGTTGTATGTGGTTTTCTTGGGGAATGATCTGAATACCGTAGTCTTTTAACAGTCCCGGAAGAAGGGCTTCAAAATTTTGAATCATATTTAATTTTTGCAGATCACAGACGTATAATAAATCACAAGTCGTAGTGGGCGTGAGGTGTACAGAAATGGCGAAGGGACGGTCTAAAATAAGTTTTCTCAAGTTGGAATGCGTTTTTCCCAAAGAATCTATACGCTCGATATTTTGGTGATACTCCTTAAAAGAAGGATATTTTTTTAAAGATTTCCAAATAGTATTGGGACTTAAATTGTTGTAAATTTCCTGAAAAGAAGGAGTCCGGATGGTGACAATTGCATCCGAAGGTATAGCCATATCGATAGAATAACGGCCGGAGGGACGGAATATTCCGTACCATATGGCCAATAGTACAATGCAGAGGCAAAAGAAATAAAGGAAAAGTCGTTTTTTCATCTGACAGAAAATTTAATGTTGCAATTTACTATTTTTCTCAGAAAGAGATAAAAATATTCTAATTTTGTAAACGTTATTGTTTCTGAAATCGGGGCTTGGCTTTTCCGTAAATGAGAGAGTGTTCCGGTGAAAAATGAGAGGATATGTGCGGAAAATTGATGGCTTCGGCAAAGTAAAATATTTCTTCGAATCCTCCCGGAGCGGATTAGCGTATATAAGAGAAATCAATGGGGTATTATGAGATTTTATTTCCAATTATTTTGGTCTTTTTTTAAAATCGGAGCTTTTACGTTCGGAGGAGGATATGCCATGATCCCTTTGATTCAGAAAGAAGTGGTGAACCGGAAGAAATGGCTGGAAGACGAGGAATTTATGGATATGCTGGCTATTGCACAATCGGTACCGGGACCGATTTCTCTCAATACGGCTGTCTTTGTCGGGAATAAAATGCGGGGATGTAAAGGTTGTCTGATGACCAGTTTAGGGATTATCTTACCTTCTTTTATTGTTATTTTATTGATCGCCTTAGTGTTTACGGAATTTAAGGATAATCCCGATGTGGAACGGGTATTTAAAGGGATTCGTCCGGCTGTTGTCGCCTTGATTGCAGCTCCTTTGTGGGGGATGGGGAAAAAAGCAGGTATGACTTGGAAAACTTTGTGGATTTCTGTAGCGGCCTTATTCGTCATCTGGCTTTTGGGGGTTTCTCCTGTTTATGTCGTTATGGTAACTATTGCAGTCGGAATCGTTTATTATAGGTATACGTTAAAGAGAAACCGGAAAAATAATGGATGAATGGAATTTATATTTGAGTTTATTCTTTTCTTTTTTTAAGATTGGCCTGTTCGGATTTGGCGGAGGATATGCCATGTTATCCCTGATACAACACGAAGTGGTGGAAACTCATCAATGGATCAGTGTTTCGGATTTTACGGATATTGTCGCCATTTCTCAAACGACTCCCGGTCCGATTGCTTTCAATACAGCTACTTATATCGGCTATACGGCCACGGGAAATGTATGGGGGGCTGTCGTGTGTACGCTGGCCGTCAGTTTACCGTCGATTATTTTGATGACTCTGGTAGCCCGCTTCTTTTTTGCCTTCCGGAATAACGGTTATGTGGCGGCCGTTTTGAAAGGGTTAAAGCCCGTTGTGATCGGTCTGATCGCCGCCGCCGCTGTTTTGTTAATGAATGAACGGAATTTTATTGATTATAAGAGCTGGCTTATTTTTGCAGCTGTATTTATTGCTTCATTAAAAAAAATAGACCCTATTCTCCTGATTGTAATCGCAGGGGTAATAGGGTATTGGGTGTATTGAATGTTCGAAAGTTTAAGGGGTGGGGAAAGGGATCAGTTGTCGACAGATTCGTTGATATTAGGATTATTGTTTGTTTCTTCTTCTGAAAAATCGATCTCCGGTAGGAGTAATTCGGATTCGCTTTGGGGCAGAACTTCTATATTTCTTAAATGCCGTTGGATGGCTCTTGTCCGTCTTCCCATGACTTCTTCGATTTGATTGTTGGCGGACTGGATATTTTTTTGGGCTTTTTCAAGCATACCGCCGAATTTTTCGAATTCGGTTTTTACGGCTCCCAACACTTTCCATACTTCGCTGCTGCGTTTTTGGATAGCCAGTGTACGAAACCCCATTTGCAGACTATTGAGAATGGCAGCTAGAGTAGTCGGGCCGGTTACAATTACCTTATATTCTTTCTGAAGTTGCTCTAAAAGGCTGGCACGGCGCACAACTTCCCCGTAAATAGCTTCAAACGGTAAAAACATAATTCCAAAATCAGTTGTATAAGGCGGATCCAGGTACTTATCGTGAATATCTTTGGCCATATTTTTGATGGTCTGTTCCATATTTTTGGACGCATTTTCTACTTCTTTGGTATCCCCTTTATCATAGGCTTCCAACAGTTGCTCATAGGCATCTTTCGGAAATTTAGCATCCAGAGGTAAATAAACACATTTTCCGCTATCGTCTTTCCCCGGTAATTTTATGGCAAATTCGACTAATGCATCGGAACCTTTACGGGTTTTCACATTGGCTTCGTATTGTTCGGGAGCTAAAATCTGTTCCAAAAGCATTTCCAATTGGACTTCTCCTATACATCCCCGCATTTTTACATTACTGAGCACTTTTTTCAGTCCTCCTACATCCTGGGCCAGGTTTTGCATCTCTCCCAACCCTTTTTGCACATGTTCCAATTGTTTGCTTACTAATTCGAAAGACTGGCCAATTCGTTCGTTCAGTGTTTTTTGAAGTTTTTCATCTACAGTCGCCCGCATTTCTTCCAGGCGTTTTTCTGTTGATTGCAACAACTCACTCTGTTTTTTATCCAATTCCCCGAATTTTTCCCGTTGGATTTCATTGAAAGAACGAATATTTTCCGTGAATATTTTTTGAAATTCTTTAAAAGCATTCTCCAATGTTTTGTGAATGGCTTCCAGGGCCTGAAGATTCTGTTCTGTGATGTGTTGCAAATTACGGCTGTTCTCGGTACGGAATTCTCCCAATGACTTGTTCAGCTCTTCGCGGTTTTCCCGGGCAGCTTTTGAATGATTGTCCACTAAATAACGACATTCTTCTTTCAGCATTTTTTCTAAACGTTCCAATTCGTTTTTTACCTGCTCAAAAGATAGGGAAACTGTATCCTTTTTTTTCCTTAGTAATAAAAAGAGAATAATTATATTTAGCAAAAGCACCAGTATGATCCAGATATCCATAGTCCTGTTCTTTTTTGTTAGTCTTTTCGTTTATTTGCCAATTGTCCGCAAGCAGCATCTATATCTTTGCCTTTGCTTTTCCGAATATGAACTACCATATTCCGGTTTTCCAGAAATTGTACAAAAGCATCCCGTTGTTTGTCTGGGGAATGCCGGAATTCAGAACCTTCTACCGGATTGTATTCAATAATATTTATTTTTACGGGAAATTGTTTGCAATAATCTGCCAATGCCCGGGCATCTTCCAGGGAATCGTTGATATGGTGCAGCAATAAATACTCAAAAGTAGGACGCGTTCCTGTTTTTTCGACAAAATAAATTAAACTAGCTGCCAGTTCTGCTAAAGGATATGCCCGGTTTACCGGCATGAGCTGACTTCTTACGTTTTCTTTGGCAGAATGAAGAGAGACCGCCAGGTTGAACCGGACGCGGTCATCGGCTAATTGCCGGATTTTGGCGGGTATGCCTGCTGTAGAAACCGTAATACGGGAGGGGGACATTCCTAATCCTTTTTCCGAGGTAATCCGTTGAATTGCTGAGAGAACATGATCATAATTTAAAAGAGGTTCTCCCATTCCCATAAAGACGATATTGGAGAGGCTGCTGCTTCTGCATTCCGCTTCTTTTCGGGCATGAAAAACCTGATCAACTATTTCCCCTACAGTAAGATTTCGCTTAAAACCTAATGTTCCGGTGGCGCAAAAACGACATCCCAATTGACAACCTGCTTGGGAAGATACACAGACTGTGTATTTCTCATTTCCTGGGATCAACACACTCTCTATGCGGTTTCCGTCATTCAAAAGCCAGGCTGTTTTGGTCGTACCGTCACTGGCGGTTTGAATGCAATCCGGTAGAAGCTTGTCAAAGTAGTAAGTTGCCTTCAAAAGTTCCCGGCTACTTTTGGGTAAATTTGTCATTTCTTCAAAATCCTGTACCCCTTTTTGCCAAATCCATTCTTCTATTTGTTTTGCCCGGAATACTTTTTCTCCGTTTACCGAAAGAAAGGCAGCCATTTCTTCCGGGGAGACTTCCCGAATATTTTTCTTTTCCACTTGTTTTGATTTATTTGCCTATACAAAAATAAGAAAAATCACCAATAAAAAAGGTCTTTGTGGAAGTTGTTGCCTGAATAAAGAGTAGAAGGTAAAAAAGTTAAATTAAAATTGTGGAAGCTTACTTAGATTTCAAACGATTTAATTATATATTTGCATTTATAATCTTGTTAAAGTTATAAATTGATATAAAATAAAGTGAAAAAAGAAAAAATGAGAAGATTACTGATTATTGTTTTTGCCCTGCTTTCTTTTTCAACCTTGAAGGCAGATGAAGGGATGTGGTTGTTATCCTTATTAAAGCAACAGAATATTGACGAGATGCAGCAGATGGGATTTAAATTAAGTGCGGAAGATATTTATTCTGTCAATAAACCAGGCATTAAAGATGCTATCGTGGGATTGGGGTATGCTGAACGTCCTTTTCGCCATTTTTGTTCCGGGGAACTGGTATCTCCTCAGGGATTAATGATTACTAATCACCATTGTGGTTTTAGTGCTATACAGGAACATTCTTCTGTAGAACACGATTACCTGTCGGATGGTTTCTGGGCTTATAAGATGGAAGATGAGTTGACCAATCCCGGAATTACAGCTTCTATTTTGGAACGTATGGAAGATGTGACAGAACGGGTAAATGCCGTATTGAACGATGATATGAGTACCATGGAAAGAGAAATTGCCTTGGATAGTATCAGTAGCCTGATCGTAAAAGAAGCTACTGAAAATACGGATTTAAGCGGACAGGTCATTTCGATGTTTGAGGGAAATCAATATTTCCTTTTCCTCTATACCATTTATAAAGATGTACGTTTGGTCGGAGCCCCGCCTCAGAGTCTTGGAAAATTCGGAGGGGATACGGATAACTGGATTTGGCCGCGTCATACTTGTGATTTCTCCATGTTCCGGATTTATACAGGTCCTGATGGACGACCGGCCGAATATTCCAAGGATAATATTCCTTTAAAACCCAAACATCATTTACCTGTATCCATTAAAGGGGTAGAAGATGGGGATTTTGCGATGATTATGGGTTTTCCGGGTTCTACCGATCGTTTTGCAACCAGCTTTAGCTTGCAAAATACGATGGATATTGTAAATGATATCCGCTACAGAGTACGGACGGAAAAATTGAAGATTATGAAAGAAGAAATGGATAAGAGTCCGAAAACCCGTATCCAATATGCTTCTAAATATGCAAGCTGTGCGAACTACTGGAAATATTCCTTTGAGCAGAATAAAGCATTGAAACAATTGAAAACGGCTGAGAACAAAAAGGCTATAGAAGATCGTTTTACGGCTTGGGTAAAGGCTGATCCTGCCCGCGCTGCCCGCTATGCAGAAGTGCTTCCTGCTTTAAAGACGGCTTATCAGGATATTCAGGAGTATGAGGTTGCCTTGAATTATTTAAGAGAAGCTTTAGGAGGCCCTGAAGCGCATTTATTTGCTTACGGAGTGGCCGGAGAGCTGGAGGATCTTTGTGATAAAGCGACGGATGCGGCTACGAAAGAGAAGCTCGTCAATGCATTGAAGGAACAGGGAGAAGCTTTCTATAAAGATTTCAATCCGGAAGTGGATGCACGTCTGTTTGCTGTGCTTTTTAAAATGTACAGCGATAATGTTTCCCCGGATTTATACCCTGATTTTATAGATCGGGTTAATAAAAAGTATAAAGGAGACTACCAGAAGCTAGCCGATGAATTCTACCGTACTTCTATTTTTAGGAGTAAAGAGGCTTTTGAGGAATTTATAGCACATCCGAATTGTAAAAAACTGAACAAGGATGTAGCTTACTTAGCCGGAGAGGCATTTTATGAAATGCTGATGAAAATAGCGGCTTATTCTGCTGAGATGAAAGAGAACATCGTTAAAAATAATCGTTTATTTGTACGGGGATTGATGGAAATGGATCCTCAGCAAAGAATGGCTCCGAATGCCAATTCTACTTTACGCCTGACTTATGGAAAAGTGAAAAGCTACAAACCCAGAGATGCCGTATTTTATGATTATTATACCACCTTAACGGGGGTTATGGAAAAAGAAGGTCCGAAAGGAGGAGAATTTGAAGTGCCGGCACGCTTAAAAGAACTTTATAAGAATAAAGATTTCGGACAATATGGAAAAGACAATGTAGTAACCTGTTTTATCACAGACAACGATATTACGGGAGGTAATTCCGGTTCTCCGGTAATCAATGCTAACGGGGAATTGATCGGAGCAGCTTTTGACGGAAACTCGGAAGCCATGTCCGGTGATATTGATTTTGAAGAAAACCTGCAGAGGTGTATTAATGTGGATATGCGGTATGTCTTATTCATTATTGATAAATATGCAGGCGCTAAAAATTTAATTGATGAGATGACAATAGTGAAATAGGAGAGAATGAATCCTATAAATATAATATTTAAATAAATACAGTTATGAAAAATCTGGATTGGAGTCAGTTGTCGTTCGGCTATACGAAGACAGATTATAATGTACGTTGCTATTATAAAGATGGTAAATGGAGCGCTCCGGAAGTAAGTGATTCGGAAATGCTCAGTATTCATATGGCTTCTACTTGTCTGCATTACGGACAAGAAGCTTTTGAAGGCATGAAGGCTTTTCGGGGGAAAGATAATAAAATCCGTTTGTTCCGTTGTGAAGAAAATGCCAAACGGATGCAGAATTCTGCCGATTACGTTATGATGAAGGCTCCTTCTGTGGAATTGTTCACGGAAGCCGTAATCAAAGCGGTAAAATTGAATGAAGAATATGTACCGCCCTACGAATCGGGAGCCAGCTTGTACATCCGGCCTTTATTGATTGGCGTGGGACCTCAGATGGGAGTCGCTCCGGCAAAAGAATTTTTGTTTGTTGTATTTGTCGCTCCGGTAGGTCCTTATTTTAAAGCCGGTTTTAAACCGACAAAAGTAATGCTGGAACGGAAATACGACCGGGCAGCGCCTAATGGGACCGGGCATATCAAAGTAGGTGGTAATTATGCAGCAGGTATGCGTTCGGGAGAAGTAGCCCATCAAAAAGGATACTCTACGGCTATATTCCTGGATTCCAAGGAAAAGAAATATATAGACGAATGCGGACCAGCTAATTTCTTCGGCATTAAGAATAATACCTATGTAACTCCTTATTCTCATACCATTCTTCCCTCTATTACAAATGCAAGTTTGATGATGTTGGCGGAAGATATGGGATTGAAAGTGGAACGCCGGCATATTCCGGTAGAAGAATTGGAAACATTTGAAGAAGCCGGAGCTTGCGGTACAGCTGCAGTGATCAGTCCTGTAGGGCAGATCGATGACCTGGAAAATAATAAAAGTATTCATTTCGGTAAACCCGGAGAACCCGGAGAATGGTGTACGAAATTGTATAATCGTTTACGGGCTATCCAATATGGGGATGAACCGGATAAATTTGGCTGGATTACAATCGTAGAGTAAAACCAGAAGAATAAAACAAGAGAAAATGTCCAAAATACTTTTGGACATTTTTTTTGTAAAAAAATCGGCAGATTCTTGTGTTTATTACGAAAAATTCGTAGATTTGCGATATAATCGTAATTACGGAAGATTATGGAAAAATTGACGTTTCAGGAAGAAGAAATAATGCTTATTATTTGGCGGCTCAAAGAAGGGGTAGTGAAAGATTTTTTATTGCAGATGCAGGAACCGCATCCTCCTTATACTACAGCTGCTTCTGTGGTAAAGAATTTGGAAAAAAAGGGATATATAGCGGGTAAACGTTATGGAAATACCTATGTTTACCGACCGCTTATAGATGAAAATGATTATAAAGCAAAATTTATGTCGGGATTCGTCCGGAATTATTTTGCTAATTCTTATAAAGATTTGGTTGCTTTTTTTGCTCAGAAGCAGAAGATTTCTGCTACCGAATTGAAAGAAATTATAGATTTAATTGAAGAAAAGTAATTGGAAAAGTCCGGTATCGAATTATGGAAGCATTTTATACATATGTGGCAAAGGTAAATATCGCTTTGGGGATATTCTGGCTTTTTTATCATTTTATTTTTCTCCGGGATAGTTTTATCGTATTAAAGCGTGTTTGTTTGCTTACGGTTTTGTTTTTATCTTTTAGCTATCCTTTTATTGATTTTTCCCTTTGGGTATTCCAGGAGCGTCAACTTTTTTGGATAAATTATATACCGATTTGGGAAGAAGTAGGAATTGTACCTGTAATTCCTATAGAAGAAGGAATAAGTGGGGACCATATTTTAGGATTTATTTATGGTATAGGGGTTGTTATTTTAGGGATTCGCTTCGGCGTTCAATCTTATCAGATCTATCGTTTTATCCGGAAAGGGAAGGTATTTGTTGATGCAGGAGTACGTGTTGTTTCTTTGGAGAGGGGAATGGCGCCCTTTTCTTTTTTTCACTGGGTTTTCCTGAATCCCGAAGATTATTCCGATAGAGAGAGGAAGGAAATTTTGACGCATGAAAAAACGCATGTAGAACAATGGCATTCTGTCGATATGCTTTTGGGAGAAGTATTGTGTATTTTATTTTGGTTCAATCCTTTTGTTTGGTTATTGAGGCGGGATATCCGGCAGAATCTGGAATTCCTGGCTGATAGAAAAGTTGTTGAATCCGGTTATGACCGAAAAAATTACCAGTATCATTTATTGCGTTTATCACATCAATCGGCTGCAGCTCAATTTATAAATAACTTTAATGTGTCACAGTTAAAAAAACGGATTATCATGATGAATAAAAGGAAAACTCCCCGTGTGGGACTTTTTAAATATGCTTTGTTGTTGCCGGTAACCCTGGGCTTAGTATTGGTAGCGAATAGGCAGACATTGGCTGGAATGGCATCGGTCGTTTCTGTTTCTGAGGGGAAGGTGGGAGAAAAGATGATGGTAAAGGGTAAAGTGACGGATGAAGAGAGTAATCCGATTCCGGGAGCTACTGTTGTCATAAAGAATTCTACGATGGGTACTGTTACGAATACTGAGGGAGAATTTGCTTTGAATGCGGATCCCGAAGCGGTATTGTGTGTTTCTTATATCGGAAAAGAAATAGAAGAGATTCCGGTGAAAGGAAAGTCGGGCAAGGAAATACAGGTCACCGTCGTTTTGAAATCTTCTCCACAGGAGATGGAAGGAGTGGAAATTATCGGATTGACTGGGGAGAAAAAGTCGGTTACCCGACAGCTGGCCGAAGTGAACCCGGAATTTCCCGGAGGTAGGGAAGCTTTAAAGCATTTTTTGGCACAACATATCCAATATCCTGCAGAAGCCCGGGAGAAAAATATCCAGGGGAAAGTATGGGTTCAATTCGTGGTAGATGAACAGGGCAAGGTCATGCAGCCTCAGATTGTCAAAGGGGTTGATCCTCTATTGGACCAGGAAGCTTTGCGGATTGTAAAGCTGATGCCGGATTGGAAGCCTGCCCAACAAAATGGTAAATCGGTTGAAACGAGTTTTTTGCTCCCGCTGGATTTTTCTATTCCGGTAAAACAGGGGAAAGGAATTATCGTGGTGGATGGAAAGCTAATGCCGGAGGATTTTAATGTCGCCACCCTCTCTCTGGACGAGGTGGAATCCATCACTGTTCTGAAAGGAGAAAAAGCAGTTGCCCTCTATGGAGAGAAAGCAAAGGAAAGAGAAGTTTTGTTGATTACTACCCAAAAAGGTCATTGAATTCCCGGCATAGAGAAAGGAAGTGTTCCCAAAGTTTTTCAAACAGAGAGAACGACTTCCCCTTCCTAAAAGGCAAAATTTTGATCTTTGCAAATCTTTTTCTGTTCAGATTATTCCCGCCTTGTTTCGGTACTTTCCGGACGTTTTCTATTCTTGGGTGAGAATAAAGACTTCGGCAGAACCGTATTCTCCGATTTCTTTTTCCATAGGCGTTAACGGACGAATTTGCTGGATTTCATTCGGGTGTATGTCTGTAAAATCGTTTGTCACTTCCCCGTTGATGACAAGAAGCGGTTGAGTGGCTTTTTCCAGATTGTATTTGTATTCCTGATCGCCGTATTGAAAGGTCAGGGTATGGTTTTTGTAGGAAACGAATTGTCCCAGTTGACTGTTAGAGATGACAATCAGATAGGATTTGCGGGGATTTTTCGTATCCCCTACGATTCGTACATCTTTTATTTTTTCCGGCATGGAAACTTCTTCCCCTTCGAATTTCACTCCGTCTACGATGTAGATCATATCTGAATTTTGGGTATTGATTTTGATTTTTGTTTTCCCGTTCTCTTCTGTAATTTGTACGGAATTTCCACGGATGTCTATTCCATTGGGTAAAGGATTTAAACGGTCGAAAATGTCACTCATCCTATTGAATTTCATGCCCATAGAACCGAATAAGGAATCGACATCACTGAAGCGGAAAAGAGAATCCCTCCCGTCGAATCTAAAATAGTTGAAAGGACTGAAAAACCTATCCTCTTCTTGATCTCCAAACATTTCTCTGAAATTTTCCCGCATTCTTTGAGCCATTTCCTGCATTTGCCGGGACATGTCGGCCATATTATCGTAGTCAAAAGAACGAAGGTAGTTATTGTAATTTTCGTTTTCAGAATTCAGAGATGAAAGGGAATTCAGTCCCTTGATATTCAAAGCTTTTGAAAGGAGAGCTATATTTTCTGTGTCGATATCTCCTTTTAGTTCAATGATATCCATGCGTTGCGGTGTCTGGTTCCATACCACCAGATCGCTGACTTTATCCTGATCCGAATGGGCATATATCCATTGTTTCCCGGAATTTTCGCTGTGGCTTTTAATCAGTTTGTATTTGTCCGGGTTATCCAATACAGATTTGAATTTGGCGTCAATCTCTTCCGCTACATTTTCATTACAGTGGTTTAAATCTAACGTCAGGATATTTACTTCTCTTAGCCGTTTTAATAAATTTTCGGCCTCCGGAGAAATGTTTTTCTTCTTATAAAGCCCATATAAATTTTTATCCAGCTGAGTGACTGTCACACATTCTTTCCCATGGTATTTCGCCATTAATTTCCCTAATTGTGCTTTTGTACAAAATGGGAGGAGCAAACTTGTTACCAACAAAATAATTAACTTATTCATAACCCTTCTGATTTATATAAATTATACTTGAAATTGTTATTTTATTCAATGGCAATAATTAGATTTTTGTCTTCGTATAAGACCTTTTCTTGAGAAGGAGCCGGCTTTTCCAATACATTACCGATTACCCGGAGCGCATCTTCGAAACGTTCCCGTTTCATATTATCGGAAAGTTGCAACGTTTTCCCTTTGTAGGCAGGAAATATTCCTTTGAGAGAAAGCAATAAGATAGCGATGGCAGCAATACTCCCTACGGTAATGTATATCCGGCGAAGGGCGCATTTCTTTTGCTGCCGTATACCCTGTCGGATTTTTTCATTTAATTCGGAAGGCAGAGGAAGGGAGGGATACGAAAGGGACAAAAAAGGATCTTCTTTTAAATGTCCGGATCGGTATTGTGCTTTGAGAAATTTCTCCTCTTCAATGCTGGTTTCTCCCCGGTAATAGCGTTTTATAATTTCTTCTGTTTTCTCCATCTTTCCACTATTTAGATAAATTTTTAATCAGTCGTATTTCGAAATTTTGTATTTTTTGACCAGTAGTTCTTTTACTCTGCTGCGGGCTCTGGAGAGAATGGTCCGGATATTGTTTAAACCTAAACCGGTGATTTGGGCGATTTCGTCGTATTCCAGTTCTTCCACTTCCCGGAGCAAGATAACTTCTCTTTGCGTGTCCGGTAAGGTTTCAATAATTTGCCTGACAAGTGCTGCTGTTTCCTGATTGTCGATTGTCGTCATCAAATCGGAAGCGCCTTGTTCGTGCAGAAACATTTGTGCTTCATTGTAGAGAGGTTTGTATTTTTTTACCGTGTCGTAATACAAATTCCGGGTAATTTTCAATGCCCAGGCCCGAAGATTTTTAATTTTGGATAGCTCATTCCGGCTATTCCATAATTTGAACAGGACATCTTGAGTGATATCTGCCGCATCTGTACGGTTACCCGTCAGGTTTGCCGCAAAGTCGTAAATATGCTGGGCCAGCGGCAGAATAGATTCGTTAAACTCGTGTTCAGTCATTCTTTTCAGCCTGTAGAATTACCAATTTCGGATCTGTTGTGAATGTTCGTTTCTTTAAAGACGAATGAAGAGGAATTTTATTACACCAAAAATAAAAAAACATTGGTTTACTTTAAAAATTTACTTTTTGTTTTCAAGTTGGTTTTCCGAAGTTTTTTGTTTTCCGGTTTCTTCAGGGCGCGCTTACCGAAATTTAGAGAAAAAAACAAGGATAATGTAAGGGGAGGAGAGGGAAGATTGTTTTTCCGCAAAATATACTCCTCTCCTTGCGAAACGAAACAGGATTTGGGAAAGTCCGGATCCGCCATTGACGGGAAAATTATTTGATCTCAGCAGGTAGATTTTCTTCGTAGATAACCGGTAAGTTTTCTGTTGTATCTTTCTTTTTCCGGCTAAATTTTTCTTGAATTTCTTGCATGAGTTTGTAGAAATTAGGAATGAAAAGTGTGCCTACTAAAGAACTCATCAACATTCCTGCGAAAACAGCGATTCCCAGGGAAATTCTGCTGGCGGCTCCTGCTCCGGTGGAGATAACCAGCGGTAATGTTCCCAAGATAAAAGCAAAAGAGGTCATCAAAATAGGACGTAAACGTACCCGTCCCCCTTCGAGAGCGGCTTCTGTAATGGATTTGCCGGAAGCATGATAATCCCGGGCAAATTCTACAATTAGAATGGCATTTTTAGCTGCCAGGGCTATTAAGAGAACAATTCCGATTTGAGTGTAAACGCTGACAGGCAAATTCATAACCATAACTCCGATGACTACTCCTAATAAAGCGATAGGTAATCCCATGATCACAGCAACCGGATTGGTCCAGCTTTCATATTGAGCGGCTAAGATAAGATAAGCGACAAGAATGGCTAAAATAAAAACCAAAGAGGTCGCAGAAGAAGAGTTTTCTTCCTGATAAGCCATGGAAGTCCACTCGTAACCAAAAGAACGGCCCGTTTTTTCTTTAATTAATTTACCCATAATTTCCAAGGCTTGTCCGGAACTGTAACCGGGAGCTGCCGATCCAGAAATAAGAGCTGAAAGGTAAGTGTTGTATTTGGTAAGGTTTTCTGGTCCCAACTGGCTTTCGATAGTTGTAAAAGCTGAAAAAGGGATCATATCTCCCTTCGCATTCCGAACATTCAGCCGGCTTACATCTTCGATGACGGCTCGGCTGTTGGGGTCGCCTTCTACATTGACCTGATAGGTACGACCGAATTTAACAAAGTTATTGACATAAGAAGAACCTAGAAAAACGGTCAGTGTGTTGAAAACTTCTCCCAATGACACTTGCATCATTTCTACTTTATTCCGGTCGATATTGAGAAAATATTGAGGTACGCTTGCACTGAACATCGATTGAACAGTGGAAAGTCCGGGGGTTTGATTTCCCGCCATCATTAATTCGTCGGTCATCTTTTCCAGTTCTTGAGGACCGTAATTATTAATGTCTTCCAACATTACTTCGAAACCGCTGCTTTCGCCCAAACCGGGAATGGCTGGGGGAAGGACGGCAAAAGCCTGGGCTTCCGGGATTTCAAAATACGCCATTTCGTTGAATTTGTCGACGATAGCTTGTGCACTGAGACCGGGAGCTTTGCGTTCGTCCCAGTTTTTTAGCATCACGAATAATGTGGCGGCATTAGAGGTATTGGCTCCGCTCATGACAGAGAAACCATTGATCGTAATATAAGTTTCTATCCCTTCGATATGATTTAAAATAGCTGTGGCTTTTTGAATGGCCGTTTCAGTTTGGGAAGAAGAAGCTCCATTCGTCAATTGCATAAATGCCATAAAATAACCTTGGTCTTCCTGCGGCAGGAACGTCCGGGGCCATTTCAGAAATCCCCAAAAAGCGAAAAAAGAAATTGCAACAAATACGAGGAGGGTAAGTATGGATTTACGCATAAAACCAGTAATTACCCAGGTATATCCCTTTGTCGTTTTGTCGAAAAATCGATTGAATGCTTTGAATAAAAAGAACCGGGTCGGTTGTTTGGGTTTTAAAAAAAGAGCGCAAAGCGCAGGACTGAGGGTGAGGGCATTAAAACCACTGATAACTGTAGCAACGGCTATGGTGAGGGCGAATTGCTTGTATAATTGTCCGGTAATTCCTCCGATAAATGCGGTCGGGATAAACACAGCTAATAAAACCAACACAATTCCGATAATGGCACCGGAAACTTCATTCATTGCTTGTATAACAGCTTCTTTTACGGTTTTGTATTTGCCGGTTTCGATAAGTCGGTAACTATTTTCTACGATGACAATTGCATCGTCCACGACCAATCCGATAGCAAGTACTAATCCAAATAAGGTCAGCGTATTGATAGAAAAACCAAGTAAGTCCATAAAAGTGAAAGTTCCAATTAAGGATACCGGAATCGTGACCAGTGGAATAAGCATCGCTCTCCAGTTTTGTAAGAAAATAAGGATGACTAGTAATACCAGTATAAAAGCAGTGATCAGAGTACTGTAAATACCGGAGATAGACGCCCGTATAAATTCTGTCGTATCCAGTGTTATATTATAATGGACTCCTTGGGGAAAATAAGAGGCCAGCTTGTTCATTTCTTTTTTTATCCGTTGGGAAACGTCCAGGGCATTTGCACCCGGTAATTGATAGACGGCTATGGCGGCGACAGGTCCTCCTTTTAAGGTAGCGGTCGTACTGTAACTTTCCCGTCCGATTTCGACTTTTGCGACATCCCGGATGCGAAGGTATTTTCCATCCGGAAGGGCTTTAATAATGATATTCCCGAATTCTTTTTCGTTGACCAGTAACCCTTGTGTTTCCAATGTATATTGATAGGCTTCTTTGCGGGCAAGCGGTTCTGCTCCCACGCTTCCTGCCGCTACTTGTATGTTCTGACTTTCGATTGCTGAGATGACGTCTGCTGGGGTGATGCCCCGTATCGTCAATATGTCCGGTTCGAGCCAAATACGCATACTGTAGTCGCCCATACCGAACAAACCTACATTTCCGACCCCTTTTACCCGGCTCAGTTCGTTAGTAATATTCAAAGAGGCATAGTTGGAAAGATAAAGGGCATCGTAGTCCGGAGAATCGGACGTTAAAGAGAGAAACATGACTACATTGGTCGATTCTTTCGTAGTGGTAACCCCTATTTTCGTCACTTCCTGCGGAAGAGTCGGGAGAGCTGCATTCACCCGGTTTTCGACTAAAACGGTGGCCATATCCAGATCGGTGCCGACTTCAAAAGTAATGGTGAGTTGATAAGTCCCTGTACTGGAAGAGGTAGACGACATATAGAGCATTCCTTCCACACCGTTGACTTGCTGCTCAATAGGAGTGGCAATCATGTCGGCAATGGTCGTAGCGTTTGCTCCCGGATAACTGGCCCGAACAACTACGGTAGGCGGAGTGATGGTCGGATATTCTTCTACAGGCAGGTTTTGCAGGGATACAAAGCCGGCAATAACAATTAAGATAGATAAAACGGTGGCAAATATCGGACGGTTGATAAAGAAGGTACTGATCATGGTGAATGATTAGAGGTTAACAATTCAGCATTAACGCTCCCCACGTTAATTCAATACCTATACGTAGACCTGTGCTGTCGGGTTTCACTCTTGAATTTCACGTTTATATCCTTTATAATGTTTTAAATTTAAAAGTTTTTCCAGATCATGGCATCTTTTTTGATGAATTAAAAATAAGAGGGAACGTGGTCGGAAGCATAATATATTCGCATTAAAACGTAGAAATATGACCAGGAATTTTCAAAAATTAATCAGAATAGGCATTATAGGGATGTGCTTATTAAGCGGAATGGCAGTTTTCGCACAAGGGAAGCCGTTTCTTTCGGTAGATTCCATTGCCGGTAATTTTTATCGGCAACGTATGACATACCCTCAGGAAAAAATTCATCTTCATATGGATAAATCCCATTATGTATCCGGGGAGAAAATTTGGTTCCGTATTTATTTGGTAGATGCTTTTTCTCATTTGCCGGAGACAGCCAGTCGTTATGTGTATGTAGAACTCATTAATCCTGTGGATTCAGTGGTTTCCCGGATCAAAATCCGGCCGGTGGATAGTTTATATTATGGGAGTATGAGTTTGCCGGAAAATTTAGCAGGAGGAAATTATGTCGTCCGGGCTTATACGAATTATATGTGTAGTTTGGGAGAGGAATATTTTTTTAGAAAGAATATTTATATCAGTAATCCTTTGGAGTTACAAATGCGGGCGAATGCGGAATTTTTACCTCCGGACGCTAAAGGGAAGCGGGAAGCCCGGATTTCACTTGTGGATTTGCGGAAAAAATGTAAATTGTCTCCCACCCAGCTCTCTATATGGCTGAATCGGGAAAAATTGGATTATACTTGGGTTGCTCGGGATAGTGTGGCTAAAATTAATTTCAGATTGCCCGGGGAAGAAAAGAGTAATCACTTCTATATTGAGGCCGGGAATTATCATCAGTTTATCGTTATTCCCCGCGGACAACAGGATTTTGACGTGTCTTTTTTTCCGGAAGGAGGATATTTGCTGGAAGGGACTGCCTGCCAGGTTGGATTTAAAGCTTTGAATAATGAGGGAATATCAGAAGAAGTTTCGGTGGATGTTTTCGATCAGGACGATAATTTAGTCGTTTCCGCTCATACATTTCACAAAGGCATGGGATCGTTTTTGTTTTCTCCGGAATCGGGGAAAAGCTATTATGCGGTTTGTAAAGACAAGCGGGGCCAATCCAAACGATTTGAGCTTCCGCAAGCCCGAAAGGAGATGTATTCTCTCAGAATAAACCGTTGGAAAAAAGGAAAATTCTTGGTTTCTGTTTTAAAATCGGCAGATATAAAGGATACGAAATCCCTTTTTTTGCTTGCCCATTCGAGAGGAGAGGTAAAATATGCAAAGCCTTGGGATTTTTCGGATGATTTTATCTCATTCGATGAAAAGAGTTTTCCTTCCGGAATCGTGCAATTTGTCTTATTGGATACTGAAATGAATCCTTTGAGCGAACGCTTGATTTTTTGTTTGAATGATGATCAGGCGGTGGTTACCTATAAAACGGATTCCCCTTCTTATGGAAGCCGGGAACATGTAAAAGCTCATATTCGGGCAACAGATTCGGAAAAACGTCCTTTAACGGGTAATTTTTCAATAGCAGTTACGGATGACAGGGATGTAATTGTAGATACGAATTACACCCTATTGAGTAACCTCTTACTTACTTCTGAGTTGAAGGGAAATATAGAGGATCCGGCTTTTTATCTGCAAAAAGATAACCGAAAGGCCAGAGCTGCCCTCGATGTGTTGATGTTGACGCAGGGATGGAGACGTTACCGGATCCCGGAAGTGATTCGGGGAAAATTCCAACTGCCTTCTTCTTCTTTGGAAATAGGTCAGGAGATTACAGGAGAAGTTCGTACAATCGGTTTGTTTAAGAGTAAACCTATGAAAAAAGGGAAAGTATCGGCCATGTCCATGCAAGCAAATTATTTGAATCTGGTGGAGACCGATGAAAATGGAAAATTTCAGATCAATGGATTTGAATTTCCGGATAGCACTGAGATAATCCTTCAGGCTCTGACGACAAAAGGGAAACCTGGGGTCGAATTGATCGTATACCCCGATTCTTTTCCAGCTGTGGTAATGCCTGTTCCGACCTATACCGAAATGAAAGAAGAAGTAATGCCGGGAGCTGTAGAAAAAGCAGATCGAAAGTATACTTATGAGAATGGAATGCGGATGATTTATCTGGATGAGGTAACGGTGAGGGGTGTATACAAGGAAAAGCAGGAAATTCAGATCAACGAAATTTTGGCTACCTCTACTTTTAATGCGAAAGACATAGAGGAAATGGGAGCTACGCGGGTAGAAGAGGTATTAATGCGGGTACCAGGAGTTCGGGTCGGCGTGGATGGGAAAATCTATATTCGTACTCCTACTTCCATTTACGATAGTTATATACCTCCGCTGGTGGTTATCGATGGAATGGAAATAGATGATCAAAGCTATGCGGATCCTTATTATAATCCGTTTGAGAGTGTGAATATGCAGGATATCGCCCGGATCGAAGTTATCAAAGTAGGCGGGGGAAAGGGAGCTTATCGTTTGGGGAAATCAGGGATGATTGTAATTACACGGAAAAAAATAGATGAAATGGTAGCTGATAAAGTACAATATAATGTAAAACAGATTACCCCTTTAGGGTATCAGAAACCTGTGGAATTTTACTCCCCCAAATATGAATTGGCGAAAGAAAAAGAAAATGGAAAACCGGATTTGCGTACGACTTTATTCTGGAAGCCGGATGTAAAACTTTCGGATAAAGGGCGGGCCGACATCGATTTTTATACGGCGGATGGTTATTCCACTTACTCTGTAGTGATAGAGGGGGTTACCGCTGACGGCAAATTAATCCGTACAGATGGAAAAATTTATATGGAGTAATTTATTTCCGGGTAACGGGTTTGACAGACATACCGGGGCGGACGCTCATGAGGGCTTCTACTACATAGCGGTCGTCCCGGCGTATGCCACTGATGATTTGCCGCATTCCATCGGATTCGAGTACCCCGACTGTCACCGGTTTTAGTTCAACGCGGTTATCCCGGTCTATAATGTAAACAAAACGTCCGGTTTGATTCGTCCCGATGGAGGATTCCGGAATTAAGAGAGCATCTCTGACATTTCGGTAAGGAACGGAAATGGTGACGTACATGCCGCTGAGTAGTTCTTCGTGTGGATTTTCGATAATTGCTCTTATATTGACAGTTCCCGTTTGTAAATCCACATTGGGCGAAGTGTAATCGAGTTCGCCTTTCCATTGCCGATGCGGGTCTGCGGCATCTGTGACCGTCAGAAAACGAAGCGGGTCGTTGGGGGATAAATTTGCCTTTACCGGAGGCAAGTTCTGGTATTCAGCATAGGCCATATTGAAGTAAGCATACATGCGTTTGTCTTTATAGGTTGTGGCCAATGTAGTCGGTTGTACGGATCCTGCAACAAAATTTGCCTGATCGACCAAATTGCGGCTGACGCGTCCGTCAAAAGGAGCTTTAATATAACAATAATTTAAATTGATACGGGCCGTATTCAACTGGGCCCTGGCATTATCCAGGCTGGCCAGTGCCGAATTATAGGTAGACTGGGCCTGCAGATAATCGATTTCACTGATTGCCTTTGTTTGTACGGCTTCTTTCATCCTTTCGTAGGAAGCTTTTGCATAAGCTAATTGGGCTTCTGCACTTTTTACCTGAGATTCCGCCGCTTTTACCTGATCGATATAAGGTTTGGGTTCAATGACAAATAATAATTGGCCGGCTTTGACCAATTGTCCGGGCGTATAGAGGATTTTTTCCAAAAAGCCGGAAACCCGGGCTACTAAGTTAACGGTTTGTTCTGCTTCCAGATAGGCCGGATACTCATAAGTATAGGTCACATTTTCTTCTTCCGGCGTATTTACCAGAATTTCAGGAACAGGGGCCGCTTTTTGAGCTTGTTCTTTCTTCCCCTGTTCTTTCCGGCATCCTCCTGCCAGAAATGCCAGGAGAAGAAATAAATATATTCCTTTTTTCGTATAAATGCTTTTTTTCATATGTTCTTTTTTAATTGTTCTCTTCCCATCCTCCTCCCAGGGCTTTGTATAATTGTATCAGATAGAGTAAAGTATTGCTTTCTGCAGTGACAAGTGCATTTTGGTAATTGAAGACATCTCTTTGGGAATTCAGGACATTTTGATAATCGGAAAGTCCTTGCCGGTAAAGTTCTACGGCGAGAGAGAGTGTCTCCTGGGCTTGTTGGTAAGCCTCCCGGTCTGCTTGCAATTGCTGTTGGGATTTATTATAGGACATCAAGGCGTCGTCTATTTCCTGTAAGGCAGAAAGGACGGTATTGTTGTAGTCGTTTATTCCTTCTTCCAGTTGTAACTGTGCTGTACGTGTTGTCTCTACAAGTCGTCTGCCGCTAAAAAATGTCCATTTGATGGCCGGGCTGATCTGCCAGTCCATATTTTCTTTGCGAAAGAAATGTTCAAATTTGTCGGACCCGAAGCCGAATGATCCTGTAAGGTAAAATTTAGGATACCAGTCGGAACGGGAGGCTCCGACAGCGGCAGCCAAAGCGTCCATGGTTCTTTCTGCCGAACGAATATCGGGCCGGCGGCGGATGAGTTCTGCCGGGATGCCGGCGACTCTTATATTCGCATTCGTAGGTAAAGGGCGTATTCGGAACAATTGCCGCTTCAAGCTGTCGGAATATTCCCCTGTCAGTACGCAAAGACTATTGATTTGACTGTAAATGGCAGCTTCTATTCCGGGGATAGCGGCTTGGGTTTGTAAATATAAACTTTGAGCTTGAGAAACGTCTAAGCGGGAAGCTAAACCGGTATTGAACCGGGTAGTGGTGAGGTCTACTATTTGTTTTTGAGAAGCCAGATTCTGCCGGGCTACTTCCAACTGGGTTTGATAGGTGCGTAAATTGATATACGTAGAGGCTAACTGAGCAATTAAAGAGACCATGACACCCCGGTAATCTTCTTGGGAAGCATAGTAATATTCTCTTTGCGATTTGACATTTTTGCGTATGCTTCCGAAGACATCGATCTCCCAACTCATGTTTAAAGCAGCCTGACCGATGTAATTTCGTTCGTTGATGTGTTCAATCCCTAAACTATTTTTTTCGGGAGTATAAGAACTCGAAAAACTAAGCTCCGGATACCAGGTACTTTGTTGAATACGCATCCGGGCTTTTGCTAATTCAATGTTTTTAATGGCATTGAGTAAATTGTAATTGTTGTTTATGGCTTGTGGAATAAGTGAATCCAACATCTTGTCGCCAAACAATTGCCACCAGGTATCGTTACTGGGCAATTGTTGCTGTAAATTCACCAATCGGGCTGTTGTATCCGTCTGAGCAGCAATTTCAGAGACATAACAACAGGATAAACAAAGAAAAAAAATCCTGAATAGGCGTAATACAAAGACGGTTGTCATGTGCTAAATATTAAATTTATACAGACAACTATACGGGAGAAAGTGAAAGAAAGTTTAAAAAGAAAGAAAAAGGAAGAGTAAGTTTAACTTTAATATCGTTTTTTTATACCTCTCCTTCTTTTCATTTTTCATTTTTGCCTTTTTTACTTTCGATTTCTTTTAAATTTTCCATTTTCTTTTTTCGAAGAAAACCGTTTATATCTTCCAGATGCTCTGTTACTTTCTTGTTCCCGAATTCATATACTTTTTTTACTAAACCATTCAGAAAATCCCGGTCGTGGGACACGACAATTAAAGTACCGTCAAAATCCAGAAGGGCATTTTTAAGTATATCTTTGGTTTTGAGATCCAGGTGATTGGTCGGTTCATCTAAAATCAGGAGGTTTACAGGTTGTAATAAAAGTTTTATCATGGCTAAACGGGTACGTTCTCCCCCTGATAATACTTTTACTTTTTTATCGATATCGTCTCCGCTGAACATAAAAGCCCCCAACAGATTTTTTGTATTGCTTTTCAATTCCAGGGGTGTTACGTCGTCAACCGTTTGAAATACTGTTAATTCTTCGTCCAGTAGAGAAGCTTGATTCTGGGCGAAATAGCCAATCTGTATGTTATGTCCTAACGTGAGTGTACCGGAATAATCCGTGATTTCACCCATGATGCACTTGACAAGAGTGGATTTTCCTTCCCCATTACGGCCTACAAAAGCAACTTTTTCTCCTCTTTCGATGGTAAAAGTAGCCTTATTAAATACCTCATGTGTTCCGTAATGTTTAGAAACTTCCTGGGCAATTACCGGATAACTTCCGGAACGGGGAGAAGGAGGGAACTTTAATCGCAAAGCAGAAGTATCTTCTTCATCTACTTCTACCAAGTCCAGTTTTTCAAGCATTCTTACCCGGGATTGCACCTGCAGTGTTTTGGAATAGGTTCCTTTGAATCTTTCTATGAATTCTTTGGTCTCGGCAATCATTTTCTGCTGTTCATCGTAAGCTTTCTGTTGCTGGGCACGCCTTTCCTGCCGTAAAATCAGGTATTGGGAGTAGTTCACTTTGTAATCGTAAATCCGGCCCATGGTAACTTCTATGGTACGGGTGGTGATATTGTCTACAAAAGTACGGTCGTGAGAAATGAGGATGACAGCTTTTCCGTTTGTAATCAGAAAATCCTCTAACCATTGTATCGAATCGATGTCCAGGTGGTTGGTCGGTTCATCTAGAAGTAATACATCCGGATTTTTTAGTAACATTTTGGCCAGTTCAATCCGCATGCGCCATCCTCCGCTGAAATCGCTGGTAGGCCGGTTGAAATCTGTACGTTGAAACCCTAATCCCTTTAACGTCTTTTCTACATCAGCTTCGAAATGAGTGAGGTCTATGCTGTAAAATTTTTCACTTAGAGCAGCGACTTCTTCGATTAATTTATAGTATTCCGGGGAATCGTAGTCTGTACGTTCTGTGAGTTGGCGGTTCAAATCTTCGATTCTTTTTTCCATGTCAAACAGATGGGCAAAAGCTTGGGAAGCTTCCTCAAATACTGTTCTCCCGTCGGCTGTCATCAAATGTTGGGGAAGATAAGCAACTGTTATATCCTTGGGAATCGTGACACTGCCTCGGGTAGGCTTCTTTGCTCCTGCCAGTATTTTAAGTAAGGTCGATTTACCGGCCCCATTTTTTCCCATAAGGGCAATTCTGTCTTTTTCGTTAATTTGAAACGACACATCTTTAAAAAGAATGCGGTCGCCAAAGTCTACTGTTAATCCGTCTACTGAAATCATGATTTAAACTGTCCGAAGGTTTATCTGTACGGGAAATTTTGAATAATCTTCTCTCCTTTCCTTTTACGAGGGGGCAAAGATAGGGAAAAAACTGAAAAATAAGGCGGAATTTACACAAACTGCTGGCGAAAAGGCAAAAGGAGAAAAGAACGATCGGGTTATAATGGTATTGCATTTTGGCTTTCTTTCCGGTTTTCCTGACGTTTTGTATTTTACTATTTATAGAGATAATAAAATTTTTGTTATACTGTCGAACAAGGAGATGATTTTTGTTCCTCAGAAAACTTTAAGCGGTAAAAAAGCTATTTTTGTTACTTTTTTGAGCGAGAAGGGGAATTTTCTACACTTTCGTAGAATTTTTCTACAGTTTATTGGGATGAAGTAAGATTTTTAAATGGATAATATATTGATTTATAGTGTATTATTCCTTTTTGTTCAATGTGGCATATTATTTTCAATACTGAATTTAGCAGGATAATAATAAAACAGGATTATGAGGAGAAATTATGTAATTTTGGGAGCAGTATTCATGGCTGCTTTAATAGGTGGATGTAAAAAAGAAAAGGAACCGGAGAAGGTTGTGGTGAAAATGGAAAAGGCGGGGACGGACAATGTGGAGATATACGGGGAGTATGTTGGACGAATCCGGGCTAGGCAGTTTGTAGAAGTGCGGGCGAGAGTGGAGGGATATTTGGAAAACATGCTTTTTGAAGAAGGGAAACGGGTAGAACGGAATCAGCCTTTATTTATAATAAACCGGGCTCAGTATAAGGCGAGAGCAGATAAAGCTGATGCTCAGTTGAAAAAGGATTTGGCACAGGAAGCTAAGGCGGAGCGAGATGTACAGCGGTTACGTCCGCTTTATGTACAGAAAGCAGCCAGTCAGTTGGATTTGGATAATGCCATAGCAGCTTATGAAAGTGCCCGGGCGAGTGTTGCTATGAGCCGGGCGGATTTGGCGCAGGCGAACCTGGAATTAGGTTATACTACGGTGCGGTCGCCGATCTCCGGATATATAAGTGAACGTTATGTAGATATAGGGACTTTAGTGGGTCCGGGGGCAAAATCTTTATTGGCGACAGTTGTGGAAAGTGATGTCGTTTTGGTCGATTTCAGTCTTACGGCTCAGGATTATCTCCGGAGTTTACAGCGAAATGTTAAATTGGGAGAAAAAGATACCAGTCGTTCCTGGCAGCCTAACATTACTGTGACGTTGGCAGATAATTCAATATACCCTATCCGGGGATTGGTGGATTTTGCCGAGCCTCAGGTAGATCCGAAAACCGGTACTTTCAGTGTACGGGCTGAATTAGCGAATCCGGAGCGGAAATTGTTACCCGGACAGTTTACAAAAGTGAAGTTATTATTGGATGTCCGGGAGAATGCTGTAGTCGTTCCGGCGAAAGCAGTAGTTATTGAAAAAGGAGGGGCTTATGTCTACGTCGTCCGTAGGGACAGTACAGCCGAAAAGCGCTTTATAGAAATAGGACCTGAAGTCGGTAACCAGGTTGTGGTGGAAAGAGGTTTAGGACGGGGGGAGACGGTTGTGACAGAAGGATATCATAAAATTACTCCTGGGGTGCTGGTTATTCAGGAACCGGGGCCGGCAACAGAAACCGGAAAAGATTCGATCGTTGGTATGTTGAGAAGAAGAGAAGGAGGGGAAGCATGAAACCGACGTTCTTTATTGATCGGCCGATATTTTCGGCTGTATTGTCTATCTTAATTGTGATTGTAGGGTTTATCGGCTTATTTATGTTGCCTGTGGATCAGTATCCGCAAATTACCCCTCCAGTTGTAAAAGTTTCTGCTTCTTATCCGGGAGCCAGTGCCATAACTGTTTCTCAAGCTGTAGCTACGCCGATCGAACAGGAATTGAATGGAACACCCGGTATGTTGTATATGGAATCGAGCAGCAGCAACTCGGGCGGATTGACCATTGATATTACCTTTGATATTTCTGCCAATCCGGAATTGTCCGCGGTAGAGGTACAAAATCGGGTGAAATTGGCAGAATCCCGTTTGCCGGCAGAGGTCGTGCAAAATGGTATTAAAGTAGAAAAACAATCTGCCAGTCAGTTGATGACGATTTGTTTGCGTTCTTCTGATTCCCGTTTTGATGAGATTTACCTCAGTAATTTTGCTACAATTAACGTTTTGGATATTTTGAGACGTATTCCCGGAGTAGGGCGGGTATCGAATATCGGAAGCCGTTATTACGGAATGTGTATTTGGGTAATGCCCGATCGTTTGGCGAATTTCGGACTGACTGTCCAGGATTTGCAAAATGCCTTGAAAGATCAGAACCGGGAATCTGCAGCGGGAGTGTTGGGAATGCAGCCTATGGAAGGTGCCGATATCACTATTCCGATTACAACTCAGGGGCGTTTGTCTACGGTCCAGGAATTTGAGGAAATTGTAGTTCGTGCCAATGCCGACGGCTCACTGATTCGTCTTCGGGATGTGGCAAGAGTTTCTTTGGAAGCTTCTTCCTATGCTACTGAAAGTGGTATTAATGGGGAAAATGCAGCAGTGCTGGGAATTTATATGCTCCCGGGGGCCAATGCTATGCAGGTTGCCGAAGATGTAAAAGCGGCAATGAAGGAAATTAGCCGTGATTTTCCCGAAGGATTAAGTTATGATATACCTTTTGATATCACTACTTATATTTCAGAATCTATACATGAAGTATATAAAACCTTATTTGAAGCTCTCGTATTGGTTATTTTAGTGGTGTTCCTGTCTTTGCAGAACTGGCGGGCCTCGCTTGTTCCTTTGGTTGCCGTTCCTATCTCTTTAGTGGGAACTTTCGGGGTGATGCTGATCTTGGGTTTCTCTTTAAATATGCTTACTCTCTTGGGATTGGTATTGGCCATCGGGATTGTTGTGGATGATGCTATCGTAGTGGTAGAGGCTGTAGAGAGTTATATGGAAAAAGAGGGGTTATCCCCTTATGAGGCTACTAAAAAAGCAATGCATGGATTAACAGGAGCTTTAGTCGCCACTTCTTTAGTTTTGGCCGCTGTTTTCGTACCGGTAAGTTTCTTGGGAGGGATAACGGGAATGCTTTATCGTCAGTTTGCGGTGACAATTGTTGTATCTGTTTTGATTTCCTTAGTCGTCGCTTTGACTTTAAGTCCGGCGATGTGTGCTCTTCTATTGCGTCCTTCTTCGGGGCAAAAGAATAGAGTATTTCAAAAAATCAACCGATGGCTGGCTACGGGAAACCATAAATATACGGGTTTGGTCGAAAAAGCGAGTCGGAATTCCAGACGTATTTTAGCCGGTTTTGGAATGGTGCTGATTGCTATATTTGTTTTGAACCGGATTGTACCGGGAAGTTTTATTCCTGAAGAAGATCAGGGGTATTTTAAGGTGGAATTGGAATTGCCGGAAGGGGCAACTTTGGAGAGAACGCGGGAGGTAACCAACCGGGCTGTGGATTATATCAAAAATCATCCGGCAGTAGCTTATGTACAGAATGTAACCGGCAGTAGTCCTAGAGTAGGAACGAATCAGGCTCGTACAGAATTGACGGTTATCCTTCAGTCTTGGGAGAAAAGGAAAGGAAATAAGATGTCGGTAGAAGAGGTAATGGCGGATGTACGGGAAGAATTTTATCATTATCCGGAAGCCAAAGTATATTTGTCGAAACCTCCTGTAATTCCGGGCTTAGGAACTTCAGGCGGATTTGAACTACAGATAGAAGCAAGGAACGGAGCCTCTTTTGAAAATTTAGTCAGTGCAGTAGATACTTTTATGAAATATGCGGTAAAAGAAAAGGCATTGACCGGACTTTCTTCTTCTTTGCAACCTGAGATACCACAATTGTATTTTGACGTAGATAGGGATAAAGCTAAATTTTTAGGAATTCCCATGGCCGACATTTTTTCTACCATGAAAGCTTATACGGGCTCTGTATATGTAAATGATTTCAATATGTTCAACCGGGTATATCGGGTATATATTCAGGCAGAAGCACCTTATCGTATGCATAAAGATGACATCAATTTGTTTTTTGTAAGGGCTTCGTCCGGAGAAATGGTGCCTTTGACGGCTTTGGGGGATGCTGAGTATACGACAGGGCCCGGAAATATTCGTCGGTTTAATATGTTTAGTACCGCTGTCATTCGAGGAGCAGCTGCTTCCGGTTATAGTTCGGGGGAAGCAATGAGAGTGGTGGAAAATATTGCAGAGGAACATTTATCCGATAATATCGGGGTGGAATGGAGTGGACTTTCTTATCAGGAAAAAAAGGCTGAAGGTCAGATGGGAATTATTATGTTGCTGGTATTTGTGTTTGTATTCCTTTTCTTGGCGGCTTTATATGAAAGTTGGTTGGTTCCGATAGCTGTTTTATTGTCTTTGCCGGTGGCTGCGTTAGGCGCTTATTTGGGAATATGGGTGTTTGGCTTGGAGAACGATGTGTATTTTCAGATCGGGTTGGTGACTTTAGTCGGGTTGGCAGCAAAGAATGCAATCTTAATCGTCGAATTTGCACAGGTAGAAATGGAGAGGGGAGTAGATGCGTTAAAGGCTGCTCTTACAGCTGCCAGTTTGCGTTTCCGGCCGATTTTGATGACTTCTTTAGCTTTTGTCTTAGGTATGTTACCTTTGGTTATGGCCTCCGGTCCGGGGTCCGCTAGCCGGCATTCTATCGGTACGGGAGTATTCTTCGGTATGTTGGCTGCTATTACGGTAGGAATTGTGATGGTTCCCTTCTTCTTTGTGATGATTAACCGGACGAAAAGCAAGATGAAACATAAATTGCAGGCATTACACTTAAAGGAAAAGTGTGGAGCCCGAATGATAGAATGGATGAAGGACATAAAAAATAAAACAAGATAAATCTGTAAAACTTTTCCATATAATCTTCGGGAAAAGATAAGGGTTTTATGGGATGGCTTAAAGGAAAATTGTAACGATATGAAACAAATATATCTAATCGGAATTAGTTGTATTTTACTCGGAATACTTCTTTCTTCCTGTAAATTGGGGAAAGAGTATGTCCGGCCGGAATTAAATCTGCCTGCAGACTTTGAAAAAGGACAAACGATAGATTCGGTTTCGGTAAGCGAGTTAAAATGGTGGGATTTGTATACGGATACTGTTTTACAAGGGTTGATTCGTAAAGCTTTGTTATATAATAAAGATATGCAAATGGCCGTTGCCCGTATTAAAGAAACGGAAGCGTCTAAACGGATAGCGAAGGCGGATTTATTTCCGAAAGTAGACATTAAAGTGAGTGGGCAACGGGATTATGATTATACGCCTGAAAATATATTTGAGGCCAAAGGTTTATTGTCTTGGGAAATTGATCTTTGGGGAAAATTACGTTGGGGAAATCAGGCGGCTATAGCGGAGTATTTGCAGTCTGTAGAAGGACAACGGGCTTTACAAATGACGATTATTGCTCAGGTCGCTCAGGCTTATTTTGAATTGAGTGCTTTGGATGAAGAATTGAAAATCGTACGTCAGACGTTGGAAGCTCGTAAAGAAGGCGTTCATTTGGCAAAATTGCGGTATGAGGGGGGAATGACTTCCGAAACATCTCTGCGGCAGGCTCAGGTAGAATTGGCCAGAACAGCTACTTTAGTGCCGGATTTAGAGAGAAAAATTCATTTAAAAGAAAATGATATTTCCTTGTTGACGGGGCAATATCCGGGACAGATCGGCAGGGGAGAAGGCATTTTGAAACAAAATTTGCCCCGTACTCTCCCTACGGGTTTGCCATCTACTTTATTGGAACGCCGGCCGGATATTCGGGAAGCGGAGTTTAAATTGAAGGCTGCTCATGCAAAAGCAGGTTTACAATATACCAGTTTATTTCCTAAGATTCCGTTGTCGGCTCAGTATGGTTTGGAAAATAACCAGTGGGAAGGATTTTTTCAGTCACCTTTCTTTTTCCTGGGAGGACAGATATTGGCTCCTTTGTTCAATATGGGAAAGAACCGGGCTCAACTAAAGGCGGCGCGGGCTGTAGCTGAACGGGAAGGATATGCTTATGAAAAAGTTGTTCTGACAGCATTTAAAGAAGTAAACGATGCCTTGGTCTCTTCGCGGAAAATTGAGGCTATCCGGGAATCCAGGGATAGTTTAGAAGAGGCGGCTCGTTCTTATCTGGAATTGGCAAATTTGCAGTATATCAACGGGGTAATTGGTTATATCGATGTATTGGATGCTCAGCGGGGTTACTTTGATGCTCAAATCGGTTTGAACAATGCCGTGAGAGATGAATTAATCGCGATTGTAAATCTTTATAAGGTACTGGGTGGCGGCTGGGAACCCCAAGAGTAAATTTCCCCTTCGAGAAACGTTTTTTCTTTTCCTTTCCCCCACGGGGACGGACCTTTTGGAGCATTTTGAGGCGTAGAATATAAAAAAGGAATAAAATAAATTATTCTTCATCCCTCTTTTCCAATATTTTACATAGATAGTAGATTTTGGATATATTGAATTTTAATTCTTGAAATGCCCCAAAAGGTCCGTCCCCGTGGGGGCGTTAATTATTTTTATGATAATTCTCCACCTCTTCAGAATAGGAAAGTGTATTTTTGTATGCAGAATAATTGCGTATAAATGTATTGAATAGAAGCATGGGAGAACATATTTCTTTTCGGAGAAATGAGGGTTTGATTACAGTAAAACCGTATTGGAAAGGGAATCCAGTGGTGAAGGGACGATTTGTAAACCGCCAGCCTCATACGACTCATGGTATCGGAAATATTTTAAAATGGCGTTTTTCTCCTAATCCGCAGCGGAAAGAAAAAAAACGTGAAAAGTGGGAACCTTCATTAAAATATTTACATTCTTTGGAGAATCTTCCGGGGGATTCTCTGGTATGGCTCGGGCATAATTCCTTTTTTATGCAGATTGCCGGGAAACGGCTGATGTTTGACCCGGTTTTTGGTAATATTCCTTTTGTAAAGCGACGGAGTAAATTACCTGTAGATCCTGCTATATTTAAAAATATAGATTATCTCTTATTAAGTCATGATCATTTTGACCATTTGGATAAAAAGAGTATAGCTTGTCTGTATAAAAATAATCCTCATATGAAGGTTTTTTGCGGACTGGGAATGGAAGAACTGCTAAAAGGATGGTTTCCGGATTTGGCGGTGATAGAAGCGGGATGGTACCAGCAAATAGAAGATAATGGCTTGAAGATTACTTTTTTACCTGCCCAGCATTGGAGTAAACGATCGGTACACGATAGCGGTCAGCGGTTGTGGGGAGCTTTTATGTTACAGGGAAATGGACTTTCTCTCTATTATAGTGGCGATACGGGTTATTCCAAGCATTTTATGGAAATACCTGAACTTTTTGGGGCGCCGGACTATGCATTGTTGGGTATAGGAGCTTATAAACCCCGTTGGTTTATGCAACCTAATCATATTTCTCCTTACGATTCGTTGACAGCTTCTACAGAAATGCAGGCTTCTATTACAATTCCCATGCATTATGGAACTTTTGACCTTTCCGATGAACCTTTGAGTGATCCTCCCAAAGTGTTTGCTGAAGAAGCCCGAAGGAGGAATATTCCTATCACCTTGCCGGCTTTAGGAGAAATTGTGAAATTGGAAAAGAAAAAATAAGTTTGTAATTGTTAGAAGTTTCTTTTTTTGTCAGGGAAGTTTCCGTTTTTAAGGAAAACTTTCCTTTCCATTGAGGTATTTTCTGTACCTCTCTTTTGTTATTATTTCTTTATCTTTTATTCTCTTTCCTGTCTCGGGTAAGGTGGCAAAGTTTTTGTTATCATTTCTTTATCGATTCCGATAGTAGGGTGGATTGACTATAAACAGGTATTTATGAATGAATTGTTCCTTTCCGAGGATTTATGGAAAACTTTCATTATAGAGGAAAATTTTCAGAGGCGGCGTATGCCTTATGCCGATTTAAAACGGAATTTTATCGTAGGGCCCGAAATAAAGGGGAGTCTTTTAGAAATGTATAAAAATCCTTGTCGTTTAAAAGCTGGGATATTTGTCCTTTGTTTGCAAGGGGAATTAAAAGCGGCAATTCATGGAAATTTATGGGAAATTCGGAAAAATGATTTTATTGGGATAATGCCGGGAAGTGTTATTCAGTATTATCAGCAGTCTGCCGATTTGCGAATTTGTTTTGTCGCTTTTTCTTCTTCTGTTATGGAAAGCATTAATTTTCAGCAATTGACAATAGATTTTGTATCTGTGATGCAGGAAAATCCGGTTTTAAGTTTAGAAGAAAAAACAGCAACTTGGTTTAAGGATTATTTTCATTTACTTGCCCGGGCAAACGGTTTGGTAAAGGACAATTTACCTCTGGAAATTGTAAAAAATATATTACAATCTCTTTTGTGTGGAGTAGATTTTTTATATACAAGTCATTCGTGGAGTAAGCAAATATTGAGCCGGGGAGAAGAGATATACAGAGATGTACTCAGGGCCGTAAGACAGCACTATTGTAAGGAGCATTCCGTAATTTTTTATGCCAATCTGTTGAATATCTCTCCCCAACATTTGGGAGCTACTGTCCGGCGGGTATCCGGTTATACTTTTTCTGATATCCTTGCCGGAATAGTCATTACCGATGCTAAGGCACAACTTCGGTCTACTGAATTTTCGATACAGGAAATCGCCTATTCATTAGGATTTCGCAATACTTCATTTTTCGGAAAATATTTTAAGCGGTATGTCGGAATTAGTCCCCAAAAATACAGAGAAGGAACGGAACCTAAAAATGAACGGTTAGGAGCAGCTGAAAATTACTAACTTTTTCTTTCTCTTTTCCCGGAAAAAGTGTTTACATTTGAATTCTTCAATTGAATAAATAGTTTTTAAGACATTCTATACGTATTATTTCAATGGAAAGAATATGAAAAACACTTTATTTATTTTCGGTTTATTTTTCTTGTTAGGAGCTTGTTGCCATAAAACGCATCAGACCGACTTAAAAATTATGAGTTTTAATGTTCGTTATGATACACCCCGGGACAGTATGAATAATTGGCAATACCGGAAAGAGGAAGCAGGAAAAATGCTGAATTATTATGCTCCGGATATAGTGGGGATGCAGGAAGTACTGCATAATCAGTTGGAGGATATGAAGTCCCGTTTGCCACAATATACAGCTATAGGTGTAGGCCGGGAAGATGGTAAGGAAGGAGGGGAATACAATCCTTTATTTTTCAAAACCGGTCGTTTTGAAGTTTTGAAGAGTGGGAATTTCAGTTTGAGTGAAACTCCTGAGAAAGTGGGAATAAAAGGCTGGGATGCGGTTTGTAAGCGTATAGCAACTTGGGCTATTTTTAAGGATAAGGAGAGTGGTGTAGAATTTATGGCTTTGAACACTCACTTGGATCATAAAGGAGAAGTGGCTCGTCAGGAAAGTGCCCGTTTATTAGTAAAACAAATAACGGCTTTGGCAGAAGGTCGTCCGTTTGTTATGACTGGGGACTTTAATACGATCCCGGATTCGGATATTATATTGTTGTTGACAGAGGAAGGAAAAGTAAAAAATGCCAAGTTGGAAGCAGCCTTGGTGTATGGGCCGGAATGGACTTTCCATGATTTCGGAAGACTTCCTCAGACAGAGAGAACGTGGATTGATTATATTTTTATTTCACCGGACATACAGGTAAATAAATTCCGAAATATTACCGATATCCCGAATACAGGCTTTTTGTCCGATCATAATCCGGTCTTTGCAGAAATTACTATTCAAAAATAAAACGAGCGAATAAGTTGTTCGGATGGGGAGCAGGGATAAGCATCCGGAAAATTTATTTTTAAAACAAGGGATAAATACCTTTCCGTCAGGAATGAATGGACACTCTGCTAAAAAAGAAACCAGCATTTTTGAATAATCTTTGTATATCAAAGCGCGGATCTCTTCAGCAGCGTAATTATTGGAAAGGAGTTGCCGTCAATAAAAACTTCCCGGATATTTAATCGGACGTATCTTCTTTTTCTGCATCTATTACTTCCGTTTCATCTTCGTCGGGCGGTTCTCCGTCTGTGTATTTGGGTTCCAGTTTTTCTTTATGTCCGTTTCCCATCCGGGTAAAATTATCCGGTGTTTCATCGTTCACCTCCCGGACATTTTCTGAATAATCGAAATTACTTCTCATCTTACTTTTTTATTTCCTTTTTTAGGAACGTAATCCGGGAGAGAAGGTTATTTAATAAGCGGTAAATTAATATAAGGAAAGGTATAAATTACCAGTAGAGAACTAATCCTAGTATTCCGGACAAACAGATCATCAGTATCGGATGAATTTTATATTTCCAGGTCAGGAAAAAGGCTCCCAGAAAAATCAAAACACTTTTATAATCGATAAAATTTTCATTGTTCATAAGCAATAACGCGGCCGCAGCAATCAGTCCGACAGTCATCGGACGCAAACCGGTAAAGGCCGCGGCTACATATTTATTGTTTTTGAATTTGGCAAAAAAATAAGAAATAAGTAAGACCAACAAAAAAGAGGGTAAACAGACGGCAATGGTTGCAATGATAGAACCCCAGACATTTCCAGTAACGGTATAACCGATATAAGTAGCACTATTAATCCCGATAGGTCCGGGAGTCATTTGGGAGATAGCCACGACATCAGTGAATTCTTGTAAAGAAAGCCATTGATGTTTGTCCACAACTTCGTATTGAATCAGGGAAAGCATCGCATATCCTCCGCCAAAACCGAAAATCCCGATTTTCAAATATACCCACCACAACTGCCAATAGATCATGGTTTACTTGTCTTAATTTATATTCCTTTTTTCTTTATTTTATCTTTTATCCAAAACGTATATACGAGGCCACCCACAATTCCAGCCAATACGATATAAGCGGGGGAAATACCGGCTTTCCAGATTAAAACAGCCCCGATCAAGGGAAAGATCAATTCCATGCGTTTTAATTTCAGCGCTTGCGCAGCGGAAAGACAGGGGACTAAGATAAGAGCCACTACGGCGGGGCGTATACCGTTAAAGACCTTTACTACCCATACATTATCCTGAAAATGATTAAAAAATAAGGCGATAGCTAAGATAATAAAAAAGGAAGGTAATATCGTTCCTAAAGCACAAATGATACTGCCTGTTATTTTTTTCAATTTATATCCCACAAAAATGGAAATATTCACGGCAAAAATACCGGGTAAAGATTGGGTTACCGCAAATAAATCGATAAAATCCTGTTTATTCAGCCATCCCCGGTTTACCACTTCCCGTTCAATCAGGGGAATCATTGCATAACCTCCTCCGATAGTGAACATACCGATCTTGACAAATGTGAGAAAAAGCACCCAATACATATTGTTTTGTGAAAATATTATCCGTTGCTATGGATGGTACAAAGGTATAAAAAATGCCGGGAACCCTTCAGAAACACAGGAATAATTCAAATATAAGCTGACTTTCGTCTATAGGAAAAATCGTAGAGCGGAATTATTATCCCTACCCAGTGCTGCTTCTTACTTATTCTGAGCCAGTAGGAGTTTATATTGTCAATGGGCAAGCAACAATTTAGCAAGGAAGAAAGGGAATTTTTCCGTCCCGTAGCTGTTGCCCTGTCTTTTGTAAAATCTTCAGTAGCATTCCTGTTTACCAAGGTTGCGCCTGTTTTTACAAAATTACCGGCTGTTTTTCTTTTCTGAAAATATATAAACGCTCTTTCTTGACAGATAAATACGAATTTTTTCTGATTGTTCCAAAAATCACTAGGGGGAGGGAATAACACCATATCAATTTAATAGATCAATGATAATAAATAGAAACATAATTCTTTATAAATGTAAATATTTTTTTAGAATCAAGATGGAGTTGTCATTATATTTTCTTATTTTTAGAACATAATGATTTTATATGCGTCTGAAATTAGAATTAAAATTAGTAGAAGGGACCACTCTGCCTTGTAATTATATGTACGAGTTGTCCAGTTGTTTATATAAAATTCTGAACGAAGGAAATCCGGAATTTACTTCCTGGTTGCACGACAGTGGTTTTTGCAAAGGGAAAAAGACGTTTAAAATTTTTACCTTTTCTAATTTATACATACCTCGTTTTCAAATTGAGGGGGATCGGTTGCGGATTCTGGCACATGCTATCCGGTTAATCGTATCGTTTTATCCCATTGAAGCAATCGATGCTTTTGTAATCGGTTTATTCCGGAATCGGCGGATAGAAATTGGCGACCGGAAGTCAAGGGTTATGTTTGAAATTTCAACCCTTGAACGAATGCCCGAACCGGAGTTTGTTTCGCGTATTGTGTAATGTATATATATAGTAAGATAAAATTATTGTTTTTTTATTTTTAACAAATTTGAGCATGAATGATATAAAGAAAGATATTTTTATTATTCCTTCAGGAAATAAATATATAGTATATTTACCTTTAAGAGGTGTAGCTTTTTATGCAAATAATAAGACTATTACAGCAATTAATAGTTATTTGGAGAATGGTCTTTTTCCATATGAAGTTAAAAATACAACACTATTCAGACGTTTTCAACAATTAGAAAGAATAGAAATTAAAGAATCTGATACAAAATGTGTTATTGATACTTCAGATAAAGTAATGTTTATTCTTTCTCAAATGTGTAATCTTGCTTGTAGTTATTGCTATGCTCAAGAGTCTCGATCAAAAGAAGTGCTCAGTAAAGAAAAGATAAAAGCTGTTGTTGATTATATATTATCCTCTAATGAAGATCACTCTAAGACATTTTCTTTTATAGGGGGAGGTGAACCGATGCTTACGTGGGGTCTGCTCGTATGGGCTATCAACTATATAACAGAAGAAACTAATAAGAAGAAAATAAAAAAGAGTATCGGGATTACTACAAATGCAACATTGTTGAACGAAGAGCGAATCTTATGGTTAAAAAAAATGAATGTTAAGCTCTGTGTCTCTTATGACATCCTTCCAGAAATTCAAAATTCGCAACGTAATTTTTCCATGAGTACATTGAATTCATTTGATGTTGTAGATAAGAATATTCACCTATTATTGAAACATGAGATCCCTTTTAGATTACGTTCTACAATTACGAATAAGAATGTTGAATTAATGGTAGATATGGTACAATTTACAGTTAAAAATTATCCTAATATTAATCAACTTCATTTCGAACCTGTTTCAGACACAATAGAAAATAGCAATTTGTATTATGAAAAATTTGTAAAAAAATTTATCGAAGCTTATAATGTTGCCAGAGAAAATAATATATTTGTATATAATTCTATTTTAAACTCATTTTTTCGTATTAGAAAACAGTTCTGTGTTGGTGAATTTTGTGTAACACCAACGGGGGATATTGTTTCTTGTCATAGGCACTCAACTGAAAAGGATATAGCATTTTCATCTTTTCAGTATGGACGGGTAGAAGATGGTTCTGTTTGCATCAATCAAACAAGTTTTCATAATGCAATAACTGTTAGACAAAATAGATTTAATGATTGTGAGACTTGTTTTGCAAAATGGCATTGTGCTGGAGGATGTATATCTATTCGAAAAACATTGTCATCAGAACAACAGATGTTTTATTGTCGATTTATCAAATCTATGCTAATATCTTTTTTAGAGAATAAACTATTAAAAAAGGAGGTTAATTATGGACAAGTCAAATTATGATGAACAAACTTTTTTTGTTGGGGAATTATTATTTGTGAGAGATGATTTAATGGCATCTTTTGCTCCTAAATGTGAATGCGAAGATGATTGCGGAGAATGGTGTGGAACAAATGGCGATTAATTAATGATGAACGAGCTGAATAATAATTTTTATTATTCAGCTTTTTCATAATATATTACGTAAATATATTATTTATTCAATTTCATATTTCTTACAAATTTGCGATGTATGGAACTCTATACTTCTCTTATGTGCCATCTATTCATGCATGCATTAAAATTTTTCCATGTTTTTTAATCCCTATTACTCTATCTCCGAACAACATTAATTGTACTATTGTAAAATAAAAATTTCTAGTGAAAAGCAGGGAGATAATTTTAAAATAATAAATGAAGTATATTTTTTTGAATTATAGCCAAGAGCAATTAATATTTAGGAAAAGAAGAAAAATATATATCTTTTTTATGGATTTTCGTTTGTTGCCTTCTTCACTATCGAGTTGAAAAGTTTTAAGATAAAAAATTATTTATATAAATCTTTTGAGATAAAATTATTGCCAGGAATAATTTTGTTGGTGAGTGTTTCTCTGATAAAGGCTCAGCAGCCTTTGATGAGATCTTTCTAGAAGTAGGAAAATAATTTATTCATTTAACTTAGTTCAATTAATAAACGCTCTTTGAACTGTTAAATGTTTAAAATAGAATACTTTAATACTATTCTCATTTAATTGATATTTATTGAATCTGTTAAATATTTTTAGTAAATTATATTCATCTCTGAAATGAAATGGATATTTTTTCAGAAAATGGGAAAAGTACAAGGTATTTCTAATACCCTGTACTTTTTAACTTACCAATTTATCGGATAAAAATCATAAGGATTCACTCTAAGGGTAATAGCATCTATGGCTTCACCGGATTCGATAAGATGATCAAGGTCGAAATGGAAACGATAAAGGAGATTGTATATCGCCTTCATAATTTTGTGGGTAAAGGGAACGGTACTTTTATTTTGAAAGTAGTTGAATAGAATTTCTTTTATCCATTTATTTCCTGGATCGACTTGTATAAGAGAAAAATAATCTGTCAACAATTTACTGATAATATCTAAGAAATTTATAGATATACCTCCTTTTACTTTTATATAGGAATCCAGTTGATTCAAAGAATAAAGAACAGGTTTGTAATTCGTGTCTTTATAAGAAATTTCAATTTCTCTATGCCAAGAATCTTCGAGAAAGTAAGTTTCAGTGTCAAACATTTTAATTCGATAAATTGTACTAGAGGTAGATGGATTAATTACTCTTAAATCGTAAGGATAATAACTTTTCATAATTTCTTTATTCATAACCTAAAATTTTAGAAGTTTTTATAATCTCCTAAAACTGGCTTAAATGAATTACGAAACATAATTTTTATAAAATTATTTCAAAGAATCATGTATAGTAAAATAAAAAGATGACAAAATAGATTATAAATCAAATGAATATAGACATCACTTAAAGGGAAGGGTAAAATTGAGAAGTATAAAACTGTATAATTTTATGTTTCTGTATCGAACATAAAAAACAATTTTCTGATTATATATTTAGTTTTGTCGATTATTTCAATACTCTTCTAAATCCATTAATACTTGCTATAAGGATTAAATTCTTTATTTTTATACAATCAGTAGACGGAATGCATTTATCGTGATAGGACAGACATTGACTATTATCAATTTTGCTTAGAAAGAACGCTATAAGATACTTACAAATAAAAAGCAATAAAAAATAAAACAGTATATGAGTAATTTAAAGGATGGTTATTACTAATAAATTTCTACTTTTATTTCACTTACTTTCGGTGAGTATATCGCATTGCGACACGGAGCTTTCCCTTTTTAAGCTCCGTGTTTTATTATAAGCAGATGACGTTTGTAGTAAGTACATCGAAAGTATTCGCAAGGATAAAATTTTCTGCAAGTCCCCTTTGCTTAAAGTCTACTAGTAGAAGGAAGTATACTGTTTTAAATCAACAGGGTAAAAAAGGGTATCGGGTAAGCATCGTTTTTCCTGGAAGGGGGGTACTGTTTCGGAATCTTTCCTTACTTTTTCCCATCTCATTGAAGAGGGGAATGGAAAAATCGGAAAGGACACGGATATAAACTTTCTATCGGAAGAGGTTGTCAAAAGATTGTTTATCTCGCTTTGACGGAAATCAAAAGGAAGGAACGATATCTGTTTGAGGATCGAGAGGGATCAGGAATCCATTTATGATTGTATTTAGAAACAGATTCCAGCTAGAAGTACTGTTATCTGAGTCTTGCTTTCTCATTGACACAAACCTTGGTCGTTACCTAAAAAGAGTATACCAGTGATTGTTTTGTCCGTGGACAGTCTGGTATACTCTTTGGATTAAAAATTTCAATAGGAAAATTGTCCTATTTTGTAAAGTGTTTTATTGACAATCACCTCTGTGGGAGGATTCGCCACCTTTACGTCCTGCTTCAGCGTGTTGTTCGCGACTTCCGCCTTGTTTGCCGGAATTGCTGCTTTCACGACTGCTGCTCTGAGAGCTGCGTCCACCTCCGTGAGAAGCTTCGCCGCCTTTACGTCCTGCTTCAGCATGTTGCTCGCGGCTTCCGCCTTGGGTACCGGAATTACTGTTTTCTCTGTTACTGCTTTGAGAACTGCGTCCACCTCCATGAGAAGCTTCACCGCCTTTACGTCCTGCTTCAACATGTTGTTCATGGCTACCACCTTGTGTGTGGCTGCCACTGCTTTTTGAGTTTGTGTTTTCGTTATTCATCGTTTCTAATTTTTATGATTACTCTACTATTCAAACGAATTTAAAAGGGATATGTTTTTTAATAATCAGTAAATTAGTATAATATAGTTTTTAATTCCCCTTAATAAGTGGTGAGGTAAATTTAAATAAGTGAAAGAGATGTAGCTTTTAAGATTTGTGGAGAGGTTTAAAAAGTTCTTTTAGGATAAATAAGTGGCTTTTTAAACTTAGTTGAGAAAGTTTTGCTGTATGGCAAACTCTTTCTTTCATTCTTTTTATTACTTTTTCTATTCGGATAAAGGTTTTTCGTCTTTGAGGGAAAGTCGGAATGAATAGCAGCTTTTATCTTTATAAGTTACCGACGAATCGGTTGGCGTAAATATTTATTCGTACTTTTTTCTTTAAGAACTTGAGGGAATAAATGGTCTTTCGATTTTTGATTACGGGAATCAGTAAGTATTTTCGTTTGCTTATTTCATTTTTTAGTTGATATAGGAGTGTAAGGTGGTTGCAATTTAAGAGTCATTTCCAGTTTTGCTTTCCTAACAGTGGTCAATGGATGGATCAACAAAAATTGTTTCAGTGTGAAATCTGTCCGGTAGATGTCAAAAGGGATATCTTTCGGATTGTGAGAGCCTGTCCCAGAAAATTAATTAGAAAATTGAAAGGAGATACAGCCTCCTTCACCAGAAGATTGGTCAAGGGCTTGAAGATAATTTTCTTATAAAAGAAAGGGGGGGAATTTATATTGCTTTTTACCAGAAGATCTGTTTTGATATTCTCATCGACGTCTTTGATAATATACAAAGCCGTTCGTAAAGGAATATTAAATTGCGGCTTGAATCTCTTTATATTTTTGTCTACTTCGCAACAGTATCGGTTCGGCTTGTTGTGTCCGTCCAGATCGTGATCCCGGATATTATTGATATGGGTAAAAGCGAGGACACTCTTTTATTAGGAGTAACCAAAATATTGCCTGTGATAGGGACTTAACACTTTCGGGTCCGGATCTTGAAAACAAAGATTGAGATCCGGCTTTGAAATATCATCCAGGCGTTCGTTCCCCTGGAGAGGAATGGATAGGGAATTTAAACCTTTCATGCTGCAAATTTTTTGGACAAAATTGGATTTTCTTTCCGTTTGAAAAAAAACTGTGGAGAAAAAGAAAATACCTTCCTTTCCGGAATTTTGAGATTTATTAATGTCTTTATAAAAAATCTCAAGCTATATAATTTTCGAAGAGTGGCTTCGTTCGTTTTAGGAGATTGAACGTTTTGAGGGAAAAAAGTAAAAGGAAGATAAGGAATTAGAAGAGTTGTAGTTATCTTTGTAAAAGGTTATTGGAAAAAAGTAAAAGGATGAAATTATATCTTTGGGTCAGTTTGTTGTTGCCGTTATTATTATTTGGAAAATCCAGAGGAAAAGAGAACGGATTAAAGGAATTGGATAAGATTGTAAAATATCCTGAAGAATATATACAGCGGAAGGAGCAACGGATTGCAGAGGGAAAATTAAAACGCCAGCAGGCGCAAACAGATGAACAGCGGATGGAAGCAGATGCGTATTTGGCTAACGAGTACAAAATATATACTGCTGATTCGGCTTTGTATTACGCACGGGAACAATTACAATTGGCAGAAAAATCAGGGAAGAGGGAAATTATAGAAAAAAGCCGTATGTTATTGGCTGAAGTGAGAATTATTACCGGGATGTACTGGGAATCTTTGGATTTATTAGCAAATATAGATCGAAGGGAATTGTCGGAAGAAATGTTGGAATCTTATTATCATTTGTATCAGACCTTATACGGGGCAATGCGGGATTATGCTATCGGAGAGGAACTGCAGCAGGAATATGAACAGAAAGTAGCTTTATATCAGGATTCTTTGTTGAGCTTGGCCTCCGGAAAAAGCGATGGTCGTGTAATGATAAAAGCGAATCAATGGGTACATCAGGGGGAGTATCGGAAAGCATTGAACCTATTGTTGCCTTATTATGAGACCTTAAATCCGGATAGCCGGGAAATGGGGTATACGGCTTATGCTGTTGCTAATGTCTATCGGCAGATGGGGGAACAGGAAAAGGAGAAAGAATATTTGATTATATCGGCTTTATCGGATTTAAAATGTGGGGTTAAAGAATATATTTCGCTTAGGGAGTTGGCGGCTTTATTGTATGAGGAAGGAGATATCGCAAGGGCGTATTTTTATATGAAACGGGCGATGGAAGACGCTGCTTTTTGCAATGCCCGTTTGCGTACGATAGAAGTGTCACAGGTTTTGCCGATTATCAATGAAGCTTATCGTTTGCAAAGAGAGCGTCAGCAGCGGCAAATGTTTATTTATCTCTTGTGCATAAGTGTATTGGCTTTATTTTTAATCCTTCTGGCTCTTTATTTGAGACGGCAAATGAAAAAACTGGCATTGGCTAAAAAAGAGGTGGGAAAAGCGAATGAACAATTGAAATTGTTGAATGGAGAATTACAACTTCTGAATGTTCGCTTATCGGATTCTAACACCCGTTTGCAACTTACAAATAAAAGTTTGGCAGAAGTAAATTATATTAAAGAAGCTTATATTGGTCGTTTCTTGGATCTTTGTTCAACCTATATCGGAAAATTAGATACTTATCGGCGTTCCTTGAATAAAAAGGCGATGAACGGGCAGACAGAGGAATTGTTCCGGGATTTAAAATCGACTCAATTTGTAGAGGAGGAACTGGAGGAATTTTATACTAATTTCGACACTGCTTTTTTACAGTTGTTTCCTGATTTTGTAAAAGAATTCAATGCTTTGCTGGCAGAAGGAGAGGAGATTATATTGAAGCCGGGAGAACTACTGAATACGGAATTGCGGATTTTTGCCCTCATCCGTTTGGGCATTACGGATAGCAACAAAATTGCCCAATTCCTGCGTTATTCTTTGAAAACCATTTACAACTATCGTACAAAAATGCGCAATAAAGCCCGGGGAGCTCGGGAGGATTTTGAACAGGAAGTGATGCGTATCGGTACTTTTTAATAAACGGGGACGGACCTTTTGGGGGATTTTTAGCAATAAACTTCTTTGTTAAAAGTATTTTGTAGAAATTTTTAATATCCTAGAGGAGAAAACTCCTGTTATTAAGTATCTTTCTTTCAGTTTGTTGAGTGAATATTTTCCGGTTTTATTCGTTTAAATGAAAAATGGGAAAAAGAGTATTTTGGGCAAAAATGCCCCAAAAGGTCCGTCCCTCTGGGGGAAAAGAAGATTTTTCTTTAATTTCCTCTGGGACCCTGTCTTTCTTCGATCATTTGGATGGTTTCGTTGAGTAAGGTTTCGACTTCAGGAAAGCCTTTTTTAAAATCCCGCGCACCTGATATGAAGGTAAGGACATTATGGACGGGAAAACTGGTTAATCGGAATTGCCAGATTTGCTGAATATTTTTTTTGACACCTTCCCGAAGAAGTTTGTCTTCTTTATAAAGAAAATCCCGTTCCGTTTTCATATCATTCATATATTGAGTTTTTAAATCGTAGTACCATTTGACAATGTCTTCAACGATGATAATTTCATTATAGGTTTTTATGATTTGGAGAATAAGTTTTTTATCGTGTACTTGTGGGGCTAAAGAAGACATTTTGAACATTTCCAAAGCATCTGTTTTAGCTCTGAAATTATTTATCAGAAAAGGATAGGAGAGATATATTTCTAACGAATCATTCGAAGCTTTGCTGAGGTTATTTTCAAAGCGAAGTGCATATCGGCTTGCTTTTTGCTCAATGGCTAAAGTTTTACCGATTTCCTGAATGCTTTTTCTGTTCGTCTCTAATTCAATTTTGATTAACTCCATCGCATTGGTGATCTCTTTCGCCTTCGCCCGTTTGTTTAACATATTCCCTCCGCCGAAAGTAATCAAGACTCCCAAAATAACTACGGATAATTGTAATGCATAATCTCCTATTTTCCAAGTAACCAGATCATTCAGTTTTTTCATGTTTTCCATACGATTTGATAAGAATTACAGACAAAGGTAACGTTTTAATGTAAAATTATATATTATAATGTCCTTACTTTATTTATTTCCCGATAGATCTAAAAGATCCTCTTGCTTATAAACTGAAGTTTCACTCCTTTTTTAACAATCTATCTATTGGATAATGTCCTTGTTGTCAGTAAATTAACATTTAACGGTTCTTCCTATTTACTCCTTTTTTTCTCCCTTCTCTGGATTAAGGTCTTTTTCGGTATATTTTTGTATGGCAGTACAAATGTGGCTAGATTTAAATTGCAAACGTTATAAAAATGAACTAAATCCATAGAATATGAGAAGATTACAAATTTTATTAGTCTGTTTACTTGCTGCTGCTGGTCTGAAGGCGGCGGAGCTGAAATCTCCCAATGGAAACCTGGTGTTGCAGGCGGATGTAAAAGACGGATGTCCGGTGTACCGTTTAGACTATAAGAATCGTCCGGTAATCAAAGAAAGTCGGTTGGGGTTGGAAGTAAAGAATGAGAAAGATTTGAGGAGTGACTTTAGGATTGCAGAGGTACATACGTCTGCTTTCGACGAGACCTGGCAACCGGTGTGGGGAGAAGTAAAGGATATCCGTAATCACTATAATGAGTTGGCATTAACATTAGAACAGGAAGAAACCGGGCGAACGATGATCATCCGTTTCCGTTTATACGATGATGGAGTTGGTTTCCGTTATGAATTCCCGCAGCAACCGAATTTGAATTATTTTGTAATCAAAGAAGAGCATACTCAGTTTGCAATGGCCGGAGATCATAAGGCTTTTTGGATTCCGGGGGACTATGATACCCAGGAATACAGTACGGTAACTTCTAAATTATCGGAAATACGCGGTAAAATGGAAGCTGCCATTACTCCTAATTCTTCCCAGACGCCATTTTCACCAACTGGGGTACAGACGTCGCTGATGATGAAAAGTGATGACGGTTTATATATCAATATTCACGAAGCAGCTTTGGTCGATTATGCCTGTATGCATCTGAATCTGGATGACAAGAATAGGATATTTGAATCGTGGTTGACTCCGGATGCTATAGGGGATAAAGGGTATATGCAGGCTCCCTGTCATTCTCCCTGGCGGACGGTGATGGTGAGTGATGATGCCCGTGAAATATTGGCTTCTAAATTGATCCTCAATTTGAATGATCCTTGTGTTTATGAAGATGTCAGTTGGATCAAACCGGTAAAATACATCGGGGTATGGTGGGAAATGATTACCGGAAAAAGTAGTTGGGCCTATACGGATCTGCCTGCCGTAAAGTTGGGAGAAACTGATTACACTCAGGTAAAGCCTAACGGAAAGCATGCTGCCCATACGGAACATGTGAAAAAATATATTGATTTTGCGGCGGAGCATGGTTTTGACCAAGTGTTGGTGGAAGGATGGAATATCGGCTGGGAGGATTGGTTTGGTAAAACCAAAGATTATGTATTTGATTTTGTAACTCCTTATCCGGATTTCGATGTACAGGAATTAAATCAGTATGCTGCTTCTAAAGGAGTAAAACTGATGATGCATCATGAGACATCGGCTTCGGTTCGCAATTACGAACGTCATTTGGATACAGCTTACAAATTTATGGTAGAGAATGGCTATAATGCTGTGAAGAGCGGATATGTGGGAAATATTATTCCAAGAGGGGAATACCATTACGGGCAATGGCTGGTAAACCATTACTTATATGCAGTGAAAAAAGCCGCTGATTACAAGATTATGGTAAATGCGCATGAGGCAGTACGACCGACCGGATTGTGCCGTACTTATCCTAATCTGATTGGAAATGAATCGGCTCGGGGAACGGAATACGAAGCTTTCGGGGGAAGTAATCCGGATCATACGACTATATTACCTTTTACCCGTTTGATGGGAGGTCCGATGGATTATACGCCCGGTATTTTTGAGATGCGGGTAAGTAAAGCCAATCCGGATAATCATTCGTTTGTGCATTCTACATTGGCCCGTCAGTTGGCTTTGTATGTGACGATGTACAGTCCTTTACAAATGGCTGCTGATATGATAGAGAATTACGAACCTTATATGGATGCTTTCCAGTTTATCAAAGATGTAGCTGTGGATTGGGAGGATAGCCGTTATCTGGAAGCAGAACCGGGGGACTATATCACGGTAGCCCGGAAAGCAAAGGGAACGAACAATTGGTTTATCGGATGTACTGCCGATGAGAATGGGCATCGTTCAAATTTGACTTTTGAATATTTAGAGCCGGGGAAAAAATACATTGCAACCGTGTATGCGGATGCTAAAGATGCTCATTATGAACATAATCCCCAAGCTTATACCATCCGGAAGGGGATCTTAACCAATAAATCTAAATTGACATTAGCAGCGGCTCCTGGAGGTGGATACGCCATTAGTGTCATAGAGGTGACAAATCCGGAAGAAATAAAAGGATTAAAAAAATTGTAAATCCTTCATACGTTTATAAAAAGAGACTATCGAAATCAATCGATAGTCTTTTTTATATCTGGTAACAGAAACTCATTTTTTGTTAATCTGCCGCTTTTCCTGTTAGGAAATTTAGGGGATAGTCATTACCTTCGCATGATTTTGCCTAAAAAGATGGATGCTTCTGAATTAGAAAAAAAAGTCAGCCGGAGGGATACGATCATTTCCGTATGTGTATTCTTATCGGGTTTTTCTTGTTTTGCGCAGTTGTATTATTTTCAGCCGCTTTTGCCCGATTTAGCCCGGGATTTTCATTTGACAGCCAGTGACAGCAGTCTGGCGGTGTCATTCTCGACCCTGGGTATGGTGTTTGGTTTAATAACGACGATGTTTATTGCCGATCGCATATCGCGTAAACAGTTAATCAGCGTAGGACTTTTGGCTTCTTCTGTATTTTCTGTTGCAGCTTCTTTTGCTCCGTTTTTTGGTTTATTGATCTTATTGAGTGCAGCTAAGGGCTATTTGCTTTCCGGGGCTACTTCTGTATCTATGGCTTATATTGCCGAAGAGGTGTCGGAGCGTAATAAAGGAAAAATTATGGCCCTTTATATTGCTGGGAATGCATTGGGAGGGATGAGCGGACGTTTTATTTCTTCCTGGATCGGGGTAATTTGGTCGTGGAGGATTGCTTCCGTAAGTATTGGGCTGATTTGTGCTTTTTTTGCTCTTTTATTTTTGATTTTCAGTCCTCGTTCCACACATTTTATTCCTTGTAGGGAAAGTTTACATTCACTGGTGGTTACGAATCTTCATCTGATTACTTCCAAGGCTTTGATCCCCTTTTATCTTACTGGAGGCTTGATTTTAGGCGTATTTGTCAGCTTGTATAATTATATGGGTTTTTATTTAGTGGAGGAGCCTTTTTCTTTCCCCGAGTATTCAATTCATTACATTTATTTGATGTATATTTTTGGAATTTTTGGATCAGTAGCGACTGTGCGTTTAACCCGCCGGCATACTTCTTTTCAGGTATTGAAGAAAATATTATTAATTTCTGCTGTCAGTATAGTATTGCTTTATATTGCCAATTTCTGGCTTGTTACCTTAGGATTAGCTGTTTTTACGTTTAATTTTTTTGTTGTGCATGTCCTCTGTAACCGGATTGTCAGTGAATATAATCCGGCAAAACGTTCCGTTACAATATCCATTTATTTGCTGGTGTATTATCTGGGATCCAGTTTATTGGGTTGGGCTACCGGTATTTTGCTTGATACGGGAGGTTGGCCTTACTTTTTGGGTGGCTTAATTTTATTGTTACTTCTCAATTATATTATTGTATATAGAGGTGTCGTTCACATGAAAGAAATTCAGGATCAGAGAAATAACTGATAGCGTGGCTGTAACGATAATAAATGGGGACAAAAGAAAAGGAGCTAAATTTCTGACTTTATATTAAAATCCGATATTTTATCTTTGTTTTGAAAGAGGTAGAGGACTTTTGTGTGATAAAATGTAATGAAATGGAAATAAAAATGAGATCATAATGTAATGTTTATAGCTAATCTTTGCGCTGTAAAACAAGTAAAGATGTATAAACAACAGAATTTTCTCAGACATTTTCTTTTTCTTTTCTTTTTCTCTCTTTTGTCTTTTCAGGCATTTTGCGGAGTTATCAAAGGAACTATTGTTGACAAGAAAACTAGGGAGCCTTTGTTCGGGGCGACTATTCAGGTAGCGGGTACGGCATTCGGAACAGTTGCTGATAGGGAGGGGAGATATACCTTAAACGTAGACACGGGTACTTATACATTGATAGTGAAATTTGTGGGCTATCAAGATTTAATACGGGAAGGGGTAAAGGTAGCGGAAAACCAGGAAATTCATTTTGAGCTCGAACCGGATACCGAAACGTTGGATGAGGTAAAAGTGACAGCCCGTAAAAATTTAGAAAACGAACGGGTATTACAGGTTGAAAGGCAGAATGCGACCATAGCGATAGAAAATATGGGAGCAAGAGAAATGAGTTTGAAGGGGATTTCCAATGTAGAGGAAGGAGTAAAAAAGATCACTGGAATTTCTGTGGCAAATGCCGGACAGTTGATTGTTCGGGGCTTAGGGGACCGTTACAGTACGACGACTTTAAATGGACTGCCGATTGCTTCTCCCAATCCGGATAATAAATTAATACCTTTGGATTTATTTCCATCGGCTACGGTGAAAAATATTACAGTAAGTAAAGTATATGCCGTACAATCTTTTGCAGACTATTCGGGTGCACATATAGATATTGGAACGAAAGTGCATACGGGAGAGGATTTCTTTTCTGTCGGCATGAATGTCGGTGGGGTATTTAATACTCTGGGTAAAGATTTTTATTATAGTGACCGGGAAGGGTCTCTGTTAAAAACTGGAAATATTGATTCCAAATATCTGGATATGCCTTATTCTTCTTTTGAAGAGAAGGTAAAGGAAAAGGATATTTTCGGAACTTCTTTTGTTATAGAGAAGAAGACGGCTTTGCCTGATTTCAGCGGTAATGTAGGTTGGGGGAAGAGTTTTGGAAAACTCAATGTACTTTTATCGATGGGAGCGGGTAACGAAAAACAAATCCTCAAAGATGCTTTTGTCAAGCAATTTACCGCTCAGGGACGTGTACTGAATATGTTCCGTTATAACAGTTATATAACAAAATTCAAAATAGCGGCTTTAGCCGGCTTAAGCTATACTTTTCGTCATTCAGACTATCTCAATTATTCATTATTTTATGCCCGCAATGCTATTGATGAATTTATGGAACGGGACGGTTTTGATTCCGAAGGGGTCACCTTGAGGGGAAGCAATAGCGTTTATCATGCATACAGTTTATTAAATAATCAGCTAAGCGGGCATCATGAATGGGGAGAGAGATGGGAATTAAATTGGGCTGGTTCTTATGGAATGACTGGGAGTGATGAACCAGATCGGCGGCAGGTAATGTTTCGTAAAAATGAAGAGACAGGTAAATTGAGTCTTTTCTTGCTGAATCAACAGGAGACAATGCGTTATTTCGGAGAATTGGACGAAAATGAAATGGTGGGAGATGTAAAAGTTGCTTATCGGTTTGGGGAAAAGAATCGTTTACATTTTGGAGCTACATATAAGCGGAAGACGCGTGATTTCCGGTGTGCCAGTTTCTATTACAATCTGGATAATTTACCTTCTCCTGAGATATTTAATATTTACGATACAGATAGTTACCTGAATTTTGAAAATGTGGCGAATGGAAATATTCTGATCAAAAGGAGTTATCAACCGCGGAATCGGTATAAGGCAGAGAGTAAGGCGTATGCTGCTTTTGCAGAGGTAGATTTTTTCCCTTTCCCCACATTGTTGATAAATATAGGTGTGCGTTATGAGCAAGTCAATCAGAGTGTGGATTATTTTGATGACGGGAGTATAAAACGAAAATCTGAACTAAAAAATGGGGATATTTTTCCGGCTTTAAATATAAAATATACGATAGGGGAACGAAACAGTCTTCGCTTTGCTGTATCGCGTACTGTGACCCGTCCGGCTTTTGTGGAGATGGCTCCTTTTTTGTACCGTGAGTCGTATGGAAGTGCTGCTATCCGGGGAAATGCTGCTATTCAGAACGGCTATAACATTAATGTGGATTTGCGTTATGATCTTTTTTCGAAAAAAAATAACGATATGTTTTCGGCTACTTTGTATTTCAAGCAATTGAACGATCCGATTGAGCGGGTACAGGAAGCAGAAGGGGGATCGGCTGTACATACTTTCCGGAATTCAAAAAATGGAATTGCTATGGGGGTAGAAGTGGAAATGCGTAAGGAAGTTTTTAAAAACTTTCGATTGGGCCTCAATGGTTCGTATATGTATACCGATGTCAAATTGCCGAAAGATGGCGGGATATATACAGACAATCAACGGGCTCTTCAGGGAGCTTCGCCTTATCTGATCAATGCCGATATAAGTTATGCTCCTTATTTACGTGGGGGGGACGACCGTATGATTCTGGCTTTGGTATACAATGTGCAAGGGCCTCGTATTCATTCGGTTGGAATATTCGGCTTAGGTGATAACAAACAACTTACCTTACATACGCTCGATTGGGTGGGAAGTTATAGTTTAGGCCATCATTGGAGTTTCAAATTGACGGTTAAAGATTTGCTCAACAGTAAGGTACGTTTTCGGCAGGATGTACCGCAAATTAACGATAAATTGGAAGTAGAGGCCTTTCGGCCAGGTACGAATGCCGAAATTGGATTTACCTATAAGTTTTAGTTTTAATCAATAAGTTTTAATTTTAAAATGGGAAATGTATGAAAAGGAATTTTTTAAAGTTAAGGTCATGGGCTGTAATTGCTTTGATCGGTAGTTTTACGTTTACTTCCTGTAGCGATGATGACGATAATGGGGGTAGCGGTGATGGCAATGAAGATGAGATTGTAATGGAAAATGGTACGACTTTGTCGGGAGAAATTGCTTCTGGTAAAACCGTGATACTTTCGTCGGGCTATCGGTTTAAACTGTCCGGAGGATATGCTGTTAAAAATGGAGCTAAACTGAAAATTGAAAAGGGTGTTATTCTTACAGCAGTTAAAGATGATATTGCCGATTATATTTTAGTGGAACAAGGAGGGTATATCGATGCACAGGGAACGGCCGACGATCCGATTATAATGACTGCAGAGGACCAGACTCCCGGCGGTTGGGGCGGGATCCATATCTGCGGATATGCACATACAAATAAGGGTGCAGGTACTAAATCCGAGATTGGGAATGCTCCTTACGGTGGAAATAAAGAGGATGATAATTCCGGTATACTGAGATACATTCGCTTGGAATATACAGGTTTTTCTTTCGATGATGAACACGAATCAAACGGAGTATCTTTCTATGGGGTCGGGAATGGGACTACTGTTGAATATCTGCAATCCTATAAGGGAGCTGACGATGGTTTTGAATTTTTCGGTGGTTCGGTAAATGTGAAATATTTGCTTGCTACAGATAATGAGGATGATTCTTTCGACTGGACAGAAGGTTGGAACGGAAAGGCCCAGTTTTTAGTTGCTACCCAGTTGGGTACCAGTGGCGCAAAGGATATGGGAGATTGCCTGATAGAAGCTGATAATAACGGAGATGATGCTACAGCTACTCCGGTCGCTTTTCCTACATTATCTAATTTGACTTTAATTGGCAATAATTCTACAGAAGGAAAGAGGGGAATTCGTTTACGGGCGGGAACCAAAGTAAAAATATACAATGCTCTGGTAACCGGAAAACCTGAATGTTTAACGACAGAGACCGAACAAACAGAAAACGCTTTGGTGTCCTCGGCTTCTGACGCTTCTGTATTGAAATATATGACATTATCTTCCGATATTAAATGTAATGAAGGCATTTACTCCAGCGAGTTATTTAGGACAGCAGAAAATCATAATGAGATCAACCAAACCCTTTCTTTTGAAAATGTTTACGTTGGAACTGTAGAGGGAGGAGCCGATCTTTCTGCCGATTCTTTCTTTACAAAGGCTACTTATAGAGGGGCTGTAAAAAAAGGTGCTGATTGGACACAAGGATGGACCAAATGATTTTTTAATACCGATTAAATTTTTTATCCTGAATTTGGAAATGCCTGTTGTCATTTCCGGATTCGGGATAATATTTTCGGACAAGCTCTTTTTGTTTGGTGGTAAAGGAGTAGCTTTTATTCGATAATAATTTCTTTATCTGCTTGTGGCATACCTTTGGCTTCTGCGGAAATTCTGATATGTCCCGGCATATTGCCCGTCCGGATAAGAGCTGTTGCGATGCCGGCTTCTGCTTGGAGGAAAGCGGGACTACAAAGCTGCGCTCCCTCTATATGAAAAATAATACTGTCGGAAGCAGAGTGGACCAGGCTGCCTTGCTTATCGCAAATCAAAGCATAGACAAATACCACATCATTCCGTGCCGGGGCTATGCCACATTCATCTACTACTAGTTTTAGGTGAGTGGGCTTGCCTGCTGTTGTAACTTTATGTTCTGATACAACTTTTCCTTTACGGAAGCCTACAGCTTTTACTGTTCCCGGTTTTTTACAACTTACATTAAATGTAAAAGGAGGATGGGCCAATTGAGAGGAGAAGATATCGGTATCTGGTTTTCGCCGTTCCACGAGCAGGTCGTCTACATAAAGTTCTACTTCTTCGCAATTTCCAAATACCCTTACTTGCTGACTCTCTCCCGGTTGCCAATAGGAGGCAATAAACAGTACATCGGGAGTAGTGCGTTGACTCCGGAAAAAATAATAGGAAAATTTCGGAATACGGGTAATATCCATAATACCGGAATATTCAATATCATCTGCATAACCCCGATTATAATCAAACATAGCCCAGTAGCCATCGGCGAAAGCAGGAGTTTTCAAATTATCGTTATGGGCTTCTTGTATATTGCGGGCTTGCTGAAGCAGTCGTTTTTCTCCAGAAAAACGGGGTTGGCGGGAGCTGCGTTCTTCCGGTAATAAATCCTTCCAGTTGTTTTGGTGAAATCCGGCATTTTGGGCATAATATTCCCAATCCCCGTATTCCGATACGAGCAGGGGTTGTGAAGGATATAAATCATGGCGGTGTTGCCGTGCTTCTATATAGATAGAATAAGCATTGCGTATCCAGCCGGCAGTATAACAGTCCGGATAAGGAAATTCTTCCCGGGCAATTTGATTTACTGCTTTTGTGAAAGTGGATGGCATAGGCGTTTCATTGATTGAAAGTTCCCAGGCTAAGAGGGAAGGATGATTGCGGTCGCGCCGGATCAATTCGCGGGCAGAATGAAGGGCATGTTCAATGAAGAGGGAATCACCGAAATATTGCCATCCGAGAATAGCATCGAGCACCAGAACACCCATTTCGTCACATGCTTCTAAAAATGCCGGTGATTGCGGATAATGGCTCAGGCGCACATAGTCGAATCCGGCTTCTTTTATTTTCCGGGCGTCCCGGTATTGAGCTTCGTCTGAAAGTGCGTAACCGATATAAGGGTATTCCTGGTGACGGTTTACACCTCGTAAAAATCGCTTTTTCCCGTTTAGCCACAACCCTTCGGGGGTGATTTTCAAATCCCGGATTCCAAAACGTACTTTTTCGGAGTCCATCAGTCGGTTTCTTTGGCGGACGTTTATATTTAGCGTGTAGAGAGAAGGTGATTCCGGGCTCCATAAAACCGGGCGTTTTAGCTGACACACAACATTCAGAGTTGTATCCTCCTTACTTCGGATTGATAGCATTTCCCTGTAGCTGGATACGATTCGGCCGGAAGGGTCGTGGATTTCATATTCAATATCTGCCCTTTTGTTTCCCGTGAAAAAATTGGCGATATTTGTGCGGATATGAAGGTCTGCTTTCTCTTCGGATAGAGCAGAGGCATGTACGAAAATTCCGCCTTCCTTCCGGGAAACCGGATCTGTAATATAGAGGGAATCTTTACTTATCAGCCAGACGTTGCGATAAAGTCCCCCGTAAGTACAAAAATCAAGTAAACGAAGAGGCTTTGGTCCCGTGATTTTATTGTCCCGGTTGTCAAGACGGACGAGGAGGGTATTTTCGGCTTCAGTTTCTAAGGCGCTGTTAAGCGGAACAGTAAAGGGTAAATATCCGCCTGTATGTGTCAACAGATGTTTCCCGTTCAACCATACATCTGCTACATTCATGGCTCCGTCGAAACGGATAAAAAGTAACTTCCCTTTTAATGCTTCAGGCAGCATGAATTTTTTTGCGTAATAACAGATTCCCTGCCATTGATTGTTTACCGTCAACGGCTCTAGGCGAGGAGTGTGAGGTAGGATTACTTTTTCCATTTTATCCGGCCGGATGGCTGCCGGCTGACTGTCAGAACGTACAAACAGCCAGCCGTCATTGAATAAATCCGTACTTGATCGCTCTGTGTCTACATTTTTACCGCATCCTCCTAATAGAATGCAATAAGCAATACATAGGAATAATTTCATTGTTTAATTCAGAATCGTTATGATGAAAAACAGCCTTTGATCTGCTTTATTTTGGAATACAATAATAAGTATTCCTTTTTATTCTTTACTTTATAAATTAAATAAAGTTTATACAAAAGAAATTCTATGTCTAAATGTTTGATATTTAAAATATTCCTTATTAAGCTTTTCCGCTTTGCTATAAATTCAGGATCAAGGAATAGGTATATATAACTGCTAAAATCTTTATTATTTGGAAGGGGAATGATAAAACCAGGATTCGATAGAAATATAATTTTTGAAAGACAGGGTTAAGAGAGGTGGCTGTCCTTTTTATTTTAACAGGAGTTTAGAGAAGAGGAGAATATTCAACGGAAATCGGTTTTATTTTCAGTCCTATACTTAAATTATAGGGATTCATTTTATTTTTCACATTTATTGTCTATATTTCGCTACCATTTTGTTGTAAAATACAGTAAAAGAGGATACGTTAATTATTAAATAGTCAGTTATGAAATATTCGGTAGGACATAGTCAAAAAGAGAGCCGTTTTGAAGTGGAATGCAGCGGAAAAACTGCTTTTTTAGAATATGTGATTGCAGAAGGCGTAATGGATATTCTCCATACGATTGTACCTCCGGAATTGGAAGGAAAAGGGATAGGAACTGCATTAGTAAAGCAAGCCTTGGAGTATGCACGGGAGAATCACTTAAATGTTGTTCCTTCTTGTGCTTTTGTAGAAACTTACCTGATCCGGCATAAAGAATACCAAGATTTACTCCTGCCTTAATATGATTTTAAGAGTATCTATGCAGGATAAGGATAAAAGATTTTGAAATCGGGAAGACGAGTCATTCGTTTTTTTGAAAAATCATGTAAATATTATTCTTCCAGAAAAAAAAGCCCGGCATTTTTCCAGTAGGAGGGCAGGAGAATAAGAGAGTTTGGCTTTTCTTAAACCGGGAATTCCTAAATCTTCCTCCCGGTTGATATAGGTAAAAGAGTGCGGAATGCGTGAAGCAAATTCCTGATTGATGACAGTGTAAGCACCGTCAAAATCTGTATTTGCTTTTTCAATGTGTACACAAAATGTATCATAATTGATGGGAGCACCATAGGTGAAAGCGACTATTTCATGATCTACCCATAAAGCTCCTCCTGAAAGCCCGAGTGTTTCAAAATGTTCCATTGCAAATTGCATGGCCTGTTGTTCTAATTGTAAATTCCGGTCTTCCTCACAGTTGTGTCTCTCACACCATTTTTGTGCTAATTCCAGACAATGCGGAAGGATTTCCGGAGATAAAGGCGTATAGGTATATGAATATTTTTTACGGAAACGGTTGGCATGATTTCGTTTCGGCTGATAGTCTTTCCCTTTTAACTCTGCTAATGCTTCTCTTAAATAAAGATAGTCAAAATGATCTCTTGGACAAGTGTATTCAAAACGACCTTGGAAATATTTCTCCAATTCTTCCCGTAGGAAGGGAGTCGGTCCGAAGAATAACAAAGGCTGGTTATTCGCAACAGCGTCTTGATGAAGTAAGTCCAATGTCAACGTTGTATCCCCTTCGCCGAAAGGTAGGGTATAAATCGGATTCCCTTCCCGGTCCCGGAAACGTATTAATAATTGATGATTTAAAATGGCATAACTGCTTTCGCTTAAAAAATGCCAACTACAGAGGTTACAGATAGATAAGTTGTTGTCCCTGTATTCTCCAAGAAGAGTATAGGACGTGATAAGAGATTTATCAGCTGGGGTAATGGGATAAAAAATAATCATATGCCTTACGTTTATGGTATTTTAACGTAAAACCTCTGATAAAGTTTAGAGACGAAGGAAAAATAGGGGTAGATTAGAAGATAGATTGAAACGGGAAGTGCAGGGAAGGGATACGAATAGTCATTTATCCTTGGAATTTTTAAACGAATAGAAGTTGGTCTTTCCTCTTTATATGAAAATGAGGGAGAATCATTTTAGAGAATAAGCGCTGAATTTTGCTAAAACAGAAGCAAACTTTATAGGAGAGGATTTCGGTTTGAGCCGATTGGCTTCAAGAAGGGGATAGATCCGTGAAGGAGCGGATTGTGCCCATCTTTTAAAAACCGGGTTGGGACGATAAAGAGGGATAAAATTCAAAAGGCTGTCTAAATCGAAACGGCTTGCGGATATTCCGGCTCCGACATTTTGCGCATCCCAGGCATTACATTTTTGTTCGATATGGACAGGTACCATTAATACCGGCTTTTGTAAATAAAGAGCTTCACATACTGATTCGAAGCCGGCTGTGGTTGCATACGCTTTGCAATTGACCATGTATTGAAGAAATAAAGTATCGTCGATTTTATGAAGATGAAAATGGGAATTTATTTCTAATTGTCGCGGAGCTTCTTTTTGATCCCAGAAAAAATGTAAGGGAGTTACCGGATGTTGGGCTTGCCATTGTGTAATTTCTGAAACATATCCGCTATTGAGTAAATAGCCCAGTAAAAAATCCCGAGAGACGGGAGCGAAATCAAAGATTTCTTTTCGTAGTAAAGGGGGAATCACTGTAATTTGGTGCCGGGGATCCTGTGGGAAATCATAGAAGGATAAAGCAAATTTCTGAACGGCACCTATTGCTGTTATCCTGGAAAAAAAGCGAAGAAAAAATAATTCTAAACGGGATGCCGGAGGGAATTGAAAGTCCTTGTGTAAAAACAGGTATTGATGACCGATACAAATAAGAGGATAAGGAGGACTTTTGAATAAATAGGTCAGACCGGTAAGCAATTCGTAAAAATTAATGACCAGGTCCGGTTGAAGATCACAGATCTTTCGATGTATAAATTTTATGCTTTTTTGAAATTCCGGCAGTTTTCCTAAATTAAAAAACAGACTTTTAAGTAAAGGCGGACGCTTATTCTGCGGAGTGGGAAGAAAATTCGGGCTTTCAAAAGTGTAGACTGGAGCGTCTATTTTGGTGGTAAAGAAGGCTGGCAATTGCCGGTGTGAACTTTTTCCTACGAGGACGGCACAGAGGGTATCTCCTTTCTGTTGCAGAATTTGTTGTAAGGCTAAAGCTTGTGTGAAATGTCCTCGTCCTTCTCCCTGAATAATAAACAAAAATCGCATTATACAGCTAATTTTAATTCTTTTGTATCTATCTTTTCATCTTGATGATGATGGTATATTTCCCATCCGCCATCGGGATATTCGATGAGCGCGGTCAAGGATTCCACCCAGTCCCCGGAATTCAGGTAGTGAATGTTCCCATACCAGGTATTCGCCGGTTGATGAATGTGTCCGCAAATAATCCCATCAAAATGACGGGTAGCTGCAATTTTTGATAATTCTCTTTCAAAATCCGAGATATAGGATACGGCCGATTTGACTTTATGCTTTATGTTTTGAGAAAAAGAATAATAAGGCATGCCTTTCCGGCGGCGGTAATTGTTCAGAATTTTATTCAGCCACAAGAGAAAACTATAACCGTAATCTCCAAGCTTTGCCAGCCAGATCATATGAGAAGTGATAGTATCAAAAATGTCTCCGTGTGCCACATAATAGCGTTTACCGTGAGACAGGTGTACGTAATCATTGACAATAAACATGTTCGGTAATTTGAACGGAATCAGTTTGTCCAGGAAATCGTCATGATTTCCACGGACATAGATTACTTGAGTGGAATGATTTTCCATCATTTTCATAATGACTTTTACCAGATCGGTATAACTTTTTTTCCAACGCCCGAACGGATTTCTCTGTAATTTCCAGCCATCAATAATGTCCCCGTTCAATATTAATTTCTGGCAATCTATACTTTTTAAGAAAGCTGTCAGTTCTTCCACTTTGGAGTGTTCGGAACCCAGATGTACATCAGAAATAATAACGGTAGAAACTTGTAATCTATTTTTCATAATTTATTCTTTTTCTCCTAACAAAATAGCTTTTATTATATGACATTTCTGTTGCATGCTGGTAAATAAATTGTTAAGAGATAAAATGAAGGAGTGAAGAATCTTTATAACGCTTAACTTTAAGAAAAACAGGAAAGAGAAGGGTCTTTTTAAGTCTTTATTCCGAACAAGCAGATTTAATAAAAAATGTTAAAAATTGAAATTATAAAAAATAGACGTCACCCAAAATGTTAAAAAAACTGTCCTGTAGATAGAGCGAAAGAGGGAAGTCCAAAAGTGGATAGGAAATAGTTATATCTTATCCGAATGGTGGTGCTGAAGGTTTGTTTTACATAGAGTAATCATTTAAAGAAGGAAGGGATGTTTGTTTTTTATCTCTTTTGTGTTGATTATTTATCGTCGTTATGGCGGTAAGAAAGAATAATCAAGATTCAGGATATTTTTACAAAACCCTATTATTAATCTACTCATTTAAACCCGAACACAAATGAAAAAATTATTAAGTATCGTGCTGTTTGCTGTAATAGTTACAGCCTGCTCGAAGGATGACGAAGAAATGAAAGGGATCGTTGCCGATCAGATTACCGCTACTGTCCAACCGTTTACAGGTGATGATATGTCGTTAAGGGCATATTGGAACCAAGGGGATGTAATGACTGTCCTCAGGGCTGGATTACCTGCTTGCCAACTGACGCTTTCAGCCGGAGCAGGTACTTCTGTAGGTACTTTTGCCGGCGAATTATCTTTCGGGCTAGGGCAGGAGGTCACTGCCATTTATCCGAAAGTGACAGGAAATGAAGGTTTCCTTACCTTGCAAAATGAACAAAACTATGCGGCTGAAACCGATATAAATGCCTACGATATACGTTTCGGTTCCGCTCAGCTTGTGTCCGATGAAGTGAATATTCAGATGTCCAGTCTTTTATGTGCTTTAAAACTGGATATCATTTTGGGAACGGACGATGCGATGGAAAGTATAAATTCAATAGAGGTCGTTGTACCGGATCGGTTTTTGTCGGGAACATTCCCGATTTCATCTGCTAATCCGGCAGCTTCCCTGCAAATGACTAACGGGACGGACAGGATAAAGGTCAATTTAACCTCTACTCCTTCGGCAGGCAAACAAGTGACGGCCTATATACTTACGCTTCCCTGCGATTTGAGTGAGGTTCGGCAGGTAAAGTATATCATTACCACGACAAACGGAGTTTTTACTTTTTGTCATAAACCGGCTGAGGCGTTTTTATCCGGGAAGATGGTGCCAGTAATTCTCGATGTGAACCGCTTTACGTTAGTCTCGGGGGAACCGGGAGAAGGGGAATATGCTAGGACGATAAGCGATATATCCGAATATACAAATCTCAATGATCCGGTATTCTATGGAATAGGGGCAACAGATCCAGTGTATGCTAATAGCTATTTGATAAGCGAGGCCGGTAATTATACTTTTGATGCTACCGTTATCGGTAATGGTCCGGGAGGAATTATGGCTAATGGAAAGTTTCATACCTCTACGGCTTCTATTACACCGAAATCGGCGGCTTTGGTATGGCAGGATAAACCGGGATTGATAAAGAAAGTCGCTTTCAGCAACGGAAAAATTATTTTTTCTACTGCTGAAACATTCACGCCGGGTAACGCACTTATCGCTGCTTATGCGGGTAGTGATGGAACGGGTGAAATACTTTGGAGTTGGCATATTTGGATGACTGATAAACCCGCCTTGGAGACTCATATCAATCTGGAAGGACATAAATTCACTTTTATGGATCGGAATTTGGGAGCAGTAAACAAAACGATAGGGGATGCCGGATCGTTGGGATTGTTGTACCAATGGGGCCGTAAAGATCCATTCCTTAATTCGGCAAGTGCCACTGAGGTTGTCCAGCCGATTTTATATGATATAGAGGGTAAAGTTTTGACAGATCGGTTTGCCGAACTTTGGACTTCCTCTGACAAAGGAACTATAGCGTATACATTGGCTAACCCTACTCATTTTTTGCTGGCCAAGGATCAGGAAACTTCCGCTGACTGGTATTACGGAGGTGGTGCAGGTAGAGTGAACCGTAATTTCTATTTATGGGGGAATCCCGAAGGATATGTATACAGAGAGCTGTCGGAAACGCTAAAGACAATTTACGATCCTTGTCCTGTCGGCTACCGGGTTCCCGGTAATTTTGCCTGGTCGTTCGTAACCTATGACGGTCATTTTACTCCTGTTCCTGAGCAGTGGAGCGTAAAAGGGAGTTTTACTGGCGGTTATACGGTTATTTATGACGGAACGAATACGACTTTTTATCCGGCACAAGGTTGCAGGAGTAGTGCGGGAGGACTTTCCGATGCCGGTGAATACGGGCATTATTGGATGAGTGGTCCTTTTGATGAAATCAGCCCTTACGTCGTGTGTTTCGGATTTGCTAATTGGTACATTCATCCCGACAATGAGTGTAATACTTCAACCGGGCGGGCTGTAAGATGTGTAAAAGAATGATTTATTCTGATTTCGGCAAATAATGAAATAACAGCCGAGTGATTTAATTGTTGTACAACGTAGACGTCTCCTCCAGATTTCTGTATGATACAGAAAAGCCAGGGATTTCTACGTTGTATATAAATTAAGATCGAAAAAATTAAAACAGCTTTTTAGCACACACGTATGAAAGAAAAAAGAGAGAAAATGGAAGAACTAGATTTAACGACCCCTTCGATATTATTTTCGGCGATTTCTTTAATTATGCTGGCCTATACGAATCGATTCCTGGCTTATGCTACCGTAATCCGTAACTTAACTGTCGAACACGAGACCAATCCTACTCCGATTACGCGTAAACAAATAGAGAATTTGCGAAAGCGGTTGTATATCACTCGTTCCATGCAAATATTTGGGGTCAGTAGCCTTCTCCTTTGTGTGATCTGTACGCTGTTTATATATTTGGGATGGCAACTAACTGCCATATATATTTTTGGTATAGCTCTATTTTTATTGGTCATCTCTTTAGGACTATCTATCAGAGAATTATTAATTTCCGTCAAAGCGCTGGAATTCCATTTGGACCGAATAGACCCTTTCAAAAAACGCTCCTGAATTACGCCCCACCGGGACGGACCTTTTTGGCTAAACGTCCCTTAAAATGAACCTGATATTGCTGAGTTAAGATCTGGTAATATATATTTTAGAAATTTATTTATCCCTTTCTTCTTTACTTTATGGACATTTTTAGGCCTTTTGTAAGGTTTTGCTTTATCTTTAGATGCTATTTTATAAAGGGCGATTGGCATACATCTCATTGAAGTTGACCGGCTGTTTGGAAGTTTCGTCGATTTCTTCTGTCAGTTCTGCTCCCCTTTTTAAGTCATCCAGTGCACCGATTGTGTCTCCTTTCAATTCTTTCGCCTTTCCTCTGGCGGTGTAAGCACGTCCGAAATCGGGTTTATTTTCAATGGCTTCGTCGAAGTGACGAATAGCTTCTTCTATCAAATGCTGTTCCAATAAAAGACGCCCTGTTTCTAAATAGGCCTGCTCGTGAAAAGGATTTAATTCTACAACTGTCGTATAATCTTGTCGGGCGGATGGGGTATCCTTCAAAGCTTCGTAAATTGCTCCCCTTTGCATATAAGCATTTTCTTCTTCAGGCGCTAGGCGAATAGCTGTATTTACATCTTGCAAGGCTTGATCGTATTGTTTCAGCTCGGTTAAAAGTCCGGAACGTAACAGAAATATATCTGCCATATCGTTTTTAATTTCTATTGCTTTGCTGAGAGAATCGATAGCTGCTTCCGGTCGATTTAGCATCTTATATGCCTGTCCGATTAAGAAATGAGCTCTATAATCGGTGCTCTTTTTAGTGAGTATATATTCACAATCTGCAATTGCTGCTTCTGCTTGATTTTCCTGTAAGTATAACTGTGCTCGGTTTAAAAATGTGTCTGTCTCTTCAGAGTCCAAAAGAGTCATACGGCTATATGCTTCGATCGCTTCAGAAACATCGCCTTGCTGTATATAGGCTAAGGCCAGATAATTCAGGGTCTCAAATTCTTCTTCAATTGCGAGGGCTTCGTTAAAACAACGAACAGCATAACCAATTTTACCGATTTTCATCGCTTTCAAGCCATCATACTTGAAAATATCGAAATTCCGTTGTTTTTCTTTGTCTTTATTCTCTTCTGCCTGTTCTGATGTCTGACCGAAAAGAGATTTGAAAATACCCATATTAGCTTAATGTCTATAAATAATTGATGATAATTTTACTTTTCTCTTCCTGAGGGGACAAAGATTATTCCGATATGCATAGAAGCCCCAAAAAGGTCCGTCCCTCTGGGGGAACAAAATAACAAAAAGCCAATTAAAAAAACAAATGATTAGGATCTGATATGGTTTGATTTATTATCTTTAAGCCCGGTGAATATTGGTTTAATTTTATAATATATGAAAAGAATATTTATTATGGCAGGACTTATTGCAGTGTTAAACGCTTGTAATGGTTCAGAAAAAGATGCAACTTCTTCAGAAAATCCTTTTTTTATAGAGTATTCTACACCTTTTGGAGTACCTCCTTTTGACAAAATCAAAATAGAGCATTATAAGCCGGCTTTTTTGAAAGGAATGGAAGAACAGAAACAAGAAATTGAAACAATTTTGAACCAGCGTTCAATGCCTGATTTTGAAAATACAATTGTGGCGTTAGATCGGAGTGGTCAGTTATTGAAAAAAGTCAGTTCTGTGTTTTATGGATTAAATAGTGCTCATACTTCAGAGGAGATGCAAGCTTTGAGTAAAGAATTAGCTCCTTTATTATCCAAACACCGAGATGATATCAAGTTGAATCCGCGTTTGTTTGCAAGAGTTAAAGAAATATATAATCGACAGAAAGAATTTCGTTTAGATAAGGAGCAAACGGCTTTATTGGAAGAAACTTATAAGGAGTTTGTACGGGGTGGAGCGGATCTTGCTTCAGAAAAACAAGAAAAATTAAGAGCTATAAACAGTGAGATTGCTTTGTTGCAGCTTACCTTCGGACAAAATATGCTGAAAGAAACCAATGCCTTTCAGTTGGTGCTGGAAAAGCAAGAGGATTTGGCAGGTTTACCGGTATCATTGATTACTACCGCAGCAGAATCGGCAAAGGCGGCGGGAAAGGAAGGGAAATGGATGTTTACCTTACACAATCCGAGCATTATGCCTTTTCTGCAGTTTTCCGAGCGTCGTGATCTGAGGGAGAAAATGCTTGAGGCTTATCTTAACCGGGGGAATAATGAAAATGAAGCCGATAACAAAGAAGTGGTGAAAAAGCTGGTCGCTTTACGTTTGCAGAAAGCGCAATTAATGGGATATAATAATTATGCTGCTTTTGTTTTGGAAGATCGTATGGCTCGGAATGAAGCAAATGTTTATCAATTGTTGGAGCAGATATGGAAGCCTGCGTTGCGTAAAGCAAAAGAAGAGGCGGCTGATTTACAAGCTGCGATGAAAAAGGATGGTATCAAAGGGAAGTTGCAAAGTTGGGATTGGCGTTATTACAACGAAAAGGTAATGAAGGCAAAATTCGATATTGATGAAAATCAGCTTCGTCCTTATTTTAAGCTGGAGAATGTTCGGGAAGGCATGTTTTATGTCGCAAACCGGCTTTACGGTATTACATTTACTGAATTGAAAGATATCCCCAAACCTCATGAAGAAGCGATTGCCTTTGAATGTAAAGAGGTCGACGGAACGCATTTGGGGGTGTTGTATATGGATTATTTCCCGCGTGCCGGTAAGCGGGGAGGAGCTTGGTGTAGTACTTATCGTTCCCAGACTTATAAAGATTCTGTCCGGGTGGCCCCGGTGGTGACGATTGTTTGTAATTTTACCAAACCTTCCGGAGATGTGCCGGCTTTGTTAAGTCCTGATGAAGCTTCCACTTTGTTTCACGAATTTGGACATGCTCTGCACAATCTGTTTAAAGACGTCCGATATTCCGGCGTTTCCGGAGTGCCCCGCGATTTTGTGGAATTACCTTCTCAACTTATGGAGCATTGGGTATTTGAACCGGAAGTTTTGAATGTATATGCGAAACATTATCAAACGGGAGACACAATGCCGAAAGAGTTGATAGAAAAATTAAGAGAAAGTGGGAAATACGGGCAAGGATTTGCTACGGCCGAGCGCATACAGGCCTCTATGTTGGATATGGCTTATCATGTAATAAAAGAAATTCCGGCTGATTTTGATATCATAAAATTTGAGGAATCTGTTATAAAACGTTTGGGTGCTTTAAGTCAGATCCCACCCCGTTACCGGACGACCTATTTTAATCATACAATGGGAGGAGGATACACGGCAGGGTACTATAGTTATATGTGGGCAGAAGTACTCGATGCTGATGCTTATCAGGCTTTTATCGAAACAGGGAATATTTTTGACTCTGAAACTGCAGCTAAATTCCGGAAATATGTACTTACGCCGGGAGGGATAGAGGATGCCATGGTAATGTATACCAATTTTCGTGGAGCAGAACCGGGAGTAGAGCCTTTGTTAAAGAACAGAGGATTAAACTAAAAGAAAACTGAACTTCGGATGGTAGAGGTTTATGTGAGTGATAATTAAAAAAGACAAAAAAAGTCCCTCCCTTTTTGTGCTTTAGGAGAGAGAGGAGACGGAGCGAAATTTCTACTTTTCGCTCCGTCTCCTTTTATATTTTGAACGATTATTCTAATTCTTTTTTTAGTATTTCTGCTTTAGCGTTGCACTGGTCTGCCTTGGCCTGTTCGCCTTTGTTTTTATATAAATCTGCTAAAAGATGAAATGAATAGATCAACGGACGAATATAATTACACCGTTCGTATATATTTTCGCACAACTCTTGTAAAATCTCGACTGATTTCAGATAACACTTTTCAGCTTTAGAGTAATCGTGTAAATGCGATTCGTAAAGTTCTCCCAGGCTTCTTTGAAATTGGGCTGTTCCGGAACGATATCTATAGATGTCCTCTCGGTCGAATTCTGCTCTTGTCTTAAGTGCTGCCAAATACATTTGTTCTGCTTGGACGGGGCGTTTCATATCGAAGTACAAATTACCCAGTCTCCACTCCATAACGGATACATCTTCACTGAAAATCAGCCAATTCGTTTGGGCCAGCATTTTGTATATTTCCAACATTCGGAATAACATTTGTTCGGAACACTCTAAGCGATTGGTGCGATTATAAAGCTCCAATAATTTTCCCAGTACGCTGATTTTGTCGAGCGGTATATTTTGTTTACGGCCGCTGTAGTTTTCGTAATATTCTAGTGCTTTTAAAAGCAATTTTTCTATTTTATCGTATTCTTCACTTTTTTCCCAGTAGAGGGAAGCCAAATAATAGTAGGATTCTGCTAATTTCGGCAGATAAGTATTGGGTCTTTTAGTGATCTTTTGTTTATAACGGATAATGTTTTCTTCCGTATTTTTTATCCTTTCTTCATCGGGGGTGAGTTGGCATTTAGCTGGAGATTGTAGCTTTTGTTTCATAATAATATCCGATTTTAATTGATAAAAATATGTCCCTTGTATCCCAATAGACACTGCTCTTATTTTGCTTTTGTGCCGGAGTCTGATCCGTTTATCATACAAATATACGACTTTTTGTTTTGCGTTATAATTGGGGAACATATTCTCTGGAAAGATCCGGCTGAGAGAAGGATGAATAAATTTTTCAGATAAGTTTCGGAGACCTTGGGAATCCGATCTTTTGATTCGGAATAAAATACTCTATTTTTTCATTGACTTTTTGGTAGGAAGCTATAAATCGGTAATAGGTACGGAATAATTTGAAATTTTCATTTTTGTTTAACGGTTGTTTCTCCCTATTGGGGGGTAGATTAGAAAAATGGCAAGAGAAAAGTTAGAAAGGATGGTGGGAAAGATGCCATTGTATGGCAAAAGTGGGAACAAGCGACAGAGGAAAAGAGAGTAGCTACCTGAAATTTATACAAACACCTTCAGCCTTCGTCTTCCCCGTAACGGGCCTAATCTCATTGTCCAGTTTGAAAAATAAACATTTTGGATAGAAACAGTAGAATAGAATCAACAAGGGCAGATTTTATTGTCAAATTTCTGATGATTTGTCGTTTTTTTCTTGCTTTTTGTCCGTAAGCCTGCCACCTACCCTCGTGATTTAAAAAATTCGAAGAGAAGCTATGCTGAATAAACTTTAGCTTGTGGGTTTCTACCAATCCTTAAACGGTGTTTGTAATAATTTTGTCCTGGTAATAAAATCAGCTTTTCTCAAGCTATTTATCATCCGGATCAATTGAGCAGAATTGATTTCCAGGATCCCGGTTCGTATGTATATGGCTTTTACATTTTGTAATTCGTACCACCTATCAAAGCGGTGAAACCAAGTAGGATAAATCAAGGTGGGTTTATAATCTCTGTCAATCAAAAGGCAAACAAAGAATTGTCCTCTGTAATAGAAATCGCTAACCTGACGAATAGCTTTCCATTCTATTTCTTCCCGGATAACGGACAATTCTGTGATCCCATTTTCTGTTAGAATGAGATAAGGTTTCCGGTCAAACCAAGTACCGATACCGAATATCAGGCACAAACCTGCTAAGATAATAAAACTCCACCCTGCAGTTGTATTATCCGTATATTGTAGGAATAACCAGCCGGCAATAGCAAGTATCGGGCTTAGGAAAGTTATGAGGATGGCTTTCTTTACCGACTGATATATCACGATCTTGCTATCCATCTGTAGATTTTATTCCTTAACTGCTTCCTCGTTTACCTGGTCTTCTGCCACCATTGTAAGCGATATATCTGTATTTTTCTCTTGGTCCAGAATCTTCTGCAGCAATTCCGCAACCTTTGTCTCACCCATCTGCTTGGCGAATTCTACCAGAGTTCCATAGGAAGCTATTTCATAGTGTTCGGTTTTTTGTCCTGCCAACACCAGACCTGCATCACGGGTATAAGAGTCTTTGTCCGTATCTTCGATTATCGCTTCTGCTTCTTTTATCAGACCGTCCATCGCTTCACATTTTTTGGCTTTGGCTTTCTCTCCCATCAGTTCAAATACTTGTTCCAGCATCCGGATTTGGCCTTCCGTTTCCTTTGTATGCTTTTCGAAAGCACTTGCCAGTTTTTTACTTGTTGCGGCTTTCATCATTTTAGGTAATGCTTTGTATAAAGCTTGTTCTGCCCAATAGATATCCTTCAATTGGTCTACGAAGAATTCTCTGAATTTACGATTCTCCATCTGGGGAGCAGTTTCTTTTTGGTTTTTACTTTTTGTTTCCATCGTTTTCTCTTTTTAATGAATATAATTAATCTAATATTTTCAAAAACATCTGTAATGCCCGATTAGAGGCTTGCCGTATTATTTCCTGACGGTCTCCGCTAAACAGAAAACGTTTGGCATGTATTTCCCCTTTCATCTTAACGGCAATCCATATTGTACCAACGGGATTCTCGTCCGAACCTCCCTCCGGACCTGCATACCCGGTAGTGGCAATGGAACAGGGGCACTTCAATACTTGACAGGCTCCATAGACCATTTGCTCTGCGATAGGTTGGCTGACTACTCCATATTTTTCCAAATCCTGGCTTTCGACTCCCAATATCTTCTTTTTAACTTCCTCGGAATAAGAGATGATCCCTCCGATAAAATGTTCCGAACTCTCAGGCTCTGAAGCAAGCATATTGGCAATACGTCCTCCGGTACAACTTTCTGCTGTCCCTACAGTCAGCTGATACTCGGCTAACTTTTTGCCTGCTTGCTTCAATAAGGCAATTTCATCGTCATCTAAATAATGAATTTTCATATTCCTGACTGTTGGACATATTTGTCGATCGCTGTACGGGTGTTATTTCCCTCTATTATTTTAACGTATCCGGTAAGAAACAGGTTGAGTGCTTGCTAATTAAACTTACTTATTTTGCGTAAATAAATGAGAAGCTTATCAGATATATGAGTATCCAATTCCCCTTTTTAGCGATAAAAGGGGAATCGAAAATATTTTTCTTTCCGCTTTCTTCTTATACTACAAAATGCCCCGGCATTAGATTCAGAGGAACAGGTATGATTGGGGGAGGAGTCAGGCCCAAAGGTGTAGACCCGATAAATACTACGTATCCTACATTTAGTAGAAGTATAAAGTTTATAGACTTCTATCCGTTTGCTGATATTGAAACGATCACATCACGTTTGAGGCTTTTTATGCAACTATATACTTTGAGCAAGCTGGTATTATACTCAAGTCTTGGTATAATAAAGTATATAGTTGCGATTATAAATATACTTCACTTTATTCATTTATAATGGATTAATATGTTATTTCATAAATTCAAAAGCAACTTCCAAATCGGAATAATCTCAATGACTTTATGGTCTATTTCCAGTACTTGTTCGGAATCACGGGTTATCACCATCAATTTTTTACATTCTAATACATTCGACAACTTCAATAATGCACTTATTTCCCGATCAAAAGTACCATTACTATTATCAAGATTATAGCAAACCTGGATAGCTATTGATTCATCCGGAATATAAAAATCGACTTCGATACCTCGGTTATAAAAAAATACGGCATCATTCCGGCCATATTTACGTAATAAATTAATTGCGACCAGATTTTCCAACAACGGAGTTTCTCCGTCAAGTAAAAAAAGATTCAGTATCCCGTTATCCGTGAAATAATATTTAGGATTAGTTTCTTTGTCAACAAGCTTTCCCGCTATATTCTGTATGGAAGAAATCAACCAGGCATCTTTCGCGTATTCAATATAATTGATGATAGTTGTTTTACCAACTTTTACCCCCGTTGAAGAAACGATATTGGCAACCCGAGTAAATGACATCGGTTGCTTTACACTTTCAGCCAACTTTTTAAACAACACACGTAATGCAAAAGTATTATCAACCGAATGGCGGGCTGCAATATCTCCCCAATAAATTTTTTGATAAACACTAGTTAGATAATCACGTTTGGCTGAAAATTCTGCTCCTTCAGGAAATCCACCATAATAAAAATAATCATTGAATTTTCTCAATATCCCCGCTTTCGTTTCAGTCGCAAACAGAGAATTATCATCAACCCTGATATTATTTGCATTCAAGAACTCCTTAAAACTATACGGGTAAACATTAACGGGAATATAACGCCCTCCCAAAGTAGTTTGTATGTCTTGGCTCAACATTTTAGCGTTACTTCCGGTAATATACACCCGGTGTTTGGTATCGGCCAGACGGCGGGCAAATTTCTCCCAACCCGTAATGTTTTGAATCTCATCCAGAAAAAGAATGGGCTTCTTTCCATACATTTCCCAATGTACTTCCAAAAGTAAATTCAAATCATCCAAAGCCATCCCGACAAGACGCTCATCTTCAAAATTAATATAAAGCATCTCATCCCAATTAATTCCTTGCGCTAATAATTGTTGCATTCGTTGATAAAGCAAGAAAGATTTTCCAGCTCTCCGAATACCCACAAAAACATAATTACCAAACTCCTCAAAAGTAAAACTCCTCGGTATTACCTGATATTTTGGTACCTCTACCTGATTGTCTGTAAGGACTGATTTCAAAATATTTTTGTCCATTCGTTATTTTTGTCTTATTGATAGGACAAATTTACACTATTTTTGTTTTATACGCAAGACAATACAGGTTTATATAAAATAGATACGCAACTATATACTTTATTGTACCAAGACTTGTGTATAATATCAGCTTGCTCAAAAGTATATAGTTGCGTAGAGAAATTGTGTACGCAATGGACTGAAAATTACAGTTTTGAAGAAAAATCTTAAGAATTTTCACAAGAAATTTTATTGATTGTTGATTATCAGAAATTTGATACATATAATATCAATCAGACACAGAAAAGAATAGGAAAACTTTAAGTCAGAAACTCAATGATTCATTAGGTAATTTATTGCAAGAAACATTGGAAGAGTTATTGAAAACCACCACAGAAGATATAAGAGAAAAGTTAGAAGACGAGTATAATAATGACTGATGTATATTTTAACAATGCCAACCTGCGCTTTAGCAGATTGGCGCAGTAAAGTCCAACCATTCATTATACACAAGTCTTGGTACAATAAAGTATATAGTTGCGACATGATTTAATAAATTCTATATCATTTTCTTCTGTGTTTGTAAATATTGCTCCAAAAACTTCTTCAATTATTGGAGAAATATTAGTTGCGATAGAATTACGTACTATTTCTTTTTCTCGATTTATAAGTGAAGATACTATTTTTTTTCCCGTAATACATTCGTTGTTTTTCAAAAATTTGAATCCTCCATTTTCAATAAAACTTTCTTTTGAAAGGTTATTATAAAAAGTAACAAATCGCTCTTTAATATCATCAAATCCATTAAATAGTAAACATTTATTCTGTTTCCATGGATTCCCATTTTGATTAACAAATTGCCCAATAATAAATTGTTGTCCATTGGTAATTATCCCAAATGCAATACCTTCATCCACTAAATATCTTCTAATTTGATCAATAATTTCTTTATTTTCAGGATATAGTGTGCTAATACTAGCGATATAGTTTTTTTCAGGCAAAGTTAATGTAACAAGTTGTTTTTTAGCCTCTACGATAAAATGTAAACTTGGTATTGAAAATCTATAATCATAGTAACCGTGTTCAACGTGTCCTTCTCGTTGTATGTTTTTCTCATCCCAACCAAGAATATTTATGAAAATATAATCTATTAATTTTGATCTTGTATCACTTTCAGAGATATCACTTGCATGATATTCTTCATAATCTCCGATGAAAGATATAAAATTCTGTCTAGCGTCTTCTATTGTCATAATACAGCAATAATATTTACTACAAAATTAACAAAATATTTTCACATACAATTTATCCTTTTTAATACCTTTCAATCATTACTATAGCACAAATTTATATGCAAGTGAATAATAGCCAGAAGATACATTCTTATATACCATTCTGGCTAAAACTCATCTTACCAAAGATATCGACTTTAAATGCAGCTATAGTAAATTGCTCATAGCTTCATCTATCTGTTCATTCTCAAAACTATCAAGATAGATTTGTGTTACCTTTTCAGAATTATGCCCCAATGCTTCGCAAATAAGTGATGTGCTTACGCCTGATCGTTTGAGCGTGGTAGAGAATGAATGTCTGGCAACGTAGGTTGTTAACTTCTTATCCAATTCTAATTCAATGCCTAACGCTTTCAAGTGCTTGTTTACCTTACCAATCACTTTATGAATCCTATTTATCTTCTGCTGTTCTGTTTTATGGAATGTTGATAGAATGGGAAAGATATATGGATTATTAGATTTATATTTGTTGATAACCTCCATAGCTTTTGGTTGCAAGGGTAATTGTATAAACTTCTTTGTCTTCTTTCGCTTATATGCCAAACGTCCGTCTATTATGTTGTTATGTTTAATCCTTGCCATATCCGTAAAGTTTATACCTCCAGTAAAGTATGAGAACGTAAACAGGTCAATTGATAACTCTTTATAAACGTTATTTGCAGAGGTTGTCACTATCTTTTTTACGTTATCTTTTATGATAGCCCGTTTGGGAGTATCTTCATGTAGTTTTGAAACCTTATACTTCTCAAATGAATAGAACTCGGCTTTTGCATATCCTTCTTTGATTGCAATGTTATAACATGGTTCTCGAAGTCCTAAATTTGAAGCCAATGGTATTTTCGCTATTTCCTTGACTTCTTAACCATGCTTCATACCTTTTTAGCCATTGTACATCAATATCTGAAAAGTATATATCCAGATGCTTATTAAATTTGAGAAGAGATTTATACACATAATCATGACATTCTGCATATCTAATTCTTTCTTCCTTTTTTAATTGGGCTATTTCCTGTAAGAAGAGATCATTTACATTTATTCTCTTTACTGGCTTACTTACTTTCTCTATTAATGTTTTAGCTGTAAAGTCCTTCTTTTCAATTTGTAAATCGACAATATTATCAGTATATTCTTTGATTTTGTCTATAATAAGTCTTTGAATTGCCATATAATTGGGGCAATTAGTTTTAGGCTTATTCTTTTTTATATCCCAAAAATTCGGATGAATATTAATACCTAAACTCACATATTTAGGTTTCCGATTTTGAGTAACTCTTAGCATTAATGGATGATTTCCATTCTTTAATGTTTTTGATGTATAGTAAACTACTGAAACACTATCCTTATTTTTTACTTTACGTTTTGCAAATGTTTTGCAATTTGTTAAACTATAAAACCCAACTATCTTATTTATAGATAGTTGGGTTTTAAAATTGTGGTCCCACTTGGGCTTGAACCAAGGACGCCCTGATTATGAGTCAGGTGCTCTAACCAACTGAGCTATGGGACCTACACTCGCGTGTGTTAAGGATTTCACTCTTTAACGGGTGCAAATATAGGGATAAAATCTGGTTTTTTGCAAAGGATGTAAGAAAAAAATGTTACTTTCGTTCGCAATGAATAGAAAATGAATAGGTTTCAGGCAGGAAGAATGTTGAATAGGGATTAACGGAATAAGAATGAAGATTTGTTTATTGGTAATCGGTAAGACCGATGCGGCTTATATAAGAGCGGGCATAGAGGAATATGAGAAACGGATGGGAAAGTATGTAAATTATGAAATGAAAGTGCTGTCGGATGTGAAAAACAGCAAACATATGAGCGAGGAGGTACAGAAAGAAAAAGAGGGGGAATTATTGTTGGAGCAATTGCAGACGGGGGATTTTGTCGTCTTATTGGATGAAAAAGGAAAACAATTGAATTCAGTAGAATTTTCCACTTATGTGGCACAGAAAATGCAGTTGGGGATAAAACGGATGGTTTTTATTATAGGAGGACCTTATGGATTTACGGGAAAGGTCTACGAAAGGGGAAATGATAAAATCTCTTTGTCTAAAATGACATTTTCACATCAGATGGTAAGAATGATATTTATAGAACAATTGTATCGGGCAATGACCATCTGGAAAGGCGAACCCTATCATCATCTTTGAAGAAGAGCAAAATTGTAAGTAAAAAATAAATGAAAAGAGCATTATTCGTTTTTACTGCCGGGATTTTTCTTCTGCTGGGAGTGGTCTCGTGGGAATATATCTTTGATCGTCAGCAGCTGGATAGTTGGGCGGGACATTTTGAGAAACGCTTGCACCAAAAAGAGATAGAAGCGGATGAAATGCTTTTGCAGTTTAAAGATACAGTAGATATTAACGGGTACGACTGGGATGAAGATTTAATATTTGTAGGATTCAAAAATAAGAAAATTTTTTTCTGGACAAATGAGATTGTAGGGATGGACGGTTTGTATGAGGAGTTGACTACGAATGAAAAATTTTTAAAAATCAACAATGCTTTTTATGAGGTAAGAAAAAAGGCTTATGAGGATACGGAGTATTTTGCACTTTTGCATATTAAAGATAGTTATCCTTATAAAAATAAATATGTAAAAAACCAATTTGGTCAGTTTTTAGGAGTAGGTCGGGAGAATGCTGATAATATTAGTGTAAAGCGTTTTGCTGCTGACGATGAACCGGTCATTGTCAATAAAGAAGGAGAAAAACTTTTTTATATCGAACATAATGAAGATTTTAAAGACCGTTCTGTAAATTATGTTTTTGTATTCTGCTATTTTTTGGTTTTTTTGAGTCTTTTTTATATTTATGACCAGCTATTATCTGCTGCCGCTTCTTTGCGGATTCAATTGCTGTATATTGTAGGTTTTGTTCTTTTTTTGTGGGGATTACGGTACGTTATGCTGATGAATGAGGTTCCGGCTTCTATTTATCGGTTACCTATTTTTGATAAAAGTATTGTGCAGGGAGGATTGGTTTTTTCTATTGGAGATTTGATGCTGTCAGCTTTTTCTATTGTTCAGGTTTTATATATCACTTTTGCCAATTTAAAAATCAATTATCAGAGTGCAAAATTAAAGCGTTTCCGCTATGTAATTCTATGTGGCTTTTTGCTTTTTACTTTTTTATATGTTTCTTTTTTGAACTATTCTATTGGTTCTTTGATAGAGTCGACAGATGTACATATGAATATTGCCCGGGTGGTGAATGTAGGACTTACTTCTATATTGGCTTTTGTGTCTATTATTATGGGGGGCTTGGGGCTGATTATTATTGTCGACGGGGCTGTCGGTATTGTAAAAGTTCTGCTCCCGATAAGAGTTGTTTTGTATATAAGCGTGTTTATTTTGGGCTTCTTAGCTTTGTGTTGTTTTGTCTTAGATGCTGACATGAATGGGTGGGGCTGTGTGTTTGTGTTGTTTTTATACATTTTGCTTATATTGAATCGGTATTGGGTGAAACGGGATGTGCAGCGGAGTGTTTATATGTTGATTATGGCATTGCTGTCTATCTATCTGGTATTAGTAGCTAAAAAATATGAGCAATATAGAGAGTTGACACAAAGGGCGGGTTATGCGACGGAATTGATTGAAGAAAGGGATTATAATTTTGAAAACAAATTAATTGAGATTAGTGCGCAAATAAATGATTCAGAAATAATTGCAGATTTTGTAGCCAATTATAATGAGGAATTTTTAAAAATGTGCTTGACTGACGATTTATTGGACCTAAAAGGTTATAATTATATTTCAGAAATTACTTTATGCCGGGGGAACGATAGTTTATGGGTAGAACCGGATAATGTCTTATACGGTTGTCAGGAGTATTTCAATGAGTTGATTGGAAACCATTGCATTCAAATCGAGCATTCGGATTTTTATGCTATCACGGAATTTGACGGTTTTGTATCTTATATCGGTCGTTTTGAATTTGGGGATGTAGTTTTATATTTGCGGTTTGATTCAACAAAAGATAGTGAGGGAGCAGGTTATCCCCAGATTTTATCCCGCAAATCGATTGAAGGCGAAAATATAATTTATCCTTATTCTTATGCCAAATATAGAAACGGCCAATTGATTTATTCTTCGGGGGACTTTAATTATTATAAATCTTTAGACTTTTTCGGGAAATACAATGGAAACATCGATATTATTGAAAAAGACGATTATTCTCATATGCTTATCCCTGTAAATGAAGATTCTACATTAGTAATGAGTCTTTCTGATAGTATATTTTCGTTGTATTATGTCAATGTATTATACGCTTTTTTTATTTGTATCCTTCTTTCTTCCTATGGTTTGTTTTTCAGTCGGAATTACACGATAAATTTCAGACGGGGCACATTAAAAGCTAAAATCAAAAATAGCATCGTATCTTTAATATTCAGTTTGTTCGTGATTTTGACGGCTTTATCGATTACTTTGAATACAAAAAGTTTTGAAAAACGACACAATGCTAAGGCCATGGAATTTTTGAAATTCATCAATAAAGAGCTGGAGCGTTTGGATTGTGTTGAATACCTGGAGTGTCCGGACATTTTGAATGTATTGGTGGAATTGTCAGAAGTACTCAAGATTGATATAAACATATATTCTCAGCAGGGGATGTTAGTGGCTACTTCCCGTCCTGAAATTTTCAGCACTGGTTTTAATGGCTATCTGGTGAATGCCAAAGCTTTGGAACGAATTGCGGGACAGGGAGCCATGAGTTATGTGAATAAAGGACATATAGGAGAGTTGGATTATATGTCTGCTTATATGCCGTTGGTTTTAGAGAACGGGAAGTCGTATATTATCAATGTACCTTATTTTACTCAAAATGATGAGTTAAATACGGATATTGTGATTATGGTAATCATTGCCATCAATATAGCCATTGTTGTGATGGTATTGGCTTTTATTCTTTCGGGAATTGTTGCGGAGAGAGTGACGAAACCTTTGCAGTTGGTAAACGATAAGCTGAAACAAATGCGTGTCGGAGGGAAAAATGAAAAGATTGATTACGACCAACAGGATGAGGTCGGAAGGCTTGTAAGAGAATACAACAATATGGTAGAAAAGCTGGAAGAAAATATAAATCAGTTAGCGAGGTCTGAAAGAGAGAGTGCCTGGCGTGAGATGGCCCGGCAGATTGCCCACGAAATTAAAAATCCTCTCACTCCGATGAAGTTGAATATTCAGTTTATGCAACGTTCTTTACAAGTGGAGGATCCGCAGGAGTTTAAACAACGATTTAAAGATATTTCGACTGTATTGATAGAGCAGATCGATAATATGGCTTCGATTGCATCTGCCTTTTCGGATTTTGCAAAAATGCCTGTATCTCAGAAGGAGGTGTTTGATATCAGTGAAATGGTAAGTAATGCAGTGGTGTTGTTTGAAAAAAATGTAGACCGCTTAATCTATACTATAGAACCCGATATAAAAGTATGGGCGGATAAAGAACAAGTCTATCGGGTAGTCATTAATGTATTGAAAAATGCTGTGCAGAGTATTCCGGAAGAGAGAGAGGGGAAAGTTGAAGTAAGTGTTTCCCGGGTAGAAAGCAAGGTGATCATCCGTGTAAAAGACAATGGTTGCGGTATCCCGGCCGAGTTAAAAAATAAGATCTTTGAACCGAATTTTACGACAAAAACCAGTGGAATGGGATTGGGATTGGCGATTTCCCGGCGAATTATGGAAAGTATGGAGGGGACGATTGAATTCAAAAGTCTGGACGTAGGTACGGAATTTATAATCACCTTAGAAGCCGTAAGAATAAAATAGTAACACTTGGGGATGGCGGAAAGTATTGTTTCTAAAGCAATAGGTTTAATTTATTCTCTTTTCTCCGGTGGTTTGTGTTTTTCAGTCGGACGTTCCTCTCGCTTTTCTGTCAGCTCGGGCTTTGTTAAAATACCAAAACTTTTTCCTTTTAGCCGGGCAAAGCTTGGCTAAGGTCGGTAGACAAAGGGTATTTTTTCACACTTCGTCTTCGCACAGAGAGACGTACGTTCCTGCTATGACTGAAAAACACCAACGGCCTCCGATGCCCGCTAAATCCTCTTCTTCCCTTCGCTCGTTGCCACTCCAACACACTTTCCCGAAATAAGGCAGAGGAATACCTAAGAAAAAAGAGAAAAGCAAAATAAACTTGGATTTAAATAAAGACCGGGCGGTTTATTTCATAAGGTATTTAGTTCTTATTTTATTGGCGGTTTGATCCCGAAACTTTTAATTCAGGAGTGGGATGAATGAATCTATAAAATAGCAAAAAAGGTCCGTCCCTATGGTTAAATGGATAGGCATTGTATCCGGTGGGAGGGAAATATTTCGATAGGAAAATTTAGCTCTATGCTTTTACAGATATTGATTAACTGTATAGAATTGAAACTAATTTTATATATTTGTAAGGTTGTCAAATAGGGAGATATACATTGTATTGTGTAGAATTGAAATAACAAACAACATCAAAGCAATAAGAAAATATTAATTGTATCACAGGAAAGCGGTTATGTTATTTCAGTTTATTATTATAGGGGTAATTGTTCTGACTGCTTTAATCGTTGGGTGGTGGTTATATCGGAGAGTACATGCGCCTTCGGTACCGGAAAAAACCGTTGCCGTTGAAAGTTTTGTACCTTTTTTACGTTTGACGGCAGAAGATTTGATAAAACTGGCCAATGCAGCCTATATGGAGCAGTTGGATACTTTGATAAAAGAATCGGATGTAGCCAACCGAATGCCTGTTTTTTATCAGAATTATCAGGAATTAAACAAGAAAAATAGGGAAGCTTACTTCCAAAATTTATTGGATGTTCTGCGGAAAGATAAAAAAGAGTATATTGATAACTTATTGAATAATCGTTCGGATATTTCTACCCAAGAAATTTTGTTATTGATTTTAATGAAATCGGGTGTGAGTAATAAAGCGATTGCTAAAGTTTTATTTATTACGCCCGATACCTTGAAGAAGAGAAAATCACGTTTGAAAAGTAAGATGCAGAAGAATGAGCAGGGGGACCTGAAACAGGAGGAATAAAAATATGCCGGAAAATGAGTAAAAAAAGTTACTTTCTATAAGTGTTAGAAATAGTTTTTACGTAGAAAACAAAAGAAGATTGATTTACTTGCCGCCCGGGCGGAGTCGTAGCATAGGAGTGAAGAATTAGAACAGAAAAATACTAGATGCAAAGAAAATGAAAAAACATATTCCCAATCTGATTACCGGTTTGAATGCTCTATCCGGTAGCGTAGCCCTGTTTATAGCGATGTACGGCTATGCTGAACTAGCTGCTGTTTTTATTTTGTTAGGAATGTTTTTTGATTTTTTTGATGGGCTGACAGCTCGTTTGTTGCATGTGAAATCGGAAATGGGTAAAGAATTGGATTCTTTAGCGGATATTATCAGCTTTGGAGTAGCTCCTGCTTTTTTAGCGCATTTGCTTTTACGAGATATTGTCTTTATGGGTGGGGAAGGAAATATTTTAGATGTCGGGATAGGACAGCAGTTCCTGCTTTTTTCTCCTGTACTTATTCCTTTTTTTTCTGCCTTTCGTTTAGCTAAGTTTAATTTAGATGTCCGGCAGAGCCATTCTTTTATTGGAATGCCTGTTCCGGCCCATGCTTTGTTTTGGGTAGCGTTGATTTTTGCAGCCCGTTATTTACCGGAAATTTATGCTGCATTTTTCGGAAACGCATGGGTACTCGTCGCTTGTATAATTATTTTGTCCTTATTATTAATTAGTGAATTACCGATGTTTTCATTGAAGATTTCCGGTTGGGGATGGAAAGAAAACAAAATCCAGTATCTTTATTTCCTGACTTTAATTGGAATCGCTCTGATCGGCGGCTTATCTGTCATTCTCTTTATTATTCCTCTTTATATTCTTTTCTGTGTCGTAAATGCTTTGATCAATGTGGCAAAAAGATAAATTTGCCGGCAAAGGAGGGGTGAGAAAACAGTCAGAAAAGAAAAAGGGAGGGAAGAGAAAATTACCGTTTGTCTGTTGAGAAGACCCTTTCAGTCGTGTAAAAGTACGGTTCTGCAATTCTGATTTAGAAGATTTATTTTTATTCTGTTCCTTTGGGTGTTATTCATTTAAATTAAAAAACTATGAATCAAAAAGACAAAGGAAGAGGGACTTTTATATGGAGAGTCAGTTCGGCCCATGTGATTGCTTACTTTATTGCAGGTGTGTTTGCTCTCGTTTTTATGAATTACAAAGTTCATTATTCTTCTGAGGCGCTTTCGTTATTCATGCGTCCTCTTAGTTCCCCTTGGGTGGGTATAGGACCTGCATTGCAAATTTTCAGAGGAGTAATCATTGCTTTGGTGTTGTTACCGATCCGGAGTTTTATTTTTACAAAGTACGGATATATAAAGCTGATGTGGCTTATATTTGGTTTTTGTTCTGTTTCTACAATCGGTCCTACTCCGGGTTCTTTTGATGGGTTTATTTATACAGTTTTACCTGTCTACTATCACTTATTAGGTATGCCGGAAACACTTTTATATATCTTTTTGTTTACGGGAATATTGGCATTTTGGTATAGGTGGGAAAAGAAATATATGGCCTGGATTTCCGTTATGGGGGTTATATTGATTATTACTATGGGGATTATGGGTTTCAAAAATATGCTATAAGTGTAAATACATGAAATTTTTTGTCGTAAATTTATATCAATGAAAAATCGTAAAAAACTAAAAGTTTTTGGTGGGGCCTTCCTTTTCAGCCTTGCATTTACTCTTTCTATCCGGATGGGGCAGGGGGGAGCTCTTCTGAGTACTTCTGTCTGGATTTTTACGGCAACGAATTTTCTGACGGTCCTGTGTGTCGTTATTCTCTTTCATAAAATCTTGGTGGATAATGCACATAAATCTGTGCGGCAGTTAAAAAAACAAATGCTTCCTTCGTTTGTTTTCTTTTTAGTCGTCACTGTCTTTTTATCTTTGCTACTCTATAGTTTAGGGGTCTATATCCTGTATTTGACAGAAGGGTGGAGGATAGATAACTATTTGAAAATCTTGTTTCAACGTGATATTCCGAATACTTATGTCCCTTTAGCCATCGGTTTATTTTTTGCTTCTATCGTATTTTTTTATACGACCTGGTGGCAGGCTATAGAAAGAGAACAACGCTTACAGGAAGAGAAGTTAAAATATAAATACAGAACCCTTAAAACTCAGGTTAACCCGCATTTCCTGTTCAATAGTTTAAATACATTGTCGGAAGTCATCTACGAAGATGTGAAAAAAGCGGACCATTATATTCAAAAATTGGCAGGGATATACCGGTATATTTTGGATAATGAGGAGACTGATTTGATTTCTTTGAGCGAAGAGATTGATTTCGTGAAGCAATATTTTAGTTTGCAACAGGAAAGGCTTGGCAATAAAATAGAATTGGAAATAGCGTGTGAAAATGCAGATAAATTTAAAGTAATCCCTATATCTTTACAAATTCTTGTAGAAAATGCATTAAAACACAATGTTGCCTCAGAGGAAAATCCGTTGAAAATAAAAATTTGTATGGTTGAGGGTAAATATATAATTGTTTCTAACAGAATACAGAAAAAGAATATATTAAAAGATGCCCGAGGAACAGGATTAGCTAATTTAAAAGAAAGAGTCAAACTGATTATGGGAGAAAATTTGTTTATCGATCAGGCCAATAATCAGTTTTTAATTCAATTACCTATTATTCGGACTTGCTCATGAAGGTACTAATTGTAGAAGACGAACGATCTGCCGCTCAAAAACTGATCCGCTTACTGAAGGAAGTGGATCCGCATATTCAGGTTATAGCTGTTTTGGCGTCGGTAGAAGAGACGACGGTTTGGTTTCACCGGAATCCCAACCCGGATTTAATATTTATGGATATTCAACTTGAAGATGGGATAAGTTTTGAAATTTTTGAAAATTGTGAAATTCAAATTCCTGTAATTTTCACGACGGCTTATGACGAATATACTTTGAAAGCTTTTAAGGTGAACAGTGTAGATTATCTTTTAAAACCGGTTTCGGGGGAGGAATTGAGGAAAGCAATGGATAAGTTTTATCTCTTTCATGCTCAAAAAATAGATTATGCTGGGCTGAAAACAATCATCAGACAATTTCAGCCGATAGTAAAAGAACGGTTCCTGATTAAGATCGGAGAACATTACAAGTCTGTCGCGACCACTGCAATATGTGCTTTTTATATTTTAGAAAGAAATGTATTTATTTTTACGGATACGGGAAAAAATTATCCTCTTGATTATTCTCTTGATAAAATTGAGCAAATGATAGATTCCCATTTATTTTTTCGGGTAAACCGGAATTTTATTGTTTATTTTTATGCTATTCAGGATGTCATTGCTTATTCATCAAAGAGGCTGAAGATTATTTTATATAACTGGGAAGGAAGAGAGGAGATCGTAGTGAGTCGTGAACGGGTAACGGCATTTAAAAGATGGATGGACAGATAAGGTCGGGGAACGACTTAAAAGTTATTGGGGCCGTCTGGTGTTTTTGTAAAAGAATCAAATATCGGCGTCAATTAGCGGATCGTAGGAGACGTAATCGTAGTCGGGAGAGATTTTGATGCTTTGAGCCTGCATAAAGGAGGTTTCCGATTCGGAAGAAGCGGGTAAAGGTTGTAGTGTAGAAGTGCTGGTAATAAATGTGCTGTCTTTTACTTTTTTGAATTGAACCCATCCTATTTGAGTCGTTACGACGACACCGGCAAGAACTGCGGCGGCGGCACCATATTTCAGGGAACGTTGCAACCAGTTGCCGGAGTTTGCATTGATATAAGTAGTAGAAACCGGTACGGGAGAAAGTTCGACTTGACGAATTTTCTTTGTACGGGCAGGAAAACGGAGGGCTTCTATTTTTTCCATACCTAAGGCGGCTGCTAAAAAGTTTTTTCCGGCCGGTTCAAATAAAATATGGAAGCGTCGGTCTGTATAAAAGCTGCCGATATCTCCAAAATCGACTTTTTCTCGCTGATTTAAACGAATTTTTAAGTCTTCACAGAAAAATTCGATTTGTTTAATGGCTTTATCGTAAGGAATATTTTCCTTGCAAACAATCCAATTTGCGAGTAAGCCGTCGTTGAGGGTAAGGTTGCGATTGAACAATATCGTCTTGGAAGGCGGATAAATCAATCCGTTCTTTTCATCTACATAGGCACTTTGGTAATTACAGATAAATCCGCCGAAATCGGGGATGATTACGCAATCGTGCAAAAAGAGCAAATCCGATATGTATTCTATATATCTATGCATATTGCAAAAGTAGGAAAAAGAAGTAGAATGTCCATACTTATCGGTGGGGTTTTTAGAGATTTTCATATTTTATTATTTACTTTGCAGTGATTTACAGTGAGAATGTTAATCTTATAAATTTTTGTACGATGAAAATATTTGTTACAGGAGGTACCGGTTATATCGGATCTCACACCGTGGTTGAGCTCCAACAAAGCGGTTTTGAAGTGGTAATTGTAGATAATCTTTGTAATTCCAATATTCAGGTTTTGGATGGAATCGAAAAAATTACAGGTATTCGCCCCGAATTTGAACAATTTGATTTGACGGATGCGGAGGCTACCCGGGATTTTTTTGCCCGTCACAAGGATATCCGTGCAGTTATCCATTTTGCAGCTTTAAAGGCTGTGGGAGAATCGGTAGAAAAACCGTTGGAATATTATAGAAATAACCTGAATTCTATGATGAATGTTCTGGCATCTATGCGAGAATTCGGAGTGAAAAATCTGGTTTTTTCTTCCTCTTGTACTGTATACGGACAAGCAGATGTATTGCCGGTGACGGAACAGACGCCGCGGAAGCAAGCGGAATCTCCTTATGGGAATACCAAAGCGATGTGTGAAGATATTATGCGGGATTTGGCAAAGGTAGAAAAGGAAATGAACCTGATCGCTTTGCGTTATTTTAATCCGATAGGAGCTCATCCTTCTGCTAATATAGGGGAGTTGCCCAATGGAGTGCCCAATAATTTAATTCCTTATCTGACTCAGACGGTAGCCGGTATACGGGAACAGCTCAGTGTTTTCGGAGATGACTACAATACTCCGGATGGTACTCCGGTGAGGGATTATATTGACGTAGTGGATTTAGCGAAAGCTCATGTGATTGCTATACGGCGACTGATTGAAGGTAAAAACAAAGCGAATTACGAATATTTTAACATTGGTACCGGAAAGGGAGTTTCCGTATTGGAGTTAATCCATACTTTTGAAAAAGCCACAGGAAAGAAAGTGAATTATAAAATTACAGGCCGTCGTGCTGGAGATATTGAAAAAGTTTGGGCAGATACTTCCTTAGCGAATCAGGAATTGGGTTGGAAAGCGCAGATACCTTTAGTTGAAACCCTGACCAATACATGGAGATGGCAGGAAAAATTGGATAGAAAATAGTTTGTTATTTTAAAATGAAAACGTTCGGAAAGACAACGTAAATTTAATAGAAGAATGGGAGCCAACTCATTTATCACAAATGAGTTGGCTTTCCCATTTTTATAAGTATTATTCCACCGTTACTGATTTTGCCAGGTTACGGGGCATGTCTACGTTGCAGCCGCGTAATACCGCAATATGGTATGAAATGAGTTGCAAAGGGATAACGGTGAGTAAAGGAGATAGAGATTCCAGTGTATCGGGAATTTCAATCGTCTGTTGGGCGATATCTTTTACAATTTCGTCTCCGGGGTTGATCAGAGCGATTACGTTTCCCTTGCGGGATTCGACTTCTTTGATATTGGAGACGATTTTTTCGTAATAGGTGTCCCGGGTGGCAATCACAAATACCGGCATTTTTTCATCTATCAGAGCGATGGGGCCGTGTTTCATCTCTGCGGCGGGATATCCTTCGGCATGTATATAAGAAATTTCTTTCAGCTTTAGGGCTCCTTCCAGGGCTACGGGATACTGACATCCCCGGCCGAGATAAATGGCATTCGGACAATCTTTGAGGAGGAGTGCCAATTGCTGTATTTCTTCGTCTTTTTTCAATATCTCATTAATTTTGTTTGGCAAGTGATAGAGCTCCTGAATATAGTTCCGGTATTTTTCATCGGAAAGCAAACCTTTTTTATGCCCGATTGAAAGGGCTAACATGGTGAGGACAGCAATTTGTGCTGTAAATGCTTTTGTAGAGGCAACGCCGATTTCTGGTCCCGCATGGGTATATACGCCTGCGTCTGTTTCCCGGGCGATACCGGAACCGACGACATTGCAGATCCCTAAGACGGTAGCGCCTTTTTCTTTAGCTAAGCGGACAGCAGCTAATGTATCGGCCGTTTCTCCGCTTTGCGAAATAGCAAGTACGATGTCTTTTTCCCGTATAATGGGATTCCGGTAACGAAATTCGGAGGCATATTCCACTTCTACCGGGATTCCGGCTAGTTCTTCTAACAGGTATTCTCCTACCAGACCGGCATGCCAGGAAGTGCCGCATCCTACAATTATAATTCTGTCGGCTTGAAGAAGCTTGGGGAGCATTTCACTGATTCCTCCCAGAAATATTTCTGAAGCTTCCAGATTTACCCGTCCTCGTATTGTATCCCGAATGGAGTATACCTGTTCGAATATTTCTTTCAGCATAAAATGGGGGAAACCGCCCTTTTCGATCTTTTCGATATCCAGGTCGACCTGCTGAATGTCGGGAGCCAGCATATCATTATTGCGGGTTTTCAACGTGAGACCGTCTTTTCTCAGTACAGCCATGTCATCATCGTTCAGATAAATGACGTTTTTTGTATATTCGATAATCGGAGTGGCATCCGAGGCCGCAAAATATTCTCTGTTTCCGACTCCTATCACCAAAGGACTTCCTTTACGGGTTGTAATTAATTTATCCTGCTCATCACTGCACATAATGACCAGTCCATAGGCTCCTACTACTTTTGTTAAAGCCAAACGTACAGCGGTTTCTGCATCTATTCCTCCTTTTAAGTAAATATATTCGATCAAATTGACCAATACTTCCGAATCTGTTTCACTTTTAAAAGAATACCCTCTTCGGGTCAATTTTTCTTTTAATACCATGTAATTTTCAATAATTCCGTTGTGTATTAAACAGAATTTTCCATTCATAGAGGTATGAGGATGGGCGTTTACATCATTGGGTTCTCCGTGGGTTGCCCAGCGCGTATGTCCCATGCCGCTATGGGCATGGGTATTTATTTCCTGGAGTTTTTTTTCCAGATCTTGTACTCTTCCTTTTGTTTTGTATACATGAATCTGGTGATTGTTGATCAAGGCGATGCCGGCTGAATCATATCCTCTGTATTCCAAGCGTTTTAGTCCGGATAAAAGAATAGGGCAAGCTTCCCTTTCCCCAATATAAGCTACAATTCCACACATAAAAGTTAGTTGTTAGTAAATAAAAAAAATGTTGAAGTAAGTTCTATAATAAAAAAAAGCTGTATAAGTTTTTATCTTATACAGCCTTCTGCTTATTTTTTTGTTTCCATGATCTGATCAAAAAATTCCGAGTAATTATCGATATACTCTTCTTTATTGGTATATTCCAAAATAGGTTTCTCTAATTTCTTTGCATATTCTTTTAGCTCCTGTTCTATATCTTTATTGTTAAAGATAATGCCATCCGAATAATGGAAAGCCAATTTATTGACATTGGTATGGGTCGGTTCCTTTACCAGACTTACATCTTTCGTACTGATATTTTCAGTAAGGATTTTTTTATGAAAATCTTTTTGCAAATTCCCTTCAAAGACGTCGTTAGAGGTGGAAAAAACAACTTTAGAATGGGCGAAAATAGGATCGTCCGCATATTCTTTTTTCAGATAAAGGGGAACGAGTGAAGTGAACCAGCCTTGACAATAAATCAGATCCGGTGCCCATCTGAGTTTTTTTACCGTTTCAAAAACTCCTCTTGCAAAGAAGATTGCTCTTTCGTCGTTATCTTCGAAAAACTGACCTTTTTCGTCAGTAATAATATGTTTCCTCTGGAAATAATCTTCGTTATCTATAAAATACACTTGCATACGAGCAGACTGTATGGAAGCGACTTTTATAATCAGGGGATGATCCGTGTCGTTGATTATCAGATTCATACCGGATAATCGGATCACTTCGTGAAGTTGGTTACGGCGTTCATTGATACAACCGAACCGAGGCATGAATGTTCTGATTTCTTTTCCCTTTTCCTGTATTCCCTGAGGTAAATATCTGCCGATATGCGACATTTCCGACTCGGGCAGGTAAGGCATAATTTCCGAGGATATAAATAAAACTCTTTTCTTCGCCATAATTGCATTCTCCCAAAAAACCATACAAAGATATACAATAAAGTTTAGATATCAAAAAGTTAAAGTTTGGAAAACTGCAATTAAACAAGCAAACCTATATCTATTTTTTTTATTTTTCAAATTTTTCTCTACATTTGATTAAAACTTTCGTCGTGACTGAATCCGTCTGTTTAGGGCATAAAGGAGAAGATAAGGTTGTTGCTTATTTACGGGCTCTGGGCTATGTCGTACTGGAGCGGAATTGGCGTTATCGGCATTGGGAGATTGACGTAATTTGTACGGATGGAAAGGTCGTCGTCGTTGTAGAAGTAAAGACCCGTCAAAAAGCGATTGAATATCCTTCGGAGTTAATGGATTATCACAAGAGAAAGAATTTGTTGAATGCAGGGGCAGCTTACATACGATGTAAAAAATTAGAAAAAGAAATTCGTTTTGATTTGATAGTGGTAAGTGGGCCTGATCTGGAGATACAGCATTTCCAGGAAGCCATACAAATATTCGATTGAAAGGAAAGGATAAATAACGTATAAAAATTGAAGTTATGACAACAGTAAAAGCTAAGTATTTAGGGAATTTGCGGGTGGAGTGCGAACATCTGCAGAGTGGAACGAAAATGATTACAGATGCCCCCACCGATAACCACGGAAAAGGGGAATCGTTTTCTCCGACAGACTTGTGTGCTTCTTCTTTGGCTGCCTGTATGATGACGATTATGGGATTATATGCCCAGAATGCCGGTATTGATGTGACGGGAACGGAAATAGAGATTACGAAAGTAATGGCTGCAGACCCGAGGCGTATAGGAGAAGTTATTGTTATTTTTCGTATGCCTGCCCGGGCTTATACAGAAAAAGACAAAAAATCTCTCGAACGGGCTGCTCATACCTGTCCGGTGCATTACAGTCTGGGAGAAAATGTAAAGCAAACCATTATTTTTGAGTGGTAGATTGCTGACAGTGTTTTTGCCGTGTAAAATATAGGTGATCAGGTATATTTTACACGGTTTTTTTATGAAAGACAGAACTTTTTTTATTCACTTGCGTATTCGGAGAAAAAGCGAAATGATGGCGACTGTAAAAATAAAATACCGGGGAGATTTACGGGTGGAGTGTGAACATGTGCAAAGCGGAACGAAGCTGTACACGGATGCACCTACCGATAATCAGGGAAAAGGGGAATCTTTTTCTCCTACTGATTTATGTGTAACTTCTTTAGCGGCTTGTATGATGACCGCAATGGGATTATTGGCAAAGACCATAGGGGAAGATATTTCCGGTACGGAAATAGAGGTGGTCAAGAAAATGGAAGCGGACCCTTTGCGTCGTATCGGTGCTATCGATTTGGTCTTTCTTATGCCGGATCGGGAGTATTCGGATAAACATAAGATCGCTATGGAAAGAGCGGCTCGGGCTTGTGCTGTTCATCGGAGTTTGAGTGAGAAAGTGATCCAGCATGTTGAGTTTATCTGGAAAAAATAAAACGTCCGTTGCATTTTCATATTTAAAGTTACGAAACTATTTTTGGGAAAAATCGTTTTAATTAAAATAAAAAGGGAAGAGAAGTTCTCCCGGAATAAATGTTTTGGTAGAGATAAAAAATAGGGCGTATACTCGCCTGCCTCTATTTTACGGGTCATCGGAAAACTCGGTTTGGCTAAAAACGAATTATATATGGTATTTGTCACAGGTGCTACAGGTTTATTAGGTAGCCATTTATTGTATCATTTGGTAGAAGGCGGGCAGCAAGTGTGTGCTTTAAGACGGGAGACTAGTCGTTTGGACGGCGCACATCATGTATTTTTACAATATCCAGAGGGCGAGCAGGCTTGGAAAAAAGTAAACTGGGTGACAGGGAATGTACTGGAAAAAGAAACGCTGGCATCGGTTGTGCAGCGGGTGGAGTGTGTATATCATTGTGCTGCAGTTGTCTCTTTTGCCGGACAGGATAAAAACGGATTGTTGGATATCAACTTAAAAGGGACGGAAAATGTGGCGCAATTATGCCGTAAATATAAAGTTCGTTTATGTTATGTCAGTTCGATAGCCGCTTTAGGGGATGCCCGGCATGAAAAGGAGATTGTAAATGAAGACACTCCCATTATTCTGGAGACGATTCGTTCGGTGTATTCACAAAGTAAAATTGCTGCAGAAAATATTGTATGGCAACAGGTAAGGAAAGGTTTGGAGGTTGTTATTGTAAATCCTTCCATTATATTGGGGGCAGGGCATTGGGGAAGGAGCAGTTCTCAGTTGTTTTTGACTGTTTCTAAAGGAATGCCTTTTTATACGGATGGTGTATGTGGATATGTAGATGTCCGGGATGTTTGTAAAGCAATGATAATCTTAGCCGAGGATAAACATATAGAGGGAGAACGTTTTGTTATCAATGGAGGAAATTATAGTTATAAAGAATTGTTTACCAGTATTGCCCGGGTGAGTGGACACAGGCCTCCTTTTCTAGAGATGAAACCCTGGATGACTTCGCTGGCATGGCGTTCTTTAGCCGTTTTGGGAAAAATTACGGGGAGACAGCCTGCATTTACGAAGGAGACTGCGCGTTCTTCTCATCATAAATCTTATTATTCTTCAGCGAAGTTTTTAGCCCGCTATCCCGATTTTTCTTTTTGTTCTTTGGAGGAGACGGTTCGGCACATCTCCCGGTATAAGAGTTGACCTTTTCGGGCAGGAGGCTGGGACTTCTGCTAAAATATTGCCTGAAAGAGGCCTCCCTCTGTGGTAAAAATATTATTTTTGTGTCGGAAATAGAAAAAGGAGAATACATGGAGAATCCGCTGCTAGAAAAATTAGAAACTTATTATATCCGGTTTAAAGAGATTGGACAGTTAATTACAGATCCCGAGGTGATCGGGGATATGGAGCGTTATGTGAAATTAACCAAGGAGTATAAGGAATTAGAGGCTATTACATCGGCGGCGGATCAGTACAAAAAAGCCTTAGCGACCGGGGAAGAATCTCAATCTATTTTAGATTCCGAAGAGGATGCAGAACTGAAAGAAATGGCTCAATTGGAATTGGAGGAGTTGTCGGAAAAGTTGCCGGAAATGGAACAGCATATCAAATTATTGTTGGTGCCGGCAGATCCGGAAGATTCCAAAAATGTAATTCTGGAAATCCGGGGAGGGACCGGGGGAGATGAAGCTTGTTTGTTTGCTGGGGACTTGTTTCGGATGTATACAAAATTTTGTGAAAGAAAAGGTTGGAAAATGGAGGTGACGAATGCCAATGAGGGAACGGCAGGAGGATACAAGGAAATCGTAGCCAATGTTTCCGGCAATGGGGTGTATGGAATATTGAAATATGAGTCGGGGGTTCATCGTGTACAGCGGGTTCCGGCTACCGAGACTCAGGGACGTATTCATACTTCTGCTGCTACGGTAGCTGTGTTGCCGGAAGCGGAAGAAGTTGACGTACAGTTGAATCCGGGAGATATCCGTAAGGATACTTATTGTTCATCCGGTCCCGGAGGTCAATCCGTAAATACCACCTATTCGGCTATTCGGTTGACACACCTTCCGACAGGTATTGTGGTAACCTGTCAGGATGAGAAATCTCAGATTAAAAATCTCGCTAAAGCAATGAATGAATTGCGTTCCCGCATTTATGCAGTGGAATACCAAAAGCATATGGATGAGATTGCTGCAAAACGAAGGACGATGGTATCGACGGGCGACCGTTCTGCAAAAATACGGACTTATAATTATCCGCAAGGACGGGTGACAGATCATCGGATCAATTTTACCCTGTATAATCTTGCTGCTGTTATGGACGGAGAAATTGACGAGATCATCGAGAAATTGCAGATTGAAGAAAATACAGAGAGACTGAAAGAAACGGGACTATAAATGAGGGGAAGGTGTAAATGAATAAAAAGAGATACAGTTATGAATTATACAGCTTTATTTGAGCAAATTAAAAAAAAGAAATCATTTCTTTGTGTAGGTCTGGATTCCGATATAGCGAAAATTCCGGCTCATTTGCAGCAAGTAGCGGATCCGGTATTTGAATTTAACAAGGCTGTCATCGATGCGACAGCAGGAGTGACCATCGCTTATAAACCGAATATTGCTTTTTATGAAAGCAGAGGCGTGGAAGGCTGGCAGAGTTTAGAGAAAACAGTAACTTATATACGGCAGCAATATCCGGAAATTTTTCTCATAGCAGATGCAAAGCGAGGAGATATCGGGAATACGTCGCAGATGTATGCCAAAGCTTTTTTGGAGACTTTAAATTTCGATGCCATTACAGTGGCTCCTTATATGGGAGAAGATTCCGTTACACCCTTTTTGCAGTATCCGGAAAAATGGGTCATCCTGCTGGCATTGACCTCCAACAAAGGAGCTTTCGATTTTCAGTTCCGGGAAGATAAGGGTGTAAAATTGTATGAAGCCGTTTTGCGTAAATCTCAGGAATGGGGAGATAAACAGAATATGATGTATGTCGTGGGGGCAACTAAAGCGGAAATGCTAGGGAGTATACGGGACATTGTTCCGGATCATTTCTTATTAGTCCCCGGTGTCGGTGCGCAGGGGGGGAGCCTGCAAGAGGTGGCTAAATACGGTATGAATTCACATTGCGGATTGATTGTCAATTCTTCGCGAGGAATTATATTTGCCGATAAAACCGAGCAATTTGCTGTACGGGCCGGAGAAGAAGCCCGTAAGTTACAGGGAGAAATGGAAATTCTTTTAAAAGAAAAAGGAATCTTATAATATTTTAAGTACCCCATCGATTCTGATAGCGGCATTGCAAACGTGACGGACGCAGGCGGTCAAACTTTTGGTCGGCAGTCTTCAAGGGCTGATAAGTAAAACAGAAACTTTATAAAATCTGGGCAATAAATTCGCTAAAGCCTTCCTGGATGTCGGATGCGACAGTACGATAATGAGGAAGCAAGGGGGAAGGGGCGTTTTTTACAAGGTATGCTTTTCCGCAAATATCCAGAAAGTCGGTATCGTTATAATCGTTTCCGATACCGGCACAGTCGGTCGTTGCAATCTTTAAAAAATTCAGTAAATACTGACAGCTATAACCTTTGTTCACGCAAGACGGATAAATTTCCAGCCATACTGCTTGATTATCTAAAGGAGAGGTAGAGCGAATGACGGAATAGCGGGGAAGATCCTGTTTTATTTTTTCGACCAGAGCTAATTGCCGGTCATTGAGAATCATAATCAGCTGGGTTGCTGGAGTTCGTATTTCTTCGGGATTCGAGATAAGGGTACCATAATCCCGGAACTTTTCGAGGCGCCGGAGATAATCCCTGTGAGCGGGATAAATATCGGTATAGTAAAAATAGTGATTATCCGGAATTTCCTGTTGTACGATAAAATTGATGTTGTATTCCCATAAATAGGTAGCCAGTTCTTGGGTTTCTTCCTTACTGAGGTGATGAGCTTGTAAAATTTTTTTGTTTTTCCATTCCATAATCCCGGCTCCGGAGGAAAAAACCAGATAATCGATGGGAAAGTCATCGGTTAGGAATTTGCGGGCAGCGAATAGGGTCCTGCCGGTAGCTACGATCCGGACGATTGAACGATTTCCTACCGTTTGAAGTGCATGAAGTGTTTGCGGGCTGATCGTTCCGCCGGAAGGTAATATAGTACCGTCCAAATCCGTGATAATCGCTTTCATAACTGTATTAAAAGAAATGCATACAAAAAATAGATTTTAACCGATTAATTCATAACGGTAGTAGGGTAAAGGTTCATTCAAGTAATGGAGTACTTTTTCTTGATTCATGCCGTCGAGGGGATTCTGATCATAACCGAAAGTTGCTTTTATTCCCATATTGATAAAATATACGGCTCGGTCGATTGCTTCCGGAAGACTGTCCCCGTTCAGCAGGCAACCGGTAATTACGCTGGCAAAGGCATCTCCTGTGCCGGGATAAGAGGCCGGAATATAATCGGAAATAACACGCCAGGTCCGTTGATCGGTTTTGTTATAAGCGATGGTGGCAATATTTTGGTGATTTCCGGAAGGAGCTGAAGTAATGATGACATATTCGGGTCCCAGAGAGCTCAATTGCTTACACCATTTTATAGTTTCTTCCAGGCCGACACGATGTATTTCTTTTTCTGCCAATAAAAAGCAGGCTTCTGTAAGATTGGGGGTGATGACCTTTGCTTTTGAGCATAACTTTCGCATTCCTTCTACCATTTCCGTCGTCATACCGGGATACAATTGGTTGTGATCTCCCAATACGGGATCGACTAAAATAAAGTTATCTTTTCGCCCGAAAGTTTCAAAAAAGTCGGCGACAATATCCATTTGGCGGGCAGAAGCCAGATAGCCGGAATAGATGGCATCAAATTTTAAATTCAATTCTTTCCAGTGATCGATGATGTCCTGCATGTAAAAAGTCAGGTCCAGGCTTCGGAAATCCTTGTATTCACTATGGGCAGAGAGGATGGCTGTCGGCAGGGGACACACCTGATAACCCATATGAGAGAGAACGGGAATCGCTACGGTAAGGGAAGCTCTTCCGTAGCCGGACAGATCGTGTATGGCGGCAATTTTTTTCATATGTAGAGCTTTGTGACAAAGATATAAGAAATAACCGAAAATAAAGTGTGGACGGAAGGGGTTCCTTACAGACGAACCGGAATATTTTAATTTTGCTTTTTGGGGAATTTTCCTGTTTAAAAGTAGGGGTATGTCGTTAAAAGAATAATATTTTATACTTTTGTACCCGATATAAAGGTGGGTATATATCGAAAAATAATATTTATGGCAAGAATCAGGTTTTCAGCATTGGAGCAAATGTCCGGGAGAACGGCTGTTGAAAGAGGAAAGAAACAAAGAGTGTCCGATATCTATGGAGCGGATGTATTGACTTTGGAAAAGATGAGGCATTATCTGTCTGTGGAGGCATTTAAAAAATTGGAAAAGATAATGTTTCAAGGCGGGACAATCGACCGGACATTGGCCGACCAAGTGGCTGCTGCGATGAAGGCCTGGGCGGTAGAAAAGGGAGCCACTCATTACACACATTGGTTTCATCCTTTAAACGGAGCTACGGCTGAGAAGCACGATAGTTTTATAGATGTATTAAAAGACGGGAACATTATCGAGTCTTTTGACGGGAAATTATTGGTACAACAAGAACCGGATGCTTCGAGTTTTCCGAACGGAGGCATACGAAATACGTTTGAAGCAAGGGGATATACGGCTTGGGATCCGGGTTCTCCGGCTTTTATTAATAATAATACCCTGTGTATACCTACGGTATTTGTCGCTTATACGGGAGAAGCATTGGATTACAAAACTCCGATGTTAAAGGCGTTGGCTTTAATCGACAAAGCAGCGGTGGATATTTGTCAGTATTTTGATAAAGATGTACGGAAGGTAACGGCGACTTTAGGGTGGGAACAGGAATATTTTTTAATAGACGAAGCTTTGTACAATGCCCGGCCGGATTTGAAATTATGCGGAAGAACATTGATGGGGCATTCGGCTGCTAAGGATCAGCAATTGGAAGATCACTATTTTGGGGCTATCCCTGAACGGGTAAATGCTTTTATGAACGAATTGGAAAACGAATGCTACCGGCTGGGGATTCCGGCAAAGACCCGGCATAATGAATGTGCCCCCAATCAGTTTGAGTTGGCCCCTATTTTTGAGGAAGCGAATTTGGCTGTGGATCATAATCAATTGCTGATGTCTACGATGAAACGGGTGGCTCGGCATCATCGTTTCAGGGTTTTGTTGCATGAAAAACCTTTTAAGGGGATCAACGGTTCCGGAAAGCATAATAATTGGTCGTTACTTACGGATACGGGAGTAAACCTTTTATCGCCCGGAAAAAATCCGAAGTCCAATATGCAGTTCTTGATTTTTCTGACGGCTACGACTCGGGCTGTATTGGAACAGGAAGCTTTATTTAAGGCTTGTATTGTTTCGTTGGGAAATGAACATCGTTTGGGGGGAGATGAAGCCCCTCCCGTTATTATGTCTGTTTTCTTAGGCCGGCAATTGGCTGCTATTCTGGATGAAATAGAACAGAAAGTAAGCAGTAAGAAAATGAGCCCGGACGAGAAAACCGAATTAAAATTAAATGTGGGAAGAATTCCGGAAATTATGCGGGACAATACGGATCGGAACCGGACTTCACCTTTTGCATTTACCGGGAATCGTTTTGAATTCCGGGCAGTAGGAGCTTCTGCCAATTGCGGGGCTGCAATGATCGTATTAAATGCTGCTGTAGCCCAACAATTAATAGCTTTCAAAAAAGAAACCGATGCACTGATAGACAAAGGTGTGAAAAAAGATGAAGCTATTTTTCAGGTTTTGAGAAAATACATTATTGCTTGTAAGAAAATCCGTTTTGAAGGAAACGGATATAGCAAGGAATGGCAGGAGGAAGCGCAAAAGAGGGGTTTATCTGTCGATAATGACTGTATTACAGCATTAAAAGCCTATCTGGCGCCGAAAGCGAAAAAATTGTTTGTAGAGAACGGTGTTTTTACCGAACGGGAGCTGGAGGCCCGTTTTGAGATTAAAAACGAGACGTATTTGAAAAAATTACAGATTGAATCCCGGGTATTGGGGGATTTGGCCTTGAATCATATTATTCCTACTGCCATCTCTTATCAGAATACCTTAATTGAAAATGTAAAAGGCTTGAAGGAGATTTTGCCGGATGTGTATGCAGAAGTGGGGAATGTACAATTGGAATCTATTAAGGAGATTTCCCGTCACATCAAAGAGATCAAAACCATGGTGAATGAAATGACGGAAGCCCGTAAAGTAGCGAATAACAATTTCCCGAATGAAGTAGAAAGGGCGGAGGCTTATTCTGTCACCGTAAGGCCGTATCTGGAAAAAATCCGTTACCATATCGATAAACTGGAATTGCTTGTCGATGATGAAATCTGGCCGCTGCCTAAATACAGGGAGTTGTTGTTTTCCAGATAGACCCGTTTGTCTGTTGGGAAGTAAAAAGGTTCAAAAGCTCAGCTTGACGCTTCCCCGAGCAAGGACACAAATGTTCCGAACTAGGGTTTTTAAGTCTGAGCCGGAAATTCCTTCATCCGGCAGGGAGTACTGTGGAACTATAAAATGTTTATACTTGTGTGCTTTTAAGCGAACGGACAAATTTATAGTTCTATTCCTTCCATCTTTTTATCTCCAAAAACGGTAATAAACTCCTAAAGGCAGGGATTTACCGAAGGAATCCGTGAAATAAAGTTCCCCGAATTGCTCCCCCTTACCTTCTCCGATCAGTTGTTGTACCGTCGTACGGGCCAGAAGGGCGGATAAACCCATGGAATAAAGGTTTAAAACCAGAAAACTTTGTTCGGGGGTTAAAAGTTGTTTACATAACGAGAGGAGTTCATTGAGGTTTTCTTCTAAAATCCATTTTTCACCATCGGGACCGCGTCCGTAAGCGGGAGGGTCTAAAAGAATGCCGTTGTATTTTTTTCCTCTTTTTACTTCCCGGCGGACAAATTTGAGGGCATCGTCCACAATCCAGCGGACGTCGTTGAGGCCGGAGGCTTCCATGTTTTCACGGGACCAGCTGACGACCGGTTTGACGGAATCGACATGAGTTACCTCGGCACCGGCACTCCGGGCTGCAAGGGTGGCTCCTCCCGTATAGGCAAAAAGATTGAGTACTTTCGCTCCAACCGGCATACCCTTGATTTGGGAATAGATAAAATTCCAATTTTCGGCTTGTTCTGGAAACAGACCGACATGCTTAAAAGAGGTTAAGCCAAGGCGCATACGGAGGTGCATCTCCTGATATTGATAGGTGACGAACCATTGCTGGGGCATAAGTGGTTTACATTGCCATTCCCCTTTTTCTTCATTTCGTTTGTCTTTTCGGAAATAGGCATCGGCCCGTTTTGTCCATTCCGCTTCAGAAAGTGATTTGTTCCATAGCGCTTGCGGTTCGGGACGGGCAATAAGGTAGGGACCGAAACGTTCTAATTTTTCAAAATGACCACTGTCGATTAGTTCGTAATCTTTCCACTGGGTTGGACTTATCAATTTTATATTCATAGAAAATGGGGGAGTCGGTTATTTAACATTCATTTCGAGTAATTGGTCGATGTGGGTCCGGTCATTCCATAACCGGGGCACTTTATTTTGCCCTCCCAATTTCCCTTTTTCTTTTAGCCAGTCGGTAAACAAATGGGGGCGGGCTTGATGAATTTTTAATCTTTCCAAGGATAAAAGGCGTTTTGCTTCATAGTCGGAATTGAGCTTTTGTAATTCCTTATCCAGAATTTCGGCAAAAGTTTCAAGGTCGGCCGGAGGAACTTCAAATTCAATCAGCCATTCGTGTGCTCCTTTTTGGCCTTCCTGCATAAAGATAGGGGCTGCGGTGTATTCAAATAGAGTACTATGGGTTTTAGCACAGGCGATGCGTAAGGCTTCGGTTGCATTATCGATAATCAGCTCTTCCCCGAAGGCGTTGATAAACAATTTCGTGCGTCCGGTAATTTTAAATTTATAAGGATTCAAAGAAGTAAAGAGAATCGTATCTCCGATCATATAGCGCCATAGTCCTCCGTTTGTTGAAATAATCAAAGCATAATTTACACCGGTTTCCACCTCGGATAAAAGAAGGGTGCGGGGATTGGTTTTCCCGGTCTCACTCATCGGCATAAATTCGTAATACACGCCGTAATCCAACATCAGTAACATCGAAGAATCGCTGGGGTCGTCCTGAATTCCGAAGAAACCTTCCGAGGCATTATACGTTTCCATATATTTCATCTTTGCATCGGGCAATAGCTCTTGGTATTGCTGGCGATAAGGGACAAAACTGATACCGCCGTGAATGAATAATTCGAGATTCGGCCATACCTCATAGAGATTACTTTTTCCGGTTTTTTCCAGTATCTTATGAATAAGGGTCAAAAACCAGGAAGGAACTCCCGCCAGACAGCGTACATCCTCTTTGATGGTGATTTCGCAAATTTTTTCCAGTTTTTCTTCCCAATTACTCATAAGCATAATGGAAGAATCGGGCGTTTTCATAAAATTAGCCCAGAAGGGGGTATTCGATATGAGGATAGCCGAGAGATCTCCGTATTGGCAATTGGTATTTATCTTATTGACTTCGCTGCTTCCTCCCAAGGCCAAGGTCTTGCCACTGAATACCTGAGCTTCCGGATAAAGGCGATTGAAGATAGAAACAACGTCTTTACCTCCCCGGAAATGACAATTTTCGAGAGAAGAGGGAGAAACCGGAATAAACTTGCTCTTGGCATCCGTCGTTCCGGACGATTTGGCAAACCATTTGATTTCTTCCGGCCAGAGGATATTTTGTTTGCCGTTCATGGTTTGCCGGATCAGTTCGTTGATATCTTCGTAGTGGACAATCGGTAACCTTTCTCTGTATTGTTCCGGTGTCGTAAGGGAGTGAAAATCGTATTGTTGTCCGTATTCGGTATTTTGCGCTGTACGTAATAATTCTTTCAGGGTATCCCTTTGGGTTTCGATAGGATTCGCTTTGAAATTATCGATTTGCCCCAAACGTTTTTGAGTAAAAATGCTAATGATCGAATTAATGAAAGCCATATAAAATAAAAAATGAAAAAGGAATTTGCTTATTCCTCAAAATTTAATTTTAATTGAGCGTCTGCTAAGTTAAAACTTTTTCGGTGAAAATCGGTTATTCCGTATTGTTTAATTTTATCACGATGCTCCTGAGTCGGATACCCTTTGTTTTGTTTCCAATTATAAACGGGAAAAAGCTTGTCTAAAGTTTCCATATATTCATCCCGATGGGTTTTGGCCAGGACGGAGGCGGCTGCAATGGACATATATTTGGCATCCCCTTTGACAATGCAAAGATGAGGAATATTTTTATACGCTTTGAAGCGGTTCCCATCAATGATAATATGTTGCGGGAGAAGGCTGAGCCCGTCCAAAGCCTTGTGCATGGCTGCTATGGAAGCATTCAGAATATTTATCTGATCGATTTCCTGATTATCCATACTGGCTACGGCCCAGGCTAGCGCTTGTTGTTCGATGATCGGCCGTAAATAATCCCGTTGTTTTTCCGTGAGCTGCTTTGAATCGTTTAATAATTCATTGTGAAAATTATCGGGTAAAATAACTGCAGCCGCAAATACCGGTCCCGCTAGACATCCGCGTCCGGCTTCATCACAACCTGCTTCCCAGATACATTCTTTATATTTTAATTTTAACATAGCCTTTTCTTTCTTTTTATACCTTTGCAAAGGTAATCTTTTTCAATTTTTATATTCAATTATCTTATTATTATGTTGGGTAAGGAAGAAGCTAAAGAAATCCGTGTGAATTTTTGGAAGGGCTTAAAGCGGTATTGTGCGAAGCATCGGATTTATCGGAAATGGGTATTGACGGGAGTAAAAATAAAATCTGTACAATTGAAATTTTATGCAGATACCCGGAAAGCCTTGGCTTTGTTTCAGATTGATCATAAAAATGATTTACGTCGTTACGAAATTTACGAGATATTTTTAAGCTATCGGAAATTGATAACAGAGAGCTGTGGCGTGGATTTGAAATGGGAAGAAGATTACCGGGGAATAGAGGATTGTGTCGTCAGTGCTATTTATTTTGAGTTGGAAGGAGTAAACATATATCGGCAGGAAGATTGGGAAAAAATATATGCTTTTTTCACTCAGAAAATGATATTATTAGAAGAGGTGTATTGGGAATACAGGGACCTGATCAACGAGAGGCTGAAGGGAAAATGGACGGATTGAAGAACGGCATGGCTTATTTAGGGGAATTTATTTCATTAGGTGTCGCCTTTTCTTGGGCCATTACAGCGCTTTGCTTTGAGTATGCAAGCAAGCGGGTAGGGGCTTTGGCATTAAATCTTTTGCGTTTGATATTGGCTTTTCTACTGTTGGGAGCTTTATTGTACGTTTTTACCGGTAGCTTTTGGCCTGTCGGAGCGGATGGAAAAACATGGGTATGGTTGTCTATGTCGGGACTTGTCGGTTTTGTCTTCGGAGATTTTTGTCTTTTTTATTCTTATGTATTAATCGGTTCTCGTTTTGGCCAGTTATTGATGACATTGGCTCCTCCTACTGCGGCCATTTGCGGAGCGTTGATTTTGCACGAATCTTTGCACCTCTTGGCTATCGTAGGGATGGTTGTCACATTGTGTGGGATTGCGATTTCCGTGATTAGCCGGGGAGAAAAGAGTGGGGAAAGAATGCACATCAAATTACCCCTGAAGGGGTTGTGGATGGGGATAGGTGGGGGTGTGGGCCAGGGTGTCGGATTAGTATTTAGTAAGTTGGGAATGGAATACTATGGGCGGAATGCTGCCAATCAGTCGGTTGATGTCGTCCATATGATTCCTTTTGCGGCTTCTCAGATCCGGATTATTACAGGAATAGTGGGTTTTGTACTTATTTTAGGGGTAAGCAGGCGTTTGGGTCTCTTACTTCCGGCGGTAAAGGACGGAAGGGCCATGAAAGCTCTCTTCTGGGGTACCGTGTTCGGGCCTTTTCTAGGCGTTTCGTTTTCTTTGATGGCTGTACAATATACAGAGAGCGGAATCGCTTCTACTTTAATGGCCCTGACTCCGGTCATTATTCTTTTACCGGCTGCATTTTGGTTAAAACAAAAAATAACCTGGGCCGAAGTCATTGGGGCTATTGTCAGTGTAGGAGGAGTTTCTCTCTTTTTTCTGTAAAAAGGGGGGTATTTAAAAATTGAATTGTAGTCCTACTCCTAAGATTTCTTTAAATTGAACGCGGGGACCGGCAGTTCCGTCTTTCTGTACGATTTTAACGTCGTTGTCGTATATTAAGTTGGTCGTTAAATTGGTAGAAAACCAATTATTGATTTTCATATTGAGGAGAACATCCCAGCGGATATCAATGTTTTGCGGCTGTTCCAGGTAATTGGTATAAAATTCCAGACGGGAATAAATCGTCATATTTTTCAGAAATTCGTATTTTACTTCTGCTTTCAGATCTGCACCGAATTCGGAAAACAGGTGTTTCCCTTTTTTGACGCCAAAATCTCCTGCATCCGAAAGGCGTTTATTGGTGACAAACGTTCCTCTCCAGGCTGCCGGAGTAAAGGTTAATGTAAAATAAGCTTTAGGGGTCCAGGTGACGCCTGCCCCAAGGATGAGATAACCGGGTGCCATAAATTTAGAAATGAAAATATCCTGGGATACATCGTAATTATACCCTTTGGCAAATTGAGTCTGAAAAGTGAGCAGTGCACTCAGGTAAAAATTTTTTCTCAGTTGATAACCATAAGTGGAAGAAAGGTAAATCTTGTCGTTTGTTTTCCGGGTGCCGTTCCCATCCGTTTTATTGAGTCCGTAAGCCAGTTCCAAACGATTGTTCAAAAGATGCCGGTCTTTTTTAAAATCGGCTGTATACGTTAATAAGGCATCCAAGCCCAAAGCGGATTCACCTCCTGCCGACCAGCTGCTTAAACTGGCTTGAGATAAATTAATCGCTGTGAGCCCTTTTCTCTCCCAGTACGGATTTTGTCCTGGTTGGGCAAACCCCGTTTCTAGTCCCACTGAAATAAGTGATAAAAGAAAAAACGTCCGTAAATTCAACACAAAACAAAGAGGGTAAACTTTTAAAATAGTGACAAACGGTTTCATATTCTTTAAATTTATTTTCATTTGGTACGATAAGTTCGATAAAATGTTGAACCGAATACGTTAATTATAGTTTCTAATGATTTTTTTACTTTAGGGTTCGGATGGATAATTATTCAGGTGTTTCAAGAATCGGCTATATACAGAAGGAGGGACTACTTTCTTACTTTTGGATTTTTGTGCATTTATTTCTCGGGAACATCCGGACGCTTAGGTGTTTTAACGATCAGAATAACGTAAATTGGAATCATTTTAAATAGTAAAAAAATGTTCAAAATAATTCATATTTAATATTGCAATTTGTAAATTTGACAAAAATCTTTTAATCTGTGTAATATTTAACAACAAACCTTATATAAAATAGCCATGAACAAATTTATATCAATCGAAAAGGCTGTGGCACAAGTAAAAGAGGGGATGACGGTGATGGTAGGAGGTTTTTTAGCAAATGGAACTCCTAACGCAATCGTTGACGCTCTGGCCCAAAGCGGGGTAAAAAATTTGACGCTTATTTGTAATGATACTGCTTATCCGGATAGGGGAGTAGGCCAGTTGATTGCAAATAAACAAGTAAAAAAATTAATTGTTTCTCATATTGGTACGAATCCTTGTACCAGTGAGCAGATGAACAGTGGAGAATTAGATATTGAGTTTGTGCCTCAGGGTACATTGGCAGAACGTATTCGTTCAGGGGGTGCGGGATTGGGAGGTTTTCTGACAACAACCGGGATGGGGACCATCGTGGCGGAGGGAAAACCGGTTGTTTGTGTAGACGGGAAAGAATATCTGTTGGAAAAACCTTTGCGGGCTGATATTGCTTTAGTGGGAGCCAGTGTAGGGGATAAGAGTGGAAATTTAATTTACAAAGGGACTTCTCAAAATTTCAACCCTTTGATGGCAAGTGCTGCGGATTTGGTTATTGCTGAAATTTCAGAATTGGTTGAAGTGGGAGAACTGGCTCCGGAAGCTGTGAGGACTCCGGCCATATTTGTAGATTATATCGTAGAAAAGTAAAAGGTGTAACGTAATTTAAGATAATACTGGTATGGAAAAGTCAATGATAAGATTGAGAATGAGTGCTCACGATGCTCATTACGGAGGTAATTTAGTCGATGGAGCCAGAATGTTGCAATTGTTTGGGGATGTCGCGACAGAATTGCTTATCCAGCATGATGGAGATGAAGGTTTATTTGCGGGATATGATAATATCGAATTCTTGGCACCTGTTTTTGCCGGAGATTATATTGAGGCTACCGGAGAAATTGTGAAAGTTGGAAATTCTTCCCGGAAGATGGTATTTGAAGCGAAGAAAGTGATTCGTCCCCGGACGGATATTTCGGAATCGGCTGCTGACTTTTTAGAAGAGCCGATTGTTGTTTGCCGGGCCAGTGGAACCTGTGTCGTTCCGAAAAAATGTCAGAGAAAAGGATAAGTTTTTGAATTTTAGAAGTCTGTATTATGGAAAAACTGATTATAACAGCAGCGATTTGCGGTGCGGAAGTATTGAAAGAACACAATCCGGCCGTACCGTATACGGTAGAGGAATGTGTGAGAGAGGCTCGTTCTGCATACGAAGCAGGGGCCAGTATTATTCACTTACATGTGAGATATGACGATGGGACGCCTACGCAAGACAAAGCCCGTTTTAAGGTGATCATAGATGCTATAAAAGCTGCTTGTCCCGACGTTATCATTCAGCCCTCTACGGGAGGTGCTGTGGGAATGACCGATGATGAGCGTTTACAGCCTACGGAATTACATCCGGAGATGGCTACTCTGGATTGTGGAACCTTGAATTTCGGGGGGGATGAGGTGTTTACGAATACGGAGAATACGATTAAATATTTTGGACAACGGATGATCGAACTGGGTATTAAACCCGAATTGGAGGTATTCGACAAGAGTATGATCGATATGGCTTTGAGAATGTACAAAAAGGGTTTTATCAAAGCTCCGATGCATTTTGATTTTGTTATGGGAGTAAACGGAGGAATTGGCGGCGATATGCGGGATTTTGTCTTTTTGCGTCATAGCATACCTGCTGATGCAACTTATACGGTAGCCGGGATAGGACGTTACGAATTTCCTCTGGCTGCTTGTGCGATTGTGGACGGCGGTCATGTCAGAGTGGGATTTGAAGATAACGTTTATCTCTCTAAAGGGGTGTTGGCAAAATCCAATGGGGAGTTAGTGGAAAAAGTAGTCCGTCTGGCAAAAGAATTGGGTAGGGAAATTGCTACTCCCGAAGAAGCCCGGAGAATTTTAGGGTTGAAATAGGGAAAAGTAGTTTTGAAACAAACACAAACATAAAACGAAATAAAATTATAATATCATGAAAAAAGGAAATAAATACGGAACTCACAGAGTAATTGAACCCAAAGGCGTATTACCTCAGCCAGCCAACAAACTGGATAACAATATGGATGAAATATATGACAATGAGATTTTAATCGATGTACAAACATTGAATATTGACTCAGCCAGTTTCACACAGATCCATGAGCAAGCTAAGGGAGATGAGGCAAAAATTGCCGAAATTATGCTGGATATTGTAGCTAAACAGGGAAAGCACCGGAATCCGGTAACGGGTTCTGGAGGAATGTTATTGGGAACCGTGGAAAAAATTGGGGATGCTTTGATTGGAAAAACAGATTTGAAGGTAGGGGATAAGATTGCGACATTGGTATCTCTTTCTTTGACTCCGTTGAGAATAGATAAAATCAAAGAGATACGGGCCGATGTAGACCAGGTGGACATAGACGGAAAAGCGATTTTGTTTGAAAGCGGTATCTATGCAAAAATTCCGGCCGATCTGCCCGAGAAATTGGCATTGTCCGCTTTAGATGTAGCAGGTGCTCCAGCACAGACGGCAAAATTAGTAAAACCGGGAGATACGGTGTTGATTATTGGTGCAGGCGGTAAATCCGGTATGTTGTGTTGCTATGAGGCTAAAAAACGGGCAGGTGTCACCGGTAAAGTAATCGGTTTGTGCCACAGTCAGAAGAGTACGGAGAGATTACAAAAACTAGGTTTTTGCGATTATGTATTCTCGGCAGATGCCACTCAACCTGTGCCGGTTATGGAGAAAATTGCAGAATTGACAAATGGCGAAATGTGTGATATTACTATTAATAATGTGAATATTACGGATACTGAAATGACCAGTATTTTGTGTACGAAAGATACAGGTTTGGTATATTTCTTCTCTATGGCTACCAGTTTTACTAAAGCTGCTTTGGGGGCAGAGGGAGTTGGAAGTGATGTAACGATGTTGATCGGAAACGGATACACCCGGGGACATGCTGAAATTACGTTACAAGAACTGCGCGAAAGCGAAGAACTACGTAAAATATTTACGGAATTGTACGCTTAATAGTAGAATGGAAAAGTCTAAAAGGCTAGAAAAGAGGTTCCCTAAAAACTCTTGACTGCAAATAAAGACATTGGAGGACCTGTCTGGATCGTTTAGACTTTTTAATTAAAACAAAATTTATGGCAAGCAGACGAAAAGAGTTTTTTCCTGAAGTTACTGATGAACAATGGAACGATTGGCATTGGCAGGTAAAAAACCGTATTGAGACGCTGGAACAGTTAAAGAAGTATATATGCCTGACAAAAGAGGAAGAAGAGGGGGTAAGGGAGTCTTTAAAGACCTTGAGAATGGCGATTACTCCTTATTATCTGAGTTTGATAGACCCGGACAATCCGCATTGTCCCATCCGGAAGCAGTCGATTCCTACGATAGAAGAATTGCATAAGTCTCCGGCAGATTTAGTGGATCCCTTGCACGAAGACGGAGATTCGCCTGTACCGGGTTTGACACACCGTTATCCGGACCGGGTATTGTTTTTGATTACCGATCAATGTGCCATGTATTGCAGGCATTGTACCCGTCGTCGTTTTGCAGGTCAAAATGACTGTAGTGCTCCTTCCGAACGGATTGATAAAGGGATTGAATATATCGCCGCCCATCCGGAAGTAAGGGATGTTTTGTTGTCCGGAGGAGATGCTCTTTTAGTAAGTGATGAGAAACTGGAAGATATTATTCGTCGGTTGAGGGCTATTCCGCATGTGGAAATCATTCGTATCGGAAGCCGTACTCCTGTCGTATTGCCGCAGCGTATTACGGAAAATCTGGTGAATATGCTGAAAAAATACCATCCGATTTGGTTGAATACTCACTTTAATCATCCGAATGAGATTACTCTGGAATCTTCTGCTGCATGTGCCCGTTTGGCCGATGCCGGAATTCCTTTGGGAAATCAGTCGGTATTATTAAGGGGCATCAATGATTGTACCCATGTGATGAAAAAACTGGTGCAACAGTTGGTGCGGATCCGGGTAAGACCTTATTATATTTATATCTGTGATCTGTCTATGGGTATCGGGCATTTCCGTACGCCGGTTGCAAAAGGAATTGAAATTATAGAAAATCTGCGGGGACATACTTCCGGTTATGCTGTTCCGACTTTTGTCGTGGACGCTCCGGGCGGAGGTGGAAAAATTCCGGTAATGCCGACTTATATGATTTCTCAGAGTCCGAACCGGGTTGTATTGCGTAACTTTGAAGGGGTTGTAACAACTTATACGGAGCCTTCGGATTATAGAGATGAGTGTTATTGTGAGGAATGCGAAAAAGCCCGTAAAACGGAAGGTGTAGCCGAGTTATTAAATGGACGGAAATTATCCATAGAGCCGAATGACCTGGATCGTAAAAACCGGAACCTACTGTCTAAAAGGTAAAGAGGAAGGGTGAATTTTAACGTCCGCTTTTGAAAGAGCGAGTGAATGTTTCGTTGATTAACAGAACGGAAGTTCCGGGTAAAATTTTATTTGTTCGGGCGGAAGGTTTATTAATCAACGGACCATTTGACGAAGGAATAGGGAAACTCATTCGTCGAAAAGACAGAAATTTCCCGGAAGTTCGGTAAAGGTCGTAGACTGGAAATTTATTGAAAGCAGTTTTGTTTTTTATAGAAGAAATACTGAAGTGTAAAAGTTTGTCTATCGTAGGTCTGGAAAAGAATACGGGGAAGACGGAATGCCTGAATTACATCTTAAGACAAGTAAAAGATTCGGGAAAGACGATTGCACTCACCTCTATCGGTACGGACGGGGAAAAGCGGGATCAGGTATGTCAGACTGCCAAGCCGGAGATTGAGGTCTTTGAAGGCATGTTGTTTGTCACTTCTGAACGGTATTATCGGGAGAAACGGTTTCTGGCGGAGATTTTGGATATCAGTGAGCGGCAGACGGCATTGGGGCGTTTGGTGACAGCTAAGGCTTTGTGGTCGGGTAAGATATTGTTATCAGGTCCTCCGGATACTGTGGGCATGAAAGAATTGATCGTTCAGTTGGAAAAGAGAGGGGTGGATTTAACGCTTGTGGATGGAGCGTTGTCGCGTTTGAGCCATGGTTCGCCTACGGTATCGGATGCGTTGGTTTTGACGACAGGGGCGGCATTGTCAGGGAATGTCAGGGAATTGGTAAGGAAGACGAAATATGTATACGATCTGATCGGTTTGAAAGAAGTCGGCCCTGGTCGGCAGGATTTGTTACAGGGGATAAAGAAAGGTATATGGGCCATAGATGCGGAGGGTGAAATTCATGATTTGCAGCTTCCATCCGTTTTTATGCTGGAGAAGTACGAAGGAGATATTTTTAAATACGGACATACTTTGTATGTTTCCGGAGCGGTGAGTGATAAACTGCTCAATTTTTTGCGAATGCAGAAAGAAGTGACGGAATTAGTGGTGCAGGATTTTACTAAAATTTTTGCTCTGCCGGAGACATTTTATGCCTTCTTAAAAAGGGGAGGTAAAATAAATGTGTTAAAGCAGAGCCGTTTGTTGGCGGTATGTATTAATCCGCAGTCTCCTGCGGGCTATTGTCTGCATTCCGATCAATTGAAAGCGGCATTGGAAGAGAGTTTGAGGATTCCGGTGTACGATGTACGACGGATGGGTAATTAGAAGATATGTATCTAAGAGAAGCAATAGCAAAAATTGCCGGTTTTCGGTATATGATCGATCATTTGGAAATTCATTCCGGCTTGGGAAGGAGTTCTCTGTTGGATAGGGTTTGGCTGGAAGATGCCAAACAAATCAAGGCGGAACTGGAGCGGGTAGAGAAAATGGTTCGGGTCGTGCGGGATAGCCGTAATCAGGTAGTATTGGAGCGTTTGAAAGTAAAACTGAGCCAAGTGAAAGATATCCGGGGGACGGTTAAACGATTGAAAGAGCCTGTTGTCCTGGACGATCTGGAACTTTTTGAGTTGAAGAATCTGGCTTTTGTTGCAGAAGATATACGGGAGATTATAAAGGATTATCCGGTGGTGGATATTCCTTGTTTAGGGAATTTAGTGGATTTGCTGGATCCGGAGCAGAATCGTATCCCTCATTTTTATATATACGACAGTTATTCTGAAAAACTGTCTGCTTTGAGGGCTGAGATTAAGCAGAAGAAGAGAGAAGGGAGGGAGGAAAGGGAGATTGAAAATCTATACTTCCAAAGTTTAGAGGAAGAGGATCGGGTTCGGGCGGAATTGACGCTTCAGATCCGGATGTTGCGGGAAGAAATTGCAGAAACTCTTCGGGCCGTGGCGTATTTGGATATATTGTTGGTCAAGGCGATACAGGTAGAAAATATGGGTTTGGTCCTGCCGGAAGTGAAGGACGGAAAGAAGAATGAGCGGCTGAGTTTTCAAAAATTATTTCATCCTCAGTTAAAGGAGATTCTGTTGCAGGAAGGCCGAAAATTTCAGCCGGTGGATGTGGTGTTGGAAAGGGGGGTGACTTTACTCACCGGAGCTAATATGGCGGGAAAAAGTGTATTATTGAAGAGCATAGCTTTAGCCCAGGGGTTGGCCCAGTTCGGGTTTTATGTGCCAGCAGAGCGGGCGGAAATCGTTCCGGTTTCGGATATTTTAACTTGTATGGGGGATGGGCAGGACGAGCTGAGTGGTTTATCTTCTTTTGCTGCTGAGATGTTATGTGTCAACGAGATATTACTTCGGGTGAAGAGGGGAGAAAAAGTATTGGTGTTGATTGACGAACTGGCCCGTACAACTAATCCTACAGAGGGAAGGGCTATTGTAAACGGAGTGATTGAATTTTTGGCAGCTTATCAGATAAGAGCTTTGGTGACTACACATTATGGAGGAATTATTGCTCCTTGTCGGAAGCTTCGGGTAAGGGGATTCCGGGAAGAAAAAATACAAGGAAAATTGACATTACAAAATATAACAGATTATATCGATTATTCGTTACTCGAGGATGCGTCGGGAGAAGTGTCGCAGGAAGCCATACGGATTGCGGAAATTATAGGTGTAAGCCGGGAATTGACAGATAATGCGAAAAAATTTCTGGATAAATCATGAGGGAGGTAGCGAAAAGTTGAAATTTTATTTTTGGAAGATGGAAGGGTGTGTAGTGGGAATAAAAAACCGGTTTTGAATCAGTTAAATTGAAAAATGGAATATGCAGGAAAGTAAATTAGGACTCGATTTTGGTAGAGTAGAATATGCTAAAGAGTTGGCGAAAAGAATCGCTGCCGGAGTTCAGGATTTTGTGGAACAATACACCACTGTTGCTGTGGAAAGGACACTTTGTCGTTTGTTAGGTATCGATGGGGTGGATGAAAATACGGTACCCTTACCCAATGTGCTGGTAAATGAGATCAAAGAAAAAGAATTATTGGGACAGGGAATTTTATTTTTTTTAGGCAATGCGATGTTGGAGTTCGGGGATAGCCCGCAGCAAATTGCCGAAAAAGTAGCAAGAGGAGAAGTGGATATTAGCCGGCTTGCCGCTCATCCACATGCTGAGATCGAAAAAGTTTTGGAGCCGTATATCCGGGAGAGTGTAGAACGGATACAAAAGAGGCGGCAGAAACGGGAACAGTATATAGAAACGCTGGGTGAAGGCAGAAAACCTTATTTATATGTCATTGTAGCGACAGGAAATATTTATGAAGATGTCGTGCAAGCGCAGGCGGCAGCCCGGCAGGGGGCGGATATCATTGCGGTCATTCGTACCACCGGCCAGAGTTTATTGGACTATGTCCCTTATGGCGCTACGACGGAAGGTTTTGGGGGGACTTTTGCCACTCAGGAAAATTTCCGGATTATGCGGAAAGCTTTGGACGAAGTCGGAGAAGAGGTGGGAAGGTATATTCGATTGTGTAATTATTGTTCCGGTTTGTGTATGCCGGAGATTGCGGCAATGGGAGCTTTGGAGGGATTAGACGTGATGCTCAATGATGCTTTGTATGGTATTCTCTTCCGGGATATCAATATGCAGCGTACGCTGATAGACCAGTATATGTCCCGGATAATTAACGGATTTGCCGGGGTTATTATCAATACGGGAGAAGATAATTATTTGACGACAGCAGATGCTGTGGAGCAGGCGCATACGGTTTTGGCTTCCGACTTGATTAACGAACAGTTGGCTTTATTTGCTGGTTTGCCGGAAGAACAAATGGGGTTAGGACATGCTTTTGAAATGGATCCGGAACTGGAAAACGGATTTCTTTTTGAGCTGGCTCAGGCACAGATGATACGGGAGATATTTCCGAAAGCGACTTTAAAATACATGCCTCCCACAAAATTTATGACTGGAAATATTTTCCGGGGACATATACAAGATGCCTTATTCAATATGATTGGAATCTGGACTTCCCAGGGGATACAATTATTGGGAATGCCGACGGAGGCCATTCACACCCCTTTTATGTCAGATCGTTACCTTTCCATTGAAAATGCCAAATATATTTTCGGAAATATGAAGAATATAGGCGATGAAGTGGAATATAAAAAAGGCGGTATAATCCGGAGACGTGCTGCAGAAGTCTTGGAAAAAGCGATAGTATTATTGGAAGATATGGAGGCTGAAGGATTGTTTACTGCTTTGGAAAAAGGAATTTTTGCCGATATAAAACGACCGAAAAACGGCGGGAAAGGTTTGGATGGAGTGAAAGCAAAAGGAGCCAATTATTACAATCCTTTTATTTCGCTAATGCGTCGTTGTTAACCGTTTTTTTAGAATATACGAGTAAAACAAATTTCTATATATAATTTTCTTTATTATGAGTGGAGGATTGTACTCAACGGAAGTAAATGATTTTGATCAGACCCTGGATCTGAAAAAAATAAAACCATACGGGGATACCATGAATGACGGTAAAACCCAGATCAGTTTTACCTTACCGGTTCCTGCCGGAGAAGAAGCAATAGAAGCAGCTAAATTGCTGATGAAAAAAATGGGATTTGAGAATCCTTTGGTGGTATATCATAAAGAATTGACAGAAGGATTTACTTTTTTCAATTGTTATGGCAGTTGTTCACATACGATAGATTACACCAATATTTATGTGCCTAAAGTAGAATCGACCCGTTGGGGAATGGCAGAAACCGATGAGTTTGTGCGGACCCATATCGGACGTAAAATCAGAGTGCTGGGAGCTAGTACAGGGACGGATGCACATACGGTAGGGATTGATGCCATCATGAATATGAAAGGGTTTGCAGGACATTACGGATTGGAAAGATACGACATGTTCGAGGCTGTAAACTTGGGAAGTCAGGTGCCCAATGAAGAATTCATCGCTAAAGCTATAGAATTCAAGGCAGATGCATTATTGGTGTCGCAAACTGTGACGCAAAAAGAGATTCATATTAAAAATCTGACGGAGCTGGTAGAAATGTTAGAAGCTGAAGGTTTGCGGGATAAAGTCATCCTTACTTGCGGAGGGCCTCGGATTTCTCATGAGTTAGCTAAGGAACTGGGGTATGATGCCGGTTTCGGTATGAATACTTATGCTGATGATGTGGCTTCGTTTATTGCTCAGGAAATGGAAAGGAGAATGAAAAATGAACCTGCATAAAGTCAGGACAGAAAGAGAATAATTTAAAAAATAGCAACTTAAAATATACAAGTTATGGAAAAAGATCAGATAAAACAAGTCATTGCCAAAAGAGTGGCTATGGAATTGAAGGATGGGGATGTGGTAAATCTGGGAATTGGAATTCCGACATTGGTTCCTAATTATCTAAAAAAGGGTGTAGAAGTTATTTTACAGACTGAAAATGGTATGTTGGGTATGGGACCGGCGCCTGAAGAAGGTAAAGAAAATCCGGAATTGACTAATGCTGGCGGGGGATATATTACTGCATTAGCTGGAGCTTCCAGTTTTGATAGTGCCACTTCTTTTGGTATAATTCGCGGAGGACATGTCGATGTCAGTATTTTGGGAGCTTTGCAAGTGGATGAAAAAGGAGATTTGGCCAACTGGATGATTCCAGGTAAAAAGACCCCGGGCATGGGAGGGGCTATGGATTTGTTGGTAGGAGCGAAGAAAGTGATTCTGGCGATGGAACATACGGCTAAAGGAAATCCGAAAATAATGAAAAAATGTACCTTGCCTTTGACAGCTGCTGGACAGGTAGATATGATCATTACGGAAATGGGAGTAATAGAAGTGACTCCTCAGGGCTTGGTGTTAAAGGAAATACACCCCGAATTTACTGTAGAACAGGTAAAGGCGGCTACGGAAGCTGCTTTAATTATTGCGGACGACTTAAAACCAATGGCTGTATAAGGAGAAAAATATAGCTATATATTTATTGGATTCCAGGATTTTTAAATTTTTAAATAAATCTAATATGGATTTTTCATTATCGAAGACAGAAATATTATTCCGGCAGATGATTCGGGATTTTGCCGAAAAGGAAGTAAAGCCTTTAGCTGCGGAAGTAGACGAAGAGGAACGTTTCCCGATAGAGACCGTAGAGAAAATGGCGAAACTGGGGATTATGGGAATCCCTTTCCCCGTAGAGTACGGGGGAGCAGGAGGTAATAATATACTTTATACCATGGCCGTGGAGGAACTGTCAAGAGTGTGTGCTACGACGGGGGTTATCGTGTCGGCTCATACTTCTTTGTGTGCTGCTCCCATTTATGAATTTGGTACAGAAGAGCAGCGGAAAAAATATCTGCCGAAACTTTGTACAGGGGAGTGGATTGGAGCTTTCGGATTAACGGAACCGAATGCGGGAACGGATGCTTCGGCTCAACAGACAATGGCTTTTGAAGAAGGGGATCATTATATCTTAAACGGCTCTAAAATTTTTATTACGAATGCCGCTTATGCTCATGTATATATTGTCATGGCGATGACCGATAAATCGAAAGGTACAAAAGGAATTTCAGCATTTATCGTAGAACGGGATTTCCCGGGTTTTTCTATTGGAAAGAAAGAGAAAAAGATGGGAATACGAGGTTCTGCTACCTGCGAATTGATTTTTGAGAACTGTATCGTGCCTAAGCAGAATTTATTAGGAAAAATTGGAGAAGGTTTCAAAATTGCCATGAAGACGTTGGACGGAGGACGAATCGGTATTGCTTCTCAAGCTTTGGGTATTGCTCAGGGAGCTATGGATGAAACGGTGAAGTATGTAAAAGAACGTAAACAGTTTGGGAAAGCCATCGGACAATTTCAGAATACGCAATTTCAGTTAGCTGATTTACAGGCGAAAATTCAGGCCTCCCGTTTGTTGGTACGTATGGCTGCTTATAAAAAAGACCAGAAACAACCCTATTCTGTCGAGGCTGCTCAGGCGAAATTGTTTGCTGCAGAGACGGCTATGGAGACGACGACGAAAGCCGTCCAATTCCACGGTGGTTATGGATATACCCGGGAATATCCGGTAGAGCGGATGATGCGGGATGCGAAGATCACGGAAATATACGAAGGAACTTCTGAGGTACAACGGATGGTTATAGCAGCCGCTTTATTGAAGTAAGGAAAAGAAATCATTTACTTCTTTCAGCAGAGAAATGAAGATATTTTGAATAAACAGAAAATACAGATAAAAATGAAAATAGTAGTTTGCATCAAGCAAGTACCGGATACAACGGAAATTAAGCTGGATCCTGTTACGGGTACATTGATTCGGGATGGTGTCCCCAGTATTATGAATCCGGATGATAAAGGTGGTTTGGAAATGGCCTTGCAATTGAAAGATAAATATGGGGCAGAAGTGACTGTCATTACAATGGGACCACCTCAGGCCGACGATATTTTGCGGGAAGCTTTTGCTATGGGGGTAGACCGGGCGATTCATCTGAGCGACCGGAAATTTGCCGGAGCAGATACACTGGCGACGTCTAATGCGATTGCCGGGGCATTGCGTATGCTGGATTACGATTTGATCATTACCGGTCGTCAGGCCATTGACGGAGATACGGCTCAGGTCGGACCGCAGATTGCCGAGCATTTGGATTTGCCGCAAGTCACCTATGTCGAAGATTTGAAATACGATGGAGAAAAAACATTTACCATTAAAAAATCGACAGAAGAAGGCTACCAGATGGTGGAAGTGGAAGCACCTTGCGTGATAACGGTTTTAGCCACAGCTAACAAAGCCCGTTATATGTCTGTCCGGGGGATTGTAGAGGCTTACTTGAAGGAAGTAGAAATCTGGAATTTCAGCAATGTCCGCGTAGACGAAAAGAAACTAGGTTTGAATGGTTCTCCTACCCGGGTGTTTAAATCTTTTACAAAGGGAGTAAAAGCTGCCGGGAAAATATACGAGGTAGAGCCGGAAGAAGCTGCGGATATTATTGTAAGTAAGTTGAAAGAAAAGTTTATTATTTAATGAGAAACGGCTGGAAAAAATAAGATGTTTTCCACTACCTATCGTTTATGATCTTTAATTTTTAATGAATATGGATAAATCTCAATATAAAGATGTCTACGTTTTTGTAGAACAACGGGAAGGAGTCATACAACCGGTGGCTTTTGAACTTTTGGGTAAAGCGAGGGAGCTTGCCGATCAGTTAAGCCAAAACGTGGTGGCTATTTTAGCAGGTTATGGAATTGCGGAAAAGGCTCCGGAACTAATTGCTTATGGGGCGGATTCTGTCTTGTGTATAGATGCTCCGGAATTGGTATATTATATTACAGAACCCTATGCCCAGGCGGTGACCAAAGTGGTAGAAGAGCGTAAACCATCGATTTTATTAATTGGAGCCACGACCATTGGCCGGGATTTAGGACCCCGTTTATCAGCCCGGTTGGAGACCGGATTGACGGCCGACTGTACAGGTTTGGATATTTCGGAGGAAGGGGATCTCATGATGACCCGTCCGGCTTTCGGAGGAAATTTAATGGCGACTATTCTTTGTAAAGAACATCGTCCGCAGATGTCTACTGTGCGTCCGGGAGTGATGCGAATGGGGAAAAAGGATGATACGCGTACCGGAAAGGTGGAAAATTTCAAAGTAACTTTTGATCGTTCTAAATTTAAAGTACGTCTGTTGGAGACCGTAAAGGAGCAGAAAAACCTGATTGATATTACAGAAGCTAAAATACTTGTTTCCGGTGGTCGTGGAGTGGGGAATTCAGAAGGCTTTAAGATGCTGGAAAAATTGGCCGAGGTAATCGGAGCCGAAGTTTCTTCTTCCCGGGCTATGGTGGATGCCGGCGTGATGCCTCATAACAGACAAGTGGGACAAACCGGTAAAACGGTACGTCCAGACGTTTATTTCGCATTGGGTATTTCCGGGGCGATACAGCATTTGGCAGGAATGGAGGAATCAGATTTCATAATTGCCGTTAACAAAGATAAGTATGCTCCTATTTTTAATGCTGCTGATCTGGGAATTGTAGGGGATGTGAACAAAATTATCCCCTTATTGACAGAAAAATTACGTCGTTGACCGAAACAAAACTAAAATGGATTATAAGTATATCTTACGAGAAAAACAGGATCATATCGGTCTGTTGACACTCAATCATCCGGAGACATTGAATGCGTTGAGCTCAGCCGTTTTGGAAGAGTTGGGGAACGTTTTTGATGAATTGGAGGCTGACAAAGAGATCTACGTCGTTATTCTTACAGGTGCGGGACGCTCTTTTGTCGCAGGGGCTGATATCGCTGAAATGAGTCGTTTGGATGCGGAAGCAGGGAGAGCTTTCGGGCGTTTGGGGGCTGCTGTATTTCGTAAAATAGAACTATCTGAAAAAATTGTTATCGCAGCTGTAAACGGCTATGCTTTAGGGGGCGGGTGTGAATTGGCAATGGCTTGTGATATAAGAATTGCTTCTGTAAAGGCAAAGTTTGCGCAACCGGAAGTGGGTTTGGGTATTATTCCCGGCTTCTCGGGGACCCAGCGTTTGCCTCGTCTTGTAGGAGTAGGAAAAGCGAAAGAATTAATTTATACGGGTACTCCTATCGATGGAACGGAGGCTTTCCGGATAGGGCTAGTGAATAAAGTGACCGAGCCCGATCAATTGATGCAGGAGGCAAAGGCGATGGCGTTGACGATTGCTTCCCGTTCGCCTTTGGCTTTAAAGTACGCTAAGGAGGCTATTAACCGGGGTATTGAAACCGATATAGACACGGGAATTGCTTTTGAAAATGGGTATTTTGGACTTTGTTTTGGTACAACAGAACAAAAGGTACAGATGCAGGCCTTTTTAGAAAAGAAAAAATAATCAAGTTCGATAATTGGAACATTTAGTGGTAAACCACTTTTAAACCGAAAGCTTATGAAAATATGTGTAATTGGTACAGGTACTATGGGGAACGGAGTTGCCCAGGTTTTTGCTCAGGCAGGTTTTGAGGTTTTGCTGAAAGGGCGTTCTGAAGCTTCTTTAGCAAAGGCTCATAAAACGATGGAAAAGAATCTTTCCCGTATGGTTGAGAAGGGAAAAATGGAAGCAGCTGAAAAAGAGAGAGTCTTGGCTGCGATTACCGATACGATGTCTTATGAAGATTGTCGGGATGCCGATCTGATTGTAGAGGCTATTGCTGAGGATATGGAAGTGAAATGCGAGATATTCAAAATGCTGGATGGGATATGCAAACCGGAAGCTATTCTGGCAACCAATACTTCTTCTTTGTCTGTAACTCAGGTGGCTGCTGTGACTTCCCGTCCGGATCGGGTGATCGGAATGCATTTCTTTAATCCTGTACCTGCCATGAAATTGGTAGAAGTGATACGGGGGCAATTGACTTCGCCGGCAGTACACGACCAGGTTGTTGAAATCGCTCGGAAATTGGATAAGGTTCCCGTAAGTGTAAATGAGGCTCCGGGATTTGTCGTCAACCGGATTTTAATCCCGATGATTAACGAAGGAGTCGGTATTTTGGCTGATGGGGTGGCTAGTAAGGAAGAAATTGATGAGGCGATGAAATTAGGAGCGAATCATCCGATGGGCCCCTTGGCATTGGCTGATTTAATCGGTTTGGATGTTTGTCTGGCGATTATGGAAGTGCTCTATCATGAATTCGGCGATTCCAAATACCGTCCGCATCCTCTTTTACGCAAGATGGTACGGGCTAACTTATTGGGCCGGAAGACGGGTATAGGCTTTTATGATTATCGGAAATAAAAGCTGTTCAGAAGTAAATATTCCTGCTCTTTTTCGGGGAGAAATAAAATATGCCGGTTGTGTTAGATTTTATTTCCTCAGCAGAAAAGGAGCAGTTTTTTTGTAGATTTATTCCCCAGTAAAGAGAGGCGGAATTCCCCAATTTCCCCAGTTTAAAAAATGTGATATTTTATAAAAAATTGATTTATAGTCTATTAGTATTTATATATAATTCGGTACATAAATTGATTAATTAAAAACAAATAACAGGTTCGCATTTTTTAATTAACACTTAAAATTGACAATTATGAAAAAGAGTATTTTTTGGATAGGTGGTATCAGTGCACTATTCTTATTTGGAAGTTGCGTGGAAAGTTCACAGAAATATAAGTCTTTACAATCGCAAATGGATTCTTTACAAGTGGCTTATAATGCTCAGACTACTGAAATGGAAGGTTTGTTTGCAGACTTGAATGATATTTCAGCAGGTATGCAGTCGATTCGGGAAGCTGAAAAATTGTTGACAATCGAATCCGGAGAAAAGACCAATAATAAGACCAAAAAGCAGGTGGCACAGTTGAAAAGTGATATACAGGCTGTTTCTGAGGCAATAGAGAATTATAAAACTCAGATTCAAAAATTAGAGGGTAAAAATAAACGCCAGTCTGCTGAATTTAAAAAACTGATAGAAAATCTGAAGGGAGAGCTGGAAGAAAGAACTCAGAAAATTAATGAGATCAGTTCTCAACTGGCAGAATCTCAGAAACAATTAGCTGTGAAAGAACAACAGATTACAGCCTTGAATAAGAATGTAGAGGATCTGAATCAGGAAAAAGCCAATCAGAAGATGACCATTACAGAACAGGATATGGCTATGCATCAGGGCCATTATCTGGTGGGGACCCGGAAATTGTTGAAAGAAGCGGAAGTCATTACACGTCAGGGCCTATTCTGTCCGCCGATTGTTTCTTCTCAAGTGGAAAAGGCTCCTTTTGAAGATATTGATATCAGGGAAGTAAAATCTATTCCTTTGAATTCCAAGAAAGCAAAAGTTCTGTCTGTTCATCCGCAAGATTCTTACGCTTTGGAAGCAGGAGAAGACGGTATGTTAAGTTTGACGGTAAAAGACGAGAATTCTTTCTGGAAACAGACGAAGTATCTGGTAGTGATGATAAATTAATAAGTAAATACGGGAAATTCGTTTCCGGTTCTCTGTCAGCTATAACGGGACAGAGAACCGGAAATTTTTTTATAGAAAAGAGGATTTGTCATTCTACTTCTTTAAAAAGATTTAATTTCTATATTTGTAAATTGTCTTATTAAAAATTTATAAATATGAACTATGTAGGGTGTATCTGGGGATTTTGCCTTTTCCTGTGTATAGGTGTGCTACCGGTTTCTGCTCAGCAGGAAAGTGAAATTTTGGGGCAATTGAAAGAATTGCAAAAGTCCGGTGAGGCTGTGAAACATTCTTTTGATGAGGTTATGAAAAAAGTAGATGATGTGCTGTGGTATGAACGAGTAGGGGATGTGGCTTTTATCGACAAAGTATATTTATGCGGACCTCCTAAAGCGAATAAACCTAATCCGACAGCAATGGGTGCCGATAATCCCTTAAAATTTTGGTCTTACGTATTTATTCCTAAAAGCATAGATCCTTCCAAAAAATATCCTTTAATTGTATTTGCCCATAGTGGAGTACATTCCGATTTTACGACCTACTATGCTCATATTATCCGGGAATTAATGGCTCAGGAATATATTGTGGTGGCAGCAGAATACAGAGGAAGTACCGGCTATGGAAGTAGTTATTATCAGAACATTGATTATGGGGGATTGGAAAATCAGGATGTATATGCCAGCCGGAATTATATGGTTGAAAATTACAGTTGTGTGGATAAAGACCGGATCGGTATTATGGGCTGGAGTCATGGCGGTATGATTACTTTGATGAATTTATGTACTTATCCGGGAGAATACAAATGCGGTTTTGCTGGCGTTCCGGTATGTGATGTCATTGCCCGTATGGGATATGCAACAGATAATTACCGGAAAATATTTTCTGATCATATCGGAAAGACAGCCCGGAATAATATTGCTGAATATAAAAGGCGTTCTCCGGTTTGGAATGCTGAGAAACTGAAAGATCCGGTATTAATCCATACGAATACTTCGGATGACGACGTCAATGTCGTGGAAGTAGAACATATGATACGGGCTCTGAAAGCCTACGGAAAAAAGTTTGATTATCAGATTTTTCAGGAAGCTCCCGGGGGACATTCTTTTGACCGGATAGATACCAAAGAAGCGACGGAAATTCGATATTCGATATATAAATACCTGGAAAAATACCTGAAGCCTTCCCATCCTTTTAAATCTCAGCGGGATATGCGCAGAGCGGCTTATCGTTTTAATTGAGGGAGAATTCAAAATAAAAAAGACTGTATGGATTGACTCCGTACAGTCTTTTTAGGTAAGGTGAGAGAAGTTTATAATTGATTAGCTGTTTCTATATGATTCATTCCCGTTTGTATGGCTTCGATGTTCATAGGGATTAAATTATGATGCCGCGGCGGTAATGATTTCTGCAAACCTTTTTCTACGTTTTCGATCTTAACGATAGGTTTCACTTTTAAAAATCCGCCCAAGATGATCATATTGAAAATTTTGGGATTACCGCTTTCTGCTGCCAGACGCGCACCTTCTATCCGGTAGATGTTAATGTCTTGGCGGGTTGGATGATGAGTGATACCATTGGGATCATAGATCAATGTTCCCCCCGGTTTGACTTGTGATTCGAATTTATCCATAGATTGTTGATTCAGGATAATAGCGGTATCAAAACGGGTTAATACAGGAGAACTGATGCGTTCGTCACTGATAATTACGGTGACATTGGCTGTACCTCCACGCATTTCCGGTCCGTAGGAAGGCATCCAGGAGACTTCCTGATCTTGCATAATTCCGGAATAGGCAAGAATTTTTCCCATAGATAGAACTCCTTGTCCTCCGAAGCCTGCTATAATAATTTCTTCTGTCATATACTTAAATTTATGAGGTTTTTGAAGTTGATAAAATGGTTAAAGGGAGAAAGTAGTTGACTACTTTCAGCCTTTACCCTTTATAAACTATCAGATATCTTTGATATCTCCTAACGGATATTTTTTAAACATATTTTCGCGCATCCAGTTGTTGGCTTCTACGGGAGTTACTTTCCAACCGGAGTTACAGGTACTTACTACTTCTACGAAAGAAGTTCCTTTCTGTAAGCGGGTATTCTGGAATGCTTTTTTAAGAGCATTTTTAGTCTTCCTTACAGCTCCCGGAGTATCTGCACTTTGACGGGTCACATAGCAAGTTCCGTCGAGTTGAGCGATAAGCTCGGTGATTTTCATGGGGAAACCGTTCAGTTTTGCATCCCTACCGTAAGGAGTGGTGGCTGTAACCTGTCCCAATAAGGTCGTTGGTGCCATCTGGCCGCCCGTCATACCGTAAATGGCGTTGTTGATGAAAATGACTACAATGTTTTCTCCCCGGTTACAAGCGTGCATAATTTCACCGCATCCGATGGAAGCCAGGTCACCGTCTCCCTGATAGGTGAAAACATATTTCTCCGGATGTAAACGGCTGATGCCGGTTGCTACGGCCGGAGCGCGTCCGTGAGCCGCTTCTGCCCAGTCGATATCGATATAATTGTAGGCAAATACACTACAACCTACAGGGGATACACCGATAGTCTGTTCCTGTATACCCAGCTCTTCAATAACTTCTGCGACCAATTTATGAACTACTCCGTGTGTACATCCCGGACAGTAGTGCATCACATTGTCGGTAAGAAGAGAACTCTTTTCATAGACAAGGTTCTCTGGTTTTATGATGTCTTGAATGTCAATCATAGAATTAAGATTTTAAATTTCAAATTGTAATTGTTGCCGAAAAGATTTAAAAATCCGTAATTTACAATTCAAAATTGTTTTTAAGCGCTTCAACAATTTCTTCCGGGGTAGGAACGACTCCCCCCATTCTACCGTAATGTTCTACTTTTACGCGACCATTTACAGCCAGCCGGACGTCTTCTACCATTTGTCCGGCACTCATTTCCACTGTCAACATGCCTTTTATCTGTCCGCACATCTCGGCGATTGCCTGGGTGGGGAAAGGATAAAGCGTAATCGGACGTAATAATCCTATCTTTATACCGGCTTCCCGGGCCAATTCAATGGATTTTTGGCAAATACGGGCAGCTGATCCGTAAGCAATAATCAGATAATCTGCATCCTCACACAATATTTTTTCGAAACGCACTTCATTGGCTTCGATTTTTCTGTATTTAGCCTGTAATTTTTTATTGAAATCTTCCTGACGGTGGGCGTCGAGTTCCAAAGACGTAATAACATGCCGTTCTCTGCCTTTTTTCCCGGTCAAAGCCCAACTGCCTGAAATCTTTTCGATTTCTTCTTCCGTCCATCTCGGTTTATAAGGAGACAACTGTACTTTTTCCATCATCTGCCCGATAACGCCATCGGCTAAAATCATGGCCGGATTCCGGTATTTAAAAGCGAGTTCAAAACCTAAATCCACGAAATCATTCATTTCCTGTACAGAGGCCGGAGCCAATACAATCAAATGATAATCTCCGTGCCCTCCTCCTTTGGTGGCTTGAAAATAGTCACTTTGTGCAGGTTGTATCGTCCCTAAACCGGGGCCTCCTCTCACCACGTCTACGACAAGACAAGGTAATTCGGCACCTGCAATATACGTCAGTCCTTCTTGCTTTAAGCTGATACCAGGGCTGGAAGATGAGGTCATTACTTTTTTTCCGCAGCATGCTCCGCCATATACCATATTTATAGCGGCTAATTCACTTTCTGCTTGTAAAACGACCATGCCGGTCTCTTCCCATGGCTTCCGGGCCATAAGTGTTTCCATAACTTCCGATTGCGGGGTAATGGGGTAACCAAAATATCCGTCACAACCACATCTGATGGCTGCTTCGGCAATTACTTCATTACCTTTCATTAATTTTACTTCTGCCATTTCCGGTAGTTTTTATTTTTATTCTACATTCATTTTATATACACTGATGACGGAGTCGGGACATACCAGACCGCAACTGGCACAACCAATACATGCTTCCGGATTTTTCATATAGGCATAGTGATAGCCTTTGCCGTTTACATCGGGGTTGAGATCAATTACTTTCGTCGGGCACGCTACGACGCATAAGCCGCATCCTTTGCATTTTTCGTTGTCCACAACGATTGCTCCTCTGAATTTTGCCATATCTTAAAAAGTTATAAATTATAATAATATTTTTCCCTTTTTCTTAGTTATTGTAACTATTTACAGGGTATAAAATTACATTTTTAAATTAATTGTACAAAAAATGAAAGCTTTTATTTATTCTAAAAATAAATATTTGCGCAAGCTAATAAGGGATGTGCAATTTTTTCTTTCACTTTTTATATAATGCTCATCTTCTATTTCAATTCTTTTCGCTGCGGAAAAAAATTCTGTCTCAATGATCTTTTTTGAATCGTTCCAGACGCTCTCTTAATACTTCCATTTTATCCAATCCCACCTGGGATACACAAGCTCTGAGCCCTTCGCGTTTGCTGCCACACCCTTTCAACGGAAGGGAAGAAATGCCGTAATATAATAATTCTTTGGCTAATTCTCCTCCTTTCATTCCCGGATAACCGATGGTAAAATAAAATCCATCTCCGATTTCCTCTTCTCCGTCTTTATCGTACACAATTTCAAAACCGGCTTCCCGGAAAAGTGTTTTCATGATATGAGCTCTGCTCCCGTATTCTTTGACGTCTTTTAAAATGTCCAGCTGACCGTCATTGGCTGCTTTTAATATAGCTGCTACAGCATATTGGGGAGAATGAGCAGTACCCGAAGTTTGGGTGTATATTAATTTGTATACTAAAGTATACCCGAGTTCTTCCGATTTGTATCTGACTTTTAAATGAGGATACTTTTTAGGATAGAGAGTATCGGATACACATAATAATCCTAATCGCTGACCGGCATAGCTGAAAAGCTTCGAACTCGATATCATCAGAATATAATTGTCAGTGTATTTCGCAACAGTCGGTTGAAAAGGAGGGACACCCGGATGAGACAAGTCTTTCCGGAAATCCATTGCAAAATAAGCCAGGTCTTCTAAGATAATAATATCGTATTGATTGGCTAATTCACCGATGATTTGTAATTCTTCTTCGTTTAGGCAAATCCAGGCCGGATTATTGGGGTTACTGTAAACGATTGCACAGATGTTCCCTTTTTTCAGATATTCCTCTAATTTTGCACGCAGTTTTTTCCCCCGGAATTCAAAAATGTCGAATGTTTCATACGGTTTCCCGATCACTTCCAGTTGTGTTTTTTGTACAGAAAATCCGGGGTCTATAAAGAGCACCGTATTTTTCCCTTCCTGACATTCCGTCAAGGCCATAAAGGCCGTATAAGAAGCTTGCATCGCTCCTACTGTCGGTATGATATGAGCCGGCTGTATACGGATATCCATGAAATTCTGAATAAAACGGGCTGCTTCTTCTGAAAGAGAAGGGTGACCTTCCAGCATCGGGTAAAATTGTGCCACACCTAATTTTAATGCTTCAATTTCCGCTTCCGTACCGATACGGGAAGGAGATAATCCCGGCACACCCATCTCCATTCGGATAAACGGATACCCACTCGCTTTTTCCAAAAGGTTGGCCACTTTTACTACATCACGTATGGAAGCTTCCTGCATATCGTATATAGCAGACTCAGCCAGTTTGTTTTCTAAGAGTTGCTGATCAATAATATTGTTTTGCATGATATTAAGAGTAATTACTTACATTTTGAAACAATATTAGATAAATTTCTTGAAAAAACATAGTCTTTTGTGTATTTTAATTTTAAATAATTAAAACGGACGGATAAAATAAAACCCTGTCGCAGGGATTTATAAAGTTTTATTTTTTACTTCTTAGTTTTTCCTTTAATTTTGTACAGACGATGTAAAAAAAAATGAACAGAAACCGATAAGAAGTACTATTTGTAAACAAAAGATTCTGAGCATCGGAAGATTATTAAAAAAATTAGTCAGTGAATTTGGAATTATATATAGCCCGGAGATTCTTGAGTGGCCGTGAGAAAAATGCAGTATCCGTTCCGATTATCCGGATCGCTTTGGTAGGAGTTGCTCTGGGAGTTTGTATTATGTTGTTTTCCATATTCATTATCACGGGTTTTAAGCAAGAAATTACAAATAAATTAACAGGATTTTCTGCCCATTTGAATATAGGTTCTTATGGGAATATCAATTCCTATGCATCGGATAAAATTCAGCCCTCCGATACTTTATTGGAGGGAGTGCATGCTTTGCCGGAAGTAAAGGAGCTCTATGTATATGTAACGAAACCGGCAATTCTGAAAAGTAAACAGGAGATACATGGGGTTGTTTTGCATGGAGTGGATTCGACTTTTAAAGGGGATTTTTTTATCGAGAATTTAAAAGAAGGGGAATTCCCGGATTTTCATACGGTTTCTCCGTCGAATGAAATATTACTTTCCTCTCTGGTGGCTAATTATTTAAATTTACAGGTGGGGGATAAAGTTACGGCTCATTTTGTACAAGATCCTCCCCGGGCCAGAGTTTTTAGAGTGAAAGGAATATACGATACTGGTTTTAACGAATACGACGGAATGTTTGTGTTGTGTGATATCCGGCATTTACAGCGCTTAAACGGATGGAAGGAGGGAGAGGTATCCGGGATTGCCGTTGAGTTGACAAATATGGATATGCTTTCGTCGGCTGAGCAAAAAATAGATGAATTGATCCCTTGGGAGAATACGGATACTTTTTACAAGATAACGACTATTTATGATATGATGCCTCAACTGTTTGAGTGGCTGGATTTATTGAATACCAATGTATGGGTAATTCTGATCCTTTTGGTGGTGGTGGCTGGTTTTAATATGGTCTCCGGTTTGTTAATCCTGATTTTAGATAAAACGTCTTTGATCGGAATACTGAAAGCATTGGGTTATAGGGATTTGAAGCTAAGGAAGTTGTTTTTGTATATATCCATTGGTTTAATCGGAAAAGGAATGCTTTGGGGAAACGGGTTGGCCTTTGCGATAGCCGGTATACAAAAATATTGGCATGTCGTTTCTTTGGATCCGGCCAATTATTATATGGATACGGTGCCTATTCATTTTAATATCGGATACGTGATTTTATTGAATTTAGGCGTTTTATTCGTCTCGACTCTTATGTTGATTGTACCGACAATGTTGATTTCAAAGATAAAACCTATTAAGGCCATTCGTTTTGAATAGAAATAATTTTCATACAGAAGCAGATGAAATTTAAAGATTATATCAAACATAATTTTTATGCTCATAAGACAGGTATTATGGGGACTGTCATTTTTCACCTGCTATTGGCTATTTTCTTGTTGAGCATGGGAATATCCCAGATGAAAGTTCCGCAAAATACAGAGATTGAGCTTATTTCTCCTCCGGAAGAAGAAGTAAAAAAAATACTGGAAGAAAAGCAACGGCAGGAAGAAATACGGAAAAAAACTTCAACCGAGCAGGTGGAACAGATGCTGCGCTCGATTGCTGTAAATGAAAATATCCCAAAAGAAAATAACACTTCCCCTGTTCAGGAATACATCGATGAAATCAGACAAGAGCTGGAAAACGAAGAGTACTCCGGTCGTTATAGCAAGAAAAGAAACGAACATTACCGCCAAGACAGTATCCGGCATCAGCGGGATAAAAAAGAACAGACGCTGGACTCTTTAAAATCTACTTTTTATTCGGGAAAAAGTAGTGTCTCCTATAATTTGAAAAATCGGTACGCCCTTTTTTTGCCTATCCCAATATTTAAATGCGAATTCGGAGGAACGATTGTCGTAAATATTGAAGTGAACCGCAAAGGAATAGTACAGCGGGCAGAAGTAGTCCGGAATTTGTCGGAACAGGATGATTGCTTGTATGAGGTGGCTGTGGATGCTGCCTTGCGTTCTAAGTTTAATCCGCGGCCCGATGCTGAATTGCTACAGGTCGGTACCATTACTTTCCATTTTGTCAAGCAATAGTCGATAAGGGAGAAAGCTTTTTTATAAAAGAAACATCTCCCTAAGGGACAGGAATAGGAATGCTGATCCCCGTGTTTTTTCGCTTTTCCTCCATAGTTTTAGAGGGAAAGCAACTTGCCGGAAAGTTTTAACCCATACAAATAAATTTTAAAGAGAAGAATATTTCTCCCCTCCATTCTTTTTAGTTTATATAATATTATTTTACATTTAATTTATTTTACTAAATTTGATCGTTTTATATGTATTAAATTAACAATATATTTTTATAAGAACATTTAATTTTTGCTAAATTTGTAAGAAATAATGAAATTTTAGATATTACATATGAAATTATTGTATTAACTTTGTTATATTGATTGACGTCTTTCTGGACGAACTTTTTTGTGTGTGTTATAAAAATTGCAGATAGTAAAGAGTAGCTGCTGTCGTAGGTTTAGCTTCTAAGGGGAGGGCGTGATATGGCTGTAGGGGAAATGAAGTTTATCCGAAGGCATGGCGTTTATGCAGTCGGGATTATGAGTATATGTATAAATAATAAGAAAATCCGTAGTACGCGGGAGGCTGAAATTCAGAGGATGGTGTTTCAGGATGATTATGGTGTTTATTCGCGGATAAAGGAGAGTACTGATTTAAAACGTTATTGCGAACTGGAGGGATACGTCAATACTTTAGCTTTTCGGGAGAAACGGAAAAAGATAGAACATTTGGTTTATAGAGAAAGTGAATGTTATCGGCTGGAAAAAAAATATAAGAGTTTGCTAAAATCGCCTCAACTGAGAGCTTACTATCTGATGGAAAAATCTTCGGAATTAAAGAATTATTTGAAAATCAGGGAATCTAAATTATACCTCCGGTATGCAGAGTTGCGGGACCAGGTGCGAAGGGGGGTGTTAAACAGGAGGGCCTACCCGGAAAAATATGCGGAGTACAAGCAATTAGAAAAACAAGAGGCATTAAAAGAAGCGATAGCTTTGGAAGGCAAACGAAAATTTGTCTATTATTTAAAAGTAAAAGAAAGTGGATTGCCGACGGAGTTTGAAAAATTGAGAGCTTATGTGGAATCTGAAACGTTTCGGCAGGAAAAGCGTTTTCTATTAGACAGAAATAGATATGAAACTACAGAAGATTACAAGTCGTGGTGCGAATACGAGATTTTAAAAAAACGTCCGGATATTATCCGGTATTTCTTATTGAGCACGGATGAGTGTTTTCAGGATATGTGCCATTGGGAATTGGTGTTCGAAGAAAAGTTTACTGCCGGGAAACCGGATCGGGAAAAATGGCTGTTGCTTCAAGAAGAAGGCCGGAATGTCCCTTTGAAATGGGGTCGGAGGGAAGGAAAAATCGAGGGAGAGGGACAGGGGTGTGGAACTCAATTGAGTACGGCTTTGTCTTTCCGTCAATGTTATGGAAAATTTGAAGCAAAAATAAAATTGACAAATTCTTCTGTTGAGCAGTGTTTTGGATTGAGAGGGGAAGCGGATATACCCCGGATTGAAATTTTAAAAGGGAGTAAAGATGGTATTTATATGGGAAATATAGTGGCTCCCGGGAGGAGTAGAAAAAATACATTGCAGTTGTTGAATGGATTGAAATATACAGAAGATTATTATATTTTTTCGTTGGAGTGGACTCCTGAAAGAATGGTGTGGAAGATAAACGATGCCCTTGTAAAGGAAGTGGTGAAAGATATCCCTGCTATACCTCTTTATCTGGTGGTGGGAGTTGGAGGGGATGACAGACAACAAATTGCTGATATATCTTTTCCGGAGGATGTGGAATGGATAAAATGCTATAAAAGAAAATACTGAAAGATGAAAGAGTTAAAATGAACATCAAAATGGCTTTTGGAAGGGCATTAGCCGATTTGTTTTTCCCTCGCCTGTGTATGGTCTGTGAGTGTTGTTTAAGGAGGGGGGAAGTTTATATTTGTTCGGCTTGTCTGGCCGATTTCCCTTGTACCGATTCTTTGTATCAAGCTGAAACTACTGTATTGAAAACTTTTGAAGAAGCCTGTCGTCCGGAAAAATTATACTCTCTTTTTTATTACAGTAAATATAGTGATTACCGAAAATTAGTATATGCTTTAAAATATCGTTCTGGAAAAAAATTAGGTATATATTTGGGAAAAATGTTGGGGGAAAAAATCGGTAGGCAAGTCGGTATTCAGGGAATTGTTCCCATTCCCTTGCATCCGAAAAGAGAGAAAAAAAGAGGGTATAATCAATCTTTGCAAATCGCTTTGGGAATTACGGAGATTTTGAATATTCCTATTTACGATAAAGTGATTACCCGAACCCGGAATACTGCTTCTCAAACAGGGATGAGTGTTGTGGAACGACAGCAGAATGTAAGGAATATTTTTGATTTGCAGGATTGTCATTCGGTCCGGGGGAAACATTTATTGATTGTAGATGACGTCATTACTACAGGGGCTACCATGCGTTCTTGTGTAGAAACATTGGCGCAGGCCGGAAATATAAGATTCAGTTTAGGGTGTCTGGGGCGAACCTGGGCTTAAGGGATTCTTTTCTTTTTTATTTCTTCGTTTTTTTGAATCTATAACTTTATAATTTCGTAACCTTTAATACTGACAATTTTTTTTAACTTTGTTGATTCAATAGTTGTCTGAAATAAGGAGAAGGTATATGAATAGGAACAGTTATCGTTCAATCTGTTTGATTTGCTTGAGTGCAGTACTTATCTGTATATTGTTGCAGGCTTGTGCAAATAAAGGGTATCCCGAGGGGGGGCCAAAAGATGTTACTCCTCCCAAAGTGATTGCAGAGGTCCCGGCTTCTTTTAATACGAATTTTAAGAAGAAAAGCGTTAATATATATTTTGACGAATTTGTACAATTAAAAAATGTTCAGGAAAAATTCATTATCTCTCCGCCTCAAGCCAAAAAACCGCGGGTACGTTTGAGGGCAAAATATATTATGGTTGAATTTGAGGATACCTTACGTCCGAATACTACCTATAGTTTGGATTTTGCAGATGCGATTGTGGATAATAATGAAGGGAATCCTTTGGGCTATTATCGTTATGTTTTTTCTACCGGAAATACGCTTGATTCGTTGGAATTGAGCGGAAATGTGGTCGATGCGCAAACGAATGAGCCTGTCATCGGTTCTTATGTTTTTCTTTATTCGGAGCATAGGGATTCCGTGCCTCTTTTACAATTACCTGATTATATTGCGCGTACCGACAGTTCCGGTTTTTTCCGGGTAACCAATTTGAGGGAAGCGGATTATAAAGTATTGTCGGTGATGGATGATAACCGGGATATGAAGTACACTCCTGAAGCGGAACAGGTTGCTTTTTTGGATACTTTGGTACGTCCGCTTATTATGTCTGTCACACGAATAGATACTCTAGGAGGAGATTCTTTGGTTATGCGGACTTATAATGCCTTCGGACCGAATAATTTGTTTTTGAGGATGTTTCAGGAGAAGCTGACGCAATTGTATATGACAGATAATAACAGGAAGCAACGGGAATTGCTATATTTTACTTTCAGTATTCCGGGGAAAAATGATTTTGAGGTAGAGTTACTGGATACTGTAGTGACGGATAAATGGTATTTTCCGGAAGTTTCTCCCGGTGGCGATACGGTCCGGCTTTGGATAAAGGATTCGACCATTTATAAGCGGGATACGTTGAATTTAAAATTATCTTATTTGAGATCGGATAGTACCGGAATGTGGGTGAATCACCTGGATACCGTCCGTTTGGTTTATGCAGATAAAGAGAAAGAAAAGAACTCCAGAAAAAGGAAGAAAAAAGAAGAAGAAAAACCCAAGATTGAATTCTTACAAATTAATGTCGGCGTAGAACAGGATCATGATTTGAACAAAGGGATTATGTTGGAATTTGATCGGCCTGTAACGGAGGAGGTGAAAGAACATATTCATCTGTCAGAAAAAGTAGATACGGTTTATCAGCCTATAGATTTTGCTTTCAGACAGGATAGTACACAGATGCGGCGTTTTTATTTAGAAAGGATATGGGAGCCGGAAAAAGAATACGAACTGACGATTGATTCTGCAGCTATTTCGGATATTTATGGTCATATTAATGAGCAGGTAGAAAAGAAATTTAAAATCCGGGCTTTTGAAACTTATGGAAAATTAATGGTCACTTTAAAAGGTGTAAAAGGACAGGTGATATTGCAATTGTATAAACCAGACAGCAAGAAAGACGAAAAAGGACAGAAAATATTTAACGTTTTGGATCAGAAAATCGTAGATAAGGACAGTAAAATCACGTTTGACTATTTGCGTGAAGGCAAATACAAACTGAGAGCTATTCTGGATGAGAACGGAAATGGAGAATGGGATACCGGACTTTATATGAAAGGGATCCAACCGGAAGAAATACGATATCTGCCGATAGAAATTAATGTAAAACAAAATTTTGATGTAGAACAGGAATTTGATTTGAATAGTCCTTATCGGGGAGGAGAAGGAAAAACGAAAGAAGAAGACAAAAAACCAGGCCGGAAGGACCGTTCGGGCGGCGGTCCCCAAAAGGCCATACAAACGGGGAACGAAAATACTGGCCAAAGAAATATACAGAAGGGCCGTAACACACAATCTGCTCGGGTTGTAGATTAATAGAAAGAACGGGAAATGAAAAAATTGATTTTTATAGCACTCATGGTATGCACGGTGGGGTCCGTCTGGGCTCAACAAAAACCGGCTGCTGTGGAAGAATTAGTGTATAGTGGGTATTACAATTGGGGAATCTTTTGGATGAGAGCCGGAACAGTGAAATTTACTGTGTCTCCGTCGGAAAAATATCCGGGAGCAGTGGAATTGCAGGCTATTGGAACTTCTTTGCCTTCCTGGGATTGGGTTTTTAAGTTGAGGGATACCTTGACGTCTCATTTTAATCCGGATAATTTTTTGCCTTATGAGTTTTCCCGTAAAGCTCATGAAGGAAGTTACCATAAGACATTTGATTATACTGTCGATTATGATAGTATGAGAGTATATGGAGAAACACATAAAATCGGGAAGTATTTCCGAAAAGATACCATTCCCTTGCAACCTTTGACTTATGATATGTTGTCTGTTGCCTGGATGGCCCGTGAAATCAATTTTGATACGTTAAGTCCCAAAGAACTTATACCCATACGGATATTGATTGACAATAAGATTTATGACCTTTATATCCGTTATCAGGGACTGGATAAAGTGAGGGTAGGAGGGAAAAAGAGAGAATGTTATGTATTTTCTCCTCTTCTGGTAGAAGGGGATGTCTTTAAGGGAGGCGAAAATATGAAAATATGGGTAAGTAAGGATGAACACCGTATCCCACTCATGGTGGAAGCCAAAATTTTGGTCGGTTCCGTCAAAGGTATACTGGAACCTGCAGATAGTAAATACTGAGTCTGTTTTAGAGAAAATATAACCAATAAAACTCGAATCTATGAAACCAGCATTTTTAATGAAAATAACGATAAGTTTGTTCCTGTTAATGGCAGTAGCTGCCTGTAAAGAGAAAGGAAAAGCATTGCCAGTTCCTTCCGGTAGTTCGAATGAAATTTTAATTGTCATGGATAAGGCAGAATGGCAAGGTCCTGTGGGAGATACGGTAAAACAATGGTTTACCCAGGAACAAATTGGCTTGCCGCAGCCGGAACCTGTATTTGACATTATAAATCTACCGGTAGCTTTTTTCGATAAAAATGTAAAAGCATACCGCAATGTTTTGATGGCTAAAATTTCTCCAGAGATTGATTCTGCGACGATTCGTTTTAAAGATAGCCCCTGGTCCCAGACCCAAAAATATTTCGAAATAGATGCGCCCAGTGAAGCCGCTTTTTTAAAAGTATTTGAGGCGAATAAGCAAAAAATGCTGGATGTTTTTCTGAAAGCAGAACAGGACCGGTTAATGGCGAATTATAAAAAGAAACCAGATTCGGAGATATATCGGCTTTTCAAAGATAAATATCATTTGTATCTAAGTTGCCCTAGCGGGTATCTTATCAATAAAGATACGACTGATTTTGTTTGGATATCCCGGGAAACCCGCGTAGATAGCCGGGGAATTATATTTTTCCAAAAAGAATATAAAGATGCGGCCCAATTTGGGGAGCAGGCCATTGTGGATACGGTAAATGCAGCATTGGAAAAATTTATTCCGGGTCCTCTTCCCAAAACTTATATGGCTTTGGATACTGTAGCTCCTATTGTGTCAAATGTGTATAATTATGCAGGAAAACATTATGCCGTATTGCTAAGAGGCTTGTGGATGGTCGTGAACGATTATATGGGAGGCCCGTTTGTCCTCAATGTAATATTGGACCAAGAAAATAACCGGGTGCTTTATATGATGGGATATATTTATGCTCCGGATGATAAAAAACGGAATATGCTCCGGCAGGTAGAAGCAATCTTATTTACGGCCGGGTTGGATTATAAAGAAGGGAATCGTTAAGAAGGAAGAGTATTGTTTGGTTGTATGTATGTGAAATTTTTTATGGGTTTGCTCGGTTTGTTTCTTTTCGGGAGACAAATCGTTTCGGCCGAAGCGGTCCGGCCGGGTGTTCTGCAGTATGAGCTTTATCAGGAACAACTCAACGGAAAAAAGGTTGCTTTGGTAGCCAACCAGACTTCTGTGGTTTGTGAAATGGAACGGATTGGAAAGAATGTCCCTGCGGCAGGTTCTGAGGAGGGCGTACATACTGTTGATTTTTTGAGACAGAAGAGGGTGGAAGTGGTGAAGATTTTTTGTCCGGAACACGGTTTCCGGGGGACAGCAGATGCCGGAGAGAGGGTGGGAGATTATACGGACCAACAGACCGGTTTGCCTGTCGTTTCTTTATATGGTTCGAAAAAGAAACCTTTGCCGTCGGATCTGGAGGGAATAGAGGTCGTTGTTTTTGATATGCAGGATGTAGGAGTTCGTTTTTATACTTACCTTTCCACCTTGCATTATGTTATGGAAGCTTGTGCGGAAAACCGGCTTCCGCTGATTGTGATGGACCGGCCTAATCCGAATGCTTTTTATATCGACGGACCGGTTTTAAAATCCGGCTATACTTCTTTCGTCGGTATGCATCCCGTACCGGTGGTATATGGTATGACTATAGGGGAATATGCAAAGATGATCAATGGCGAACATTGGTTGAGGGAAGGGGTGGTATGTGAATTGACTGTTATTCCGTGTCGGAATTGGTCGCGGGATATAATTGTGGAGTTACCTCGTAGACCTTCTCCGAATTTGCCGGACCGGATATCGGTAATGCTGTATCCTTCCGTCTGTTTTTTTGAAGGGACGGTGGTCAACGAAGGCAGGGGCACTCGGAGCCCTTTCCAAGTTTTCGGACATCCGGAGCTGGAGAATATGTCTTATGTGTATATTCCCGTTGCTATAGAGGGAATGAGTAAAAATCCGAAATGTTTGGGAAAAACGTGTTATGGTAGGGATTTGAGAGATCAATATGAAGTGGTGAAAGAGGAAAAAAGGCTCCGCCTGGATTGGTTATTGGAAGCTTATCGAAATTATAAAGGAAAAACTTCGTTTTTTATTCCTTTTTTTGATAAATTAGCGGGGACGTCTGATTTGAGGGAGGCGATATTGGCAGGGAAGACGGAGGCAGAGATACGGGAATCCTGGCAGACGGATTTAGAACACTTCAAAAAAATGCGGCTTCGTTATTTGATCTATTGAGGAATAAGGCGGGACGAGGAAAGGTGTGGAAAAACGATTGAGTCATGTCTGGAAAAGTAAAAAAATCAAAGGGAAAAAGAATATTGAAATGGATTTCCCTGACAATTTTAGGAATCATTGTCCTGATTGGTATTGCGATAGGCATTGTGATTAATTTTGTATTCACACCTTCGAAACTGACCCCCTTTGTCCAAAAAACTGCTGCTCAATATTTAAAGGCAGATGTGCATATCGGAGAAATCGAATTGACATTTTTCTCTACTTTCCCGGATTTCGGATTGAAAATAACAGATGCCAGTATTGTTTCAAATGTTTTGCGGGATACTTCTGTACAGGCAGCTAAGACCGATTCTTTGATGTATATAAAAGAATGCCTGGTGACGGTGAATCCAATAGCTTATCTGAGGAGAAATAAAATCAAAGTAAAGGATTTTATTGTGGAGAGTCCGCGTATCTATGCTTTTGTAGATAAGGAGGGGGAGGCCAACTGGAATATGGTGGAAGAAACATCCAGTTCGGTGGTTGCAGATTCGGTTGTTCCCGAGGAAAAGGAAAAAACGGAGACTTTACTGGATATAAAGAATGTGAAAATAAGGAACGGCTGGTTGGTGTTTGATGATCGCAGTACGCAGCTTTATTCCCGGGTGGAAGGCTTGAATTTAGAGGTGGATGGAAATTTTTTAGGTCGTACAGCTGACCTTCAATTGGGATTTACGACTCAAAATCTGCTTCTGTGGCAGGAAGGACAGTTATTGATCCGACGATTGGCTTTGGGAATGGAAACCCGCATGAATGTGAATAGAGATTCTCTTTTATATACCTTAGAAAAAGCTGTATTTACAGTAAACGGCATAAAGTTTGGAGCAGGCGGACGATTACAGGCAGATACCGTAAACCGGACGGTGTGGGTGGATGTGAAATATGGAATTCATATTCCTTCTTTAAAGACTTTGCTGGATTTGGTACCCGACGCTGTCTTGGATAAGAATAGGAAAGTAGATGTAAAAGGAAGCGTGCTTTGTACGGGTGCCTTGAAGGGTTTGTATGGAAAGGAAAATATTCCCCTGTTGACCTCTGAGTTTAAAATTACGGATGGTTATATTGCGTACGAGGGAATGCCTTCCCAGATAGAACATTTGGATATGGATTTCTTTGCTCATATCGATTTACAAAAGGAGCAGCCTTCTTATGTTAAATTGAACCGTTTTTGCATGAAAGGTGGGAAAACGGATATCGATTTGGTGGGGGTAGCGGAGAATGTTTTAGGAGACCCGCTGTTTCGAGCGAAATTGGATGCTGAAGTCGATTTTGACGACTTGACTCGGATATTCCCTTTGACGGATGGGGTGATTTGTAAGGGAAAAATCGGAACTTCTTTAAAGGCAACTGCCTTGCTTTCGGATATGATGGCTGCTAATTACGGACGGTTGAAAGTGGGAGGTTGGTGTAAAATGCAGGATGTCGCTGTTTTTGTTCCTAAGGACAGTATTGTAATGAATGTAAAATCCGCAGGAATCGGTTTTGCTACCAATCGGAAAAATGAGAACGTTATACAGGGCATTGATTTCTTGAATGGCATTGTGGGGTATTCCGGTTTGGATATTCACGTGAAGAATAAAGTAAGGTTGTTGATGGATACGACTTACCTGACATTGAAGACCACTCCTTTACGGGATACTACGGCTATTGCGACCGTAAATTCCGGATTACATATTGGACGAACACTTTTTATTGTACGGGATACTTTATTGTTGGGAGTGAAGCAGATGGATGCGAAGGCGAAACTGATGCCGAGTAAACGCAATAAAGATATTCCGCGGATAGAGGCGCAGTTTCAATTCGACAGTTTACGATTAAGGGCTCTTAATAACCGGTTGAACATTACGAAAGGCGATTTACAGTTGTCTGCCAGCAGGAGCCGTCGGAATGAACGGATATGGTTTCCTTCGGGATATATTGATTTTGAAGGTTTACGGGCTTATACGCCTTATTTCCCGTTGCGTATCCGTATGCCGGGTACCCGTATCCGTTTCGACAGGAAGCAAATTTTATTGGATTCTGCTGTGATGCGTTTGGGGAAATCGGATATCCGCTTGACGGGGAGTATTACAAACTTGACACGGGCATTCTTTAAAAAGGAGGAGCTTAAAGCCGAACTTACGGTTCAGTCGAAAATGATTAATTGCAATCAGCTGATGCGTGCCTTGGATATGGGAACCGCTTATATGAATAAAGTCGAGAGGGGATATCAGGAATCGATAGCTACAGAAGAGGACGATATGGATAAGCTTGCTGTTGTCAGTGATACTGTCGGGTATGAGGGAAATAGCTCCGTATTTGTGGTGCCATCGGGTATTGATTTTACGTTTAGAACCGATATCGACCAGATGATATTCGGTAAGCTGCTGATGGATAGTATACACGGAGAAATGGTAATGAAAAACCAATGCATTGAAGTTTCAGATTTGAAATTGCGTTCTTCTGCTGCCAATATGGATGCTACTTTAATTTATAAAGCGACGGATACTTTGCAGGCTTACACTGGTTTTGCTTTAAAAATGCACGAAATCCGGATTGATAGCTTGGTTCGGGTAATCCCTTCACTGGATACGCTCTTTCCTATGTTGAAATCTTTTGAGGGTGTTGTGGATTTTCATATTTCGGCAGAGAGCTGGCTGGATTCAACATTTATGATTGATTTACCTACTCTGCGGGCAGCTGCTTACTTGGACGGACATAATCTGGTATTAATGGATGGGGAGACTTTTGCTGAAATCTCTAAAATGCTGATGTTTAAAAATAAAAAACGAAATATGATCGATTCTATTTCGGTTGATTTATTGGTAAAAGACGGTGTGATTGAAATCTTTCCGTTTTTATTGGAAATGGATCGTTATAAAGTTGCGGTGGGAGGGGAACATAATATCGACATGACTTTCAAATATCACGTTTCTTTGTTGAAATCTCCTATCCCTTTCCGGGCGGGAGTGGATATTTCAGGATCGTTGGAAAAGATGAAATTTCGGATTACCAAAGCGAAATATAAGGATTTATTTATTCCTTCCCGGAAGGCGAAAGTAGATAGTGCCCAACTTAACCTCCGGCAGCGTATTCGCACTTTGCTAAGAGAAGGGGGAAATAACGAATTGAATTAGGTGAAAATAGGAGGGAACGTCTGCAATATTTCCCGAAAGAGAACGGTACCCCAAGGGCGGGACAAAGCGATTGGAGTGCCGTTTTTATAGTAGATTTAATTTGCTTCTCCTTCTTCGGTTGTTTGCGTTTTTCAGTCGTGCTTCACTCGCTTTTCTGTAAGCTCAAGCTCCGTTAAAACACCAAAACTTCCTCCTTTTAGACAGGCTTTGCCTGCCTAACGTCGGCGGACAAATGGTGTTTTTTACACTCCGCTTTCGCACAGAAAGACGCTCCTTCCCGCAATGACTGAAAAACACAAACAACCTCCGATACCCGCTAAACCCTCCCCTCGTCGCTTCTTTAAATGTTTTCTCAAAGTTCCTGTGTTTGAAGCCGGAGCCTTGTTTCGGGAAAGAGATATGACGGGAGAGAGCGTAATTTTGTCAGGAAGTCGTACCGTTAAAAAACGCAGGGTTGTCCGCCGACGTTAGGCACACGAAGTGTGACTAAAAGGAGGAAGCATCTGCGTTTTAGGGGAGACTGACTATACAAAATAGCGAACGGAGTCTCCAGCTCTTTCCCGAAACAAGGCGGAGGAATACCTAAGAAAAAAATAAATAAGCAAATTAAATCTAGAAAAATTTTGTTACAAAAAGAATCCGATCCGATGATTCCCCTTCAAAAGCGCTGAGGCAAATCTCTAAAGAAAGAGTTATCCTGCGATCTGAATCATTTAAATACTTGAACGTTTTTGCATTTACACATTTAATCCTATCTTTGCATTGTTTTGTTCCAGACTGTCATTCGGCGGAATGGATTAAATGGGAATCAGGTGAGAGTCCTGAACAGTCCCGCTGCTGTGATCCTATGATGTGTCAAGCATTACTTTAGCCACTGTCTCTTGGAGATGGGAAGGCGCTTGAACCGGGTAGTCAGAAGACCTGCAAAACATGCATTTTTCAATAGCTTTCGAGGATATAGCTGTAGAAAACATCAGGTGTGGTGAATTCACCGTTACATCGTGTATTTTACCGGTTTGGAAGTCGTTGAAGCGGGGTAAACAAATGAGTTGGCCCGATTGTCGAACGGATTATTTTAATAAAAATTGGAAAAGCGGAAATTTTACCGGTTTTTACTTTTTTGGGTCGTATGGGAAATGGGGATATCATTTCCAATGCAGGCTCAGCAGGTTGATACGACTCAGATCTATGAATTGCAGCAGGTAGACGTTTCCGCTGAAAAGCGGCCTTCTGTTGTCCGGTCTCTGACGCCTGTACAAATCGTGGAAGGGGAGGAGATCGCCCGGCTGGGATACCAGAGTCTGGCGGATGTTGTGAGGCGTTTTGCCGGAGTAGCTGTCAAGGATTACGGTGGTATCGGTGGCTTAAAGACCGTTTCGATCCGTAGTTTGGGGGCTAACCATACGGCTGTGGTATATGATGGGATAGTGGTGAGCAATTGTCAGGCCGGCCAAATCGATATCGGGCGTTTTTCATTGGATAATGTTGCCAGAGTATCTCTGGCGGTAGGACAGGAAAGTCATATTTTTCAATCGGCCCGGATGTTTGCTTCAGCAGGCGTTTTGAATGTACAGAGCGAAATTCCCGATTTCCGGGAGAATAGGTTATATGGCTTAAAAGCCCAGATAAAGGGCGGCTCTTTCGGCTTGATTAACCCTGCTATGCGCTATTTTGCACGTTTGTCTCCCCGGACAAAAATCGTTCTGGACGGAGATTTTATGCGAGCAGATGGTACTTATCCTTTCCGACATAAAAATGGAAATTTTATGATTCACGGGAAACGCTATAATTCAGATATTCTTTCCTGGCATTCCGAGATAAATTTATATACTGTTCTAAAAGATAGTAGTCATTGGAATACAAAAGCTTATTATTTTGATTCCAAAAGGGGATTACCGGGGAATATTATATTATATAATCCTTATGCCGCGGAACGTTTATGGGATAAGAATTTTTTTATACAATCAGGGTATGAAAAACATTTTGACCGGAAATGGGCGTTGAAAACAGCCCTGAAGTATAATTATTCGTGGAATAAATATAGGGATATAAATCCGGCTTATCCGGATAAGGGGGTGCTGGAAGACCGGCATCGCCAACAAGAATATTATGTTTCAGCTACTGCACTTTTCCGGCCGGTAGAAAATTGGGCATTTTCCTTGGCTACAGACGGGGCGGTAAACACATTACGGACGACTGTGGATACGCTTGATCCGGTCCGGTATTCTGCGCTTGCCGCATTTTCTGCCCGTTATCAATATCGCTTTCTGACAGTAACGGCCGTTATCCTCCATACTTGGATGAAAGATAAAGGAAAGGCAGGAAATTCGTTGGCAGATCATTACAAATGTACTCCTTCTGTGGGTTTATCTCTACGCCCCTGGGACACTCAGAACTTATATGTCCGTTTTTTATATAAACACACTTTCCGTTTACCTACTTTTAATGATTTGTATTATTTACGTATGGGAAACACCAATTTGCGTCCGGAGTTCGCCCGGGAATATAATGTGGGTATCACCTGGAGCGGGGCTCCTTTCCAGTTTACAGATTTTATCACTTTTACGGCTGATGTTTATTATAATCGGGTGGATGATAAAATCGTAGCCCGTCCGACGAATTATGTCTGGAAAATGATGAATATGGGGAAGGTGGATATTACCGGAGTGGATCTTAATTTTACCGGAGACATTTCTCTGGCGGCCCGAATTCGGTTGAGTTTGTCGGCGAATTATACCTGGCAAAAAGCTGTGGATGTCACCAATCCGGATAAAGAAAATTATAAAGATCAGATTCCCTACACTCCTCAGCATACGGGGAATGGGGCATTTGCTCTGGAAATGCCTTGGGTTAGTTTTTCGTATACTTGTATTGCTGTCGGAGAACGCTATAGCCTGCCTCAAAATATTGAGCAAAATTTAATACCGGGGTATGTGGAACACGGATTGTCGGTATCCCGGGAGTTTGAATGGAAGAATTGTGCACTCCGTCTTCAGGCAGAATGTGTCAATTTTACAGACAAACAGTATGCGGTGATTAAAGATTACCCTATGCCCGGGCGCTCTTGGCGATTTACCGGTAGAATAAGATTTTAAAAGAGAAAATGTTTAATTTAAATACTATTAAAATGAAATTCAGAAATTTATTTATTGTTCTTTTGGTTGGAATCGGTTTTATTTTTGCTTCTTGCAGTGATGATGAGTCGGAACAGGGAGAAATCACTACCGGGATTTTTATTTTAAATCAGGGTGGTTCTGAGGGAAACAATGCCGGTATTACAGCTTATAATCCGGAGACAGGTGCAATTACCCGGGATATTTATCGTTCGCAAAATGGGAAAGATTTGGGAGATACGGGACAGGATATGATTGTATACGGCGACAAAGTGTATGTGAGTGTATACGGATCCAGTCGCTTGGTTAAAATGGATAAAAACGGTGTAGAACGGGCTTCTTTATCTTTTGATGTTTCTACAGATGGACAACCCCGTTATATCGAGGCTGAAGATGGAAAATTATATGTAACCCTTTATAGCGGGCAAGTGGCACGTATTGATACGGCTACCCTACAGATCGAAGCTTATGTTTCTGTGGGAAACAACCCGGAGCAGATTGTAGAAGAGAATGGAAAATTATACGTGGCTAATTCTGGCTGGGGAAGCGGAACAACCGTTTCTGTCATTGATATTGCTACTTTTAAAGTAGTTCAGACCCTTGACGTAGCCCTCAATCCGAATGATTTACTTGAAGCAGGGGATAATGTTTATGTACTTTCTTGGGGAAATTATGCTGATATACCCTATGCTCTGCAAAAAATAAATGTACAGACAGGAGCTGTAGAGAGCATTACTCCTGCCACGAAAATGGTAGAAAATGAAGATATTATTTATCTGGTTAATTCGGTTACAAACTGGAATGTGAAGCCTAATGTTACCACGAATACCTTTTTTTCTTATGATACAAAGCAGCAAAAGTTAAACGAGACTTCATTTTTGAAACTGGAAGGGGAAGCGAAGACTTTAGAAACGGAAAGTGTATATATGATGGCTGTAGATCCGCATAATGGGGATTTCTATGTGGGGACTTCTGATTATGTCAACACAGGTAAGATATATCGTTTTTCCAGAAATGGAACCTTGATCAAGAAGTTCGGGAGTGGGGGAATTAGTCCCTGTAAAGCATTGTTCTTCTAATGAAGGCTTGTCTCTATTTCGGAATGGGACTGGTTGTTCTGCTGGCGTCTTGCCGGCAAAACAACCAATCTCTGTCCAAAGAGCCGGCTACGGTCCAAGAATATCAGGTATATTATGCCACCGGTTATACCGTAAACCGTACGTCCGATTATACGGAAATAAAAATCCGGGATCCTTGGGATACGACCCGTTATTTGCAGAGGTATGTGCTTGTCGGAAAAGACAAAGCTTTGCCTGTCCGGTTGCCTGAAGGAATCCTTATTCGTACTCCCTTGCAACGGGTAGTGGTAGCTACTTCTGTGCATTGTGGCGTATTGGAATTACTGGGGGTGCGGGATCTGTTGGTGGGGGTGTGTGAATCCCGTTATATCGATCTGGATTTTGTAAAACAGGGAGTAGCGAATGGGAAGATCGTAGATATCGGGGAAGCGGGGGCGCCTGATGTAGAGCGGTTGATAGAGCTGGCTCCGGATGCTATGATCACCTCTCCTTTGAGTAATGCTCCTTACGGACGAGTGGAAAAGACGGGTATTCCTCAGATAAAATGTGTCGATTATATGGAACCAACGCCTTTAGGCCGGGCGGAATGGATCCGTTTTCAGGCTCTGTTTTTTGGTAAAGAAGAGAGTGCAGATTCTCTTTTCTGGCAAACGGTAAAAGCCTATGAGAAAATCAAAGCACTGACGCAACAGGTGAAGGAACGTCCCTCTGTCGTAACGGAAAAAAAGTACGGTGCCGTATGGTATTTGCCGGGAGGTAAAAGTTATATGGCCCATTTTTTGGAAGATGCCGGCGCAACTGTCGGAAAAGAGATAGATCAGCAGGTTGGCAGTGTGGGATGGCCTTTTGAAACGGTTTTTGAAAAATACGGAGATGCTGATTTTTGGTTGATTAAATACAACCGTCCCCGGGATATGAGCTATGAAGATCTGAAAAAAGAATATGCACCTTATTCAAAATTTGCAGCTTATAAAAATCGGCGTATCTATACTTGTAATACGGCTGAAGTTTCCTATTACGAAGAAGTACCGGTCCATCCGGATTATTTATTGAAAGATTTGGTTGCAATTTTTCATCCGGAATTATTGCCTGAACATCAGTTGAGATATTACAAAGCCATGGAAAATTAAACAGTTATAAGATGGTGAAACGCAGGATGATCTGGCTTCCGCTATTGATAATAGCTATTTTATTCACGAGCTGTCTTTTTATCGGTTCTGTGGATATCCCTTTTCGTGCAGTCGTTCGTATCCTGATGGGAGAAGAGGCGGAGAAAACCTCCTGGGCTTTTATCGTATTGCAAACCCGTTTACCACAGGCTGTTACGGCTTTGTTTGCCGGGGCTGCACTGGCCGTATCGGGTTTATTGTTACAGACTCTTTTTGCAAATCCCTTGGCGGGTCCTTCTATTTTAGGCATAGATTCGGGGGCTAGTTTGGGCGTAGCTTTGGTTATGTTGTTATTTGGAGGAACAGTGGGAAATTTTTCTGCCGGGCTTTCTTTTTCCGGATATATTGCCGTTATTATTGCAGCTTTTGCAGGGGCTACAGCTGTTTTGGGATTAATTATATTTTTCTCTACCTTGGTTCGAAGTAATGTGATGTTGCTCATTATCGGTATTATGATCGGCTATCTCACTTCTTCCTTAATTTCTTTGCTGAACTTTTTTTCTACAGCTGAAGGCGTTTTTTCTTATACCATGTGGGGGATGGGAGATTTTTCCGGAATTTCTCTGACTCAATTACCCCTATTCTGTTTGTTGTTGACCGGGGGACTTGTATTGGCTGTATTATTGATAAAACCTTTAAATGCACTTTTATTGGGAGAGCGTTATGCTGAAAATCTGGGGATAAATGTAAAAAGGGTGCGGATTTTATTGTTGGTAAGTACTGGTATATTGACGGCCGTAACGACCGCTTTTTGCGGTCCGATTGCCTTTATTGGTTTGGCTGTTCCTCATATTGCCCGTTTGATGCTACGTTCTTCGAATCACAAGTATTTATTGCCTTTGACGCTGCTATGGGGTGCCGGTATAGCACTTTTGTGTAATCTGATCAGTGTCCTGCCGGGAGCGACGGGAGTAATTCCGCTCAATGCCATTACGCCGGTATTAGGAGCTCCGGTGATTATTTATGTTATTGTAAACCAGAAGAAAATACAATATTTTAATTGAATTCTCTAAGAATTAATGGCTGATATGAGGAGTGATATTATGATACAAGCCCGGAACTTGACGATTGGCTATCGGCAGGGGCGGAAAGTGAAAAAAGTTCATACAGGGCTTTCTTTTGCACTCCGGCAAGGGGAACTGACCTGCTTGTTGGGACCTAATGGAGCAGGGAAGTCTACTTTATTGCGAACCTTGGGAGGGACTCAAGCTCCTCTTACGGGTGATATTTTTCTGGAAGGACGCTCTTTTACTACTTATACAGAGAAAGAAATTTCCCGTAAAATCGGGCTGGTCTTGACCGATCGGACAATGGCAGGAGGTTTGACCGTATTTGATTTAGTCTCCCTGGGTAGACATCCGCATACGGGTTTTTTTGGACGTTTGCAGAAAAGAGATGAAGAGATTGTATACCAATCGCTTGACGCTGTGGGCGTCGCTTTTAAAGCGGGAAGTTATGTGGCTGAGCTCTCGGATGGTGAACGGCAAAAGGTGATGATTGCTAAAGCTTTAGCTCAAGAGTGTCCTTTGTTGTTATTAGATGAACCTACTGCTTTCCTGGATGTGGTGAGCCGGATTGAAATGATGGATTTATTGCATGAGTTGGCAGAGAAAAAAGGAAAAACCGTACTTTTGTCTACCCATGATCTGGAACAGGCTTTGCTGCTCGGAGATCGTTTATGGCTTTTATCCCGCGACAAAGGTTTGGTCTGTGGCGCGACGGAAGATCTGGTCTTTTCCGGAGAAATCAATCAATTTTTTGCCCGTAACGAAATTATATTTGACCGGAAAAATGGAAACTTTCGTCCTCAAAAACGGGAAGGTAAGAAAATAACCTTAAAAGCAGAAGGTGAGTTATTTTTCTGGACACAAAATGCTTTGACAAGAAACGGATTTCAATTGGAAGAACAAGCAACTTTAGTACTCGAAGCATGTTCACCTCATGCATTTCGTTTATGGGAAAATAATCAGATTAAAAAGACCTTCACTTCTTTTGAACAACTGATTGCTTTTGTAAAACAAAAAGAGCTTTTTCGTGAAAGGGAAGATATTCTTCCAGAACTTTAAAAGTTTTCGTTTGATTTTTGCCTTCTTTTAACAATTCATTATATTTGGATATTATTATATAGAATAAATCCAAAATAACTTCTATGAGAATTTTTAGCTTTTTACTTTTGTTGGGAATATTTGGAGGATGTACTCGTTCGGAAGTGCTGATCCCTGTACAGCTTTCGAAGACAGTTACTCCCGTGTTTATCGGAAAAACAGAGAATCCGGTTCTTCATATCGAGATCGATAACCCTACGGAACAGGAAATAGAGTTAAATAAATTGGTTTTATCTGCCGAAGGAACCACGAATCCGGAGGCAGTTGAAAGGATAAATGTGTTTTTTACGGGTCTGTCTGAAAAATTCAACCCTGTCGTCTTGTTCGGTCGTACTCAGCAAATAATTTCCCATTCTGAATTTGAAGGGCATCAAATCCTGAAGCCTGGGAAAAACCATTTCTGGGTGGCTATAGAATTGTCGGATCAGGCGAAACTTACGGATCGGATAAATATGCAGTGTGTGGAAGTTTTATTTGCCGACGCCCGGGCAAAGATAAGTACGCCTTTCCCTTTGCTGCCTTCGGCGGTGGGGCAAGCGGTTCGTAAAAGAGGGGACGATGGCGTCCATACCTACCGTATACCGGGATTGGTGTGTACTCCCAAAGGAACTTTGATAGCCGTGTATGATATGCGTCATAATAACTCTTTGGACCTTCAGGAAGACATTGATGTCGGTGTCAGCCGTAGTGTGGACGGTGGCCGGACGTGGTTGCCCATGCAAAAAGCGATAGATAGGGGACAATGGGGAGAGAGGCCTGAAAAAGAAAATGGAGTGGGAGATCCTGCTATTTTAGTTGACTCCGAAACCGGGCGGATTTGGATTGCAGCTTTGTGGTTACACGGAAAGCCTGGAAAGCGGGCTTGGTGGGCTTCCCAACCCGGCATTACGCCGGATAAAACCGGGCAGTTGCTTTTGACTTATAGTGATGATGAAGGGGAAACTTGGGCAGAACCGATCAATATTACTTCTCAGGTTAAAAATCCGGAATGGTATCTGTGCTTTAACGGCCCGGGAATGGGGATTACGACAAAAACAGGAACATTGGTGTTTGCTGCACAGTTTAAGGATAAAAACCAGATACCGCATTCTACCATTCTTTATAGTAAAGATAAAGGAAAGAGTTGGCATATGGGAACGGGGGCCCGGAGTAAAACGACAGAAGCCCAGGTGGTGGAATTGGAGGACGGAAGCTTGATGCTGAATATGCGGGATGATAGAGGCGGTTCCCGTGCGGTTGCCGTTACTAGAGATTGGGGAAAGACTTGGGAAGAGCATAGTTCTTCTCGTTCTGCTTTACCGGAGCCTGTTTGCCAGGCTAGCTTGATACGGATTCGGTTGCAGGATGGCCGGCAGGGTTTAGCCTTTTTTAATCCTGCGGATACGCTTAATCGTACCCATTCCACTTTGAAATTGAGTTTGGATGAAGGGAAAACCTGGCCTGAAAAATATCATCGACTTGTATATGAACCGGGAAGTTACGGTTATTCCTGTCTGACGCAAATTACTCCCGGTCGGTTGGGAGTAATCTACGAAGGGGCAGGAGAACTGTATTTTCAGCAATTGGACCTGAAGGAAATCCTGGCTGAAAAACATTGATTCTTTCTATAACAGAAAACCTGTTCCTTTTAGGGATTCGGTTTTCTGACTTTATGAGGCATTTCCATCGGAATCTCCATGGATAATTCCATAAATCCCTGATATTCCCCATTTTCGTACCAGGGCGTTTGATAAATCAGTTTTTTGATTCCGTTCTTTTCAATCGTATACACATTCGTACGGGGATGTATAAGCATATCTGCCAATAGAGAATGAGCTGGTTCCGGATGGCAGTCTAACACATTTTTACCGATTAATTCTGCTTGTCCCGGCTTAATAAAGGTTTTCCGGGATTTATCATTCATATCGATGATTTTCCCTTCTTTGTCGCATACGGTAACGGCTACGTTCACTTCTTTAAAATAGTTCATCTCTTTTCTCATTTAAAAATCACATTTTTATACCATTCCATTCTTGCCTGACTGGGGTGAGAAGGTATGCAAACTTAAACTATTTCTTCGTTATTTCCACTTTTTTAAACATTTATACGCTTTAACCTATTAACGATTTGTTTTTTACACCCCGATGCTGTTTTTAATGTCTAAATTTACTTTTTATTCTCATATTTTTTGTAACGAAATTTTGCAGCTATCAAAAAAAAGACTATCTTTGCAACGCTTTTTGAGAAAAATTCCTCAGTAGCTCAGTTGGTTAGAGCGGCGGACTGTTAATCCGTAGGTCGTAGGTTCAAGTCCTACCTGAGGAGCCAGGCGAACAATTGCCTTGAAGTTCTTTTATTTAATTCCTCAGTAGCTCAGTTGGTTAGAGCGGCGGACTGTTAATCCGTAGGTCGTAGGTTCAAGTCCTACCTGAGGAGCAGTAAAAAAGCCACTGTTTTAGGTGGCTTTTTTTGTTCGGCTTTCCGAGAGGAAAGCTCCCTGAATTTATATTTAAGTTTGATTCTTTCCGATTGAACCGAAAATTCGCTTTCTTTGTAGCAGATAAATCATTCATTCAATTTCATGAAAAATATCAATAAAACAGCTTTTATTGTTTCCTTACTGGTTTTGATTGCTGCTTTTAGCGTGCTGTCAATGACTTCAATGCCGGAAGAATTCCGGTACACCTGGGTGGGTTTGAATCCTTGGAACGGAGTAGAAGGATTGGCTTTTACTGTCCGTTATTTCTTACATACCAGTGTGGCGGTGACCTATATTATTACGGTGGCTTTGCTATTTCTGATTTGGTGGCGGCTTTATGCTATTTTCACCGGATCTGGCATTGAGGATTTGTTTGGAATTTTCAGTTTCCGATAACCGATATTTTATATAAATTTGCCTGTTCAAAATAGAAAGTTGCAACCTTTTAGGCTCAGAAAAAAGGTTTTAAGTAGTACCAATATCATGAGAAAAGACGAAAGATACAATAAACGGGGAGTGTCGGCTTCCAAAGAAGACGTACACAACGCTATCAAAAATATCGATAAGGGAATTTTTCCAAAAGCATTTTGCAAAATTGTGCCCGATTATTTGGGAGGAGATCCCGGGTACTGCAATATTATGCATGCGGATGGAGCCGGTACGAAATCCTCTCTGGCTTATCTGTATTGGAAAGAAACCGGGGATCTTTCGGTATGGAAAGGAATTGCCCAAGATGCTTTGATTATGAATATTGACGATCTGCTCTGTGTGGGAGCAGTCGATAATATATTACTTTCTTCGACAATTGGCCGGAATAAAAACTTAATTCCGGGAGAAGTTATTGCTGCGATCATCAACGGTACTGAAGAATTATTGGCAGAATACCGGAAATTGGGCGTCAGTATTTATTCTACAGGAGGAGAGACGGCGGATGTCGGAGATTTGGTACGTACTATTATTGTGGACTCTACTGTGACTTGCCGCATGAAACGGTCGGATGTCGTGGATAATGCCCGTATACAAGCCGGAGATGTAATTGTCGGATTGGCTTCTTACGGACAGGCTACTTATGAAAAAGAGTACAATGGGGGCATGGGATCGAATGGATTGACTTCAGCCCGGCATGATGTTTTCGCCAAATATCTGGCTGGAAAATATCCGGAAAGTTATGATGCCAATGTTCCGGAAGAACTCGTCTATACTGGTCAATGTAAGCTTACTGATCCGGTCGAGGGAAGTGAACTGAATGCCGGGAAACTGGTTTTATCGCCAACCCGCACATATGCCCCTGTCATAAAAAAGATACTGGATCAATATCGGTATCAAATTCATGGCATGATCCATTGTTCCGGAGGGGCCCAGACTAAAGTGATGAATTTTGTAGAAAATATGCATATTGTAAAAGACAATCTCTTCCCTATTCCTCCTTTGTTCCGCTTGATACAACAGCAATCCGGTACTCCCTGGGAAGAGATGTATAAGGTCTTTAATATGGGACACCGTATGGAAATATATGTGGAAGAAGAATTGGCTCCCGAAATTATTGCGATTTCAAAAAGTTTTAATATCGATGCTCAGCTCATTGGCCGTTGCTACAACAGCGATGAGGGAGAAGGAAATAAGCTTACCATTATCAGCGAATTCGGGAAATTCATATACTGAACGGTAGGTTTGATTCGTAAACTTTACATATAAGCGAAAACGGGAATCTTCAAATTCCCGTTTTTATTGTTTATAAGGATAGCGCATAAAAATAACTACTGCAATGATTCAATTGTCCTCCACACGGTAAACTATTCTATGCGCTGCGTTAATGTGTCTGGACCGATGACCTGACAGTTCAAATTTTGCTGGTGCCCTAAAAATCCCCAAGGATAAGATAGACAAGGTCTTCGAAAACATTCAAATTAGTTAATAGGGTACCAAAAGTAATATTACATAGCAAATTTATCTCGCAAGGACGGGAATTGCTATTTCCCGAGTATTATCTTCCCCTATACAGTCGTAGCACAATGAAACTCGTATATAAAGAGTAGCTCGGGAGGTATATCTTTCAATCGCCCAAAAACGAAATACAACGCAAATACAAGGAGGGGGTTAAGATTAAGCCCGAAGGTATAAAAGCAATCAGAAGACAATCCATCATCAATGAGGAATACGGATTCCTGGATAAGGATAAACTGAAAGCTGACTTCCTCGAATATTTCCGAAACTTTGCCCAATCAAAAGGTAGTAAGTGGTGGGGAACCTATCGACATTTGTTGAAGATTTGCTATCGTGATAAACTTATCCGAGAGGACATTAACGACTTGCTCGATAAGAGGGAAGATGAGGACGCCAAAAGAGAGTTCCTGACTCTTGAAGAGTTGAAACTATTGGCAGAAATTCCTTGTGACTCTGTTTTTATAGCGTGTGAGAATTGAGCAGCATATGTGATAATATATTGTAGACAAGTAACTTGGAATAAAAACTTGAATACAAAATATCTTATTACACTTAAAAACTCGATAAAATAAGTTTCTCGGAATAATATTTCGGCATTCTATTAAATAAATAATTATTCTATTCGCATAATTCAAAACAAATAATTAACTTTGCAAAAAGAGAACTATATGGCGAAGGCAATAAATCCATTTATCGTAACTGGTAAAATCGCACCGGAATATTTTTGTGATAGAGTAAATGAATCAGCTCGGCTTGTAAAGTCCATTACCAACGGGAACAATCTGGTAATTATATCACCACGTCGTATGGGTAAAACAGGATTAATTCAATTCTGCTATGACAAACCGGAGATAAGCAAGGAGTATTACACCTTCTTTATTGACATTTTGCATACGTCAAGCCTTCGGGAATTTACCTATCTGCTTGGTCGGGAGATTTACGAGACCCTTTTACCCCGTAGCCGTAAAATGGCAATCCTCTTCCTCCAGACGATTAAATCCATTCGTGGCAAATTCGGATTTGACCCGATAACCAATCTCCCCACTTTCAATGTCGAATTAGGTGATATTGAACGTCCTGAATATACTCTTAACGAGATTTTCCAATACTTGTCCAACGCAGACAAACCCTGTATTGTGGCAATCGACGAGTTTCAACAAATTGCCAAATATCCGGAAAAGAATATCGAGGCTCTGCTGCGAACTCACATACAACGGTCGGATAACAGCCATTTTATCTTTGCCGGTAGCGAACGACACATGATGCAAGAGATGTTCACATCCGCTGCACGCCCCTTCTATCACAGTGCCGACATAGTGGAGTTGAAAGCGATTGCACCGGAGATTTACATCCCGTTTGTTATGGGTCATTTCGAAAAACGAAACCGCAGCATTTCGGCTGAAAACGTGGAGAAAGCTTACGCCCTTTTCCAAGGACATACTTACTACATTCAAAAAACATTCAACGAATCTTTTGCCGATACCTCCGAAGGCGAGGAGTGTACATTGGAGATTATACAAGCTGCCATCGACAATATGATTGCCTCCAACGACACGATATTTCGCGAGATTTTGTCGAACATACCCGAAAAGCAGAAGGAGTTGCTTTATGCCATTGCCAAAGATGGCGAAGCAGAACATATTACATCTGCCGATTTCATCAAACGCCATAGCCTTACTTCGGCAAGTTCGGTGCAATCCGCTGTAAAAAAACTTCTTGAAAGGGATATCATTACAGAGATCAATAAAGTTTTCTCTGTAACGGACAGATTATTCGCAATGTGGATAAATAAATTGTACGGCACTGTGTTATATTTATAATTATGGCATTCGGGATAAATGAAATTATTATTAAATAGTATCATATTCCATTTTTCCAACAAGATCCAATTGAGGATGAGGTTCTTATACAATGGGATTCAAGGACAGTAAGAGATAAAGATTCAGAGTAATATAAAAACATCATAATTATACTATCTGAAGAAAGAGAAATTATAAAACGTAATAGGCTTAGTGTTCATGGACAATTCCATGGGAAACATTATCGACTAAATTTTAAGCTATAAACAAAACGATGAAATCGCCTGTTCTGCCGGTTCGGAAAGTTTGTATATTAGTGAATACGGCGGAAGACCTCTGTTGGGTGGAAGGAAAGGAATCATTTAAAATATATAATAGGACTTGGCCTCCGGAGGATGCAAGGGGGAAGTCGGCGGGGATGTAAATCAATAATTTATTGATAAACAATTATTTAATAATATTGTAATTGAAATTGAATAAACTTTTCTGCTGCGGTGATTTATTTCTGGGGCCATTTATTACTTTTGTACAGAAGCAAGTAAATTCATTTTTTAAACATCAGTTATGAAAGAGATATACGATTTTTTACGGGAGTTGCGGGAAAATAATGATCGGGAATGGTTTAATGCGCATAAGAAGCGGTACGTGGAATTGAAGGCCTGGTTTGACGAGTGGGTGGGGAAGCTGATTGAAAAAACAGCTGGTTTTGATGAAGAAATCGAAGGGTTGAATGTCAAAGATTGTGTGTACAGAATCTATCGGGACGTCCGTTTTTCTCCGGATAAATCTCCTTATAAGACTCATTTTGCAGCTTATCTTGCTTCTCCCGGAGGAAGAAATAGTCAGCGGGCGGGCTATTATGTACATCTGGAACCCGATGGCAGTTTGTTGGGAGGTGGGTTGTATTGTCCGGAACCCTCCTTGTTAAAGAAATTGCGTCAGGATATATACGATAATATAGAAGAATTTACTTCTATTTTGGAAGAGAAGAAATTTGCTGCAGAATTTGCCGGTATAGATGCTACTGATAAATTGAAGAAGGTGCCGGCTCCTTTCCCTTCCGATTTTCCTCAGGGAGATTTGTTGAAATACAAGCATTACGATATCGTTACTTATAAACCGGATTCTTTTTTTACGGAAAAGGATGCCCAGGCAAAGATTGTGGACGTCTTTCAAAAAATGTATCGTTTCAATCGTTTCTTAAATTATACTGTAGATGAGATGAACGCATAAAAAAGAAGGCGGCGGGAACCAACAGATCCGTTTTCGTAACTGCTGCATCGCCGAAAGTTCGTTTCTCACCTCCTTGGTCACTGTAGGCAAGGAAAGGATCCTCCAGGAACGAAGGAAAGGTTTGTCGTTTTCTGATAAAGTCAGAAAAACCGGGGGGATCTGTTTGTGCTGAAAAAGGTTTCTCCTTTCTCGTGTTTTTAGGAATCCGGTAGGGAATACAGAAGTATTTTTCTATTTTTGTACCTTGTGAATTGGAGGAGCGATGGGGTATTGAATTAATTTTATAAGTCTGGATATGAAAGTATTATTATTGGGCGGCGGTGGCCGGGAACATGCGTTGGCTTGGAAAATGGCAGAGAGTCCTGAATTGGAAAAATTATATGTAGCTCCTGGAAATGCTGGTACAGCTGAGATTGCAGAGAATGTAAATATAAAAGTTTCGGATTTTCAAGGGATTGCGAATTTCGTTGCCCGGGAGGGGATTCATATGGTGGTTGTAGGACCGGAAGATCCGTTGGTAGAGGGGATTCGGGAGGCCTTGGAAGCCGATATCCGATTGAAAGACTTATTGATTATCGGCCCGGGAAAGGCAGGGGCAATATTAGAAGGGAGTAAGGATTTTGCTAAAGAATTTATGTTTAAATATCAAATTCCGACGGCTGCTTATATGACGGTTACTCCTGACCGCATAGAGGAGGGGGTCGGTTTTTTAAAGACCTTGAGGCCGCCTTATGTTTTAAAGGCTGATGGGTTGGCTGCCGGAAAGGGGGTTTTGATTTTGGAAGATTTGCAGGAAGCAACATCCGAATTGAAGGAAATGTTGGAAGGTAAATTCGGTAAAGCCAGTCAGCGCGTAGTAATTGAAGAGTATTTACAGGGAATAGAAATATCTGTTTTTGTGCTGACGGATGGAAAAGATTATAAAATATTGGGATCTGCAAAAGATTATAAGAGGATAGGGGAAGGAGATACCGGTTTAAATACAGGAGGAATGGGTGCTGTCTCCCCTGTTCCTTTTGCAGACGGAATTTTTAATCAGAAAGTGGAGGAGAAAATCATTCGTCCCACGATTGCCGGTTTAAAAGCTGAAGGAATTGATTATAAGGGATTTATCTTTTTGGGGTTGATGAATGTAGAAGGAGAGCCGAAAGTCATAGAATATAATGTGCGTATGGGAGATCCGGAGACGGAGGTGGTGATGCCCCGTATACAAGCAGACCTGATTCAGCTTTTCGAAGCAACTGCTCGGGGAGAATTGAAAACTGCACGTTTTGCGATGGACAGCCGGTATTGTACGACTGTTATGTTGGTGGCCAAGGGATATCCCGGAAGTTATGAGAAAGGAAAAGAGATTCAGATTGGGAAAGTGGAAGGAAGTTTGATCTTTCACGCCGGTACCCGCAGGGAAGGAGAAAAAATATTGACAAACGGAGGACGGGTGATTGCTGTCAGTTCTTATGGTAAAACAATGCAGCAAGCTCTTGATTTGTCGTATCGGAATGTGAAGGAGATAACATTTGAAGGTAAGACGTATCGGGGAGACATCGGGAAAGATCTGATGAAATTGGAAAATTAAAACCGAATGATTTTTGACGGTTATTTAAGGTCGAAAAAGACATATATGCTTTTTATATTGCCATTGGTGGTGGCAATAGCGGGCGTTTGTCATTTTTATTTCGGCCGGAATCTGCCGGAAGGGATCGCTACACAAGGACTCATACCTTCGGATGTCGTTGCATGTATACGACCGGAAGGAAAGGCCTATATTATTTGTCTTTTTACGCTGGGAATTGCTTATTTCTTATTTTTTATTAATGCCTGGTATAAGTTTCTGGCTCAGCAGACCACCCTGCCGGCTGTGATCTATGTTTTATTGACATTCGGTTTAATTGTGCAGGGGACTTTCAGCTGGATTTTGTTTTTCACTTTTTTTATCAGTTTGGCTTTTATCGGTTTGTTGGGAGCGATAAATAATACCAAATCCAATCGTTTTATTTTTAATTTCGGGTTTTGGATTGCTTGGACCGTTCTTTTTTATCCCAAGTTTATTTTGTTGGTATTGTGGGCTTTTTGTGTGTTGTTTTTTTCAGGAAGATCTACTTTAAAAGACATTATGGCTCTTTTGATCGGTATTTTAACACCGGTTTATTTTACGTTTTTTTATTATTATTGGACAGATCAATTAAATGAATTTTTCTCTCTTTTTAAAGACAATTTGTTGGAGGGAGAATACCTGCGTCAATTGACAATATTTCAGATCGTACGTTACGGTACGTTGTTATTTTTGCTGTTTATTTCCCTTTATTATATTACCGTTTACTATCCGGTTTCAATGGTGAGCCAGCGAAGGAGTATGTTATCCTTAGTCTCGATGTTGTTTTTCTGTATATTAACCCTTCTTTTTATACCTGGAATCCATTTTGACATGATGTATTTGGTGGCGCTTCCGCTTGCTTATATTTATTCTCAGTATTTTGTAACTTCCCGCTTGCCGATAGTGGGAAATATTCTTTTTTTACTCTTATTGGGAGTTTGTCTTGTGGTAGAGATTTGATTTATCGTTCAAAAAGTAATAATTCGCCTTTACTATCCTCGTAAAAAGTGCCTTTTTCATAGACTTTATGGCCGTTTACAAGGGTGAGTTGAACTTGATAAGTAAAGGAGGTATTCTCCAGGGGCGACCAGCCACAACGGTAAAGAAGGTTGTCTTTCGTTACCGTCCAGGGAGATTTTTTGAAAATACAGATATCCGCTTTATAACCCTTTCTGAGGTATCCTCTTTGGGAAATATGGAATAAATCGGCCGGGGCATGACACATCCGGTCGACGATTTCTGCTAACGAAAAATAACCTTTTTCCATCAATTCCAGCATAACGGTTAAAGAATGTTGGATCATGGGTCCTCCGCTGGCAGCCTGAGTATAAGGACCGTTTTTTTCACTCAACAGATGAGGGGCATGGTCTGTGGCAATAATATCGATCCTCCCTTCTTTTACTGCTTTTAACAGGCTTAACCGATCCTGCTCTGTTTTGATGGCCGGATTCCATTTCACTAGATTCCCTTTGGAGGTGTACGCTTGATCATTAAACCAGAGGTGATGAACACAGACTTCTCCGGTAATTTGTTTTTGGGTGCGTATACCTGAATCCGGTAATTTTGTTTCTTCAGCGGTGCTGAGGTGGAGAATATGTAAACGGCTTTTGTATTTCCGTGCCAGTGTTGCGGCTAAGGAAGAACTTTTAAAACAAGCTTCCCGGCTTCGGATAAGCGGATGGGCTTCGGGAGGAATGGCCTCTCCATAGCGTTGTCGGAATGCTGCCAGATTTTTGTTAATCAAAGGGGTATCTTCGCAATGCGTAGCAATTAAAAGGGGGACTTCGGCGAATATCCGTTCCAGAGTTGGAATATGGTCTACCAGCATATTACCGGTAGAAGAACCCATAAAAACTTTTATTCCACAGGTGGTCCGGGGATCTGCTTTCCGAATTTCTTCGATATTTTCCGAAGTTGCTCCTAAATAGAAAGAGTAGTTTACCAGAGAATTCCGTTGTCCGATTTCCTGTTTTTCTTCCAGCAAGCGGAGAGTGGTGGTCGGTGGAATGACGTTGGGCATGTCCATAAAAGAGGTGACTCCTCCTGCTGCGGCTGCCCGGCTGCCTTCTGCAATATCACCTTTACGGGTAAGCCCGGGTTCCCGGAAATGCACCTGATCGTCGATGACGCCGGGGATGACATAGTGATCCTGAGCATTTATGATTTCTGCATTTTCGAATTGAGCTTCTGAAAGATGATCCGAAATCTCTGCGATACGGTCGTTTTCTAGAAGGATATCCGCTTGAAAAATGCGTCCTTCATTGATGAGGGTTCCTCCTTGGATGATTTTTTTCATATTCCCAGTATTATTTGTAATATAGCCGGATTTCCGAAATATTATTTCCTTTTTTTCCGGAAAAGGCTCCTGAGCTTCATTGTAATTACGCCTAAAAAGGCTTCTGTGAAAATTCCTCCGCTCATTTTAGAGGTTCCTAAGGTACGGTCTGTAAAAATAATCGGTACTTCTTTTAACTTAAACCCGAGGGTCCAAGCGGTGAATTTCATTTCGATCTGAAAAGCATAGCCTTTGAAACGGATTTTATCCAGATCAATAGCTAATAAAACTTTACGGGTATAGCATACAAATCCGGCGGTGGCGTCATGGATTTTCATGCCCGTAACGAACCGGACGTATTTGGATGCAAAATAAGACATCAACACTCTGCCCATGGGCCAATTCACCACATTAACTCCCGTGACATACCGGGAACCGATGGACATATCTGCTCCTGAAGCACAGGCATTGTATAAACGGATAAGATCGTCAGGATTGTGGGAAAAATCAGCGTCCATTTCAAAGATATATTCATATCCTTGCGCCAGACACCATTTAAAACCCGTAATATAGGCCGTTCCCAGTCCTAATTTGCCTGTCCGGCGAATCATATGTAACTGGGCAAATTCTTTTTGCAGTCCTTCTATGATATCTCCGGTTCCATCGGGGGAATTATCTTCGATAATAAGGATATCGAAAGCAGGTTGAAGACCGGCTACATAACGGATAATATTTTCTATATTTTCCTTTTCGTTGTAAGTCGGTATGATGACAATTCTAGTATTCACAGTGTCGGGATTATAAAAATTCGACAATTCTTTCCAGTTTATTCCCTCTTGAACCTTTTACAAAAATGTAAGAGGCATGGAGCGGATGTGCTTTTAGATATTCAATCAGTGTATCTGTATCCTTAAAATGACGGATAAATTTACGATTATCGCAACAATGTTCAAAATTATTTCCAACGAGAAATACGGTATGAGCCGGGTTTTCAGTGGCTAAAGAAACAATCTTGCGGTGGGCTTCCTCGCTAACTGTTCCCAATTCCCTCATTTCTCCCAGAATAAGTATTTTAGGAGAAGCTTGTATTTCGGCAAAGTTTTTGATTGCTACACTCATACTACTCGGATTGGCATTATAAGCATCCAGAATCACCGTATTCTGTGCTGTTTTGACCAATTGGGAGCGAAGATTTGTCGGGCGATAGCTTTCAATGGCTTCCTGAATGTGTAAAGGATTAACATCGAAATACTGGCCTACACAGGAAGCTGCCAGGGCATTGTCAAAATTATAACTCCCGATTAAATGCGTTTTGATGTAAAGATCTCCTTTTAAGGTTTTCAAAGCATATACCAGATAGGGGAGGGTTTGTTTGATTTCCCCTTTCAGATCCCCCTCGGATTTTCCATAGAGAATTCGGGTATGGCCTTCGGAAAGTTGCATCAACAACGGGTCTTCTGTATGGACAAATACTTTTCCTGATTTCCGAAAAATATGATCGTATAATTGTTTTTTAGTCCGGACGATATTTTCATAACTGCCGAATCCTTCTAAATGAGCTTGGCCGATATTTGTAATCAATCCGAAGTCCGGATCGGCTATTTCGCATAAATCTTTGATTTCATCGGGATGATTGGCTCCCATTTCGACTATTCCGAACTGCGTATTTTCGTCCATGCTCAGCAAAGTCAGCGGTACGCCGATGTGATTATTCAGATTCCCTTGAGTAGCAATCGTTCTGTAACGTTTTGAAAGTACGGCCTGGCATAATTCTTTCGTTGTCGTTTTGCCGTTTGTGCCGGTGATCCCCAAAATCGGGAGGCCCAACCGATGCCGGTGGTAGCGGGCTATTTCCTGCAGAAAACCCAAACCATCGGGAATGAATAGGCATTTTTCAGAAAGAAGGTATGCTTTATCATCCACAAAAGCTGTAGAAGCTCCCTTTTCCAGAGCTGAACGGGCAAATTGATTTCCATTGAAATTTTCTCCTTTAAGAGCAATGAAGACATCGCCTTCCTGTATGCTACGGGAGTCTGTTGTTACCCGATGGCCCCGGATAAAATCATTATAAAGTTGCGGAATAGAATACATGTCAAGCCTACATTAAAGAACATCCTTTGCTGAAAATTTTTTCCTCCCTTGTTTATTTTGTCGTCCTTTACAAAAAGGAATCATTTCCCCTGGGATGAAAGATTTAAATTTTATAGTCGGATCACAATACAGGAACAAATGTAAGGAAAAATGTATTTATCCTTTGAAAAACCCTCTCTTTTTTAAAGAAAACCTTCGTCTCTTCAAAGAATGCATCTATTTTTGTCAAGCTTATAAATAAGTTGTAATTTTAAACATTCAAGATCGGTATAACATTTTTGTAAAAACTAGAAAATGAAAATAAAAACGGGTATTGGTATAGATGTACACCGCTTAGAAGAAGGTTTGGAACTTTGGCTGGGCGGTATAAAAGTAGAGCATGAAAAAGGTTGTGTTGCTCATTCCGATGGCGATGTCTTGATTCATGCTATTTGTGATGCTTTGCTCGGAGCGGCCGGTATGCGCGATATTGGGTATCATTTCCCGGATACCTCAGATACTTTTAAAGGCATCGACAGTAAAATATTGTTGAGAAAAACCGTAGAACTTATACGGGAGAAAGGATTTGAAATCGGGAATATCGATAGTGTCATCTGTATGCAGCGTCCTAAATTAAAATCCCTTATTCCTCAAATGCAATCTTGTTTGGCCGGCATTTTAGGTATAGAAAAAGAAGAAATCTCTGTTAAAGCGACGACGACAGAAAAATTAGGCTTTGAAGGCCGGGAGGAGGGGGTTTCCGCTTATGCTACTGTTTTGATATATAAGGCCGGAATGGCTTGAGGAGCCTGACGAAAAAAACTTAACGCTTCACTGACGGGCAAAGGGGGATGCTGATGACAATTTCTTTCTATCAGCATCGGAAATTCATTCGTCAGTGAAGCGTTAAACGGGTTTTAATCCGGTGCAGGGCATCCGTTTGCCCTCGGGGGATTCTTTAAAACATATAATCCCATACCGGTAATGGAATCGGTTTTGATTTTAAACTGTGGATGGCTTTTTCATCCAAGTATTTCCGATGGATTACGATCCGGAACATATATTCGTCGAACCATTTGTCGGTAAATGTCAGATAACCTTGGTTACCGGCTTTGGTTCCCCAGCTGTTCTCAAATTCCCATTTTACGGGTTGATCGTTTTCGTCCGTATCACATCCCACTAATGTCATGGCGTGTGAAGAACCGCTTTGACGGGTTAAGATGCGGGCTTTTTTATCCATATTCAATTTTACTCCCAAAAGACTTTCATAGTCGTACATCTCCGGATCCAGAATACCGGTTTCCCGTTGATGTTGTTTCCCTACGTCGCAGGAGGCATACATCGCCTCGTTATTTTTAATGGAAGCCAGAGCCGCTTTCTTGATGTCTTCGTTGGGTAGATTCAGGTATACCCAGTTTACTCCTTCTACTGCATTCCGGTAATTTTGTATCTCGTATAATTTATAATATTCCCGTGTAGGATCATTCATAATCATAACGTAGTTTTCCGGACTGTAATCTGCTGGGGTGATCGCTTTATAAAATTGCAAAGGGGTATAGTTTGCCAATTCTTTGATATTTCCTTCTTTATCTTTGTATCTCCAGGTAAACGTATGGGGAGGTTCTCCCAGGCAAAGAGAAAGAATACGATAGACATCTTTTAAAATCTCTTTCTTTTCTGCACGTAAGTCTTTAGCTGATTTACCAGCTGCAGCCATTTCTCTCAAAGTATATCCCCCTAAGCGAAGTTTTTCGTTGAGAATATTAATCATTTGAGAGGTATTGTTGGAATGGGCTGTTTCTGGCATGACTTCCTGAGGTACCACTCCATATTTTTGAGCAACATTATAATAAAGGTTCCATACGCCTCCATCGTTTACAGGCGATTGAAAATAAGTCGTGACTTCCCGGTCGTCCATCGGTTTTGAAGCCGTTGTAATGATATTTTCCAAAAACAAATTCGATTTCTCAAAAATATCCCAGAAGTAAGTATAGTTGTGTGAAAAATCGAAGTGACTTAAATTGTATTTCTCCATGATAGAAGGCCGGAGTACATTCATGGAAGTGAACATCCAACAGCGTCCGGAGCTGTGCTGATCGGTAATTCCTTTCACATTGACCCGGTATTTGAAAAAATGGTCGATTTTTCCTTGCAATTCCCGGTTCAGCGCATTCTCTTTTATGTTTTTGTCTACGGTTAAAATGTTTTGAATGGCTTGCGTAGAAGCATCTTTTTTCAAGCTGGAACGAATTTCATTTAAGTCCTTGTCTGTAAGCGATTGAGCGAAAATGCCTGCACAGCTCATACTAAGGGCGGTAATCAATAAGATTTTTTTCATATTTAAAAACAGTTAAAAATTTCATTATTAAAACTTTTTCCTGTCTGTTGCTGAAAAGACAGGAAATTTTTTTTGCCTGCACCCTGAAGTCCGCTAATGTTAAAGATGAATTACTTCGTCATATGCCGCTGCAGCAGCTTCCATAATTGCTTCGCTCATAGTCGGGTGAGGGTGAATGGTTTTAATGAGGTCGTGGCCTGTAACCTTTTTCTTCCGGGCCAATACTAATTCTGCAATCATCTCTGTTACGTTTGTTCCGATTAAATGAGCGCCCAGTAAGGTGTTTTCTTTTGCATCGAAGATTAATTTAATAAATCCCTCATTTGCACCGGCAGCACTGGCTTTCCCTGAAGCAGTGAAAGGAAATTTTCCTATCTTGATTTCGTATCCGTTTTCCAAGGCTTTGGCTTCGGTAAGACCGACAGAAGCGACTTCAGGAGTGGTATAAGTACATCCCGGGATATTACCGTAATCAATCGGTTCGGGCTGAAGACCGGCGATTTTCTCTACACAACAGATGGCTTCTGCAGAAGCGACATGAGCTAAAGCCGGACCGTGCACGATGTCTCCGATTGCATAGATATTTTCCACGTTTGTGCGATAAAAGTCGTCTACCTGAATGCGTCCTCTTTCCAGTGCAATGCCGGCTTCTTCCAAACCGATATGTTCTACATTGGGCGTAATACCGGCTGCGGACAAAACAATTTCGGCTTCTTTTACTTCGATTTCTCCTTTTTTATTCCGGATGTTGATCTTTAATAGTTCTCCTGTGGTATCTACACTCTCTACAGTAGACTTAACCATTACTTCAATGCCGGCTTTTTTGAAAGAACGGGCAATTTGCTTAGAAACTTCTTCGTCTTCTACGGGCAATACATTCGGCATAAATTCTACTAAAGTAACTTTTGTCCCCATGGCGTTATAAAACCAAGCCAGTTCGGAACCGATGGCTCCCGAACCGACTACGAGTAAAGAAGCCGGCAAATGATCCAGGGTGAGAGCTTGCCGATAACCAATGATGCGTTTCCCGTCCTGGGGAATTGCCGGTAATTGTCTGGAACGGGCACCCGTGGCGAGAATGATGTGCTGAGCTTCGTAGAGTTGGGAAACACCTGTATTATCGGTCACTTCTACCTTCTTATCGGATGTCAGTTTCCCATTTCCTTCCAGGACCGTTATATTGTTTTTTTTGAATAAGTATTGAATACCTTTACTCATTTTTTCTGCCACTCCGCGGCTTCGGGCGATTATCGCATTGAAATCGGGCTGGGCTTCCGTCACTTGAACGCCATAAGCTTCAGCATGGCGGGCGTAATCCAGTACCTGAGCCGATTTTAAAAGAGATTTGGTGGGAATACATCCCCAGTTTAAACAAATACCTCCTAATTCTGCTCTTTCTACGACAGCCACATTCATCCCCAATTGTGCTGCACGGATAGCGGCTACATAACCTCCGGGACCACTCCCGATGACAATTAAATCATATTTCATATTTCAAACGTTTTAAATTTTTTTAAATATGGATTCCGTTGCAAAGCTAAAAAAATCTAGGTCTGAAAGCAAAAAAACTTCCTACTATCAGTTGAATGTTTAAAGGGAATAAAGTTTAAGGGGGATAAGGTGAACGTATCTAAATGTTCAAGTGTTTAAGAGTGAAAATGTTCGAAAAAATAAAGTTTTACTTTTTGAAGGCAGAAATTGGAAAAACAAATTGGTGCAAGCCGGGTGGGTGGAACAAAAGTTCCCGATTGAAATTTATTTATCCGAATCGTAGTTCCGCTGATCAGAAGTCTGAAAGATTTTGCCAGTCAGGTCCCGAAAACCCGTGACTTCTGCAAAACTCTTTTTAAACATTTATACATTTTCACATTCGAATATTTTCACCAAAATGGATTTTGAAAACAAAACGAAAAAAATAGAAAGACTGATCTATATTGGAGGGAAATGTATTATCTTTACCCTCTTAAATAAAAATATTCCTTTTAATAATATGATTAGCATTAAGTTAACCAAAATACTTCCTTTTTTGCCCGTTCTGTTATTCTTTTTCTCCTGTGCTTCTAAGCCTAAAGATGAACGAATCGTCAGTGTCAGTATTTTACCCCAGCAGTATTTTGTGGAGCAAATTGCCGGAGATTATGTAAAAATAAATGTCATGGTGCCTCCGGGGATGAATCCAGCTACTTCCGACTTAAATACCGAGCAATTGAAAAAACTGTTAGATAGCGATATTTGTTTTGCAGTAGGTTATTTGCCTTTTGAAACAGTACATTTATATCCGGTATTGGAAGGAAAAAAGAAACCGGTATTGATCAGGCATTCCGATACATTAGAATTGATAGCTGGAGATTGTCAACATGCTTCGGCTCATGTACAGCATCCTCAGGCAAGCGTAGACCCACATGTATGGATGTCACCCCGCTATGCGCTGATGATGAGCCGGGAAATTTACGAAGTACTTGCTGAGACTTATCCTGAAAAACAAGCTGTGTTTCGGGCCAATTATGAGCGTTTAGAAAAACGTATAAAGCAGTTGGCTCAGCAGGCGGAGCAGGAATTGGCAGGTAAAACTCAACGTACGTTTCTGATTTATCATCCGGCACTCACATATTTTGCCCGTGATTACGGTTTGGAACAAATTTCAATAGAAGAAGAAGGGAAGGAACCCGACCCCAGGCATTTGAAAAAAATCGTGGACATTGTCCGGGAAAAGAAAATTCCCCTTATTTTCATTCAAAATCAATTTGACGTCAATAATGCTAATTCCGTAGCCGCGGAAACCGGTGTCCAGATTATTCCGATAGACCCACTTAGTCCCGACTGGATGGCGGAAATGGAAAATTTAATTCGTATATTGAAAGAGAAATTAAATTGAAATCGGGAAAAATGACGACAATTCTGGAATTGAAAAATATTACAGCCGGTTATGAGACTGTTCCGGTGTTGAAAAATGTAAACCTGAAAGTGGAGGAACAGGATTTTATCGGTATTATAGGACCAAACGGAGGCGGAAAAACGACACTTTTGAAAGTTATTCTGGGATTGTTAAAGCCTTTTAGCGGGGAAGTGGAATACTATGCTCCTCTACAAAATCTTTTTGGATATCTACCTCAAAATAGTCATTTCGATCAGCGCTTCCCTATTGATGTAAGGGAAGTGGTGCTTTCCGGTCTTTTGTCAGAGAAAGGGCTTTTTAAGACCTATGGACGAGAGGATAAGAAAAAAGCGGAGGAATTACTGGAAAAATATGGGATGAAGGAATATATAAAAATGCCTATTGGAGAATTGTCCGGAGGGCAAATGCAACGCGTATTTTTATGCCGGGCAATTATTTCCTCTCCCCGGGTATTGATATTGGATGAACCCACTACCTATGTAGACAGTAATTTTGAAAAAGAGTTTTATACCATACTGAAAGAGTTGAATAAAAGTCTTTGTATTATTATGGTTTCTCACGATCTGGGGACAATTTGTTCTTATGTGAAAACCATTGCTTGTGTAAACCGGGAATTGCATTATCATCATTCGAATTTAATATCTTCAGAACAATTGAAATTGTATAATTGTCCGATTGAGCTGATAACTCACGGGCAAATTCCACATCGGGTATTGACAGAACATCCCGAATGAAAAAAGGTTTGGAATTAATTTTATAGATCGGATTCTTATTATGTTTGATTTATTAAACTACGATTTTTTTCAGAATGCACTGATAAGTACCATACTGATTGGAATTAGTTGCGGCTTAGTGGGTACTTATATCGTTGCCAAGCGGATGGTGTTTATTAGCGGGGGAATTACCCATGCTTCTTTTGGCGGTTTGGGATTTGCCTATTATATGGGATTTGCTCCCCTTTTAGGCGCAGCGGTATTCTCTGTGCTGGCCGCTTGGGGAATACTTTTCCTTTCGGAGAATAGGAAAGTGAGGGAAGATTCCCTGATCGGAATATTTTGGTCGGCCGGTATGGCAATAGGCGTGCTTTTTATTTATTTGACCCCGGGATATGCCCCTAATTTGATGTCTTATCTTTTTGGGAATATATTGACGATTACTTTCGGTCAGATTGTTTTGTCGATATTACTTTGCATTTTTATCCTTGTCTTTTTTGCTCTTTTTTACCGCCCTCTTTTTTATATTGCTTTTGACAAAGAATATAGTCGAACTCACCATATCCGCGTCAATTTTCTGGAAACCGGTATCATGCTAATTATTGCTCTTTGTGTGGTGTTGTGTATGAAATTGGCGGGGATTATATTGGTTATCTCTTATCTGACTATTCCACAGGCAATTGCTGGAATGCTTTATCAGAATTTCCGGCAGCAGCTTTTAGCTTCGGCTTTGATCAGTACGCTCGGATCGGTTATCGGCCTTTTTGTTTCCGCCGGATTGAAAATTCCTTCCGGAGCCACTATCGTATTGTGTTTCCTCCTTTTCTTTTCTTTTACCTGGCTGGTTCGGCGTTTTAAAAGCAGGTCCTAAGGAGGAAAAGGAGAGAAGAGTGGGATTAAAAACTTTTTGTGAAAATAAATACTGAATGTTTAAAATTTAAACAGCTTTGCTTGTCATTCTGCGATTCTTTCTATACTTTTGGCGGGTGATCGAAATACGAAATACAGTGAAGCATCTGAATAACAATAATCTTTTTAATAATTGCAATGTTAATCCGTTGCAAGAGGAAGGTTATTGTGAAAGTTGACGCATATAAAATCCTGATCAAGTATAGCCTTCCTTGTAAAAGGGAGGCTTTTTTGTTTAATTATATACAGATACACATGAAACAATTATTTTTACCACGGGCTTACCGCTCTTTGCTGGATGTCTGGCAAACGGAGCATGCGATTAAATTTGTAAAAGATACTTTTCAGTTGGCTTTGGCTGCTGAATTAAAATTGAGGAGAATTACGGCTCCGATTGCTGTGGCTGCGGGAAAAGGCTTGAATGATAATTTGAACGGTAAGGAATTACCGGTCCGGTTTCGGACCCGGATGTTGGGAGGAGGAGAGGCGGAGATCGTGCAATCTTTGGCAAAATGGAAACGTTATGCTTTATGGCGGCATCACATCCAACCCGGATTAGGTATTTATACAGATATGAACGCTTTGCGTCCTGATGAGGGAATCAGTAATATTCATTCGATCTATGTGGATCAGTGGGATTGGGAAAAAGTGATCCTTCCGCAAGAAAGGACTGTCGAACGTTTAAATACCTGTGTACGCCGGATTTATGCCGCTTTAAAACGGACAGAATTTTTGTTGAGTGAACAATTTCCGGTTTTACAAGCATTTTTACCGGACGAAATCTATTTTATCCATGCCGAAGAATTAAGACAGGTTTATCCGGATAAAACGCCTAAAGAGAGAGAACAATTGATTGCAGAAAAGCATGGGGCAGTGTTTATTCGGGGAATAGGGGGAACTTTAGCAGACGGGAGCATACACGATGATCGTTCTCCGGATTATGACGATTGGTCTACTCCGACGGAGGGGAATTTAGACGGGTTAAATGGCGATATTATCGTATGGAATCCCGTTTTGCAGGCTGCTTTTGAAATTTCTTCCATGGGTATCCGGGTTAATCCCGAAGCCTTACTGCGACAGTTAAAGTTAAGGAAATGTGAGGAACGGAAAGAGCTCTATTTTCATTCTTTGTTATTGGAGGGAAAATTGCCACAGACTATGGGAGGGGGGATTGGACAATCCCGGCTTTGTATGCTGCTTTTACATAAATGTCATATCGGGGAAGTGCAGGCGGGAATCTGGCCCGATGAGATAAGGGAAGAATGTGAAAAACAAGGGGTATTTTTATTCTAAAAGTTTGTATTTCCCCTAACAACTAGGCTTTACAAACGTTTTTTATTTTGAAGGTTTAAACGTAAAAAGATTCAAATGTTTAAATGAAAGTCGATTCATGCTCTGCGGATGAATGAACTTCTGTTTCGGTCTAATTTTGAATCAGCATCGAAAGTTCATTCATCAGCGGGTCGTCAGACGAGCATTAATCAGGAACCAAGTCCTCCTAATCTTTTAAACATTTGAATCTTTTTACATTTAGACGTTTTTTATTTAATCTCTTCCATCAAAGATTTTACAGCGGCTTCTACTTGTAAATCTTTTCCCTGGATAGCAGATTCCGGATCATTGGTTACCCGGATGTCTGGTTCTAGTTGAAGATTTTCCAGAAAACGTCCTTGATTATCTTTCATACCTACTTCCGGAATTCCAAATACTAAAGTCGGGTCTTGCTGAGATTCCCACCATACGGCAGTCATGGTTCCCGGTACCGGCATCCCGATCAGTTTTCCCAATTTCAGTTCTTTGTAAACCCAAGGGAAGCCGTGGGCATTACTGTAATTGCTTTCGCTCATGATAACGGCGGATGGTTTTGTCCATTGGGCAAAAGGATCTTGTCCGATATATTGGCCGCGGGGAACAAACTCTGCAAATTTTTTCCCGCCTAACATATTAGCCAAATCTTCATGCAACCACCCTCCTCCATTATAACGGGTATCTAAAATAATCGCTTTTTTATTCCGGAATTTTCCAAACAATTCGGAATATACTTTTCGAAAACTTTGGCTATCCATACTGCGGATATGGATGTAACCGATTTCCCCTCCTGACAATTTTTCCACCAGGTCTTGCCGGCTTTTTACCCATCTGTTATAAAGTAACTCCGATTGCGTTCCGCTTGAAATAGGTTTGACGTATTCGTGCCAGCGCTCTTTGGTTTGCGGATTATAAAGGGTCAGGTATACTCTTTTCCCCGTCTGATTTTCCAATAAAGGGAAATAGTCTTTTCCGGCTTTGATCGGTTGGTTATTGATCTCTTCTATAATAACTCCGGCTTTGATCTTTGTCTTGGCGGAAGTCAGAGGTCCTTTCTCCAATACTTCTTGAATTTTCAACCCGTCTCCTTTATATTCCGGATCGTAGAAAGCTCCTAAAACTGCTGTTTGTTTCGCCGAACTGGGTGCGTAGTAACTGGCTCCAGTATGAGAGGCATTCAATTCTCCCAGCAATTCTCCTAATACCTCTGCAAAATCATAATTGTTGTTGATGTGGGGTAAAAAGCGTTTGTATTCTTTTTTATAAAATTCCCAGTCAACATTATGCAGTTTCGGGTCGTAAAATTTATCCACTACTTGTTGCCAGGCATGATCGAATATATATTCTCTCTCTAACGGTTTTTTCAATTCTAATTCAGCTTCATAAGTTACAGGGGTTGCTTTCCCGCTGTTGATATCTATTTTGCTGATTTGTCCGTTGGCTAGCATGTATAAGTTTTTTCCTTCTTTATCCATTTCCAGCGAACCTCCCCATTTATTCAGTTTTGCCAGAATACGGGTTGTGCCTTCTTTGAAATCCCTCACCCATAAATCGTAGCCTCCTTCAAAGCGAGTCAGGTAATATAATTTAGAAGCATCTTTAGTCAGTACGGCGTCGCCCAGATTGGAAGAATTAATCGTCAAGCGGGTTATCCGGTCTTCTAAGTTGGTGAGATCGATATGGAGTTCGGGCAATGAGGTCGTTTCTGTTTTTTTCTTGTTGTCCTCCTTTTTCTCTCCCTTTTTCTCCTCTTTCTTATTTCCTTTTTTGGCCTCTTCTTTTTTCTTGTCGTTATTTTTCATCTCTTTCGCCAAGGCGTATTCTTCTTTACTCATATTGAATTCGTCCCAGGCTTCCGGGTCTAAGAAAAGACCATAAACGTCGTATTGTGCTCCCCAACTACCGTGACTACGGTATCCGGCACGGTCAGAGAACCAGATCACGGCTTTTCCGTCCATCATCCATTTCGGAGAGGCATCGGAATAACCGCTATTGGTCAGGTTGTGAATTTCCTGGCTCCCATCGGCTTTTACGAGGGCCACATCGCTATTCTGCCATCCGCCGTGTTCAAAGTATTTGGCCAATATCCATTTCCCGTCGGGGGACCACTGATACCATTGGTCGCCGTCGCTATAAGAATAGTTGTATTTTGCAGGTAATACCGTCCGTACTTTTTTGCTTTTTAAATCAATAACTTTAATTTCCGTGCGGTTTTCCAGGTAAGCGATTTCTTTTCCATTGGGAGAAAAAGAAGGTTCGAAGCAGGCATTTTTGCCTTTGGTGATTTGTTCTTCTTTTATCTCTTTTGCGTAAGTAAACAGTTTATCGGTAGTGTCTACCAGAGAAGCTGTATAAATCTGCCATTGGCCGTTCCGTTCTCCTGCGTAGACTAATGAGCGTCCATCCGGAGAAAAACTCACACTTCTTTCCTGGGTAGGAGTGTTGGTGATGCGTTTCGTCGTATTGTATTCTACCGAAGTGACGAATACGTCCCCTCTTAAGACGAATGCAATTTCCTTCCCGTTGGGAGACAGCGCTATTTCACGGGCTCCGTTTCTCATCGTGCTGGAGGTTACCTGAGGTTCTACTTGGTCGGTAATGATGTTTATTTTTACTTTTTTGGGCTGTTGGCCTTCTTTTAAGGTGTAGATCTCTCCGTTGAAAAAATAACAAAGTGTTCCGTCGTTGGAACGGGAAAGAAACCGTACCGGATGTTTGGAGTGATGTGTGATCTGTGCGATCTGTTGTGGATTATCCAAGGATAGTTTACATACATTGAAATCTCCGAAACGTTCACTTAAAAAATAGATTCCTTGTTCGTCTGTTGTAAAAACAGGACTCCGGTCTTCTACTTCTTTCGACGTAATATTGGTGAATTTACCGGTTTTCAAATCGTGAATCCAAACATCGCGGGTCACAGAAGATTTGTGGTGTTTCCGCCAGTTGTCCTCATAACCTTTGTAGTCGTGGTAGATGATCTTATCTCCGGTTTTATTGAAATGAATATCGTTTGCGTCGAATGTTAAGAATTGTTCCGGGCGTCCTCCCTGTACGGGAACTGCGTAAATTTGAGAGCCCGAAGGAAATTGGGTATAGTTTGCATCGGGCATAATCCGGGCCCGGTAGAGAATTTTTTTCCCATCCGGTGTGAACGTAATAGGCGTTTCTCCCGTTGAATTCCAGGTAAGACGAGTGGGGACTCCGCCTGTGGCAGGTACGGTATATACATCCATGCTACCCGAGCGGTTGGAAGCGAAGGCAAGGGTTTTGCTGTCCGGAGACCATACCGGCCAACCGTCGTATGCCGGGTTTGTCGTCAGTTGTGTAGCTTTTCCCCCTTCTACATTTACCGTATAAATATCTCCCTTGTAATTAAAAGCTATTGTCTTACCATCCGGTGAGATAGCCGGATAACGGGTCCAAAGTGCATTTTCCTGAGCGCTTAGGCCACAAAGGATAAAAACGCAAATGCCGGTGAGTAAAAATTTAAATAAATTCATATTGAAAGGTTTTAAATGTATTGGTTTGGATACGAAAAGTAATGATTATTACTTAGAATTTTGTTTTCAGACATGCTTTTAACAAAAAATTTGATGTTGTTAAAATCTGATAGATCTGTCCTATAGCTTAACGAGCCACTGCCTAAATTTTCCTTCTTCAAAAAGAAAAATGCCATTCTGAAGACAGAAGATTGTTTTCATTTCTGTTCAGAATGGCAGTAGAGGTCATTGTTATACAGTCAAGTTATTAAAAAAATGTCCTTTATTTCCGTTTGGTATTTCCGAATATAGGGATTCAAAAAAGTCTGTATTGTTCTTTTTCATTTTGATTTTACAAACGTTTTTTATTTTTTATACATACCCAATTGATCCGGATTGAAATTAGCGATAAAAGACGCATGTGCACATACTTTTGCCTGACCGTATTTTATAAATATTTCTGCTGATTTCATAAAACGGGGAGCCCGTTGTGCATCCAGCAATAATAAATAACCGATGATGGTATAACCGGCCATTTCGACCAAACGGCGTGCATGGAAGTCGGTGTATTCCGTATTGCCGACTTCTCCTATTGTTTGGGTGGCTGTCTCCAGTTGTTCGGTCATGCCTTTCAATTGTTCGCGTAAATATTCCGTTTCCGGAGCGATTTCGGCTTTTTCGTATACTTCACGGATATGTTTGGCATACTGTCCTGTGGTTACTCCCCGGATGGCAGCTACTACCTGTAATTGTGAAGTCCCTTCATAGATATTCGTAATACGGGCGTCTCTCACCAGCCGTTGGATCGGATAGTCTTTCATAAAACCGGAACCTCCGTGAATTTGCAGAGCATCGTAAGTAATTTCGTTGGCGTATTCACTGGCAAAAAGTTTTTGCAGAGGAGTGTAGATATCAGCTAGTTTTTGATATTCTTTCATTTCGTTCCTTTCCTCTTTGTCCAGAGCTCTTTCTTTGGAGATGTGGTAATAAGTTTTATAAACATCCACAAAGCGGGCCGTTTCATACAATACAGAACGTATACCGTGTAATTTGGCTTCCATATTGGAAAGCATTTCATAAATAGCCGGGAATTCGATAATTGCTTTGCCAAACTGTTTCCTTTCCTGGGCGTATTTCAAGCCTTCCCGATAGGCGGCTTCTGCAATCCCGACCGATTGTGCTCCGATTCCCAGACGTGCGGCGTTCATTAAAGCCATCACGTATTTGATCAAGCCCATTTTACGTTCTCCTACTAATTCTGCCGGAGCATTTTTAAATACCAACTCGCAGGTAGGAGAACCTTTGATACCTAATTTATTCTCAATACGGCGCACCGTTACGGCATTATTGCTGCGATCGTAGATAAACATAGACAAACCACGTCCGTCGTTTGTTCCCTCTTCAGAACGGGCTAATACCAGAGATATATGTCCGTCTCCGTTTGTGATAAACCGCTTTACTCCATTCAGGTACCATTTCCCATCGGCTTCGTTGTACGTCGCTTTCAATTGTACGGCCTGTAAGTCGGAACCGGCATCCGGTTCGGTTAAATCCATCGCACAGGTTTCTCCTGCACTTACCCGGGGCAGGTATTTGCTTTTCTGTTCTGCGTTTGCAAATTCATTGATTGTTTCTGCACAGTCCTGTAATCCCCAGATATTCTGTAAACCGGCATCTGCTCGCGCTACGATTTCGGCTGCCATAATAAAAGGAACGATGGGGAAATTCAATCCGTTGTATTCCCGCGGCAGGGAAATCCCGTTTAAACCGGCCTGATTGATAACGTCGATGTTTTGTTGAGTTCCTGCGGCGTACTGAACATGTCCGTCAATAACTTGCGGACCTTCATTGTCTACCGACTCAGCGTTTACGGCAACGATTTCCCCGCAAATATCCCCTACGATTTCCAATACTTTATCGTAATTATCGAAAGCATCTTCATAATCCCGGGGGGCATCTTCGTATTTTTCGGCCTGGGTGTAATTCTGTTCTTTTAAAGCTACGATTTTTTCCATCAACGGATGACCGAGATGGAATTTTATATCTTCATTATCTGTGTAAAAATTTGCCATATGTAAAATTTTAATGAAATTAAAACTGGAGGTATATCCCGGTTTAAGTAAAATAATCCGTTTATAATACCTGTTTATTTGCTATTTTTCTTATAATACTGAATCATTTTCGGGATAATCACATTTAAGTCGCCCGTAATGACGTAGTCAGCAAATTTGTTAATCGGAGCGTTGACGTCCGTGTTGATTGCAATTACCATGGCAGATTCTTCCATTCCGGCGGTATGTTGTATTTGTCCGGAAATACCACAAGCAATGTATAATTTAGGACGTACTGTGGTACCCGTCTGTCCGATTTGGCGTTCGTGTTCACAAAAACCGGCATCTACAGCTGCGCGGGAAGCTCCCACTTCTCCTCCCAATACTTCGGCCAGTTCATAAAGCAACTTGAAATTTTCTTTGGAACCAACTCCATACCCTCCGGCAACGATAATGGGAGCGGCTTTTAAGTTCACTTTGGATTTTTCCATGTGACGCTCGATGACTTTTACGATAAAGTCTGTTTCATTTACATAACGGGCGACATCTATTTTTTTAATTTCTCCCTGATGATCCGGATTGTAAATTTCTTTTTTCATTACGCCTTCCCGAACAGTTGCCATTTGAGGACGGCATTCCGGATTGACAATAGTGGCCACAATATTTCCACCGAAAGCAGGGCGTATTTGATAGAGAAGGTTGTGGTAGGTCTTTTGATTTTTGGGATCGTCGTAATCTCCGATTTCCAGACTGGTACAGTCGGCCGTCAATCCACTGTGAAGAGCTGAAGAAACCCGCGGACCTAAATCGCGTCCGATGCTGCTTGCTCCCATAAAAGCGATCTGGGGTTTTTCTTCTTTAAAAAGATTTACCAATACAGCGGTGTGAGGAAGAGTCGTATAAGGAGATAGTTTTTTATCGTCTCCGACCCATAATACGTCTACTCCGTAAGGAAATACTTGTTTGCCGATTTCATTCAGTCCATATCCCAGAGCAATCGCTTCTAATTTTACACCTAATTTATTAGCAAGAGTACGGCCTTTGGTCAGCAGTTCCAGACTGACGTCGGCGACCACACCCTCTTCTATTTCGCAATATACAAATACACTATTCATAGTTTTAATTTTGGATGTTAGATTTCAGATTCCTTCTGATAAAGAGAGTCTAAAACCGTCAATATATTTTAATTGCAGCTTCTCATTTTTGGGGTAAAAATGATTTTCTGTCGTATGTTTTCAATTATCCGATGGTGTGATTGGTAATCAATTCCTTCATCATTTCTTCAATATCGGTGTCAGATGCCGTTAATACTTTGGCCTCTTTTGCCTGGAATACCACATTTTCGATATTCTTTACTTTTGTAGGAGAACCGCTTAATCCTAAATCCTTCGGGTCACTTTCGATATCGTTGACACTCCATTCTGTAATTTTCAGATAAGGCCTTTGGTTGATCAGAGTAAAATAATCTTCTCCGGCATTTTGTGCTTCGGAAGTGGCTTTCGCATATTTATATTTCAGTACGCGGCGTGCATTTCTGGGACGGCAAGGTGCAGCAGAGCCGTTTACGGTCACTACACAAGGTACAGGGCATTCCACTAATTCCACACCTCTTTCCAAGCGCCGCCTGATCGTTATTTTCTGGGCATCGCAAGAGAGAATTTCTTCTGCATAGGTTACCTGAGGCAAAGCCATTTTTTCAGCCACCTGAGGACCTACCTGGGCGGTGTCCCCATCGATCGCCTGACGTCCGCAAATGATCAAGTCCGGCTTCAGATTTCGCAAGGCGCAAGCCAGGGCGTAAGAAGTCGCTAATGTATCTGAGCCTGCAAAAGCCCTGTCTGATAACAAATAACCTCCATCTGCTCCCCGGTACATCGCTTCCCGGATAATTTCTGCAGCACGTCCCGGTCCCATCGTGAGAATATGTACCGTCGTACCTTCCAGGCTATCTTTTATTCTCAATGCCTGTTCCAGAGCATTTAGATCTTCAGGGTTAAAAATGGCAGGTAAAGCTGCCCTGTTTACAGTTCCGTCAGCCTTCATTGCATCTTTTCCCACATTTCTTGTGTCGGGAACCTGCTTCGCAAGAACAACAATTTTTAGTCCTTTCATGTGTAAATTTTTAAGTTACAACAGTCGCAACGGTTATAACAGTTACAACAGTCTGTTTGTTAATATTTGTTTGAATCTATTTATATTTCTCTTAAAATTCGGTAAAGATAATATTTTAAAATAAAAAGTAAAAAACAAAACACAAAAAATAAGGGCTTTTACATTTGATTTTAAAATGTATTGCCCTTATTGATAATAAGATATCACTTAGTCTTTCCCTCTCGTCTTTTCAGGAATGAAACAAATCCTTTAAAAGACTTAAGGGAAGGATTATAAATTTTCCTGAGCGAATTTTCTGCCTGCATGTAAGGCCTTTAAATTCATGTCTACGATGGTTTCGCCTTTCCGGCTAAAGATGGAACGTATGCCTTCTTCCAGATAGTCAAAAGGAATTTCTATAAAGGGAGAGGCTGCTCCTAACATGACAAAATTACTGGCTCTTGTCTGTCCGGTGGTTTCCTTCGCTATCTGATCCGCATCGATAATGATCCGGTGAGGCAGGTCTCTTAGGGTTTGTAATACTATTTCAATGTCCGGATAGTTCGGAATATTAATGAGGGGAGTCGAATTTGTAACTACATATCCGCCTTCTTTCAGATAAGGTAAATAACGAAGGGCTTCCATGGGTTCCACAGAGAGTATGATATCGGCTTTCCCTTTTGCAATGAGATCGGAATAAATAGGTCGGTCTGAAATCCGCATGAACGATTGGACGTCTCCTCCTCTCTGGCTCATGCCGTGGGTTTCAGCTTGTTTCATATACAAATTGTTATTTAATGCTGCCGATCCCAGTGCTGCAGCTATCGACAAAATACCTTGTCCGCCGACTCCGGCTAAAATTATATTTGTTTTCATATTGGTCTAAATTTAAAGTCAGAAAAAGTTGTCTGATCAGCTCCCTAGGAACTGTTTATTTACTTTTTCATTTTTGTTTTTTTCCTTCTCTACGCGCTTTTTGGATACAGATTCTGCGGGGAATAATGACAGATACTCCTTGGTATTCAATTTCTTCCCGAATAATCCGGCATAATTCTTCATGGTTTTTAGGTACCGGATTGAGTACCCGGATATGCTGAGGATCGACTCCTATTCCTTGACAAATGGATTCGATTTTCCCCAATGCGGCGGAATCTTGTCCTCCTGTCATAGAGATAGATTCGTTATCCGAGATGATGATGGTAATGGGAGAATGTTCGTTTACTGCATCCAGTAAGCCGGTCATTCCAGAATGCGTGAAAGTGGAATCTCCTATAACGGCCACTGCGGGATATAAGCCTGCATCCGAAGCACCTTTGGCCATCGTGATAGAGGCTCCCATATCTACGCAGGAATTGATCGACTGGAAGGGGGGAAGAGCTCCCAAGGTATAACAACCGATATCTGAAAAGACATGGCCTTCACCATAAGTGGAAAGTACTTCATTCAAAGCATTGTAAACATCTCTATGGCTACATCCTACGCATAGGGCAGGAGGGCGCGGAACCACGATTTCCGGTACTGCGGCTCCTTCTTTTATCTGCAATCCCAAGGCTTTTGCCAGTAAATCGGGATTCAACTCTCCGTCCCGGGGAAGGGTATTGTCCAGCCGTCCGCTAATTCGTTTATCTCCCGGATAACCTTTTAAAAGTTCTTCGATAAGGGGATAGCCTTCTTCTACGACCAAAATACGTTCACACTCTGCTAATATTTGCTTTATCAATTTGCGGGGTAAAGGATATTGGCATATTTTCAATAAAGGATAAGGACATTGGCCTTCAAAATTTTCCATGACGTAATTGTAACTTATCCCACAAGCAATAATGCCTAAAGATTTATCAGGCCCTTCAGAAAAATGATTGAAGGGGGAGTTCTCAGAAGCTTCTTTGAAGTCAGCTTGTTTGTTTAATAACAGACGGTATTGTTTTCTGGCAATTGCCGGAAGCAATACGAACTGTCGCTTATTATCGGGTAACCGGAGATTATTTTCCGCCAAGGCTTCGTGTATGTTCACACCGGCGCGGGAATGTGCCAGACGGGTAGTGATTCTAAGCAATACGGGACTTCCGACGGTTTCGGACAGGGCGAAAGCATAGCGTACCATTTCGTAAGCTTCCTGTTGATTAGAGGGTTCCAGGATCGGAATCAAAGCGAATTTTCCGTATACTCTGGAATCTTGTTCGTTTTGGGAAGAATGCATAGAAGGATCGTCTGCTGCGGTAATGACGATTCCTCCGTTTGCTCCCGTAATGGCCGCGTTCATAAAACAATCTGCGGCGACATTCATACCGACATGTTTCATGCAGACCAAGGCCCTTTTCCCTGCGTAGGACATGCCCAATGCTGCTTCCATGGCTGTCTTTTCATTGGCAGACCATTCTCTGTGGATATTCCTTTGAATAGCTTGTTGCGAGTTTTGAATATACTCTGTAATTTCTGTAGAAGGTGTTCCGGGATAAGCATATACACCGGATATTCCGCTATCGATAGCACCCTGGGCAATGGCTTCTACACCCAGTAACAATTGTTTTTGCATGGTTTAATGGCTTTAAAGTGAAAATAAAATTTTTTCTTGCTGATTTTACAATAGGAGTTGGAAACAGGAATCATCCTTTTATAATCCCCAATGGAATTTTAGAGCTCCCATGATGTAGGCCAGTACAAAATAGTATTCAGACGGTTGGTACATAGTTTAAATGCTAACGTTTGCGAAGATAACAAAATATTTTCCAATCTGAAAACATTTTAATCATTCTTTATTCGGCCAGATCGGTCGTCCAAATTTTCCAACCGGCTTCTGCTTGTCCGATCAGCATGCCCCATCCGTTGCAAACATGAGCTCCGGCTGCTGCTCCTCTTTTCATAAATGCTGTGTTTTCCGGATTATAGACAAGATCGAAAAGATAATGCCGGGGAGTTAAATATTCGTAGGGGATAGGGGGAAAATCAGCTATATTCGGCCAGGTACCTAAAGGGGTCGTATTGACGAGGAGAAGATGATCTGCTAAATAAGGGGCCACTTCTGTATAACCGATTTCTTGCCCGGATCGGGGAGTACGGGTTACGGTGAGGGAAGTGATACCCAATTGATGTAAAGTGTAACGTATCGCTTTGGCAGCTCCGCCGTTTCCGAGTACAAGGCTATATTTTATCCCTGGGGGGATAAAGTTGAGCAGGGCTTTGCGAAAGCCATATGTGTCTGTATTGTAGCCTATTAGTTGATAATTGGAGGCATGTCGTTCTATTTTAACACAATTGACGGCCCCGATCGCCAACGCTTCTTCACTTTGTTTTGCTAAAAAAGGGAGAATATGTTGTTTGTGAGGAATGGTCACGTTAAATCCCCTTAAATCCGGATGCTTTTCCAGTAGGTCCGGTAAAACATCCAGATTTTCTATTTCAAAATTTAGATATTCCGCCTGTATTTTTTCTATTTCAAATTTTTCGGTAAAATACTTCTTTGAAAAAGAATGTCCTAGTGGATAACCGATGAGTCCGTATTGTACCATCTTGTCAGGCGTGCTTAGCTTTCATTTTTTTCCCGAGCATTTCTACTCCCCAAATGAGAAGAAATCCGAAAACACAGAAGGCAATTGCCGGTCCGAGCATGGGATCTCCTTGGGAAATGATTTCTCCCGGTCCGCATGGATTTTGGGAGAGTATTTTCTCGGAAAAGAATAAATTCCCGTTACAGGTTTGCAATGTTCCAAAAGTAGCCGGCGAAACATTTTTTTCAATTAAGGCCTGTTGGATGCCATGACTGTCCCTAAAAAATTCGATCGTTTCTTTCCAGGGCCATACCTTATTTAAAGAACCTACCATAAAGCCCGTTAATAAAGCAATGGTCATATTGTGGTAATTCTTCAGTAACCACGAAAGTAAATGAGAAAAACTGATGATACCAATTAGGGCTCCTACGGCAAAAATGGCGAGTATCCCGATGTCCAAACGTCCTACAGCTCCTATAATAAAATAGTATTTACCCAGCAGAACTAAAATAAATGCTCCGGAAATTCCGGGTAAAATCATTGCACAAATGGCAATGGCTCCGGATAGCAGGATAAACCACCAGCTTTGAGGGGTAGAAGCAGGTGTGAGTACTGTAATCGTATAGGCAGCACAGATTCCTGCAACAAGGGAGATGATGGTGAAAATATCCCATTTTTTAATCTCTTTCGACACCAAAAAAGCGGAGGCAATGATTAAGCCGAAAAAAAACGACCACGTTTCGATAGGGTGATGCGTGAGGAGATAAGTCATGAGCTTAGCCAAAGAAAAAATAGAAATACCGATTCCACAGAGAACGGATAATAAGAAATTTCCATTTATTTTTTTCCAAAAAGATGTCGTTTTTAATTGAAATAGTAATCGGATTGCTTCGAGGTCGATGCTTTTAATCGAATTGATCAATTTCTCATAAATACCGGTGATGAAAGCGATTGTCCCTCCTGATACGCCCGGAACAACATCTGCAGCGCCCATAGCGCACCCTTTTAAAATCAATAAAAGATAATTCTCGTTTTTTTTCATATAAATCGGGTATTATTTCTGCTGAAAATACAGTATTTTTTGCTTTTGTTATGAAGATACTTTTCTGACAGGCTTTCTTTGGGGGCCTTTGAGTCCCCTCCTCGAAGAGAAAACGGAAAAAAGTAACTTTATAGACAGTCTTCTATTTCGAAAAAACATTCCGGTGTTCGGTCCTTCTCAAGTCGAATACCGTTTTCACCGGGGTAAATGTGCTCAAAGGAACTTCCACAAACACCGTAATCCATTCTGCCATGGCTCCGTTCCATAAGCCGGGTAATTCCTGTACCCGGATATCTTTGCCTTTATAGGATTTGGTGGTAATAAAGCCTTGGCTGGGATCGACAAAATTTGTCAAATCAAATCGTTTCCCTTTATAATTCTTAGTTCCGCAGACCAAATCTACCGGATTAAAATGAGTGGAGCGTTCAAAAATTTTCTTTTGCTCTTTGTCTTTCAGATTTATCTGAGCTGATTCGATGATCATAAGGTGGCAGCTGCCGTCGGCCGTTTTTACCCAGAAAGGTCCTCCCCCTGGTTCTCCTTCATTTTTTACCATGCCGCATACCCGAATCGGACGGTCCAAAATGTTTCGTAAATATTTTACACGTCCTTTCTTATCTTTAAATTGAAGTCCCTCCGCTTTTTTATAACCGAGATTCGCTTCAATAAAAGCTTCTGTTTCGTCTAATTGAGCTTCTGTTACCCCTCTTTTATCGAGTAAATCCAAGTGTTCGAAAACTTTACTTTGGATCTCAAACAAAGTACCGGCTAACAGTTTTTTGTATTTGACGGTATCAGCCTTACTCCGGTCCGGCGAAACATTGTCGATATTCTTGATAAAAATGATATCTGCTTTAATGTCGTTGACGTTGTAGATTAATGCACCGTGCCCTCCTGGTCTGAAGAGGATTTTCCCTGCCTCATCCCGGATGAGTTCTCCGTTTTCGTCTATACTTACTGTGTCGGTAGACGGTTTTTGAATAGAGAAGGTAACTTTGTATTTTACATTGAACATTTTTTCAAAGACCTTACTTACTTTTGCCAGACGATCTTTAAAACGAGGTACGTATTCTTCTGAGACAGTGAAATGCAAATGGGCTTCCCGGCCTTTTTTGCAATAGAGGGCAGCTTCTACCAGATGTTCGTCGAAGGGAGTCCTGACAAAATCCCGGTATACGTGAAAATCCACCAATCCTTTAGGGGTATCCCCGTAATTTAAACCTTTTTCCGTGAGGATATAAGCTAGAATGTTGGTAAACATTCTCTTGTCGAGCATTTTTTGTAAATCCTGTTCATCGTTCCACATGACATTTTTCAAGTGGGTGTAGAAGGGAAATTCATTGAGGTGTAAGAAAAATTCATGCATACTGTCGGGACTCTTATCCTGAACAAATTTCAGGAATTCTTCCGCTTCACCTTTATAGGTTTCCATGAACGTGAAAAGCTTTTTAAACATACGGGTCGCGGATCCGGAAGCCGGGACCATTTTTATCACATCGGCTTTCTGGCTTCCCTTTTCATAGAGATCGATCAGGTAATTTTCCTCTTCAGTGGGAACCGATTTTATTCCGTTGTTTAAAGTGGCTGGTTCTACTAAATTGACAAATTCAAATCCTTTTTTGAAATTTTCGATTTGCTTATCAATTTGTTCTGGTTTTATTTTACGGCGTTTAAATTCTTTTAAGTCTTCTTTTGTATACATCTTTTTACTTTATTAATGTGCAGATAAATGAATGTGTTCCTTCATAAAAAGGGGAGGAATACGGTTTTACCGACATATTAGCAAATTCTATTCTTCTTCATCGTAAATGTCTTCTTGGTTATCCAGTTCTTTTTCATAAAATTCTTCCGCTTCTTCCAGTAAGGTGTCGATATCATCCTGAGAAAGCGGTTCTTCGTCAATCCAATAGATACGCTGATTGCTGTAAAAACCATCGAGGTCACATTGAATAATGCAGCGTGGCGTTTCTGTGTGGACAACATATACCAAATCAATGGCTTCCTGTGAATTGTCTGCAATAAGAAATTTAGGCAACATGTTTTTAATGTTTAAAATTTACATCACAAATGTAGGATAAAATTGAGAAATATACATCTTACATTTTAACTTTTTGAATGGAAAACTCCAATTGTAGGAAAGATAAGGAAACAGAATCAGTCGTCCGGTCTACATTTCCTCTTTTTGTTACGAAAAAACTTTGGAAACGGTTCTCTATAATTATCGGCAGATACTCCTCTTTTCTTCGTAAAAAGTTGTATCTTTAGTCCCTCTTTTAAGAGGATATTCCGGTCTTTTCCGAATAATACAAATGCAGAAAGAATATGAACAGGAAATTGAATATCGGTGAAATGCAGATGTGGCAGGATGCCGAAAATCTGGTGGAAGAAATTTACAGACAGATTTCGGATGCCGGAAGTTATAGTTTCAATCGTCATTTCCGTCGTATCGTTTTAGCTATATTGGGAAATTTGACAGAATCCGGATATGCCACTTCTCAGCCACAATATTGTGCTTTTCTTTCAGCGGCAGAGTCAGCTTGTAATGAAATCCGGCATATGTTACGTACGGCCCGGTATTATCGGTACCTTCCTAATTCCGTATCGGATAAATTAGAGGAAGAATGCCGGGAATTGGCTTTACGCATTCAGGGCGTTATCCGCAATACTGAAAGTTGTTTTCCTGTTCCTGCTGAGAAAGTTAAGGCGAGAAAAAAACGACCGAAGAAAAACAATAATTTTTGAAAAATGGGGCCGAGAATTGTTGCTGTATACGGAAAAAATGTAAGTGAAGGATTCTTCCCTTATTTGAGAAGAATGTTGTGCCAATTAAAGGAGCGGAATATCGTATTGGATTGTGAAGATAATTTCAAGAAAATACTGGGGGAACGTTTTGATTGCAAAGACTTGTTTCGGGGAGTTTATAATCGGGATAATCTGTTGGCAACAGGGGCGGAAATGCTGTTGAGTATCGGGGGAGACGGAACATTTTTAGATGCGGTATTATATGTGAAGGACAGTGGAATTCCGGTTTTAGGAATGAACACAGGACATTTGGGATTTTTAGCGAATATTTCTGTGGAAGAAATAGATGCGGCCGTAGCTTATATAGACGAAGGGAAATATACGACCGAGGAAAGAAATCTGTTGTGTCTGAACGTAAAAGGCGGGGAATTCCCCGGGTTTAATTATGGATTGAATGAAGTAAGCGTACATAAAACGGATACTTCTTCTATGTTAAAAATACATGCCTATATCGGAGATATATATTTGACTACTTATTGGGCCGATGGTTTAATTGTTGCCAGTCCGACAGGATCCACAGGCTATTCTTTGAGCGGAGGAGGGCCTATTGTGCATCCGGAATGTAAAAATATTATTCTGACCCCCGTATGTCCTCATAATTTGACGATGCGTACTTTATTGGTTCCGGATGATGTCCTCATTCGTTTGAAAGTGGAGGGCCGGACAGGGGATTTTATGCTGAGTTTGGATTCCCGGATAGAAAAAATGAAAGATGATTGCGAAATTGAAATAAAAAACGGGGAATTTAAAATTCGGGTTGTCAATTTACCGGGGCATAATTACTACGGAACTTTGCGAAATAAACTGGGTTGGGGAGAGGATTTTCGCAATCGGAACGGTGGCGAAAATAAATTGAAATAATTCTGGGGTATACAGGGATGGAAAAACCTTAACTATAAAGAGACATTTAAATAAATAATATTATACATTCTTTGTATTTATTACCCGTTTTTTCACTTTTCACTTTTCGCTTTTCTTGTGATTGTTACTATCTTTGAACGATTTTTAGGAGTAGACAGGGGAGGGACATAGGAGAAGTTCAGAGGTTCAGAAAATCCGAATGTAAAAATGTTTGGTTGTTTGAATATCTTTTCTCGGGCCTTCGGAGGGATGTTCCTTGGGGGATGGGGTGATGTTTTGCTGATTAACGGACATTTGAAAGGAAGTGTCAAGGATTTTGGTTTCTTAATTTCTGCCTTATGTAAGGGAGAAAATCGAGTCAAAGACCGTTCTCTTTTGTATATTTATATTTTTGAATGTTCCGGCTCATTTAAATAAATAGAAAATTCTTGGTAATAGACCTGTGATTGTATACTATGTTTGAATTAATAGAAAAAGAAAATTTGCCGCGGCATGTCGCTATTATCATGGATGGTAACGGACGCTGGGCAAAAGCAAAAGGTCTGAATCGTATCTATGGACATCAGCAAGGGGTGGATACGGTAAAGAAAATTGTGGAGGCAGCGGGAGAGGTCGGTTTAGAATATTTGACCCTTTATACTTTTTCAATAGAAAACTGGAAACGTCCTCGGGAAGAGATCAATGCGCTGATGTCGCTTATGGTAGATGCCATTATGCGGGAGATGGACAATTTGATTCGACAGGGAGTTGTTGTAAAAGTGATTGGAAATATGACGGATTTACCTGTTTCTGTACAATTGAAACTGGAAGAATTGATCAAAAATACAGCCGCTAACAAGGGGCTTAAGTTGGTACTGGCTTTGAGTTATGGTGCCCGTTGGGAGATTTTGGAAGCGGCAAAGAAAATAGTACGGGCTACGCTGGAAGGAAATATTCCGGATCCGGACGTTTTGACGGAAGCTGATTTTGCTACTTATCTGACTACTGCGGATATTCCGGATCCCGATTTGCTGATCCGCACGAGTGGAGAATGTCGTTTGAGTAATTTCCTTTTATGGCAATGTGCATATACCGAATTTTATTTTATTGATAAATTTTGGCCTGATTTTGAAAAAGATGATTTATATTTGGCAATCCGTAATTTTCAGCAAAGGGAAAGACGGTTCGGAAAGATAGGAGAACAGTTGAAAAACAGTTGAAGTTTTCGGAAATTTAGATTTGTATAGGAGTAAATATTTTGTAACGAGAGAAAACAGATGGTAAGAAGGATAATTCTTTGTCTTATAGTAACCTTTTTTTGTTTTTACCAGGGATGGGCTCAGTCAGCTGATACATTGAGGGGTACAGAGGTGTATTATTCCTCTCCAAAGACTTACGAACTGGCTGGTGTTGAGGTGACGGGCATTGCGGATCATTATGACCCGGAAACTTTAATTCAGTTGGCGGGTCTTGTGATCGGGTCTGAAATTAAAATACCTGGAGACGTGCCGACAAGGGCCGTAAAGCGTCTGTATTCCAACGGACTTTTTTCGGATATTACGATAGCTGTCGATAAGATTGTGGGCAATAAGGTATATTTAATTCTGAATTTACAGGAACGCCAAAAGTTATCGAAGATCAATTATGTGGGTTTAAAAAAGTCGGAAGAAAACAAGATTAAAGAACGGATTAATCCTTTACCGGGTACTCAGGTGACGGATAATATGATTTCTAATTTAAAGCATATTGTCGAGAAATATTTTAAGGAAAAAGGATTTTATAATATTTCTGTAAAAGTATTACAGCGGGATGATCCGGAACGGGATAATTTTGTCATATTGGATGTTGTAATCGAACGGAATAATAAAATAAAGATTCAGGATATCATCCTAACCGGCAACAAAGAGGTGAAAGCTTCTGTGCTCAAAAGGGCTATGAAGAAAACAAAAGAAAAGTCGCTGGTTAACTTTTTCAAATCTTCGAAATATATTCAGGATAGTTACGAAGATGATAAATACAATTTGTTGGATAAATACAATGAAAAAGGGTATCGGGACGCTCTTATCGTTTCGGATAGTGTCGTACAGGTTTCTCCCAAACGGGTGAAAATATACATTGATGTAAATGAAGGCCAACGGTATTACTATAATAATATTTCCTGGGTGGGAAATACGGTGTATGATTCCGAGCGTTTATCCCGTATTTTGAATATACAGAAAGGGGATGTATACAATAAGAAATATTTTAATGAACGTCTGAAAGACGATGAAAATACGGCTGTCGATAAGTTGTATGTAAATAACGGTTACCTGTTTTTCCGGGCTATGCCTGTAGAAACAGTGGTGGGCAAAGACTCTATAAATGTAGAAATCCGTATTTTCGAAGGTCCTCAGGCGACGATCAACCGGGTTATTATCAAAGGAAATGATCGTACGCATGAACATGTTGCCAGACGGGAATTGTACGTATATCCAGGAGAATTATTCAGCCGGGAAGATGTGATGCGTAGTATGCGGGAGTTGGCAAACCTGGGACATTTCGATCCGGAGCAAATTAAGCCGGACGTGAAACCGGATCCGGAATCCGGAACGGCTGACGTCATCTTCAGTGTGGTAGAGAAAGCAAACGATCGGGTAGAACTTTCCGGAGGTTGGGGGGCTGGTATGATTATCGGTTCTGTCGGTTTAACGTTTACGAATTTTTCTATCCGGAATATTTTCAATTGGGATTCTTACCGGCCGTTGCCTCAGGGAGACGGACAGACGTTGAGTTTGAAGTATCAGACAAACGGTAAATACTATACTTCAGTCAGTGCTTCTTTCCGGGAACCTTGGTTAGGAGGTAAGAAACCGAATTCGTTGAGTGTATCTGCTTATTATTCCCGTCAGACCGGCTATTCTTCGAATTATTATAATCATTCTTATTATGTGAATAGTTCCAAGGATTTATACGATGACAATCAGTTGATGACTACTTTCGGATTTAGTGTCGGTTTAGGAAGAAGGGTGACTTGGCCGGATGATTTCTTTACCATGTATACGGAAGTATCTTATCAGCGGTATCGGTTGAGAAACTGGCCTTATTATATATTTAGTAACGGGAATTCCAATAATCTTTCCTTTGCTTTCCAATTGAGACGTAGTTCTATCGATAATCCGCTTTATACCCGTAAAGGTAGTGATTTCTTGTTGGGATTGACGTTTACTCTTCCTTATTCTTGGTTTGATGGAAACAATTATAAGGGTAATACGTTGACTCAAAAAGAAAGATATAGATGGATAGAATATCACAAGTGGAAATTCAGCGGCAAAATGTTTATGCCTTTGGACCGGAACGAAAAGCTGGTTTTGTATGCAGGAGTGCAATACGGTTTCCTGGGATATTACAACAAATATAAGCGTTCTCCTTTTGAAGGATTTGAAATGGGGGGAGACGGAATGTCCGGATACAGTTTATATGGACGTGAATATATCGGTTTGAGAGGATATGAAAACGGATCCTTAACGAATGCTGGTTCGAATTTTATTGCACCGGATGCTGCTGACGCTAGTTTGTATTCCAAATGGACGTTGGAAGTTCGTTATCCGATTACTTTATCCCAGTCGGCTACTATTTATGCATTGTGTTTCTTAGAAGCCGGTAACTCCTGGTATGAGTTGAAAGAATTCGAGCCTTTTAATCTTTATCGTTCTGCCGGAGTGGGTGTCAGGGTATTCTTGCCGATGTTCGGTATGTTGGGTATAGACTGGGGATATGGCTTCGATGATGTTCCGGGACGTCCGGGTGCATCTGGCTCACAAATACATTTTGTATTGGGACAGGAATTTTAAAAATGGAGCACCAGCTGAGCAAACGGAGACCACTTTGGTTTTGTTAGAGATTTATGGCTATTTTTCAGACTTCAAATTTCGCAAGACAATTGAAATGCTTAATTATTTTATTATTTTTGTACTGAATAACGGAAGAGTTTTGGGAAGGATTTTAAATAGATAAAATAAAAACGAATAGAATGAGAAATAAAATGAAATGGTTGTTATTAGCGGTATTTACGATGGCCGCACTCGGAGCATCTGCCCAGCAGAAACCAGTAAAATTAGGACATATTGAAAGTAGCAAACTGATCGCCGCTATGCCGGAAATGGCTGCCGCACAAAAACAGCTGGAAACAAAACAGGATGATATTCAAAAGGAAAGTCAAAACCTGAGAACCCAATGGCAGAATCTGGTTACAGATTATCAGAAAAATGAAGCTACCTATTCCGATATTATCAAGACATCCAAACAACAGGAAATTGAGGAGTTGGGACAACGGATTCAAAAATTCGAGGAAATTGCCATGAATGAATTCAAGAAAGCTCAGGATGAACTTTTACAGCCCATTATGGATAAAGCGCATAAAGCCATTCAGGATGTGGCAAAAGAGAATAGCTTTACTTATATTTTTGATATGAATTCAGGAGCTATTTTGTATGCATCAGAAACCTCTGAAGATATTTTACCTTTGGTAAAAAAGAAATTGGGAATCCAGTAAGTCAGTCGAAAAATAAGATAAGCCGCCTAATAAGGCGGCTATTTTTATGCAAAAATTTTCGGTTTGTGCAAATTCATCTGTATTTTTGAGCTAAAACTTTTGAGGAATATGGAAAAGACAAAAGGACCTATTGGCATATTTGACTCCGGCTATGGCGGACTGACGATACTGAAAGAAATAAGGAGTGTACTACCTCAATACAATTATGTATATTTGGGTGATAATGCGCGAACTCCTTATGGAACCAGGTCCTTTGACGTCGTTTATCGGTATACGGAACAAGCTGTAAAGAAGCTTTTTGAACTGGGATGTCCCTTGGTGGTGTTAGCTTGTAATACGGCATCCGCAAAAGCTTTGCGGACAATTCAGCAGATCGATCTACCTCGTTTAGACAACAGCCGGAGAGTGTTGGGAGTCATCCGTCCCAGTGTAGAAGCTTTGGCGGACTATACCCGCAACAGGCATGTCGGGATCATGGCCACCAAAGGAACGGTCGCTTCTGAATCTTATCCTTTGGAAATAGAAAAATTGTACGGTCGGGGATATTTTCATATTACTCAGGTGGCTTGCCCGATGTGGGTACCTTTAGTGGAAAACAATGAGTTGGCGGGAGAAGGGACAGCCTATTTTGTAAAAAAATATGCGGACGAATTATTTAAGAGCGATCCAGAGATCGATACAGTCATCCTGGGATGTACGCATTATCCCTTATTGAGGGAGCTGATTGCCCGGAATATGCCCGAAGGGGTGACCTTGATCGAGCAGGGGCATATTGTGGCAGACCGTTTGAAAGATTATTTATTCCGGCATCCAGAGATGGAAAAACGGATTGAAAAAAAGGGAGATATACACTATTTGACCACTGAAAAAACAGGCTTGTTCGACCGTATGGCCGGGATGTTTATGGGTGAAAATTTAGCTGCAGAACAAATAGAGTTGTGATTTGGGAAACACAAGGAAAACCAGAAGGAAGAAAATAACCTAATTTTTAATATCTTTTTCAGAATTTATGATTTGTAATCGTATATATTTACGAGAATTTATATCTTTGAAATAACTTGCCGGCGATTCGGAGAAGAGGTAAGTAAATTTCCGACAGGCGAGTATCGGTGGGAAAAAGGAGAGAAAGGGAAATATATGGCTTTTATTCGTAGTAAAAGAGGAGATGATGACAGACCAGGAATTAATAAAAAATGCTTTTGACGATTTGCTCGCCTCGTTATGGCCGGGAACAACAAAGGAAAGTAAACAGTTGATAAAGAAAGCCTTTGATTTTGCCAATGAAGCCCATAAAGGGATGAAAAGACGATCGGGGGAACCTTATATTTTGCACCCGATAGCTGTGGCTAAGATTACGGCTAAGGAGATCGGTTTAAAGACAAAATCTGTTGTAGCGGCTTTATTGCATGATGTCGTAGAGGATACCGATTATACTGTGGAGGATATTGCAAGTTTGTTCGGGCCGAAAATCGCTTCTTTGGTAGACGGCCTGACAAAGATTCGGGAGGTGATGGGCTCCGATACGAGTAAGCAGGCCGAGAGCTTCCGGAAAATGATACTGACGTTGGCAGATGATGTCCGGGTGATTTTGATCAAAATTGCCGATCGTCTACATAATATGCGGACTTTATCTTCTATGCCTGAGCATAAACAGGTTAAGATTGCCAGTGAAACTTTATATATTTATGCGCCTTTGGCTCATCGGATGGGACTTCATGCGATCAAGACGGAATTGGAAGACCTAAGCTTAAAGTACGAACATCCGGAGGAATATGAAGTGATCGCTAAAAAAATAGAAGCTTATCACAGGGAATATTCCGGTTTGTTTGAGAAATTTATCGAACCGATTCGGGGAAAGCTGGATAAAAACGGGTATGAATATACCATAACGGCCCGTACGAAAAGTGTATATTCGGTGTGGTTGAAAATGCAGAAGCGGAATATCAGCTTTGATGAAATTTATGATTTGTTGGCGGTACGGATTGTATTTAAGCCCAAAGTGGAACAACCGGAGAAATGGCAATGTTGGAATATTTATTCTTTGATCACCGATTTATACCGGCCTAAACCTGAGCGTATCAGGGACTGGGTAAGTACGCCTAAGGCAAATGGATATGAGGCTTTGCATGTAACTGTAATGGGGCCTTCCGGACAGTGGATAGAGGTGCAGATCCGTTCCCAGCGAATGGATGAAATTGCCGAGAAAGGATTAGCCGCCCATTGGAAGTATAAAAGTGAAGGAGGAGAAGGCAATTCCGAACTGGATAAATGGTTGGCCGGTATCAAGGAGATGCTGGAACAGTCTGATTCTGATGCATTGGAATTCCTGGATGAATTTAAGCTGAATCTTTTTGCTAAGGAAATCCGGGTATTTACTCCCAAAGGGCATATGAAAACTTTACCAAAAGGGGCCACAGCCTTGGATTTTGCCTATGACATACATACTGAAATCGGGAACACTTGTATAGGAGCGAAGGTCAATCATAAATTAGTCCCGATGAGTTATGTGCTTCAGAGCGGAGATCAGGTAGAAGTATTGACCAGCGACAGACAGAAGCCGCAGAAAGAGTGGCTGGATTTTGTCGTTACGGCAAAAGCGAAGTCCCATATTGACGCTGCCTTTAAAAAGGAACGCAAAGATCAGATCCGGCGGGGTATTATCATTTTTGAAGGAATTGTCAAAGAATTGAAATTACCTTCTACTTCCGAGCCTTTGAAGAAGATATTGGCGCAATTAAAACTGAAGAGCAAAGAAGATTTATATGCGGAAATTGCGAGAAATGTTGTGACGCGCGAACAAATTGTAAAGGAATTGAAAAAGAAAGCTGAAAATAGATTTATGAAGTATTGGAAGCTGCAATTCCTCTGGAGTGATAGAGATAGCGAGGATCGGAAAAATAAAGATAATCGGGAGGAGGAAGTCAGTGATGAAAATACCGATATCGTCATCGCCCCTTGTTGTAGCCCTATTCCGGGAGATGATGTTGTCGGGATGAGTATAGGAGGGAAAGTGACGGTTCATAAACGTAAATGCCCCGAGGCTATACGGTTGATGTCCAGTTATGGGGACAAAATTGTACCTGTGAAATGGGTAACTCATAAAGTAATGTCTTTCCCTGCGATCATGCAGTTTTCCGGTATCGACCGAGTGGGCGTCGTAAGTGATATTACGGCCGTTATATCCAAAGAAAACGGGGTGAATATGCGGATGATACATTTTGAGACAAAAGATGGGATTTTTGAAGGAATGATTCATGTCTATGTACACAATACGGCCGATTTGAATCGCTTGATTTCGAAGATTTCTTCTTTAAAAGGCGTAGAAAAAGTATCTCGGGTGGAGAATGTAGAAAATTGATGTCAGTTGCAACTTAATACAGGGAGAAATGAAAGATGTGGTAAAGGAAATTTTTACGGCTTACTTGCAAAAGAAAGGTTGCCGGAAGACTCCGGAACGCTATGCCATATTGGAGGAAATTTATTCCCGTCCCGAACATTTTGATGTCGAAGCTATTTTTGTAGCGATGAATAAAAAGAATTATCGGGTGAGTCGGGCGACCATTTATAATACGATCGAGTTATTGCTGGATTGTAATTTGGTGATCAAACATCAATTTAAAAATAATACAGCTCAGTTTGAGAGGGCCTATAATAATGACCGGCATGAACACCTGATTTGCCTGAAATGCGGAAAAGTAGAAGAATTTTCAGATAATAGGCTGGATGAAATTACCGAATATATTGCCGAGAAGCGAAACTTTTCGGTGCATCATCGTTTAATGTATGTGTACGGTATATGTAAATCTTGCCAGGCCGGTAAAAAATAACTTTTCGAAACAGATCGGCGGTGGTACAGGGAAAAGAGGAATCCGGCAGAATTTATTCTTGTTAAAATAGATCGGAAAAGATAGGAATTCTTTTAAAAAGATTAACTTTGTACGTTTGTGTTTTTTCGGAGTGTTTCCCGAAAAAACAGTTTTTTGTGGAGTAAGGTGAAAGAGGACATCCGGAATGTCTTTTAGGGAGGTAGAGCATATAGTAATAATCAATAATTGGATTTTTGAGTTATTGTATAATAACCGGAAGTCGTTTTAACAAAAAGAGTACAATGAAAGTAGATGTGTTACTTGGATTACAATGGGGAGATGAAGGGAAAGGAAAAGTAGTAGATGTCCTAACGCCGAAGTATGATTTGGTAACCCGTTTTCAGGGAGGTCCGAATGCCGGTCACACGTTGGAGTTTGCCGGAGAAAAATATATTCTGCGTTCTATTCCTTCCGGGATATTTCAGGGAGGGAAAATGAATATTATCGGAAATGGAGTCGTGTTGGATCCTTTGTTATTTAAACAGGAAGCAGAGGGTTTAGCTGCAAGCGGACATGATATACGGAAACAATTGTGTATTTCTAAAAAGGCACATCTCATTTTACCCACACATCGTATGTTAGATGCTGCTTATGAAGCTGCGAAGGGAGATGCAAAAATTGGAACGACAGGGAAAGGAATAGGACCGGCTTATACGGATAAGGTAAGTCGTAATGGGGTGAGAGTGGGCGATATCCTGAATAATTTTCCTGAAAAATATGCAAAGGCAAAAGCGAAACACGAGACGATATTGCGGGCCCTGAATTACCAATACGACATAACAAAACTGGAAAAAGAATGGTTTGAAGCTGTCGACTATTTGAAACAATTTGCTTTAATTGATAGCGAGCATGTAATCAATAATCTTCTGAAGGAAGGAAAAACGGTGTTGGCAGAGGGGGCTCAAGGAACGATGTTGGATATCGATTTTGGTTCTTATCCGTTCGTAACTTCTTCTAATACAATTTGTGCGGGTGCTTGTACAGGTTTGGGGGTTGCGCCTCGGCGAATCGGGGAAGTATACGGTATTTTTAAGGCTTATTGTACCCGGGTAGGAAGCGGACCCTTCCCGACGGAATTGTTTGACGAAGTCGGAAAGGCTATGTCGACTCTGGGGCATGAATTTGGGTCGGTAACCGGTAGAGCGCGGCGTTGTGGATGGTTGGATTTGGTGGCTTTAAAATATGCCGTTATGATTAATGGTGTTACCCAATTGATCATGATGAAGAGCGATGTGCTGGATTCTTTCGATACGATAAAAGCCTGTGTTGCCTATAAGGTGAATGGAGAGATTACAGCGGAATTCCCTTATGAAATTAATGAAGGAATAGAACCCGTTTACGAAGAATTTGCCGGCTGGAAAACGGATATGACACAGATGACTTCCGAGGATGAATTTCCGGAAGAATTTAATGCGTATGTCAGCTTTATCGAAGAACAAACGGGAGTGCCGGTGAAGATTGTGTCTGTAGGAGCCGACCGGGAACAAACGATAATAAGATACGAAGAATAAATGGAAAGTTGAGACCCATTTTTCGTAACCTGAAAAAACAAGTCTCAAAAGGATAAAAAAGAAAAAGCGTATGTATGCTCTGAGGTCAGACTACATACGTTTTTTTTAATTGTGTGGCCCTCTGTATGTATAGTGAGGGAAGGACATTTGTGTGGGTTTAGGGGACGATTTTCTATTCGGTCGGAATAGAGAAAGAAAATTCCTGTTTTGCTAAGTTTCACGTACTGGTTGGTATACCACTTTCGGTTCTGCTCTGTTTTTGTGCCGGCCTGCTATCCTCGTGGCCCGCAAACTTTCTCCCTTCCGGCCGCTGTTATCGGGCAATTCATGGATTTATAGGTGTTGTCTGTAAAAATGGTAAGAATATCTGTAATTTATGTATCGGACCTGAAAGAAAACAGCGTAATTTTGTATTTTAAATAAAGATGATTTTTTGAAGAAGATAGAAAATAAATTACCGGGAATAATCTGTTGCAGGCTGACAGCAGGGGATATTTGCTGGTAGAGAATGGGTAAAAAGACCAGGCGATGAAGTTTATAACAAAAATTCGATGGCGTATGATGATTGGAATAGTGGTAGGAATAGTGATGATTGTGGGAATGGCCGGATTTGCTTTTATGTGCCAGCCGAGTTTCGGGCGTTTGCCGCAAGGGGAGCGGTTGGAAAGGATAAAGCGTTCGCCTCAATACCGGGACGGGGAATTTAGAAATGTACATCCGACGGAATTGATGACTTCGGGTAAGGGACGATTACAAACGATGTGGGAATTTCTGTTTTCCAAACCGGATGGGCTTGTCCCGGACGAACCCGTTCCGGCAATCAAAACTGATTTGAGGGGATTGTTGAGGGATAGAGAGCTGATGGTCTGGTTCGGACATTCTTCTTATCTGCTCCAATTGTCGGGGAAGCGAATATTGGTAGACCCGGTTTTTTGTATAGCTTCGCCCGTTTCGTTTATCAATAAGCCCTTCAAAGGAACCAATATTTATACGCCCGAGGACATGCCGGATATAGACTACCTTGTTATTACCCACGATCATTGGGATCATTTGGACTACCGCACCGTGACACGATTAAGGAATCGTATCCGTAAAATAATTTGCCCGTTGGGAGTAGGTGAGCATTTTGAATACTGGGGTTTTGATAAGGAAAATATGGTGGAACTGGACTGGAAGGAGACGGCTTTACTGGATGAAGGATTTATCATACATGCTTTGCCCGCCCGTCATTTTTCCGGTCGCGGCTTGACTTCCAATCGGACATTATGGGCGTCTTTTTTAATTGAAACACCTTCGCAAACGGTTTATATGGGAGGAGATAGCGGTTACGATACACATTTTGCAGAGATTGGCGAGCAATTTCCGAATATCGACCTGGCAATTCTGGAAAACGGACAATACAACGAAAACTGGCGGTATATCCATACGCTGCCTCAATATTTGGGACAGGTTGCCAAAGACTTAAAAGCCAAACAGATCGTAACCGTCCATCATTCTAAGTATGCACTGGCCAAACACCCTTGGGATGAACCTTTAAAGAATGAACTGGAAGCCGCCAAAAAAGATTCGTTCAACCTGATTGTTCCGATAATCGGACAGGTGATTGAGAGGTAATTGCGGAGGGAGAAAGGTTAGTTTACTACGTTTATGCTAAGGTCTTGTATTTTTTTATAAAGGAGGAAATTGTAAATTTATCAGGTTTTCCTGGAAAAAGAAAAATCTCCTCTTCCTTTCAGAGGTGTACTTCTTTGATTGCTTCACTTGCAGTACGGAGGAACGAATCTCCGGTTCGGATGAAATTTGCTGTTATTTTGCAATAAGGACGTTTTATTTCAGAGAAAGTACCGTTAATCAGGTCCGAGGAAGTGACAAATAGCTGTACACAGATCACGGAGGTGTTTCCCTTTAAACCTAATTTTTGTGCAAAAAGAAGGTTGTCCGTTGAGGAACGCTTTCTTTTTTATTATTTTTGTATCCTGAAGGTGAATAACTTTGCTATTCAGCTTAAATTTGGCGGGATGCAGGAGAATTTATTTCTGAATCTGACTGTTTGTGCGGGTGAAAATGTTAAATAAACATGAGGCGTATAACTTCCTGCGAGCTGAGGAAAAATAGTCTGTTCCTTAATTACGTATGAATATGTTGCAATTTCCATTAACTGATCCGGTTTTAATATTTTCGGTTTTATTGTTTATAATTTTATTAGCTCCTATTTTATTGTATCGTTTAAAGATACCGGATCTGATTGGGCTGATCATTGCGGGGGCAATTATCGGACCGAATGGTTTGGGAATTATGGCGCGGGACAGTAGCATAGAGCTTTTCGGAAAAGTGGGATTGCTTTATATTATGTTTGTGGCGGGTTTGGAGATCGATTTAGCCGACTTGAAGAAAAATTATAGTAAAGGTATGTATTTCGGTTTGCTGACTTTTTTTATTCCCATGATTATGGGAACACTTGCCGGAATATATCTTTTGAATTTTAGCTGGCCTACTTCTGTTTTATTAGCCAGTATGTTTGCTTCCCATACTTTAATGACTTATCCGATTGTCAGTAAATATGGTGTGACGAAAAACCGGGCTGTAAATATTTCTATCGGAGGTACGGTTGTTACCTGTTTGTTGGCCTTATTAGTTTTAGCCGTAATTGTGGGGATGTCCACGGGGGATATAAATGGACAATTTTGGGTAAAACTGACGGTCTCTACCCTTGTATTTATAGCAGTCGTGGTAATTATTTTCCCTATAGTGGGGAGATGGTTTTTTAAACGCTATGAAGATCATATTGCTCAGTATATTTTTGTATTGGCTTTAGTGTTTCTGGCTTCTTTCCTTGCTAAGGTGGCAGGCTTGGAAGATGTCATCGGGGCTTTTTTGGCCGGTTTGGCTTTAAATCGTTTGATTCCCAATACTTCTGCCTTAATGAACCGGGTGGAATTTGTGGGAAATGCTATTTTTATTCCTTTTTTCTTAATCGGGGTGGGGATGTTGGTCGATTATCGGGTTTTTGCGACCGGTTGGGATTCTTTGTGGGTTGCTGTTGTGATGTGTGTAATTGCTACGGTTTCTAAATATGTGGCTGCTTGGGTGACGGAAAAAAGTCTTCATTATACCCGTGATGAAGGACGTCTTTTGTTTGGCTTGTCTAATGCTCAGGCGGCGGCGACATTAGCTGCTGTAATGGTAGGGTATCAGGTAATTCTGGGTACTTCACCTACAGGAGAACCTATTCGGTTGCTGGACGAGAGTGTGTTGAACGGAACCATTATAATGATATTGGTTACTTGTACTATCGCTTCTTTTATAACACAGAAAGGCGCTCAGAATGTGGCTTTGGCTGAAATGGCGGGAGAAGAGTTGGTAGATAAAAGCGACACAGAGGATCGGATCCTGATCCCTTTGAGCAATTTGGAAACTGTAGAAGAATTGATAAGCTTGGGTGTGACCGTCAAATCGAAGAAGTGTAAGACGACAATGATGGCTCTCAGTATTATTAAATCGGACAGTAATGATATGGCCGCTGAAAAAAGATCCCAGACGCTTTTGAATAAAGCAGCTAAAACGGCTGCGGCAACGGATGAGATGATTCATACTTTGATGCGTTACGATATAAATGTCGTGAACGGGATAAAGAATGTCGTAAAGGAACATAAAATTACGGATATTGTTTTGGGCTTGCGGAAGGCATCTGATATTTCTAACACTTTTCTGGGAGATTTAGTCGAGGGGATTGTAGCAAAATGTGCGACCACTACTTTTGTGTACCGGCCGGTACAACCTCTGGCGACTTTGAAAAGATATATTATGCTGATTCCGGAAAATGCGGAATTGGAAGTGGGTTTCCCCTATTGGTTAGTGAGGGTGTGGAATGTGGTTCGCAATACAAATAGTAAGATCGTTTTTTACGGAAGTGCGGCTTTACTCTCCCTTTTGAAAGATGTAAAAGCCAAACATAATATCAGTGCGGAATTTGTAGAATTCACCGATTGGGATGATTTTCTGATCGTATCCCGGGATGTGAAGCCGGATGACGCTTTGTTAGTTGTCATGAGCCGGCGTAATTTCCCTTCTTATTCAAGACAAATGGCTTTGATTCCGGCTTATATGAATAAGTATTTTCAGATGAATAATTGTGTGTTAATCTATCCGGTACAGATGGGAATCGGAGAAGAAGAAACCGGAACTTTCCGAAGTATTTCGACGGTTCATCACGGTGAGGGTGAAGATTTAGCAAGTGTACTCAGACGCTTGTTTAGAAGAAATAAATAGAATATCTTTTGTGAAAAGATTAATTTTGACGGATAGGATACCCTATGGCTTTTATTTTTAGAGGGAGGGCAATAAAAAAGGTTGTCCAAAATCAAAACGATAACTTTTAATTTGGACAACCTCTGTTATTTTATTTGAGGAAACTGACGTCTTACAGCATTAGTGACGGCGAAGTTTCAACGCTTTGGCTGTTTCTGTAATGGGCTTGGGTGATTCTGTCGAACGCTTGTCGGTGAATTCTACCTTGCCTTCATAAGTTCCGGAGATTTTATGTCCCTTGTTGGTGGTAAAGTCAAGTACCAAACGGTAACCTGTAGCGACTTTCGAGATCGTCACCGTACCGCCTGTAATAAAACCGTAGATAGATTCGTAATTATCGTTACGTTCTTCACAGTAAGTACCTAAAGGTAACACCATACCCATGAATTCTTTTTCATACCCTGGCAGATAAGTACCCGGATCGTAATCTACGGAAGCGGTATAAACACCTTCCTGTAGAGCCATTTGTTCGGAAACTGCTGTCGAAAGGTCGAGAGATACTGCATGTCCGGCATTCAACAGATAATCCGAGTCGCCTGATATTGTCGGCTCAACGTCGTAGAGATTTAAGATGCAATTATCTACTCCGTAGCTATAATATTTAGCCAGTGCGCGGATGAAATTCATTCCTGTAATATCTTTTTCAATCTGAGGGAGACCTTCGGGAACTTCCGCTTTGTTTTCGATATTCAATGTACCGCTGTAACTGGCTGTAAATTCCTCATCTGTGGTGGTGGTGAGGTTGGCTGTAATGGTATAGTTGCTACCGACGAGTTTTACCTCAATTGTACCGGCTTTGAATTCGATTTTTGTAATGTTTCCTTTACCGTCGTTAACCATACAGAAGGTCTTTTCCGGTGAGAAGGTACTCATGCCGTAATTCGTATTATAGCGGTAGGTCCGGGCGGGAATCGTAATATTGTCAAGATTGGAGGGAGCGAATTGGTAAAGTTCGAAGCTCATCGTTCGACCGGCGCCGGTGGTGGTATAGACTCCGTTATTTTCCGTAGCATCGGCATCTGCTAAGACGAAATAGAATTCGGAATAACCGGTATCGTGAGTATCTCCGTAATGGGCACCGACGATTTGACGGTCGAACACAGCGGGACCCGTTACTAAGACGTCCGTAGTCATTTCAATCGACTTCACTTCGGAAAATACTTCTTTATTGGCTGCGGCAACTGCGATGATATAAGTTGTGTTCGCATTCAATTCGCTGACAGTCACTTCGCCAGCTTGGGGAATAACTGTACCATCGCTGATAATCTCTGCAGCAGTGGGAAGTGTCAATCCCTCACTTTTTTCAAGACATATATAAGCAGCTTTTTCAGCATCGGTCAGGGTTACGTTAAAGGTGAGTGCATTGGTTGTTGTGCTACCTTCCGTTAGGGTAATGTTTGGCACAGGCGTTGGATCGGGGGCAGAGGTTTGCATTTCAATCGATACGATTTCTCCCGTGAATTCCTCCCGTGTGGCAACGGCCGAAATGCGATAGCTTGTACTGGCATTTAAATCCTCAATCAAAACCTTACCGGATGCGGATACGGATTTGCCGGAAGCGAGGATTTCTTCTACAGTCGGTACGGAGGCACTGCTTTCTGTGTAAAGATAGGCACATTTGTCTGCATCTTCGAGTTTAACTGCGAATTCCAAAGTGCTAGTAGTGACTTCTCCGGCAGTGAGCGTTACAGTCGGTTCGACAAACGGTGTGTTGTCATTTTTGTCATCGTTGCAAGCAGTGAAGAGGCAGATCTCTCCGAGAAGAAGGGCAATGGCCCACATGAAGGATTTTTTCATCATAATTTGTGATTTTTCAGCCTGTAAATTAGTCGGCTTGTGAATAAATAATGTTTCTTTAGATAATTGTCCGCAGCATCAGAGACCCTTTCGGACAATGGGATAACAAAATTATAATTTACCTTGAAATATGCAAATTTTTGAAATACCTCTGAAAAATTATTATTGTTTTAGATGGAATTTAAGATGTTTATAATTAGATATTTATGCAAATAGAACCCTCTGAATCTTTTGTTGTAAAAAGATAAAGAATAAGGAGTATAATTCTAAATTTGAATATTTTAGAAAGCAGAATACAAACTCTGTAACACCGATCAAAGGAGTATAAAACACTTTATTTAAAGTGAGAATCTTCTTAAAGTCAGGAGGTGGGCAGATAGGGGTAATCTTTTAAAGATAAAAATTACACATTAGGGACGTGCCCTAATGTGTAATTTAACAGGCTTTTTATTGATCCAAGACCTTCTTGATTTGCCGTTTTGCCAGAGTAAGAGGAGCGAGTGAACAAGGACCATTAATGCATCCTCCGTCACAAGCCATGACCTCTACAAATTGGGCTTCCGGTTTTTTGACCATGGTTTTTAGCAAGGCTTGGTTTTTCTTATCCAATCCTTCTATAGCCAAGGTTGTTACTCCGTTTCCTACGGCATTGACAATTGCTGCGCGGACACCTCCGGCTTGAGCAAAGCCTCTTCCATAGCGGGTTACACCTTCATTGAGATCTTTTTCACTGCAATTGGCTACATTGATATCATAGGCGACCATAAAAGCTCCTAATTCTTCGAAGCTCATGACATAGTCCACTTCCGGTACGGAATCTGCTTCATAACGTTTGGCCAGACAGGGACCGATGAAAACGACCTCGGCCTCTGGATATTTTTCTTTCACGTAGCGGGCGGCATAAACCATGGGACTGCGAGTGTCGGAGACATAAGGTTTCAGTAAAGGGGCATGCTTATTTACCCAGCCCGTATAAGCTGGACAGCAGGAAGAGGTCATAAAGGCAGAGCCTTTTTCCATCCTTTCCTGTAACTCTTCGGCCTCTTTGCTGGCCGTTATTTCAGCTCCTAAGGCTACTTCGATAACATCGTCAAAACCAATTTGCTTGATAGCCGATAGAATCTGCCCTGCTGAAGCATTGAATTGGCCATAAATAGCCGGGGCAACGATAGCGATGATTTTTTTGTTCGGATGAGTAAGAGTTTTATGTATATCGATAATCTTAGAACGTTCCATAATTGCTCCGTAAGGACAGGCTTGCATGCATTTACCGCAATAGATACATTTATCTTTGTCGATGTGTTCTATCCCTTCTTCATCTTTATCGATTGCTTTTACGGGGCAGGCATCCTGGCAAGGCACCGGTGTATATACGATGGCATGATAAGGGCACACTTTCTGACATAGACCGCAACTGACGCAATCTTCCGTACTGATGGTAGCTTTGCCTCCTTTGAAAGAAATGGCTGCTTTCGGGCAGTTCATCACGCAGGGACGTCCCTCGCATCCCCGGCAAAGATTCGTAACAGCATATTGTGATTGAATGCAGGCACTACAGGCTTCATGTACTACCGAAAGGATATTTTCTTTGGTATTTTTATTTGCCATGGCCATCCGGGCAAACTCCGATAAATGAATCAAGTCAATTTCTTCGTCTACAATGTCAAATCCTAGTATGGAAATGATTTTATGTTTCAGGATATAACGATCTTTATGTACGCAGCATCTGACCGGTTTTTTATTCCGGGGACGCATCTCTATGGGTAAGTATTTCAGCTTTGTAACTAACTCATCGTCTTTTAATAATTTTACAATTCTGATCAGTAACTCCCGTTTGGTGAGCATCGCAAAGTTATCGTATAACATATGATATCGGTTTACAATTTATGATTTAGCTTTTCAGGCAAAAATGCCGGTTTTGATTTAAAGGCTCAAAGGTAGCTAATTTCCACATCTTTCAGGAATTTTGTCTCTAATAAATATTTGATTTTCTTGACTACATTTCTTCGGATTTCCAACTCTACTGGTAAGTTCGGATCCTGATGGGCAATATTGATACAAGTACCTACAATAAAAGTGATCTGATCGCTATTGTGTAATAATTTTACCAGTTGTTCCGCAGCACCCTCTGCTTGTGCTTTGCTATGCTCTTCTTCCGAAAGGATCCGTTCCACCCGGCTTAATGTCAGGATTCCTTCTGTCACTAAGTCGATGCCGTCCATACTGGAAATCGGCGGCTCTTTTGTGTCAGCTTGCTGGGGGAGTGTTTTTATGGGAATGTGTAGCTCCCGGGCCAGCAGGGAAGCTGTGGTACCTCCGCAGATCACTTTTTTGCCCCGGAACTCTTTTACTCGTATGGCCAAGTAGCTATCGTTCTGTGGATCATAAGGAGGACCGGTACATACTAGCAGATTGCGTGGGGTACGGTTGTATACAACACAACAACTGGCATCGTCGATTAAGTTGTAGCCGTCGTTTTTCTCTGCCTGAATGACGATACGGCGGGACAATTCTTCTGCTGAAATACCGACTTGACGCAGCAATAGATTTTGAATGTAATCTTCTATTTGGGATTCCCAGCCGGCAGGAAGTTTTTCCGAACCCATTCCGGATTGGCTTACTCCATCGGTAAAACAAACCAAACGGTCTTCTTTTTCTAGGCGGAATTCAGAAATCCAAAGATACGAGTCAGCTAAATCCGGGCGTTCAATAGGGATTCTTTGTTTTTGAATTTTTATACTTTCCCCTTTCCTGAAAAGATAGAAAGAAGGCGTTTCGTATTCAATTATTTTCGTATTGCCAAAGCAATCAATATCCAAAATACAAAATGTAGAATAACCAATTTGTTTTACTTCGTCTTTGGGGAGGGTATCAATAATTGACCGGGCTGTACGGAGAATGGTTTCGTTCAAGGCCGTGTAGTTCATCGCCATGGTTGCTGTCATAGCGGAAAGGACGCGGGCTTTAATACCGCTCCCCAAACCGTCCGATAAAACCCCTATAATTCGCCCTTCTCCCTTTAATTTTTGCGACATAAAACTATCCCCACACACTTGGTTGCCGGCTTTGTTTTTTTGGAAATAATCCACTTCTATAAAAATTTCAGGCAGACTTTTCGTCATGGTATTTTTGTATTTACCGTTTCTTATGCATTATTCTTTCCCTTTCATCGTTTCCATGATCGCCCGTAAGGTTGCATCTGTATAAGAAGCATTTTCCCCTAGGAGGCAGGCAATTTTTTGTACGGTTTCCATGTGTTTGCTGATTACTTCTTTGGTCTTCCCCATCATCCATTCTGTTTTGCCGTAAGGTTCCCGCAAGTCTTGAAGTAAACCGAATACTAAACGATGCGGTTGTATGTTGTAGATGGAAAGCATCCATATTTTATCTCCTTCTCTAATTTGTCGTTCTATAATTTCCTTTCCGGTAGAAAGTGCTGCTCCGAATAAAGCCGAAAAAGAACAAATATCTTCTAAGGCAACTCCTTGCAAACCGGGAGAAGCATCATATACCAATGTCGTTTCTTCCCCCAGTAGATTGGCGGCATATCGGTTCATATCGACTATCTTCAAGTCCAGATCGGCCAGAATGACGCCGGCAGGTATTTTTTGTAAAAGGACAGTCGCTTTGTCGTGAGCTATTTTCCGCATGTAAGATACACACATGTTTTCTTCCGCCCGTCCTGCCAATAATGCCCGGGCAAAATCCCGGCAATTGTCATAACCGCAACCGCTGCAATTTAATTCATCGGCAGCGGAGGTTTTTCCGACTGCAGCCAATGCTTGTAGGATTTCATTCTCCGTATAATGTTCTTTTTCAATCTGCTGATCTACCGTGTAATAATTCGTGAGATCACTTAGGTTTAAGGGTTTATCCCTATCCGCAGAGTTGATTTTGCGGGTAACGTCGTACCGTTTGATAGCCAGGGAGGAAGAACTCAGTTTACCCGGTCCGTTAATACACCCTCCCTTACAAGATAATAATTCCAGAAAGAGCGTGTCTTTGCGGGGGGAGTCATCCAGGTTGCGAATGACATCTTGTATGTTTTCCATACCGGAGAATGCCATTTTGATGACCTTTTTGTCTTCCCCGTCAATGCCTGCTAACATCCCTCCTTCAACAGGATAAAGTGCTCCTTTGCCAGAATTATAGGGGATAAAATGCATTTCTTCTCCTTTTTCGTTTTCCGGTTGGATACCTTCTTTCTCCATCCACATTTTTAAGTCTTTGAAGGTAATAGCGATTTCTACCAGATCTTTAAAATTGTCGGCTTCCGTTTTTTTACCAATACAGGGGCCTGCAAAAATAACCTTGACTTCTTCTCCGTATTGTTTTTTTAAAAATCGGGCATGGGCAAGTAAAGGAGAAAATATCGGCGTGAGAGAAGAGATATGTTCAGGGGCATATTTCCGGATGTATTCTACGACAACCGGACAAGCTGAAGAAATGTAAATACTGCGGGGAGAATGCAATAAAAATTCATTTACGGCAGCAGATACCAATTCTGCTCCCAAAGCCGTCTCCGATACGCCGCTAAACCCCAGACGTTTAATGGCTGCGATTAAAGATGAAACCGGTAAATTTCCAAATTCGCTGGCATAAGAAGGGGCCAAAGATAAGATGACTTGCTTGTTTTGTCTGAGAATTTCTTTGACTGCCGGTACTCCGTCTCTGATTTTTTTGGCACCGGTAGGACATATTTGTGTGCAATGCCCGCAATAAATACATCGTTCTGCTATAATATAAGCCTTATTGTTTTCAATCCGGATTGCTTTTACCGGACATTCTCGTATACATTTATAACAATCTTGACAATTTTCAGGCTCTGTATAGATTGGTCTCTGCTTCATAGGGTGGTAAAAACTCTTAAAATTGTAGAATAAGCATTTCTTACAAATATAAAAAAAAGGTTGTAATTTGTTTACAGATCGCTTTACTTTAACAACTTCGTTAAAAATAAAAAAAGCCACCCTGAGGTGGCTTCCTTTAAGTAATATGTTTTATTTTACTTTTTATTTTTCTCGAATCGCCGTCTCAGATCGTAAGAAATCGGAGTAGCTACAAATAGAGAAGAATATGTACCTACACAGATACCGACCAACAAAGCGAATATAAAGCCTTTAATAGAAGTTCCTCCGAAGATAAAGATCGCCAGCAATACGACAATTGTTGATAAGGAAGTGCTGAAGGTACGTCTTAACGTGGAATTCAGGGCTGCGTCTGTCACAGACAAATCGTCCCGTTTGGGATAAAGAGTATGATATTCCCGGATACGGTCGAATACGACCACCGTATCGTTGATGGAATATCCCACTACCGTTAGGATGGCAGCGATAAAGGCTTGGTCTATTTCCAGAGAGAAAGGTAATATTCCAGAGAATATAGAGAATACTCCCATGACGATAATTACGTTGTGAGCCAAACCGATAACCGCACCGGCACCGTATTGCCATTGTGAGAAACGGAACATGATATAGACAAAGATAACGATCAGAGCTAATACTACCGACCAAATTGCGGCGCGGGTAATATCTTCTGCTACGGCAGGACCTACTTTTTCCGACATCTGCCGATTTACTTCCAGGAATTGATCCCGGCTGGTTCCTTCCGGCAGATAATCTTTTAAGCCTTCGTATAATAAAGTTTCGACTTCATCGTCTACTTCAGTCCCTTCCGCATCAATTTTGTATTTTGTAGTAATTCTCACTTGGTTTTCACCGCCGAATGTCTTCACTTCGGGAGCGCTTCCGTATACTTGTGCCAAGCTTTCGGCGACCTCTTCTACTTGTACGGGTTTGTCAAAAACAACGGTATAAGTACGACCTCCTACAAAGTCAATACCTTTATCCAATCCTTTCGTGGATAAGAAAGCGATAGAAAGAATGATGGCCGTTCCAGAAAGGATATAAGAGATTTTCCGCTTTTGTAAGAAGGGGAATTTTACATCTCTCAGCCAGTTCTGGGTGAAAACGGTGGTAAAAGGTACGTTATCATTCTTGCTAGAAGCCCGTTCTAAGATCAAGCGCGTGATAAAGATCGCACAGAATAAAGAAGTGAAAATACCGATAATCAACGTCGTTGCAAAACCTTTAATCGGTCCTTCTCCAAAGTAATAAAGAATAAAACCGGTTAATAAGGTCGTTACGTTACCGTCTATAATAGCGGAATAAGCGTTCTTATATCCTTCTTTAATGGCTAATTTCAAGCCTTTACCGGCCCGTTTTTCTTCTTCTATACGTTCATAAATCAATACGTTCGCGTCTACAGACATACCCATCGTCAATACAATACCTGCAATACCCGGCAGGGTAAGTACGGCTCCGATAGAAGCCAAAATACCGAACAAGAAGAACAAGTTTGCCAATAAGGCGATGTCGGCAGCAAGGCCAGCGCCTTTACTATAGAAGAAAAGCATGTAAAACAATACTAATGCAAAAGCAATGATAAAGGACCACATACCGGTTTGAATGGATTCTTGTCCCAGAGACGGTCCTACGATTTCATCGGCAATAATCCGTGCCGGTGCCGGTAATTTACCGGATTTCAAAATGTTAGCTAAGTCCTCTGCTTCCTTTACATCAAATCCACCGCTAATTTGAGAACTACCTCCTTTGATTTCTGAATTAACAGTCGGTGAAGAACATACATATCCGTCCAACACAATGGCGATGCTACGTCCGATATTGTCTTTGGTGAGCCGGGCCCATGTCTTAGCACCTTCACCGTTCATATTCATCGATACAATGGGCGCACCTCCATTATGGTCGTCAAAAGATTTACGGGCATCTACCACTACTCCTCCATCCAAGGGAGCTTTTCCGTCACGGGTGGTAATTTTTATGGCATGTAAGGCAACCATATCTCCCATGGGCTTCATCTCCCATAACAGACGGGCGTTTCGGGGAATCAATGCTTTTACCTGCGGAAGCGCTAATAAAGCGTTCACGGCGGCTGTGTCTTTCAGAAGCGCATATCCTATCGTGGAGCCCGGGCGTAAAGAACCGTCTTGGGACTGTGCAGGAATGAGAAGAGAGAAAAACGGATTTTGTTTCCTCATTTCCTCTTCATTTATAGAATTAAGCGAATCTTTAGAAGTTTGTTCGATAAGTGATTTTAATCCTTCATCATTTGTATCCGTAGTTACCGTTTCTTTCTCAATCGTTTCACTTACCAAAAGGGTATCTTTATTCAGGCCTAAGACGTCGGCAGAGCGTTCCAATTCCCTGACTTTTTCATTGATTTTGCTTAGATTTTCGAAGAACTCCGCGTTTTCGTATGTCTCGTAAAATTCAAGAGCAGCTGTCCCCTGTAAAAGTTTTCTTACACGCTGAGCATCTTTGATACCCGGAAGTTCGATGTTGATTCGTCCTGAGATATCTGCTTTACGGATATTCGGCTGGGCTACTCCAAAGCGGTCAATACGGGTACGGAGAATATTGAACGTATTGTCAATGGCCCCTTCAGCTTCTTTCCGGATGACATCCAATACTTCTTTGTTGCTGGCACCAATTTTGATCTTATCTTTTAATTCGACTGTCCCAAAAATATCCGGAGAAGCTAATTGTGCGTTCGGAGCGATTTTGGCAAATGCTTCCCCGAACAAAGTCACGAAATCTTTCGGACTTGTCGTACGCATTTTTACCGCTTCATCTAATGCCTTTAAGAAAGCCGGATCCTGACTGTTGTTTGCAAGGCTCTTTACTACGTCAACTACATCAACTTCCATCGTAACGTTCATACCGCCTCGTAAGTCAAGACCTAACGGAAGTTCCAATTCCTTACATTCCTTGTACGTAAATTTTGCTAACCCCAAAAAATTGTACACATTCTTGTTAGCAATAGAATCCAGATATGCTCTTTCTTTTTCGGGATCGCCGGCGGCATATACCCGAGCTGCTTTCTCCACCTGGGATGTTTTGAAAGTGAAAAACAACTGGTAAGCACTCACTAGCGCGAGCGCTATCGTGAGTAATGTTATCGCTCCTTTGTTTCGCATTTTAGAAATTGTTTTTTATATTACTTAAACTTTATTTGTTCTTCCACGAAGATTTAATGCGCAAAAGTATAATATTTTTTTGAAATAATCACTGTTATTTCTGATTTATCCGAAGTTGATATTTAAAAAAGAGAAGTATAGCTCGTATAAAATTTCGTGTAGGGAAAAAATGAAGAAAAAGGAAAACAATTTGTTGCAATTTTATAAGTCTGGAAAAAGGAATACAAGGTTAATCCTGTCGACTGATCGTCAGTGTTAAATGAGGATAGTCGATAATAATCCCGTGACGAATGCAGAAATCCGATCCTAATAAACCGATTACTTTCCTGTTTAAGTGCTTTTTATACATTGTGTTGACATAGTCTAAATCGATGAGAGCGATGCACATTTCTTGCAACTGTATAGAGCCTATTTGAAAGCTTTCCGTATGCATAACCTGGACATCCTTGATTTCTCCGGTAATACTGCCCGATTGGATTTTTACGGCTTCTTCCGGTTCTTCAAAACAAGGAAATAATTGCCGGTCGGCTACGGTGACGGAAGCTCCGGTGTCGATAATCATATCTCCGGCGATACCGTTAATTTCAACTGCGACGAGAATGTGGTAACTGTGGTCTTCCAGTTCTACCTTTTCGATGGGAACTGTAATCGGAGCGGTATTCTTTTTTCTCATAGAAGGATACTCGGATATGGGGTAAACAAACAAATAAGGAAGCCGTGGGCAAAGAAACAGATCGAATTGCTTTTGCTCACGGCTTTAGAACTTCTATTTCTGAATTCATTCCAGAATCCGAAAACAGAAAATATTAGAACATTTTCATGTCGTCCAGTACTTTCATAACGCTCTTAACGGCACCGGCAGATTTTTCCAGTAATTGTCTTTCGTCTTCGTTTAATTTCACTTCAACGATTTTTTCGATACCGTTTTTACCGAGAATAACTGGTACGCCCAGATAGATATCTTTCATGCCATATTCTCCGTTTAACATAGCGCAAACTGGGAATACTCTTCTGGAATTCTGTACAATAGCTTCTACCATCTGTGCAGCAGCAGCACCGGGAGCATACCAGGCAGAAGTACCCATCAGTTTAACTAATTCACCACCTCCGACTTTTGTTCTTTCGATGATTGCATTTAATTTTTCTTCATCAATTAATTCAGTAACGGGAATGCCTGCAACAGTTGTATAACGAGGTAGCGGAACCATCGTATCTCCATGGCCACCAAGCAATAAAGCCTGAATGTCTTTCGGAGAAACGTTTAAAGCTTCAGCCAAGAAAGCCTTATAACGCGCTGTGTCCAAAATACCTGCCATTCCGAATACTCGGGAGGAGTCGATTTTTGCTGTCAAATAAGCACAGTAGCACATTACATCCAAGGGGTTGGAAACGATAATGATTTTGGCCTTCGGAGAATGTTTGATAATGTTTTCAGTTACAGATTTAACAATACCAGCATTTGTTGAAATTAAATCGTCCCGGCTCATACCCGGTTTACGGGGCAGACCAGAGGTGATGACTACGACTTCTGAATCCTGTGTTGCCGCATAATCATTGGTAACACCTTTAATGCGGGTATCGTACATATTAATAGGAGCCGTTTGCCACATATCCAAAGATTTACCTTCAGAAACTCCTTCTTTAATATCCAAAAGAACCACTTCATTGACAATGTCCTTCTGAGCAATACAGTTTGCGCATGTTGCACCAACATTACCTGCTCCAACAACTGTTACTTTCATTTTGAAATAATTTTTATAGTTATACGTAAGATTTTTTTCTTTTTTAGTTTGGTTTTATACCGACGTCAAATTTAGACCTTTTTTTTAATATCCGCTAATAATATTAGAGAATTTTTTCTTTAATTTTTTTAGCATTTAATATCTTTTTTTGGAAATAAAGAAACCAAAGGGGAAGTAAAGTGCCCTTGAAAATACTGGAGAGAGTAATACTCCACCAAATCCCGTTTAAACCCAGGGAAGGAATGGAGCATAGATACCAGGCTAAAGGGATTCTGGCTCCTGTAAATAATATGCCGGTGAGAGAGGGGGGAATAGTACGTCCGCACCCATTAAAAGCTCCTTGGGTGACAAGCTCTGTAACCATGAAGAGCTGAGAGATAGCCAGTATCTTGAGATAGGTTCCTCCTGCTTCTACAGCTTCGGCTTCCGGGATAAAAATACTGAAAATTTCACGGCTGAAAAGGAAGAACAAAATCCCCGCACTAAGTCCTATACTGCCCGCGATATATAGTGTAAGCCGATAACCTTTGCGAATACGTTCGTACTTCCCGGCTCCGTAGTTCTGACCGACAAATGCAGCTAAAGCTGTGGAGAATCCTGTTGCCGTCATCCAGGAAAGGGCCTCTATTTGAGAACCTACACTTTGAGCAGCTACTCCTATAGCTCCCCAACGGGCTGCCAATGCAGCGAGTGTCAGAGAGAACATGGAAAATAAAGCATTTTGCAGGCTGACAGGCAGGCCTAAAAAGATAATCCGCCTGGACGGTTTCTTTTTTAGGGTGGTGAATAAATGCATTTTTCCCAAAGGAAAGCGGTTGGAAAATATACGATAAGCGAAAAAAGAGTAGACGATCAGTTGGGCTAACACGGTGGCAATGGCCGCCCCTGCAGTGCCCAGACGCGGAAAAGGGCCGTAGCCGTATATCAGTAAAGGATCGAGCACAATATTGACCAGCAAACCGATGGCTGTAATCCGGAAAGGAGTTTTACTGTCTCCCTGACCATTGTAAATGCCACTGAAGGTATTGTTGTTGAACTGGAAGAAAATGCCGGGAGCGACAATTTGTAAATACCCTGCGGATTGAGAGGAAATGGAGGCGTCGAAATGAAAAAAACGGATGAGAACGTCAGCAGAGGTAAGGATAAAAATAGCATATCCTAAGCCGATGAGGACGGAAAGAGTGAGGGCGTGATTGGCGTAAACGGCGGCCCTTCCGGGATCCCGAGCTCCTATAGACTGGGAAACTGTAATTTCTGCGCCGGTTTTGGTCATATAAGAAAGGGCATTGGAAAGCCATACGAAGAATCCCGCGGCTCCTACCGCAGCGACAGCGTCACTTCCCAAATGGCCCAGCCATAGCATATCCGTCATACTGTATGCCATCTGTATGAAAGAGGACGAAATCAAAGGTACGGCCATAATCCATAGATTACGGACGATGCTGCCTTGAGTGAGATCCGTTATTTTTCTCATAAGATGATTTTTCAATGTGGCTGCAAAGTTAGGAAATAATTGAAAACGGGAAGTTGTAAATTGAGATTTACTTTGTACTTTTGCCCCTGAAGAAGGTCGTTAGAAGGTTAGGTATGGGAGGGGTTTGTAAGAGGGGACAGTCATTAAAATTCAATTGAAATGAAAAAAAATATTGTGGTCATTGCAGGGGGAAATTCTTCTGAATATGAAGTTTCCATAAAGTCCGGTAATCATATTTATGCTGAGATAGACGGCGAGCGGTACAATAAGTATTTGATGTTTTTGAAAGGGAGAGATTGGCAAGTGGAATATGCCGGGAAGAGATATATAGTAGATAAAAATGATTTTTCTTTTGTACAGGAAGGGGAGAAAATAACGTTTGATTATGCGTATATAACGATTCATGGAAATCCGGGGGAAAACGGGATGTTGCAGGGGTATCTCGATATGATGGGAATTCCTTATTCCACCTGCTCTACGCTGTGTGAGGCCCTTACTTTTGATAAATATACTTGTACCAACTATCTGCAGGGTTTTGGCATTCCTACAACAAATCCGATTATTCTGTTCCGGGGGAAGCAATACGACCGGGAAGCTATTTTGAAAGCTGTCGGTTTACCGTGTTTTGTAAAACCCAATGCAGAGGGATCCAGCTTTGGGGTTTCAAAGGTGAAGACTGCGGAGGCGTTGGACGAAGCTTTAAATAAAGCTTTTGAAAAATGTCCCGAAGTACTTGTGGAAGCTTTTATTGATGGAATTGAATTCACTTGCGGCTTATATAAAGCGAAAGGAAAGAAAGTGGTTTTCCCGGTAGCCGAGGTTGTGCCGAAAAAAGAATTTTTTGATTATGATGCGAAGTATGATGCGAAGCTGTCGGATGAAATTATTCCGGGTCGTTTTTCAGAAGATGTGATGGAAAAAATACAGGAGATGACTTCGGAAATATATGATATTTTGCGATGTGAAGGGATCATCCGGGTAGACGGATTTGTCCGCGGAAAGGAAGTGGTAATGTTGGAAGTAAACACTACTCCTGGAATGACAGCTAATAGTTTTATCCCCAAAATGGTAAAGGCGATGGGCCGTCAGTTAAAAGATATCCTGACGGAAATCATTGAAGAAAAATTGTAAAATAAGGGTCTCTGTCCTGGGAAACAGGAATTGTCGTATCCAGTAAGGTTTTGGAAAAATTGATATTTCTTTTAGGAGCGGTTTAATGCACTACCGAAGGATAGAACGAGCGTTTCCGATTTATCTTTATTTAGCAAAATGATAGGACCGATTTGACTAATTCGTTTTCTTCCGGACAAGATGCCCAACCATTGATTTGCCTTATTTTTTCCCCGAATTCCCCTATAATCTTTTGAAGGAGGGAAAGTCGGTTGATAATCGGTTTAGAGAGTTGTATATGCAACGGCTTCAGGGGTATACGTTAGTGTATTCAAATTACGGAATCGCAACTCGTAAAACTATCCAGACTACCGGAGTAATTTCCCCGGCTAAAAATCAGAAATTAGCAGAAGCTGCGAATCAAGTTTTTATTTTCCCCCAGAGGGACGGATCTTTTTTGCGAAAAACGGAGATTTTTCGGTTCATACTTCTTATCTGAAGTCCTTGCGGACAAAATGATGTAAAAATTACACATTAGGGCACGTCCCTACTGTGTAAAATGAGAGGAAATTTTGCTTGATCCGATAAGGACATTTTTTCCAGGCGGACAGATCGGTTTGTTTGTTGTTGTCGGAAAAGAGAAAAACCTGTAAAATCAATGATTTTACAGGTTTTGTTTGCTTTTTGTCGTCTTGTGACGGACTTAAAGGTGAACTCGGCGGGAGTCGAACCCACAACCTCTTGGGCCGTAACCAAGTGCTCTATCCATTAAGCTACGAGTCCGTTGCTTTGTAAAGCGGTGCAAATATAGAAGAGAGAATTCGATTTTGCAAATTTTTTGTTGTTTTTTTTGAAGCCTGAAGTTTTTGTGTTGGAAAAGAAACAAAATTAGCAGAAGAATACTTAAATTATTATTTTTGTCAAGAGATTGGTAAAGTATACAGGTATGAAACAGATTTTTAAAGGTGTTTTTCATCGGATGAAGGAGAGTTCTTTGTTGAAAAGAATGGGAGAAGTAAAGCGGGATAAAGAATTTCACAATGCGGATACGATGAAGACTTGCCTGATTTTCTGGGTAGCTAATAGAGAAGACGGAGAATGGATGAAAAAGTTGACGAAAGGGCTGAAGGGCGTAAAGATTCATAAATTATGCTTTGTACCTGATTCTTTTTCCCTTACTCCACAGCAGGATATTGTATATGTCCGGAATGAAGATCTGGGTTTCGGCGGAAAAATTTTGAATACCGATCTTCCTCCGGTACTGAATACTCCTTACGATTTGTTGTTAGATTTATCGGATCGTTCCTCTGCTTTGATCGATTATATTTTAAAGACTTCTCAGGCTAAGTGTAAAATCGGGAAAGCGAAGGATAATTTTGAATCGGATATTATGCTGGAGGATGTTCAGCATACAAAAGAACTGATAGAGGGTATCGTACAAGTATTGTCGGAATTAAAAAAATATTGATATGAATTTTTACAGGGGTACAGGTGTCGCTTTGGTGACTCCTTTTAATGAAAAAGGGGAAATTGATGAAATTTCTTTGCGTCAATTGGTTCGGGAAGTGATTCAAGGAGGAGTGGATTATTTGGTTGCTCTGGGTACGACTTCTGAAGCTGCAACTTTGACAGAGGCGGAACGTCTGCAGGTATTGACAATTATTTTAGAAGAAAACCAAGGGCGTTTACCCGTAATGGTTGGAATAGGAGGAAACAATACGGCAGAAGTACTGAAAAATATTCGGAATTTTCCCTTTGTGAAAGAGTGTTGTGCGGTATTGAGCGTGACACCTTATTACAATAAGCCTTCTCAGGAGGGATTGTATCGTCATTTTAAAACGTTGAGTGAAAGTTCTCCTTTACCGGTTTTTCTGTACAATGTCCCGGGGCGTACGGGGGTGAATATGTCAGCACAGACGGTTGTCCGGCTTGCTCAGGATTGTCCCGGAATTGTGGGTGTAAAAGAAGCCAGCGGGAATTTTGAACAGGCCACTGAAATTCTGAAATACAAAAGAAAAGACTTTGCGGTGGTATCCGGGGATGATGGTCTGATATTGCCTTTGATGTCTATCGGCATGAGCGGAGTTATCTCTGTTGCGGCCAATGTTTGTCCTGCGGAGTTTTCTACTCTGGTGCGTTTGGCGAACGAGGGGAATTTCGGGGCTGCAGTGGAGATACATCTTCGGTTGTCGGATTTGTGTAAGGCCCTTTTTATCGAGGGGAATCCGACAGGAATAAAAGCTGCATTACAGGTAAAAGGTACAATTCGTTCTAATTGTTTACGTTTACCGCTTGTTGAGGCGAGCGAAGGACTATGCCGGCATTTAAAAGCCTTGCTTCAGGAGTTGAAATCGGTTTGAATGTTTAGAGAGCTATATCTTTGGAGCTATCCCGTTTAATCAATGTAGCCCGGACGGGAACGGTTGATCCTTTTATTCCGATTGAACCGGAAGCGGATGCCTGCATACCCTAACGTTAGAATAATTGGGAGAAGAAAGTTAAAATATTTCAGGAAATTTTTGGCATAATCGTCAATTGGCTCCAGGGTAGCAAAAGTTGTAAACTTATTGCGGAGTTTGATCAGACCGGAATTATCGGCCAGCCATTCGATCGAATTGATTGCAAAATTAATATTATCCGTGCGCAAAGGGTGTGCGAATATCCCTACGTCGTTAATCAAAAAATCGGCATCCGTTATGGCTACGATGGCGCTGTTGTTGTCTTCATTTGTTAGCAGGGCGGCTACAATATTATGAGGACTATTAAAATCACGGCGTGTCCATTGTTTTTGCAGGTTAAAGAAAATCGGGGCTTGTTGCCTGCCGGAAATGGAGGAGGTGGTTGCTAAAGGTGTGAAAATATAAGTAGAGTTTGTCTTCACTTGTTGAATGCTACTGGCAAAAGGCAGCAATATTGCGTTTAAGCCGTGGGTAATCGTATGCTTGCTAAAATTTGTAATGATAGGAAGATAAGGAAAACTCACACTACTCTGGTAATTCATAAAACCGTTTTGCTGATTGACGGTAATTGTTCCGCAGTTGTTGTCTACCACAAAATCATATTGAATTTTCAAGCCTTTTTCTTCCAGGATATCTTCGATACCTGTCCAATTGATAAAACCGTTGTTCTGACTTTCGTTGATTTGCCCTACTGCATGGTTGAGCGCTACGAACAGCCTGCCTCCCTCCCTCAGGTATTTGTCAATTTGTTCTTTTTCATAAGGACTGTATACATCCTTCGGATCGATAATACACAACACATTGTAGCGTTCCAGTTCATGAGTGTTGAATAAATCGATGACAGAAATATCTGTCAGATGGGATAATTCATTGATCAATTGCGGCATTTGTCCCAGAGAAGCTTCCCGATGCCCTTTAATAAATCCCACCCGGGGCTTTAACGTATCGGTACTTTGTTTTAAAAGGCGGGTGATTTCGTATTCTAAAGGAGTATTGTGATTGATGAAAGGAATAACACTTTGTTTATTCCCGATCCGGAAAATGGCTCCCATAAAAATATTCTGAATCTTTTCCAGATCCCTTTCGCTGATTTCTATCAACAAGGGCTGAATACCCGCTTCTATAGCTTTTTGCCCCGTTTGCTCATTATTAGGATGTATGATATTAATAGTAAAATTAACATTGCTTAAAGATTTATATTCTTTCAACAAATAGACGAATTCTTTGGCCAGCTTTTTCAGATCCTGAGGCAAGTTCTCGGTTACATAAAAATCAACTGTGATCGGATCGAGGGTGTTTTGAACTATGGTTTTACTTACCTTACTCAATGAATAGCGATTATTCGACGTAAAATCGATCCGGATAAACACAAAAGACATGCCTATGTTTATCAGAAGAATACAGACAATAATATAGATGTTATTTCGTATAAGCTGTTTCATGAAATCATCTTAAAACCGTGTTTTACAAATAAATAATTTCGATAAAGAAAGAAAGAGAACAATTACCGAAATGAAGTATATAACGTCTCTGGAATCTAAAATTCCCCGGGAGAGAGAATCAAAATGTTCTGAAATAGATAAATAAGTAAATAGACCTGCTGCTAAACCGGAACTGAATTGTTGGGCCAATATGCCAAATAGCAATTGAAAACAGAGTCCGATGCCTAGACTGATAAAAAATGCTGTCACAGGTGTTTTAGCAAAAGAGGAAGCAAAAATACCGATACTGATATAACAGGAGCTAATACAAACGAGACCGAAATAACCTAAAATAACGGCTCCATGATCGATATGCCCTAAAAAAGCCATGGTAAAATAATAAGGCAAGGTTAACACTAAGGCAATGAGGACAATGAAAAGCTGCGACCAGAATTTTCCGGCGATGAGCTGATTGGTTCGGATTGGTTTTGTCAGCAAAAGCTCCAGCGTTCCGTTTTTCTTTTCATCGGCTACCGATTTCATCGTTAAGGCATGGATGAGGAAAAAGGTGGTCCAGTTGATGACTGTAAAAAAAGGCATCATATTGGCTTGTCCCAACGAAAAGATATTCGATACGGATAACCAGCAAATAAATCCGCAAATACAGAAAAATAAGAGGTAACCTGTGTAAATACTCCAGGAATTGAAAGCTGTATTGAGTTCTTTGCCTATGATTATTTTAATGGTTTTCATATCGTCTAAAACAAGGAGTCGGATAATAAGCAGATTAGTTTTGTGTCACTTGCTGAAAAATGTCTTCCAGACGCTTTTCAATGGGAATTAACTCTTTTATGTACCATTGCTGGGTTTCACAAAGATGAAATATATCCTTTTCAATATTATGCTTGCGGGAGGTTTGAATCAGAAAACTGTTCTCTCCCGTAATTTCAATGTCTTCCAGATTCTCCAGCATGGTCAAAGCTTCGTATACCGTATTGGTATCTCCTCCTTTAATGGCTATTTTAAGTAATTTGTCCGTATTGGATTTACGTAATTCAGAAGATGTCCCGTCTGCTACGATTTTTCCTTTATTGATGATCAATACCCGGTCGCAAGTCGCTTCCACCTGTGCCAGGATGTGAGAACTGAGGATAATAGTCTTTTCTTTTCCGATCGATTTGATCAGTTCCCGGATTTCTACAATTTGATTGGGGTCCAGACCGGTGGTCGGTTCATCCAGAATCACCACGTCCGGATCGTGAATTAAGGCTTGAGCCAATCCTACCCGTTGTTTATAACCTTTTGATAATTCCCGGATGTTTTTCTGTTTTTCATTTTCCAATCCGCACATACGTAACATGTCTAATACCCGGGCTGTAATTTTATAATGAGGAATATTGTGTACCTTTGCAATGAAAACCAGAAAATCGATGACACTCATGTCGTCATATAAAGGATTGTGTTCTGGAAGATAGCCGATGTGCTGCTTGATTTTGTAAGCATTTTTCCGGATGGAATATTTTCCTATCTGAACATTGCCCGCATCCGGAAAAAGGAAACAGCTGATGATTTTCATTGTCGTTGTTTTACCTGCCCCGTTCGGTCCCAGAAATCCCAATATTTCTCCCTTTTTTACCTGAAAAGAAATATTGTCAATTGCTTTTTGCGGACCGAATGATTTCGATAAATTTTCTACTACAATATCCATAAAGCTGCTTTTAGATTGATACAAATATAATTACGGGAAAGCATAAATGGACTGCTTTAACAAACTTTAACCGCCAATTCGCAGCTCTTGAAAAAGAACGTAAATTTTGTAAAATCAGTATTAAAAAAGAGAAGGATACAAGAGAGGTGGGGAATAAATAGAACAAATAAAACAAGTAAAATTTAGGGTTATTTTATAAAAATAAATATCGGAAGGCAGATAAAAGAGGAAAGGGATGCCTAAAGAAGAGGGAAATTTTCCTTTTAAAACGGGATAATGAAAAATTGCAAACGAAAAATTGCCTGAAGAGTCCTTTTCTAAGCTGGTCGGTAAATGTTTCTCCATCCAGGCGGATAAAAAGAATCTTCAGGCAATTTCTTTTTATGACACAAAAGGTTTTGCCTTCAATTTTGAAAAATACTAGTCGTTTAAATAAGAACGATCGGAAGATTCCCGGATCAAAAGTTCACAGTTTACGACTTCTTCCCGAATCTGAGCATGTTTGGGAGTTAATATCTGTTCAAACAGTAATTCGGCAGCTATTTCTCCGATTTTTTCGGGGAACTGGTTGACCGTGCTGACGGAGGGATTCATATAACGGGAACGTTTGGTATTGGAAAAACCGAATACGGCAATGTCCTCCGGTATTTTGAGCCCTTTTTCTTTGATGGCTTCGATGGCTCCTATGGCCATATCGTCGTTAATACCGAAAATGGCGTCCGGAATATTTTTTAGGTTCAGTAAGCGATTGGTGGCCTCTTTGGCCGATTTAACGGAAAAATCTTCACATCTGACGATGTAGTCAGTGTTGATTTCCAGTTTATTAATAGTCATGGCTTTCAGATATCCTTTCATCCGGTTTTTACCGATAGACATATGTTCCGGTCCTGTGAGGAGAGCAATTTTTTTCGCTCCCCCATGAATGAGGTGTTGTACGATTTTGTAAGCTGCATCTGCATCATCTGCAATGACTTTCGAGACGTCTAGTTCTTTGGTGGTCCGATCGAATAAAACTAAGGGAACTCCTTGATTTTGTATATTTTTAATGTGTTCGTAAGAACTGGTCGCTTTTGAAATAGAAAGGATGATCCCGTCTGTCCGGTTAGCCAAAAAGACGTCGATATTTTTCTTTTCTTTTTCAAAGCTTTCGTTAGAGGAGGCTACTAATACGTTATATCCGTATTTGTCGGCTACTTCTTCTACTTTCTTTACGACAGTTGCAAAAAAAGTATTTACAATTTGAGGTACCACGATACCGATGGTATGGCTTTTGTGCGTTTTAAGAGCTACTGCTATGGGATTGGGTTTGTAGCCTAGTTCTTTGGCAAGAGCTTGTACTGTTTTCCGGGTTTGCTGGCTGATTTCCGGATTGTCTTTTAAAGCACGGGATACTGTGGATACAGAAATATTTAATTTTGCAGCTAAATCTTTAATCGTGATTGCTTTTTGTGTCATATTTGTTTGTTTTAAGGTTTTACGTTTCGTTTGGAGATTCGGTTTCTGCTTCCGTTTTCAGTTTGGGATAAGCAATCCGGGAGTGATAAATGTTGGCTAACATTTCGGTAAAAACCCTTTTTACGATGGCTATGTCTCTGAATGTAATATCTGAATTTTGGAAACGTCCCTCGTTTACCTGCCCGTCGATAATATCATTTACCGATTTCTTGAGGTTTTCTTCTGTTTTATCCTGAAGGGTACGGGAAACGGCTTCTACGGCATCCGCCATCATGACGACGGCACATTCTTTACTGACGGGATCGGGACCTGCATAGGTGAATAAGGACTCGTCCAGAGGCTTATCCGGGTATTTGTTTTTGAAAGAATTGTAGAAGTATTTTACTTTACTTTTTCCATGGTGAGTACGGATAAAATTGACGATGACTTCCGGTAAATTGTATTTTTTAGCCAGTTCGACACCTTTTGTAACATGGTTGATGATATGCTGTGCACTTTCGTCAAATTCGCATTTGTCATGCGGATTTATACCTCCTGTTTGGTTTTCGATAAAGAAAATCGGTTCATAAGATTTCCCGATATCGTGGTATAAGGCTCCCGTTCGCGTAAGCAGGGGATTCCCCCCGATGCGGTAAATTGCTTCTTCTGCAAGATTGGCTACCATGAGGGAATGTTGAAAAGTTCCCGGAGCTTTTTTGGTCAAAGCACGTAATGCCGGATGATTGGGATTTGATAATTCCATCAACGTAATTTCTGACGTAAATCCGAAAATACGCTCGAAAATATAGATGACCGGATAACTGAGACTTAATAGCAGGCAGTTTACCAATAACCAAAGTATGCCGAAGGCATGAGTAAGCTCGATTTCTCCTTCCTGGGTCAGAATAAAAGCAATATATACCGCTGCATAGGTGATAAAAATGAGGAAAATAGAAAGAAATAGCTGACCTCTGCGTTGCAACTGTGCCAGACTGAAAATGGCGACAATACCGGCAGCTATCTGCATGAAAAGATACATATAGCTGTTCGGTGCAAAATAAGAAATCAGCAGGGAAGTGCCTAAAAGCATGTATAAAGCCGACCGGCTGCCCACCAGAATATTGACAATAATGATAAAAAATAAAACGGGCAGCGCCAGCATATTGATGTTTTGGTAAAACCCGATACTTCCCAATATGACGGTGGCTAAAAACGAACCGTAAAGAAAAATAAATTCTTTGTTGTTATAAAAAATCCGTTTTTTCGAATAGTAGAAGAAAATCGAAAATATCACAATAGCAGCCAGGGTCAAAATAATCTGTCCGCCTAAAGTCCGTAAATTACTGACAGAAGAACCCGCATTGTGGCGGTATTCTTTTTTCAGCGATTGGAGAAGTTTTATTTTTTCCGGGGTAACCAGTTCCCGTTTGGCAATGATTACTTCTCCGTTCCTGACCATTCCCTGAGTAAGACTAATATTTTTAAGTTGATTGAGCAATTGGAGCTTCGTTTTGGAAGCATCAAATTCCAGATTGGGTTGAATGTAATTGTTCAGGTTCAGACTGAGAATATGTTCTTTCGTGCTTTGGGGAAGATTGGAGGAATTAATCCAATCCGTCAAAGTCGAATAGGCTTTTTTTAAAGTATACGTTTTTGGAAAATCTACATCCCTCCCGATGTTATTGTTGACGATTTTGATGGTTTTGAGATTTTCTGCTACTAAGTTTTCCGGTAGTTGCAAAATTCCCGCATCGTAAAGACGGGCTAATTTCCGTTGTAAATTTTCTATCGTCTGGGTTGTTGCCGGATTTTTGTACGGATCGAGAGCTGTCGCAAATTTATGAAGCTGGTTCGTTTTTACTTCGGGATTCAAATTGAAGATAGGAGTCTGTTCCTGAACGATTTTTTCCTTATCCTTATCCAGTTCTGCTTCCGTTTTATAAATCGGGAAATCGAAAGGAGCGTAAAGTGTCTCGTATCTCCACGGCATTCCTTTCTGAAATTCGTATTGGAAAATTCCAGCTTTTGGAAAAAGGAAAACGATTATACTGCATATAATCAATATAATAATAATCCGGAAAGCGATATTTAGTTGTCTCTTACGTATTCTGTCTGACATGTTTAAATCAAAATGGCCAATTCGCGACTAAAGATATAAAGATTTTATAAAAAAAGGTTCCGTATGGAACCTTTTTTTTATCTTATTGAATACCGCTGGTATCCATATCTCTGTTTAGCTTTTTTATCAATCCTTGCAGGACTTTTCCGGGACCGATTTCCAGGAAAGAGGTCGCTCCGTCGGCGATCATATTTTGCATGATTTGTGTCCATCGTACAGAAGAGGTCAACTGGGCGATCAGGTTGTTCTTTATCCTTTCCGGATCTGTATACGGTTGAGCATCTACGTTCTGATAAATAGGACAGATGGGTTCAGAGAAATGAGTATTGTTGATGGCCTCGGCCAATTCTTTGCGGGCAGGTTCCATCAAAGGAGAATGAAATGCTCCTCCTACATTGAGGGGTAACACTCTTTTAGCTCCGGCTTCTGCCAGTTTCGCGCAGGCGATTTCGATCCCTTTATTGCTGCCGGAAATGACAATCTGTCCGGGGCTGTTGTAGTTGGCGGGCACGACTACTTCGTCGATTTCCCCGCATATTTTCTCCACGGCTTCGTCTGCCATGCCTAAGACAGCCGCCATTGTCGAAGGGGTGGCTTCGCAGGCTTTTTGCATCGCTAAAGCTCTGGCATGTACCAGTCGCAGTCCATCTTCCAAAGAAAGGGCTTTAGCAGCTACCAAAGCGGAAAATTCTCCCAGAGAATGTCCGGCTGTCATGTCCGGTTTTTCGGTGAGACTATCGGCTAAAATCACAGAATGCAAAAAAATAGCCGGTTGAGTAACTTTTGTTTGTTTTAGATCGGCTTCTGTTCCATTAAACATCATATCTGTGATGCGGAATCCTAAAATATCATTTGCTTTTTCAAACAGTTCTTTTGCCCGGGGAGAATTTTCGTACAATTCTTTTCCCATGCCTACAAATTGTGCTCCCTGTCCGGGAAATACAAATGCTTTTTTCATATTGTTAAGTTTTAGAGATGTGATTTCATTTATTTGTCTTCCCCGTGGGTTTAGTGTAACTTTGAACTGATTAACCGGATGAATTCCTCCCGGGTGGCCAGTTTCTCAAAAGCTCCGCTGAAATCGGAAGTGGTCGTTACCGAATTTTGTTTTTCTACTCCCCGGATAGCCATACACATGTGTTTCGCTTCGATGACCACGGCGACTCCTAAAGGGTGAAGGGTATTTTGTATACAATTCTTGATTTCATAGGTCAGGCGTTCCTGTACTTGCAACCGACGGGCATATGTTTCCACTACCCGGGCGATTTTACTTAGACCGGTTACATATCCGTTCGGGATGTAAGCCACGTGAGCACGGCCGTAAAAAGGCAGCATATGGTGTTCGCAGAGAGAATAAATTTCGATATCTTTTACAATAACCATTTGGCGGTAATCTTCTTTAAAGAGAGCGGAACTCAATATTTCTTCCGGGTTCTGACTATATCCCTGCGTCATAAACTGCATCGCTTTCGCTACCCGTAACGGTGTTTTCAAGAGTCCTTCTCTTTCCGGATCTTCTCCAAGTAGTTTTAAGATTTCCTGATAATGATAACTCAATTGTTTTGTCCGTTCGGCATTAAAATATTCTACCTTTTTATAAAACTCTTCCTCATTGGTAATTTCCTGCTCCATACTTGGGTTTGATTAAAAATTATTTTTATAACAGGCTCGCAAAAACAGTACAAAGTAAATATAAAAAATCTGATTAAAAAATAATGCTTCTCGAAAATACAATTTTTGAATAAATAGTAGGCTTGTTTTCAGTATGTTGCATATTGTTTGGGGAAGATTGATCGGATAAAAAAACATAAAAGACAGGGAAGAAATCGTTTAGAAAAGGGAGAGAAAAAGGTAAATAAAAATATCGGATCAGAATTTTTTTGAACAGGAGTTTTTTATATCTTTATCCAGTTCAAGTTGTTTAAACCGTCTGAGGAAATTTCGTTTTTAATAGATGGGCGTATGGAATGGATTATTGTACTCATATTGGTTGTAATCGGCTTTTTTTTGCTGATTATAGAATTTTTAGTTCTTCCGGGAGTTAACGTAGCCGGAATTATCGGTTTTGCTTGTGTCTGCTTCGGGGTATACCTGGGGTATAAATTTTTTGGAACGAAGGCTGGTAATTTTATTTTGTTGGCGACAGCCCTGGGTGGGTTTGTTGTGACATGGTATGCTCTTCGGGCGCAGACCTGGAAGAAATTGAGTTTGCATTCGAGCATCGATAGCACTGTTGAAGGGGTAGATGAATCGGTGAAGGTGGGAGACTGCGGGATCTGTCTCGGACGTTTGTCTCCTATGGGAAAAGTAAAAATCGGGGAGGTGGTAGTAGAGGCGCTTTCTCAAAGTGGTTATATCGATTCCCGTGCTGAAGTGGAAGTGGTAAAAGTATATAAAGATAAAGTAATTGTTAAATTAAAGAAAGAAAAAGATGGATAACACAGGTGTTGTTTTATTGGTGGCAGCTATTGCCGGCAGTGTGTTTTTGTTATGGGTTATTTTGTATTTTATTCCTATTGGTCTGTGGTTTCAGGCGTTGGTTTCGGATGTAAAGATTTCCTTGTTGCAATTGATATTGATGAGGTGGAGAAAAGTGCCTCCTACTATCATTGTAGGTGCTATGATCGAAGGTAAAAAAGCTGGGATTGAATTGTACCGGGATTTATTGGAAGCTCATTATTTGGCCGGGGGGCATGTGGCTCAGGTTGTGCATGCATTGGTTTCCGCCTCGAAAGCGAATATTGATTTGACATTTCAGATTGCGACAGCCGTGGATTTGGCCGGGCGGGACGTTTTCGAAGCGGTACAGATGAGTGTAAACCCCAAAGTGATCAATACTCCTCCCGTCAGTGCTGTTGCTAAGGACGGAATTCAGTTGATTGCCAAAGCCCGTGTTACGGTGAGGGCGAATATAAAACGATTGGTCGGGGGAGCAGGTGAAGAAACGATATTAGCCCGTGTAGGGGAAGGTATTGTGTCCTCTATCGGATCTTCCGATTCCCACAAAGCTGTGATGGAAAATCCGGATTTTATTTCTAAAGTAGTATTGGATAAAGGATTGGATTCGGGTACGGCATTCGAAATCCTTTCTATTGATATTGCAGATATAGACGTAGGAAAAAATATCGGAGCCGGTTTACAAATAGATCAGGCTGATGCGGATTTAAAGATTGCTCAGGCCAAAGCAGAAGAGCGCCGGGCAATGGCTATAGCAAGGGAACAGGAAATGAAAGCTTTGGCACAAGAGATGAAAGCAAAAGTAATAGAGGCAGAAGCTCATGTACCTTTGGCAATGGCAGAAGCTTTCCGTTCCGGTAATCTCGGCGTAATGGATTACTACCGTATGAAAAATATTGAAGCCGATACCCAAATGAGGGAAACTATTGCAAAACCGGAGGATAAGAAAAAGAGGACAGATAAACTAGTGTAATTTCTGAAAAATGAAGGAGATTACAATCTAAACGAAGGATGTATAACGAATAAAGAAATGTAGGAATCGGGGAAATACATCCGGAAGGTGTTTTATGTGTTATAAGATAAGGCCCATCGGGATTGCTGACTGAAAACCAGAATGAGAAATTTCTCAGAAAGGGCAGGGTGACTAAAAAGAATAAGAGAAATTCCCGGGGAGTATTAAAAGGAAATTCTGAATATATGAAATCTGTTTTTATCTTTTTTATTGTCATAGGAATCATTTGCGGGGGGAAACTGAGGGCACAGAATCGGTGGAAAATAGAGAAGGATGGCGGAATTTTGTGGGAAATAAAAGATCGTCTGCCCCATGACGACCACATCGAAATGAGCGGAGAGCAGCTGTCTGTTGTGTTACGTTATGGTGTAAATGCCGAAAAAAAGTTTTGTTTGGAACGATCCGTGGTGTGGCCGATGTTACGGACAATACCGAATAACACGCATGCCAGTCTTATGCATCGGTTTGCCGGGGATATTTTGTCTTGGGTTACCGTAAATGGCTTGGCTTTACAGCATGAACAGGTGAAGTCGGTTTACCTGAAAGGCCTTATGCAGGTAAAAAGTGATTTCTCTACGGGTTATGTCAACATCGGAGCGGCTCGTAAGCGTGCACAAAAACCGGTGGTTGAAGTGATCCGTACATTTTATCCTTCCATGGATTTGCCCGTTTGGTGCGAACGGTATGAGATAAACAATATTTCCGATCATTTATTGGAAGTTTTTGTTCCGGAAATAACTATATGTTCCCATACGGATTCTACAAAAGGAGTAGAGGGGGAGTATGTATTTTCTACTTCCACACAGGGGAGCGGAACCTATAAGATTGCCCCTGGTCAGTCGGTTTGTTTTTATGCAGGTATTCAAGCGTATCGGTTTTCAGAGAAGGCTGTTCAGCCGGATTATGCAGCAGAACTTTATAAAAGGGAAAAATTTGTGGAAGAAATGGGAGCTCATTTGTGTTTGGAGACTCCCGATCCTATTGTTAATACCATGTTCAAGTTTGCTAAAATAAGGGCTGCCGAAAGTATCTATAAAACAAGAGGAGGGTATATGCACGGTCCGGGCGGAGAGTCTTATTACGCAGCAATTTGGGCAAATGATCAGGCTGAATATGTAAATCCGTTTTTCCCCTATCTGGGATACGAGGTGGGAAATTTATCTGCTTTAAATGCTTTCCGGCATTTTGCCCGCTTTATGAATGCAGACTACAAGCCGATACCGAGTTCTATTATTGCTGAAGGGAAAGATATTTGGAATGGAGCAGGAGATCGGGGAGATGCTGCTATGATCGCTTATGGGGCGGCTCGTTATGCTTTAGCCCGGGGAAGTAAGAGTGAAGCGAAAGAACTTTGGCCTTTGATTGAATGGTGTCTGGAATATTGTAAACGAAAACGAAATACTGCCGGTGTGGTGGAATCCGATACGGATGAGCTGGAAGGACGTTTCCCGGCAGGGGATGCGAATTTATGTACTTCTTCACTGTATTACGATGCGTTGTGTTCTGCTGTATTTCTCGGGAAAGAATTGGGGATTTCTTCCCGTCAATTGGCGCTTTACCGAAAAGAAGCCCAGGCATTGCAACAGGCAATAGAGGAATATTTCGGAGCCCGGATGGGGGAATTTGATACTTATCGTTACTATCGGGGGAATGACTTATTGAGGTCGTGGATTTGTATTCCCTTGACAATGGGAATCACCGACAGGGCAGAAGGAACACTGGAGGCTTTGTTTTCACCTCGTTTATGGACGGAAAACGGACTGTTGACACAGGAAGGAAGCACTACATTCTGGGATCGTTCTACTTTATACGCTTTGAGAGGGGCGTATGCGGCAGGAGCGACGGAAAAAGCTACAGCTTATTTACAATATTATTCCCGTCAACGATTAGTAGGGGAGCATGTGCCTTATGCTATTGAGGCCTGGCCGGAAGGAAGCCAGCGCCATCTGTCAGCGGAAAGCGGGTTATATAGTCGGGTGATTACGGAAGGGTTGTTCGGCATCCGCCCTACGGGATTGGCTTCTTTTGTCTTTACCCCACGGCTTCCCGCGGATTGGGAGAATATGGCTTTGAGGAATATTCGTGCTTTTGGAAGGACGTTCGATATAGAAGTGAGCCGAAAACAAGCCAAACTTCGGGTGGTAGTAAAAGAGAAGGACAAAATTATTTTTTCTAAGACGACTCCGGCCGACTGTCCTTTGTCCGTAAAATTTTCTTCTCATTAAAAAGGGAATGCAGAGGAAGAAATTTTCCGGAGAGGGATAAAAACTAAAATTTGCGAACGTTTAACGATTACTTAAGATGAAAAAAATAGCGGGCATCTGGCTGTATTATCTGGTTGGTAGTATACTCATTTCTTGTTCGACGGGGCAGCAAGCCGAAGAAAAAGTCGTTTATTTGAAGGATTACCTGGTCGGTTATCAGGAAGGGCAGGATGCAACTTTGGCTTTGCGGAGAGCTTTGGATGAATGTAAAAAAGTAAAAGCAAGGCGTTTGGAATTACCGGCGGAAAAATTATACTTTCAACCGGATTATGCCGTAGAGCAGTATGTATTTGTCAGTAATAATGACGAAGGTTTAAAACGGTTTGCTTTCGATTTGACCGGTTTGTCAGATATTGTTCTCGAAGGCAACGGGGCTGTCCTCTTGTTTTCCGGTTTTGTTTGTCCATTTTTGATCCGGGAGGCGGAGAATATTGAAGTCCGGAATTTATCCATCGATTATACCCGTACATTTCATTCTGAGGGAAAAATAGAAGCTTGCGGAGAAGGTTGGCTAGACGTGTCGTTTGCTTCGGAATACCCGTATTATTTTTCAAACGGATGTTTGCATTTTAAAGATAATCAAGGAAATAAATATCCTTATAGCAATCTGTTGGAGTTTGATGTGGAGAAGCGGGAACCTGCGTATATGGTAAAAGACTATTGGTTGTCGGGAGGATGTATGCCGGCTCAGGAATTGAAAAATGGAAATGTCCGGATATTTAAAGATAAGATAAAAGGTACGCCTGGGAATATATTGGTATTCGGGGCGGCACAGCGTTTAATCCCGGCTTTTACCGTTACCGATAGTAAAGGGGTGCGTATACAGCATGTAAACATTTGGCATTGCGGGGGAATGGGCGTGATTGCCCAGCGAAGCGGAGATATTGAGCTGGATCATGTGCAGGTTACGCCTTCTCCGGGTACGGGCCGGATGATAAGTATTACGGCAGATGCGACTCATTTTTCCAATTGTTATGGTTTTATCCGGATGCTGAATTGTTTATTTGAAAACCAAAAAGACGATGCGACCAATATCCACGGAATATATGCCGTTATCGATTCTATTATGGGGCCACAAGAACTGATTGTCAAATTGGTGCACCCGGCACAAGAGGGATTTGATTTCATCCGGCCGGGACAACAATTGGAATTGGTAAATCATAAGAGTTTAATACAATACGGAGAATTAAGTGTGGAAAATGTGGAGCGTCTGAATAAAAAATATACCCGGGTTTGTCTGACCGCCCCTTTGCCGGAGGGAACCCGGGTGAAAGATGTGGTGGCTGCTATGGGACCCTATCCGGAGGTGTTGATTCGCGCCTGTAAAATGAGAAATAATCGGGCCCGGGGTCTATTGTTAGGTTCCAGAGGAAAGATCCGGATAGAGAAAAACTATTTTCATGTGCCAGGAGCTGCCATTTTGTTTGAAGGGGACGGTTCGTATTGGTATGAACAATCAGGTGTGCGAGATGTGGTGATTCGGGAAAATGTATTTGATAATTGTAATTATGGTATCTGGGGAAAGGCCTGTATTGCAGTGGGTTCTGGTATCTACGAGCAGCGGGAAACGAGCCGTTATCACCGGAAAATACGAGTAGAAGAGAATACATTTCATATCTTTGATCCCCGTTTGGTAAATTTATATGGTGTAGATGATTTCGTGTTTAAAGGAAATCGGATTATCCATACGGATGCTTATTCCTATCAAGGGCAGGAACAAAGACCTTTTGTGATTGATAATTGCAGCAATATTTTTATTCAGGAAACTGAAGATTAGGGATTCCCGGCAGAAGGAAATTTCATAAATTCTAAGAATGCACGCTTATCAAATGATATTTACCTCCGGTTCTATCCATACATTGAATTTCATAAAAACGCTTTTTTTAATTTCATTTGCCAGGCGGACAATGTCCAGTCCTGTTGCATTTCCCCGGTTTACTAAGACGAGTGCCTGTTTTTCGTATACGCCGGCTTTCCCCAGATTTTTTCCTTTCCAGCCGGTTTGTTCAATCAGCCAACCGGCTGCCAATTTGGAATAGGATTCGTTTACGGTGTACAAGGGCATATCCGGGTATTGCGATTTCAGTTGTAAAGCCAGGGAGGAGGCGATGACAGGATTTTTAAAAAAACTGCCGGCATTGGGTAAGTCACAAACATCGGGTAATTTCGAGTTCCGGATGTTTATGACTGCCTGGCGGATATTTTGTAAACTATATCTGTCTCCCAGACGCTTCAGTTCTTCTTTTATACTTCCATATTCCAGTTTGGGACGGGCTTGTTTACTTAACTCAAAAACCACATAAGTAATCAGGAATTTGTTTTTCCATTCTTTTTTAAAGATACTATCCCGATAGCCGAACCGGCAATCGGTTGCTGGAATTTGTACTTTTATGCCTTTCTCTATATCGATGGCCTCGACGATAGTAATACAATCTCCAGCTTCTGTACCGTAAGCTCCCACATTCTGTACGGGGGCAGCTCCTACATGTCCGGGGATAAGGGATAGATTTTCCACTCCCCATAAATTGTGGGCTACTGTCCAAGCGACAAAATCATCCCAGTTGACTCCGGCTCCAGCTCTTACACTCGTTTTTTCCGCGTTTTCCGATAGGATTTCGATTCCTTGCATAAACGGATAAAGTACGGTGCCATCGAAATCTTCTGTGAAAAGAAAATTACTTCCCCTCCCCAATAAGATGATCTCTTCCGGCTTTAATTCGTATTCCCGGATAAAGTCAATGAACTCTGCTTCTTTTTCACTTTCTACAAAATATTTGCATTTTACGTCGACGTCGAAAGTGTTATAGGGACGGAGGCTGAAATTTTTTTCTATTCTCATTTTGATTCTAAACTAGCTAAAGCCTTTTCTTTTTTCGTTTTTGATGTCGGGCTTTATTATATTTGCAGCAAATATAAGAATATCTCCGGACAATGAACAATTTGCCTTCAGCTTTCACCCAACGTATGCATCGTCTTTTACAGACAGAGACGGACAGATTTTTGGATGTTCTGCAAAAGGCAGCCCCCGTGAGTATCCGCTTTAATACGGCGAAATTGGCGCCGGCGAGTGTACGTTGTTCCGCATGGGAAGGAATGCGGCCCGTCAAATGGTGCCCGGAAGGTTTGTATTTGGACAAGCGGCCGCTGTTTACTTTAGATCCCTATTTACATGGGGGAGGCTATTATGTACAGGAGGCTTCTTCCATGTTTTTGAGTTATATATTAAAGCAATTGCTAAAGGGGGAAGCGGTAAGAGTATTGGATCTCTGCGCTGCTCCGGGAGGAAAATCTACTTTATTGGCTTCTCAGCTTCCCGACGGAAGTTTACTGGTTTCAAATGAAGTGATCCGTTCGAGAGCGGTTATCCTGAAAGAAAATCTCATTAAATGGGGAAGGGATCATGTCGTTATCACTCAGAATGATCCTGCCGATTTTAAGAAGCTGAATCAAGCTTTCGATTTGATATTGGTGGATGCTCCTTGTTCCGGGGAAGGCATGTTTCGTAAAGATCGGGAGGCAATAGAAGAATGGAGCGAAGCTAATCTTCACCTATGCCGCGAAAGACAAAAAAGGATCATTAGCGATATTTGGGATTCTTTAAAGCCGGGAGGTTATTTCATTTATAGTACTTGTACCTATAATCCCGAAGAAAATGAAAGAATTGTCGAATGGATACAGGAAAAATGGGGAGCCGAAAGTATAAAAATTGAACACCCCTTTCCTGAAATTACGGCTGCCGAAACCCCGTTATACGGGTATCGGTTTTATCCTCATAAAGTGGAGGGAGAAGGTTTTTTTATCAGTGTTTTGCGGAAAAACGAAGCTTCCGGAGGGGGTGGCTGGAAAGCTAAAAAAACACGTCTTTCCTCTCCCCTACGGTTACCGGAAGAATTGACGGCTTTGTTACCTGATGTAGCGACATTGGCGATACGGAATGAAGATTCCCGTATCCTTATTTTGCCAGCTTCACAAGACGATTTTGTCTATGCCCTCCAACAATCTCTTCGGGTGATTTATAAGGGGTGTGAAGTGGCAGAACTGATTCATCAGAAGGTAAAACGATTACCTCCCTTGGCTTTGTATGCTCGTTTGAATTTATCAAATTGCCTGCGGGACGAGGTGGATTTAGAGACGGCCCTCCGGTTCCTGAAAAAGGAAGAAATACCCGTTTCTGCTAAAGCGGGAGAATGGATACTTATTACTTATGGAGGAATTGGATTGGGGTGGGGAAAGAGTTTAGGAAACCGCTTGAACAATTATTATCCTAAGGAATGGCGGATTCGCATGGAACTTCCCGGCGAAAAGATTTAACTTTTAAATGATGGAAGATGGACTATACAGCGATAAATTTTAACATTACTCCTTTTTCGGAAGAAATAGCCGATATACTGATTGCCACGATGAGTAGTATCGGATATGAAGGATTTCAATATACCGATACAGGCTTTACAGCTTATATCACTTGTGAACAATTTGAGGAAGAGAGAATTCAGAAACTGGAAATTCTTCAGTCATTAGCTGTTGATTATCAGATTGATTGGAATTTTTCCGTACTGCAAGATCGGGATTGGAACCTGGAGTGGGAAAAGAATTTTACTCCTATCGTCGTAGATAACCGAATTTTGATCCGGGCCGGGTTTCATCCGACTATTCCCGGTATAGATTACGATATTATCATTGAACCTAAAATGAGTTTCGGGACCGGTCATCATCCGACAACTACCCTTATGTTGGAAACTTTACTGGATTTTTCCGGACAAATGAAAGGTAAAAGAGTTTTGGATATGGGATGCGGAACCGGAATCCTTTCTATTCTGGCAGCAAAGCTTGGGGCTAGTACCGTTACCGGAATTGATATAGACGAATGGTCCTATCGAAATGCCAGAGAAAATATTGAAAATAATCAGCTTCAAAATATTCAGATTAAAATCGGAAATGCCGGCTTGTTGGAAAAGGAAAAAGAATTTGATTTTATCCTGGCTAATATCAACCGGAATATTCTTCTAACCGATATGCCTTTTTATGAGCGTTGTCTGAAAGACGGCGGTATCTTGATCATGAGCGGATTCTATACACAGGATTTACCTTCCATCCACCAAAAAGCAGCAGAACTGGGTATGACCTATGGGGATCAGAAAATGAAACAGAATTGGGTGGCTGTATCTTTTACAAAGAATAAACAATTTGTTGAATTATAAACAAAGTATTGTTTATTAAAACAATTTGTAAGATATTTGCCCATGCAAAAATCTTCGTGAGAATGTCTGGAATAAGTTACTCCGGAGGATCGGATTATGCCAGCTAAATAATTATAATAAAAAACAAAATGAAAGTTTTAAAATTTGGGGGAACCTCTGTAGGTAGTGCAGAAAGAATTCGGGCAGTGGCTCATCTAATAGATGATGGTCAGCCTAAAATTGTGGTACTTTCGGCCATGTCGGGTACGACAAATACGTTAATCGAAATGGCAAATTGTCTGTATCGGGATGAGAAACAGAAGGCCATCGATATTCTTCAGAACCTGGAGTTAAATTATTATATTGTGATCAGTGAACTCTACGCGACAGAATCTTCTATCCATAAGGCGAAAGAATTTATTCAGACTGTTTTTACTTATTTACGTTCTTTTGTCAATAAGGATTTTTATCCTTTGCAGGAGAAGGCTGTCGTGGCTCAGGGCGAAATTATTTCTACGACATTGATGTATTATTATTTACAGGAATGTGGTATTCCTTCTTCTTTGATGTCGGCTTTAAATTATATGCGTATTGATAAAGACGGGGAACCGGATTATTTTTATATAGAGCAAAATTTAAAACGGGAATTGTCTCAGCCGGATGTTCAGCCGCTTATTATTACTCAGGGTTTTATATGCCGGAATGCTTACGGGGAAATTGATAATTTGAAACGGGGAGGGAGTGATTATTCGGCGGCTTTGGTCGGAGCGGCATTAAGGGCAGAGGAGATTCAGATTTGGACGGATATTGATGGGGTTCACAACAATGATCCTCGTTTTGTGGAGAAAACCCGGGCGATTCGGCAGTTGTCTTTTGATGAAGCTGCGGAATTAGCTTATTTCGGTGCGAAAATTCTTCATCCCTCCAGTATACAACCGGCAAAAAAAGAGAATATTCCGGTGCGTTTAAAGAATACGCTTCATCCGGAAGATGAAGGTACTTTGATTACGAAGGAAAGTCCTGTCGAGAATGTAAAGGCTGTTGCGGCAAAGGATGGTATCACAGCCATCAATGTCAAATCGACGAATATGCTTTTAGCCTATGGTTTTTTGAGAAAGGTTTTTGAAGTCTTTGAAGCCTGGAAAACGCCGATTGATATGATTGCAACTTCAGAGGTGGCTGTTTCGTTGACTATTGATTGTACAGATCATTTGGAGAATATTTTAAAAGACCTGGAAAAATTCGGGACGATTGAAGTGGATACGGATCTTTCCATTATATGTATTGTGGGGGCCTTTGCTGCCGGTAAAACAGGGCTTGGAGCGAGGGTATTAAACGCTCTTACGGACGTTCCTTTGCGGATGATTTCTTACGGAGGGAGTGAGCATAATATTTCACTCCTTGTCAAACGGGAAGATAAGCAAAAAGCTTTGGTAGACCTGAGTCATAAATTATTGGATATAGAATCTGAAAGTATGTTTTGAATTTACGACTATGAAAGAGATAACACATTTGACAAATTTACCTACCCCTTGTTATTATTATAATATAGAACTGCTTCAGAAAACACTGGAGAAAGTGAAAGCTGAAGTCGCTAAATATCCTTTATTTCACGTACATTATGCGGTAAAGGCAAATGCTAATCCTGTTTTGCTTAAATTGATTAGTGCAGCGGGATTAGGTGCGGATTGTGTCAGCGGAAATGAGGTCGGCCGGGCCGTTGAATGCGGTTTTGCTCCGGACCAAATCGTTTATGCCGGAGTGGGTAAAAACGATGAGGAAATACGGGTTGCTTTAAATGCAGATATTTTTTGTTTCAACAGTGAATCTTTACCGGAAATCCGTGTCATTGATGAAATTGCTGCTGCTTGCGGAAAAAAAGCAAGGATAGCTTTAAGGGTAAATCCCAATGTGGATGCTCATACGCATCATTATATTACGACAGGCATAGAGGAAAATAAGTTTGGTATTTACCTGTATGATTTAGAGCATGTGATAGAGGAGAGTCGGAAGTTGCCGAATGTAGAACTGATCGGTTTGCACTTTCATATCGGTTCGCAAATAACTGATATGGGGGTTTTCAGAAGTCTTTGCTTGAAGGTAAATGAAATACAGCAAAAGCTGAAGAGAAAGGGAATCGTTTTTCCGCATATCAATTTCGGAGGTGGTTTGGGGATTGATTATAACCACCCCTATGGAGAACCTATTGCTGATTTTGAAAATTATTTTGCGACGTTTGCTAAGTTTTTTGAGGCGGAGCCTTATCAGCAGGTGCATTTTGAATTGGGACGCTCTATTATTGCTCATTGCGGGGATATGATTTCCAAGGTGCTTTATGTCAAAGAGGGAAGGAATAAAAAGTTTGTCATTCTGGATGCAGGAATGAATGATTTATTACGCCCCGCCCTTTATCAGGCTTTTCATAAAATTGAAAATATAAGTTCGGATAAACCGGAAGAAAAGTATGATGTGGTCGGGCCTATTTGTGAGTCGGCAGATTGTTTTGGGAAGGATGTGAGCCTGAAAGGAACAGCCCGGGGAGATCTGATTGTAATTCATTCTGCAGGAGCATACGGAGAAGCAATGGCATCTCAGTATAATTTACGGGATTTGCCTGCAACCTTTTTTTCTGTTCCGCAACATTAATCCGGGAGATTTTGCAGGATGCGATAGGGGGAAAGGGGGTAAACGTACTTTATGCTCCTTAGGAAAATAAGATACGGGAGTTTTAGTTCCGTTAAGCTGTTTGTAGGAGGACGTTTCACCTGTACATTTTTACTTTTGAATATTTGAATTTTTAGGCGTTTAAATCTAAACGAAAAATTGCATTATTGGGAAAGTTTTCTTTCCTTTGCACCGCAAAATACGGAAGTAGCTCAGTTGGTAGAGTACCGGTCTCCAAAACCGGCTGTCGGGGGTTCGAGCCCCTCCTTCCGTGCTTTTGAGGTCATCTGGTGTATAGCCAGATGATTTTTTTTGACCTATTCTTCTGTCAGTACCGTAAATTCCCCAATGCCGGCTTTTTGACCTCCGCTGATTGTCCGGGCGACAAATCGGATTCGTTGTCCGTTTGTAGGCGGAAAGGAAATTTGTTGTTCAATGGGGTTGTGTACGATATTGGAAAATTCTCCGGCGGCAACCAGTTGATCTTCTACATAAAATTCGTAATGAGTAATGACTCCCCCGCCCCATCTTCTTTGATCGGGGGTATAGGTAAAACCGTTGAGCCGGTATTTTTTGCCGAGGTCGATATGAATTTCTTGTTTTGCCTTTGCGGGCAAATAGAAAGCGGTATAGGCATCTCCATCAAACATCAGTTTGCTGCGTTTTGTCAGTTCCTGGAGGAGTGTTTTGTCGTTTCCTGCCAATTGCCGGCTATTGAGAAGGTGAAAATGATTTCTTGGAATGTCGAATTGGCGACAGGATAAGGGGCTTTGCTGTCCGTTTTGCGGAGAATAAGCTATTGCTTTTATGGTTCCTTTGCTGTTTAGTTTAAAAGGATGAGCCGGGTCGTATAGAGCGGAAGAGGGGGTGGGTAGAGAATGATCGGTTGTATAATAAATCCGGGTTTCCGGATCTCCGCTTTGTATAAGAATGGTGTTATCGGCTTGGCGGGATATGACCGGTTCGGTAAGAAGAGGAGGTGCCAGATAAGCTTCTACATTATTAATACACAGCGGTCCCCGGGAATGGGTAAAATGTATACGGATTTTCTCCGCTTCAGTCGTTTGGCAACGTATAATGCGTTTATAGCCGATAGTCGTCATGGAATCGGTCGTTTCCAGAGGATACCATTGTCCTTGTTGAAAATAGTCGATTTGAAAAGCGATTATCCGTTGTCCCAGCGGAATATACTCCTGTAGGAGAAGTCGGTTGAAGGTTTGTTTTTGAGGGAAGAAAAGCGTAAGGGTATTGTGGTGAATACTATCGTCGGTAGCCCAGTAAGTATCCCAATCTCCGTCGGTCGTATGAGAGGGGGCGTATTTCCGGGAATTTCCCCTTGTATTCTGTGCTTCGGCTTTTGCGTGTTTCAGTAAATTCTGATTTAATTCTGCTGCAAGGGTTTGTCTCCATTCCAAGGCTCGGGCGGAATCGAGAGGATGTATTTTACCGTTTAGGCCGACTGGAAAATTCAGTAAAAAATTTGCATTTCGTCCGACACTTCGGTAATAGAGGTCCACGAGGTGAGCGAGGGTTTTTACCTGATGATCTTCGCGGGCATGATAAAACCAACCGGGACGAATAGAAACGTCGCATTCTCCGGGTGTCCAGCGTTTCGCTTTGGGCATACCGTGTATCAATTCTGCCGGGTATTTTTGAGCCGCCTCGTCATACAAGCTCCAGTTTGTTTCTCCGGCCCATCCTTCTTCGTTCCCGATCCAGCGGATATCGGGACAGGTACCGCCGAATATAACAGCTTGGGGCTGTAATTTTTGAATGGTCCGGCGAGCTTCTTCATATTTATAGTAGGTACGCGCATCGATATTCCGCTTTTCCGAATGGCCTCCGTACCAACCATCTCCTCCATTGGCTCCGTCAAACCAGTATTCGAAGATTTCTCCGTAATTGCTAAGTAATTCTTGCATTTGATTGTGGAAATATTCGACATAAGCAGGACGACCGTAATCGGCATGGTTACGATCCCAGGGAGAAAGATAAATCCCGAATTTCAGCCCGTATTTCCGGCAGGCGTCCGATAACTCTTTTACCAGATCCCCCCGGCCTTGTTTCCAGGGGGAGTTTTTAACGCTGTAATCTGTGTATTGAGAGGGCCAAAGGCAAAAACCATCGTGGTGTTTAGCGGTCAACATAACCCCTTTTAATCCTGCGGCTTTTATAATACGTACCCATTGTTCACAATCGAGTTCCGTCGGGTTAAAGGTCGAGGCCGGTGTATTTCCGTATCCCCATTCCAGATCGTTGAATGTGTTCAGCCCGAAATGTACAAAAGCGTATGTCTCCAGTTTTTGCCATTCGATTTGGTGGGAAGTCGGGAGGGGTAAAATAGGGGCGGGGGGCGGCGTCTGATCACAGGCGTTAAACAGAAAGAGAGCCGATAATAAAAATAATTTATGCATATTAAAAAATATTAATATGCAAATATGCTAGTTTGAAACGAGATTTTAAAGAAGGGATATAAAAAATTCCGGCTGATTGCCGGAATTTTTATGTTTTATTGAGCTCCCATCAGGATAAGACCGATATTGAAAGTAAAGCTTTGGAATTCGGGGACTCTCCCGTGTGCGGCTCTTGTGCCATAACTGTAGCGGGCTCCGAAATTTAGGGCAATCTGGTCGCTGAGCGGTACATACATACCGATTTCTGGGGCAAAACTGAATTGCCATCTGGAAATGGTAGAGGAATATTGTCCTACTTCCAGCCGTTTTTCTGTCCAGCGGGTACCTACTCCCAAGCCGACAAACGGACGAACAGAAGTTGTATTGTCTGTAAAATAATAACGTCCGATGGCCATCAGGGGAACAGTGTTGATATAACGATATTGGTTACCCGTTATGGTGTAAATATTGTTGTTTCCTTGAAAGCGGAAATCATTGGTGTGATGATCCAGGTTATGGTAAAATACATTCCAGCCAATGGCTCCACCAATGGAAAAATAATCTCCTAAAAATTGATGATATTCGAGATCGGCACCTCTGAAACTACCTTTGTCGGTAAAGTCTTTGATATCGCCGAGGGGCACACTTATCTGATAGTTGAGATTAAGCATCTGAGCTTTTAATAGTGGACTCAGCCCAAATAACAGGATTGCGATTACTAATATTTTTTTCATACTCAATCGTTTTTTTATATCTTAAATATTGAATGTCAGTTATTAATCTTATGGGATCGTGATAACTTTGCGGGTTGTCAGCAATCCTTTTATTTGCCTAAGTAAGGTGACTGGATAAAACATTGTCTGATTTGTGTTTCAGCCCGTTGAAGTATATAGTCGGTCGAACCGGCAATGATGCCGTCTGCGATACCACTCCATAGTACGGGTATTTTATTACTGGATTCCGTTACATTCGACGGGTCAAGCATATCGATTACAATGGAACCGGAACGGTAAGAATAGAGGTCTATGCTACCCCAGGGATAGTAAGGACCGAAACTCGGCCAGTTCCAACCCGGATAATATCCCCAGCCAAACCAATCCCAGCCTGGATACCAACCCCAATAGTTATACCAGTTGTTGTATACAAAGTAATAATTTACATTGGAAAAAGCTGAAACAGTCACAATAAAGTCGGGTTTATCCGTTTCAGAACCCTGAATTCTTTGATAACCTAAAGCATTAAATTCGGATTCAACCAATTGCAGAATGGCTTGATCGAACTGATGGCCACCGTTAATTTCATCGTTTTTGCTTACGAAATAAACAATGGTATCAGGCATAGAGTAGGTGGTGAGACCGGCAAAAAAGCTAGCATCTTTGTCCCGGTCGTAGGTTGTCATAGCAACGTCGTAATCTTCCGTATTGTCGGCTCCTTCAGGATAACAGGATACCAATAGTTGCGCAAACAATCCGATCAGTAGTAAAAATAGTAAACGTCTCATACTTAGTTTGTTTTTAGTTTAACATTCTTTTATTATCATCTGCGTGCGAGATTTTTTTTATAAATCATTTTTAATAATATGGGGGTATACGTCAACGATTTTAAATGGTTGCACTTATTTTTTTACGCTTGATGAGGAAAAAAAACAAAAGGATTGTGAATAAAAGAAAGGAAGAGAGAAGCGAATGTTAAAATTTTACTCAGGCTCTGTCGCCAAAATGGATTTATAACCGTGCGTTTTGGCAATGTTCATAATGCGGACTACGTATTCAATGGGTACCGATTTTTCCGCCTGAATATTGATACAAGGGTCTGCAGAATTTTTGAGTTCACTGACGATTTTACTTTCCAGCATGGAAAAAGGAGTGACTTTGGCATTGAAATAATAAACCAGATTTTTATCGATAGAAACCGTTACCGATTGCTGACTGGGAAGCTGATTGGTACTTTTGGGTAATAGAAGTTTTAAGGCGTTCGGATTTACTAAAGTAGAAGTGACCAGAAAAAAAATCAACAAGAGAAATACAATGTCCGTCATCGAAGACATGTTAAAATGTGGATTTATTTTGCTTTTTCTCTGGATCGCCATAAGTCGTACTTTTGCTGGAGCTTTTATTTTTTTACCGCATATAAGGAATCGAGAAAGGCGGAAATGGAATTTTCCCAATCGTCGGTGGTCTTTTCGATCCGCCCTACTAAGAGGTTGTAACCGAAATAGGCAATAATACCGACAATCAGACCGGCAACAGTGGTGATCATTGCCGTATAAATACCTCTGGACAGCAAGGTTATATTGATGTTGTTACCGGCTAGCGACATATCGTAAAAAGCCTGCACCATACCGACTACCGTTCCTAGAAATCCAATCATCGGGGCGATTCCCGCAACTGTTGCTAATAAGGATAATCCCTTCTCCAGACCGGCAACTTCACTACTGGCGGTATTTTCCAGACTATTCCGTAGTTCCGGGACAGGAATATGGGAATAACGAATCCCTTTTTGTAGAATACGGGCTAAAGGACTGTCTTCTGCTTTGCATTCCTGTAATGCCGCCGCAGAATTTCCCGTTTCCATATAATGGATAATTTTCTCTGTAAAATCTTTAGGGGTTTTGCTGAGTTTGCGAAGAACGGAAATCCTTTCACATATAATATAAATACCTACAATGGATAAGAGGAAAATAGGGATCATTAACCAACCTCCCTTGACAATCAGACTCCATAAGCTCAGGTTCGCTTCGGGTAGCTGAGAGGTTACTGCTGTCGTCAGTAATAACATTATATTCATAGTTCCGGATTTTTCGTGTGCGAAGATAGTTGTTTTGAAGCAAACAAAAAAACGATAGTATAAAAAGCGATGGAATAAAATCCGTTTCCTGACAGTTGCGGAGAACTATAACTAAAAGTTATGCCCGATAACTATTTTGATTCCCGTTATTTCGAAAAAATGTCATTCTTTTGTACCGTTTTTTAATCCATTTAAATTTAAACCACCTGATATGAGATTAAGTGAAAAAAGAGGCAATATGCTTCATGGAATCCTGTTAATTGCATTATTTTCTTGTGCGGCATTCTATATCGGAGATTTTCCTTTTTTTAAAAAGTTGTCTTTTAGCCCGTTAATTATAGGTATTATTTTGGGTATGCTGTATGCCAATAGCTTGAGAAATCGCCTGCCTGAAACTTGGGTACCGGGAATTTTGTTCAGTTCGAAACAGTTGCTGCGCTTGGGAATTATTTTATATGGATTCAGGCTGACCTTCCAGAATATTGTGGAAGTAGGAGGTCCTGCCATATTGATAGATGCCATCGTCGTACTGATTACAATTGTTGGCGGGGTCGGGATCGGCAGGTTGTTGAAGATGGATAAAGATGTGGCGCTGTTGACTTCAGTCGGGAGCGGCATTTGTGGAGCGGCAGCCATACTTGGTGCGGAAGCTACCATTAAAACCAAACCCTATAAAACAGCAGTCGCCGTATCTACGGTCGTGATCTTCGGTACCGTTTCTATGTTTTTATATCCCGTATTATACCGGAATGGAATTGTAGACCTGAATCCGGAGCAGATGGGAATTTATACGGGAGCAACCCTACACGAAGTAGCACATGTGGTGGGCGCTGGTAATGCAATGGGAAAGGAGATTTCAGATGTCGCTATTATTGTTAAAATGATTCGGGTGATATTGTTGGTACCTGCATTGCTGGTGATTAGTTTCTTGATGGCTAAAGGCGCTGCGCAGCAAGCAGAAAAAGGAAGCCGCCGTATTACCATCCCTTGGTTTGCAGTGGGATTTTTAGTGGTGATCGGTTTTAATTCCTTTGATTTGTTGCCTCAGGGAATAGTCGATTTTATCAATAATCTCGATACCTTTTTACTGACCATGGCGATGACGGCTCTGGGGGCTGAAACCAGTATTGAAAAATTTAAAAAGGCAGGGGCAAAACCTTTTATCCTGGCCTTGGTCCTGTATGGTTGGTTGTTGGCTGGCGGCTATTTATTGGTTAAATATGTCGTGCCGGTGCTGATGTAAATCGGATTTTAGGTATACAATTACTCCCGGATGCTTTCACGTCCGAGAGTAAATGTATATCCTCTCGTAGAGTGATTTAACTTGTTTCTTTGATAAAACCGTGACGATAGGCAAACAACAGTTTTTGCAGGTTCTCAATTTGGGTATTCAATTCTTTACCTTTGTCTGTATCCTTTACCATCATGCGATGACTGGTAAATTCGATGATGAAGGAGGTGGATTTGATATCCAACCCTTCCTCTATGGCTTTCTGGGTAGATTCGAAAGGTTCGTATTGTACCAATTGCAATCCTCGGGAATGATATACTAAAGTATAGCCTGCAATACCGGTTTCAGGTTGATAAGCTTTGCTGAAGCCTCCGTCGATGACCAGCATTTTTCCGTTGGCCCGTATGGGTTGTTCTCCTTGAATGGCTTTTACCGGTACGTGTCCGTTGACAATGTGAGCATGTGCTCCGGAAATACCGAATTCCCGTAATATCATATCACAGGTTTTTTCTGTGTCTCTGAAAATGTAATAACAACCTTTCTGTTCTTCTTTAATTTCAGCGTCTTTCAGGAAATAATTTTCAAAAGTAGCCATTTTGTTTTTATCAAATAGAGGGGAGTCCGGTCCGCACCACAAATACCACATGTAATCCAGTGCAAATTGTTTTTCTTTGCTTCCTGTATCACCGAAATAAGCCGTCCGTACGAGAACATCCACTTTATCAAATAAATTTTTACCCTGATAGGACTCCCCTGCTATCCGAACCTGTTTAAAACTTCCGTCTGGAGTAAGTGGGAGGGATGCATGAAAGAGCAGGTTAGAATTGATGACTTTATACATGCTCCCATGGGCATAAAGGCAATGCATATGTTTTTGTAGTTTATCGCTGTTGATAAACGAGTGTTTCAGTTTTGCCACTAGCATTTCTTCTTCCGGCGTGAGCTGATAAGGATTCTGGCTGTTTAAAGTAGGAAAATAAGTGTCCCGCATCGGATATTCCTGCTCATTAGAGAAGAAAAAGCCTTGTTGGAAGTCGACTCGGTGAAGTAATTTACGGTCTTCCATCCGGAATTCGGGTTCGCGATCGATAATCTGGGCTTCCAGTTTGAATTGAATGATTGTAATCGCCTTGTGCATTTGGGCAATGAGCCGGACTGTTTTCTCATCCAGAATTTTATCGGTATTTCTTAGCTTGGGCATAAATGGGGTGCAAGGGTCGGTTTTATAAGTTTCCATGGCAAAAGTAGCGAGGGGCAATAGATTTATGCCATATCCATCCTCAAGCGTTGTCAGATTGCCATAGCGTAGACTGATGCGCAGGACATTGGCGATGCAAGCTTCATTTCCGGCTGCTGCGCCCATCCATAAAATATCATGGTTGCCCCATTGTATGTCGAAATGGTGGTATTGGCAAAGGATATCCATAATGATATGGGCTCCCGGTCCACGGTCGTATATATCTCCGACGATATGTAAGGAATCGATCGTAAATCGCTGGATTAACAGGGAAAGAGTAATGATAAACTCATCCGCACGTTGGAGAGAGATAATAGTAGAAATAATGACGTTGATATAGTCGTGTTTATTGGGTTCTGCTGAAGATTCGTGGAGGAGTTCCTGGATAATGTAGGAAAATTCCGGGGGGAGTGCTTTGCGGACTTTGGAACGGGTGTATTTGGAAGAGACACTTTGACATACTTTGATCAATTGATTCAAGGTAACCATATACCATTCATCGATTTGTTTTTCTTTTGCCTTTACCAATTCCAGTTTTTCACGGGGATAATAAATCAGAGTGCAGAGCTCTTTTTTTTCAGATTCCCGTAGGGTGTTACCAAAGATCTCGTTGACTTTGCGTTTGATTGAACCCGAACCATTTTTTAATACATGTTGAAAGGCTTCATATTCGCCGTGGATGTCTGCCAGGAAATGTTCTGTTCCTTTGGGAAGATTGAGGATAGCTTCCAAATTGATGATTTCCGTACTGGCTGCGGCGATGTTGCGGAAATTTTGAGCTAATAATTCCAGATAACGTATGTCGTTGTATATGTCTTCTGGAGAAATTTGATTTAACAGGGCCATGAGAGAAGATCGTTTCGGTTTTAGTTGATTTGTGATCGGTAAAATTTCAACGTTCAGGAAGCCGGGCTTAAGCTTAGTGTTTTCGGTACAATTTTACAGGCTCCGCGAACTAATGGTGTATAGCGAACGAAACTTAAAACAGTTTCGGCCGAAGGATTATTTCTTTTGATTTAAAGCAAATTCCATAAATTGCCGGGCATAAGGATCCGGTTCCCCTTGGCGATGAATGATATAAAACATACGGTGAATGCAGAGGTCGTTCATTTCTATCAATTTTAGTTTTCCGGCAGACAATTCTTCCCGGACGCTGTATATAGAAAGCAGGGCAAAGCAGTCGGAATGCAGAAGGTAATGTTTGATCCCTTCCGTCGATCCCAATACCAGACGGTTCGTCAGGTGATTGATATCTATACCGGCTTCTTTGAGATGCTTGCGGATAATGTGATATGTTCCGGAACCTTTTTCCCGGAATACAAAGGGAAGCTGAATGAATTTTTCGGGAGATATATTTTCTTCGACAGGGGTGTCTTTAGCCGTTACCAATACAATTTCGTCTCGGATATAAGGAATATAGTGGATATCAGGCTGTGAAGGATTTCCTTCGATAAAAGCCAATTGGAGGTTGCCAGCCAGAATTTCGTGTTCAATCTGATCCGTATTGCCGCTGCTCATGCTGATGCTGATTTGGGGATGCCGGGTAGTAAACCGCGCCAATACTTCTGGTAATATATATTGAGAGAGTGTAGTACTGGCTCCGAGATAAAGAGTTCCTTTGATGGACATCCGCATTTTCCCGATTTCGTAATTAATCTCCCGTTCGCGCTGTATTAAAAAATCGGTTTTCTCGTACAGGTATTTGCCCGCTTCTGTTAGTTGCATCCGTCCTTTTTCCCGCAGAAACAGACTAATTCCTAATTCTTTTTCCAATTCTTTGATGCTTTTAGAAATGGCGGGTTGCGTAAGTAATAACTCTTCGGCTACTTTTGTCGTATTGGGATTTTTAGCTAAATGGTAAAATACTTTGTACTTGTGATCCAGCATTCCGGTCGGGTTAAATTTATTTACGCAAATTAAAAGAAATTAATCGGCTAAAACAAAGGAATAGGTGTCCCCGTAAAGATAAAATATTTTTTAATACGGGCTAGGGAGGATAAAGAGTCATTTAAATCGTTTTAATTCGGAGGATTTATTTGTTATTAAATCTAAAAATATTAATTTGGAGGCTTCAAATTATGGAGGATAGCAGGATTTTTGTGAGGTGTATTTCAAGGAATTGGAAAGAGAAAACGAATAAGATTATAAGAATAATTCAAAACTATATTCAGATATGGAAAATAAGCTAGATGTTTTAACAAAAAAGCTATATGATGAAGGGGTAGAGAAAGCCAGAAAAGAAGCTGATGAAATCATCGATAAAGCAAACAAACAGGCTGAAAAAATCATTGCAGATGCTCAGGCAAAAGCGGAAGATTTTATTGCCGGAGGGAAACAAGAGGTGGACAATTTGAAGAAAAAGGCCGAGTCGGAGATGGCTTTAAGTGCTCGTCAGGCATTGACGGCTTTAAAGCAGTCTATCACCCACCTGATTTCCGGTGAGGTGGCTGGAGAAATGGCTAAAACAGGGTTTGAAGACAAAGCTTTTGTACAGAACTTACTAATTTCCATTGTAGAGAAATGGGATGTAACTTCCGGAAATCTCAATCTGGATATTGTGCTTTCTCCGGAGGAAAAAGAACAGTTCGAATCTTTTGTCGCCAGTAAATACAAGAATTTATTAAATAAAGGGCTGGAGATCAAAGTCGGGAATATGAAGGAGGGTTTTCTGATCCGCCCGCAGGATGGAAGTTATCAAATTGCTTTTTCAGAAGAACTTTTTGAAGCTTTCTTTAACCAATATATGAGAAGTTTTACAAAGAGCTTATTGTACAAATAATTCTGACTGCTGGCGGGCATCCGGACAAAATGGGCGGTACTATGAGTGTCGGAATGTTTCCCTGCCTAATGTCAAAAACTGAAAATATGGCATTTGAAAAAGATTATTATACTTTAGTCGCCAGCTTACCTGAGATTGCCTGGGATGAGCGGAAATTACCTTTAACGGTTCAGGAATTCCGTGAGGAAGCGAAAGATTATGTTACGGGTAAAGATGCAGCTCTATTGGATTTGTTTTTTCTCCCGAATGATAATGCTCAGGTATTGCGTTTGTTGAACAAGCAGGAACCGGATCCGGCATTAAAAACTGTATATCCCTTGAGACAACTGGAGGAAGAAGTTCAGGAACCTACCGTATTGCCTCTTTATTTACGTGAATTTATTACAGATTTTAAAGAAGAACGTCTGAAATACGACGTTGCTCCTGAAAATGTGCTGAGTTGGATGTATTATGCGTATATGATGCATTCTGAAAATAAGTTAGTAAGGGAATATGCTGAATTTTCCATGAATATGAAAAACCTGATCGCTGCTTTTAATAGTAAAAAATACGGTCGGGATGTCAGCCGGGAAGTGATTGGTGAAAATGAGTTTGCCCTTGCCCTTCGTACCTCTAATTCCAAGGATTTTGGATTATCGATGGATTATCCTTATGTTGAAAAGGTGATTTCTCTTATGGAAAATGACAATTTGGTAGAGAGAGAAAGAGGACTGGATCTGTTGATTTGGGATTTTCTGGATGAGGCTGTTGTCTTTGAGTATTTTTCCATTGAAAAGGTCATTAGCTTTATGTTGAAATTGATGATCGTGGAAAGATGGAGCCGGATGAGTTCGGAATCTGGCAGGAAAGTTTTTATGGAGTTGGTGGAGAAATTCCGGAAAAGTTTTGAATTTGATGAACAATTTATAATCGGAAAGTGATTAAAATTTAAATTTACAATTATAATATGGATAAAACGCAAGGAAAAGTTCATAGTATAATCTCTAACCTGGTTTTGGTGAAGGTCGAAGGCCCTGTATCCCAGAATGAAATTTGTTTTATTCAATTGGGAGAAGAGCGTTTGATGGCAGAGGTAATAAAGGTCGTAGGGGATATTGCTTATGTGCAGGTATTTGAAAGTACCCGTGGCTTAAAACCCGGTGTGCCGGTTGAGTTTGAAAACCACATGCTGGAAGTGACATTGGGTCCTGGTTTGCTGTCGAAGAATTTCGACGGTCTGCAAAATGATCTCGACAAGATGACGGGAGTTTTCTTGAAACGAGGAGAATATACCAATCCGTTGGAAGACGATAAGAAGTGGAGTTTTACCCCTCTTGCCCAACCGGGAGACCGTGTAAGCGCCGCAGATTGGTTAGGAAATGTGAAGGAGAATTGGCTGGACCATAAGATTATGGTGCCCTTCAAGATGGAGGGAGAATATACAGTAGTGTCTGTCGCTCCGGAAGGAGAATATACGATTAAAGATACGATAGCTGTCCTGAAAGACGATAGGGGACAGGAATACAAAATTACTATGATACAAAAATGGCCTGTAAAAGTGGCCATACGCGCTTATACAGATAAGCCCCGTCCTTCTCGTCAGATGGAAACCGGTGTCCGGGTAATCGATACGATGAATCCGATGCTGGAAGGAGGAACGGGTTTTATCCCCGGTCCCTTTGGTACTGGAAAAACAGTATTGCAGCATGCTTTGGCCCGTTTTGCAGATGCAGACGTCATTATTATGGCGGCTTGTGGGGAGCGTGCTAATGAGGTAGTGGAAATTTTTACGGAATTCCCCGAATTGGAAGACCCGCGTTCCGGACGTAAATTGTATGAACGGACTACCATTATCGCGAATACTTCCAATATGCCGGTTGCTGCCCGGGAAGCTTCCGTGTATACCGCCATGACGATAGGCGAATATTATCGGACAATGGGGATGAAGGTTTTGTTGTTAGCCGACTCTACTTCCCGTTGGGCTCAGGCTTTGCGGGAAATGTCCAACCGTATGGAAGAATTGCCCGGACCGGATGCATTTCCGATGGACTTGTCTGCTATTATTTCCAATTTTTATTCCCGGGCGGGAATGGTGTATCTGAAGAATGGAAAAACCGGTTCTGTTACTTTTATCGGAACGGTCTCTCCCGCAGGAGGTAACCTGAAAGAACCGGTGACCGAGTCTACAAAGAAAGTGGCCCGTTGTTTTTATGCCCTTTCTCAGAATCGGGCTGATTCCAAACGTTATCCTGCTATTGATACGCTCGAATCCTATTCAAAGTATTTGGAATATCCTGAATTTATCGAATATGCAAAGAAAAATATTTCGGGAGACTGGATCAGCGATGTGAATGAGGCCCGTAATATGTTGGTGAGAGGACGGGAAACGGCAGAGCAAATCGATATTTTGGGGGATGATGGAGTACCTTTGGATTACCATGTGATTTTCTGGAAATCAGAGTTGATCGACTTTGTGATTCTGCAACAAGATGCTTTTGATAATATCGACGGTTCTACTTCTATGGAACGACAGCAATATATGTTGCATATGGTGTTGGACGTTACCCGTTCGGATTTCAATTTTGAATCTTTCGAGGAAGTAAATCCTTATTTTAAACGTTTGATCAATGGATTTAAACAAATGAACTATTCGGAGTTCCAATCAGAAGCGTTTAAAAAGTACGAAGCCGAAGTGCTGGATATCATCAAAGAGAGAAAAAAATGAAATTTTAATGATTTAAAAATTTGAAATGGACGACATGGAATAATTTTTAAATTTTCAAATAAAATAATATGACAACAGCTTTTCAAAAAGTTTATACAAAAATCACTCAGATCACGAAAGCAACTTGCTCGCTGAAGGCTCAGGGAGTGGGAAACGATGAACTGGCGATTGTGAATGGACGGTTGGCTCAGGTCGTGAAAATCTGGGGAGAAGATATAACCCTGCAAGTATTTTCCGGTACGGAAGGGATTCCGACAGATGCAGAAGTGACTTTTCTGGGAAAAGCCCCGACCCTGAAAGTGGGAGAAGATCTCTGCGGACGTTTTTTCAATGCTTTCGGAGATCCGATAGATGGCGGCCCTGCTATTGACGGAGAGGAACGCGAAATCGGAGGACCGTCTGTAAACCCGGTAAGACGTAAACAACCTTCAGAATTAATCGCTACAGGTATTGCCGGTATCGATTTGAATAATACTTTGGTATCCGGCCAAAAGATCCCGTTTTTTGCCGATCCGGATCAGCCTTATAATCAGGTTATGGCGAATGTGGCTTTACGGGCCCAAACCGATCGTATCATTTTGGGAGGTATGGGATTGACGAATGACGATTATCTGTATTTTAAAAATTTATTCGATAACGCCGGAGTGCTCGACAGGATCGTAAGCTTTGTAAATACGACAGAGGCTCCCCCCGTTGAACGTTTGTTGGTGCCGGATATGGCGTTGACTGCTGCGGAATATTTTGCTGTAGAAAGAAATGAAAAAGTGCTGGTACTGCTGACCGATATGACTTTGTATGCAGATGCTCTGAGTATCGTTTCCAACCGTATGGACCAGATTCCCTCTAAAGACTCTATGCCCGGTTCGCTCTATTCGGATTTGGCAAAAATTTACGAGAAAGCTGTTCAGTTTCCCGCAGGAGGATCTATTACGATTATTGCCGTGACGACTCTTTCGGGCGGGGATATTACAAATGCGGTTCCGGATAATACCGGCTATATTACAGAAGGACAGTTGTTTTTGCGTAAAGATACAGAAATCGGAAAGGTGATCGTAGACCCCTTCCGGAGTTTGTCCCGTTTGAAGCAATTAGTAATCGGTAAAAAGACCAGAAAGGACCATCCTCAGGTGATGAATGCTGCTATCCGTTTGTATGCGGATGCTGCGAATGCCCGGACAAAGTTGGAAAATGGATTTGACCTGACCGATTATGACCGTCGTACATTGGAATTTGCAAAAGATTATTCCAATGAGTTGCTGGCGATAGACGTAAATATCGGTATTACGCAGATGCTGGACACTGCTTGGACACTATTCCGGAAATATTTTACCAAGGCTGAATTGGGTATTAAGCAGGAAATTGTAGATGAATTCGGAAACTACAAAGATTGACGGTTTTTTCGGAAGAAGTCGTTTCTCATTTTCGGTATACAAAAGAAAAGGTAGCGCCGGAGAATGATAGGATCCGTAAAGAGAGAAAAGGTAAATAGCCGGAATCGTAAATCAAAAATGTGAAATATGATAAAATTTCAATACAATAAGACATCCTTGCAGAATCTCGATAAGCAATTGAAAATGCGGGTACGGGCTCTTCCAACAATTAAAAACAAAGAGTCGGCTTTGCGTTCGGAAGTGAAGAAAGCGAAAGAGGTGGCGGATGAATTTGATTCGAAATTGGAATCGACGCTGGAAGCTATCAATAATATGTTGCAGCTCTACGACGAGTATACGCCGGGAATATTAGCTGTGAAGGATGTCAATATGTCGGTAAAAAAGATTGCCGGAGTCCGTACTCCTGTATTGGATCATGTGGAATATGAAGTAAAAGATTTCAGTTTATTCAATACTCCGGGCTGGCTTCTGGATGGTATCCAACATATTAAACAAGTGGTGGATATTGCTTTGGAGAGAGAGTTTTATGTTCGAAAAATGGAGTTGCTGGATAAAGCGAGGAAAAAGACTACGCAAAAAGTAAATTTGTATGAAAAAGTACAAATTCCAGGTTTCCAGGAGGCTATACGGAAAATTAAGCGTTTTTTGGAAGATGAAGAAAACCTTTCGAAGTCTGCACAGAAAATTGTGAAAAACCGGAAAGAAGGAGAACAAAATGAAATGTAATGAATGATCAAATGGAAGAGTACCGACGAAAGATAAAGGAGGTCTCTGAAATTTGAATCTTAAAGAGATAGACAATGGTAGTACCAATGGAAAAATTATCCCTGCTGATTTTTTATAAGGATTATCGGCAATTCCTGGAAGAACTCCGGGAAAAGGGAGTGGTTCATGTCCATGAAAATAAGAAACGATCGGCTGAAGACGAAAAGCTGAAGCAGAAGATGTTTATTATTAAACGGATCGGGGAGATGATTAAACGCCTGGCAAAACGGGCACCTGAAGAAGTTGAGGAAAATCCGGATCAGGAAGGACTGGAATTATTAACTTTTTTGGAAGAACAATATAAACGAGTAGAACAAATTGATACTCAGATTGTCAGCCTGGAAAAAGATGGGCAGATTTATGAACCGTGGGGAGAATTTCCGAAAGAAGAAATGAACGGATTGCGTGATGCCGGATGGGATTTACGCTTTTTTACTGTTCCGGACCGGAAATATTTACCGGAATGGGAAGAACAATACAATGCCTTTCCTATTCGTCAGGAAAAAGGCCAACAATATTTTGTTACGGTAACTCCTGCCGGGACTTCTGTACAACCGGAAGCGGATGCTGTCGTTTTTCCTCAAGCCACTGCGGAAGAGATTCAGCAGCATATCGACGAGCTGAGAGAAGAAAAAGAGTCGATTTATCATAAAATCAATCGGATTGCAGTGCGGTCTATCGAGCGTTTAAAGGCTTACCGGACAAGTTTGTATGAAGATACAGATGAGCTGAAGATTGTGGATGCTTCGGAAATGTTAATCGACGATAAAGTGATTGCGCTGGAAGGTTGGGTTCCTGCAGGAATAAAGGAAACTACGGCTGATTGGCTGGCGGATAAAGGGGTTTATTATGAATTTGAAGAGCCTGCAGATACGGATAACCCTCCGATTTTGTTGAAAAACAATAAGTTTGCTCGTTTGTTTGAATTTATTGGGGAACTTTATTCTTTGCCCAATTACCGGGAAATCGATTTGACACCGTTTTTTGCACCGTTTTTTGTTTTGTTTTTTGGATTTTGTTTGGGGGATGCCGGTTATGGTTTATTGTTGTTGATCGGTATATCCATTTATAAGATCTGGGCTAAACCGAAACTCAAGCCGATTCTTTCCCTGGCGCAATGGCTGGGAGCTGCTACTGTAGTGATGGGAATTGTAAGTGGAACATTTTTTGGAATACAGTTGCTGGAAGTACAAGTGCCTTGGGTCGTAAAAATGCGGGCGATGATGCTGGATTCGCAGCAGTTATTCAATTTGGCTTTGATTATCGGCGTCGTACAGATTATTTTCGGCATGTTCCTGAAAGTGGCTAATTTGTGGCGGCGCTATGGTTTGCCTGCAGCTTTGTCTACGATTGGCTGGTTGATTTTGATTTTAGGAGAGGGCGTTTGTTATGGGCTCTCTTTAAAAGGATACGACGTAAAAATCCCAATGTATGTGGTAGCAGGTGTTGCCGGATCTTTCATATTTTTGTTCAATAACCTGAAACGCAATATTTTTATCAATATTGGAGCGGGTTTATGGGATACTTATAATACCGCTACTGGTTTGCTGGGAGATACGCTCTCATACATCCGTTTGTTTGCTTTGGGTATTTCCAGTGCTGTACTCGGGTTGGTATTTAATGATTTGGCCGTCAATATGAGCGGAGATATACCTGTTGTAAAGCAGTTGGTGATGCTCATTATTTTATTATTCGGACATAGTGTGAATTTGTTTATGGCAGGTTTGGGATCTTTCGTACATCCGATGCGTTTGACGTTTGTCGAGTTTTATAAAAATGCCGGTTTTGAAGGAGGAGGTAAAAAATACCAGCCTTTCCGGAGGAGAACCGAAAATTGATTTTAGTAGAAAAAGAGATAATTAATTAATAACAATCTAAATTTAAATTTTAAAGATTATGGAACCAATTATTTTAGCTTATATCGGGGTGGGTTTAATACTCGGTTTGTCCGGAATCGGTAGTGCGTATGGTGTGACGATTGGAGGAAATGCAACGGTAGGCGCATTGAAGAAGAACGATGAGGCATTCGGTAATTATATGGTATTATGTGCCTTGCCAGGTACTCAGGGGTTGTACGGATTTCTAGGGTTTTTCCTTTTACAGGGAGTTCTTACTCCGGAAATCACTTGGTTGCAAGCAGCTGCAGTATTCGGTGTTGGTTTAGGGCTGGGATTTGTCTGTTTGTTTTCAGCTATTCGTCAGGGACAGGTATGTGCAAACGGGATTATAGGGATCGGATCCGGTTACGACGTATTCGGTAAAACATTGATTCTGGCTGTATTCCCGGAGTTATATGCTATCGTTGCGGTGGCAGCAACCTTTATGATCAGTACGGCTATTAAATAGTTTAATAGAATAGACGGAAGGGGTTGTCTCAAAAATTGAAATTTCGACTTTTTTGAAGAGAAGTATTTCTGGTAGGAACGAATGCTCCATTTTGTTTGGAGGCTTTAAATCCTTGATTAAGATCTCTTTGTCCGGTCGAAAGGTTCGACAATCGAAAGATTTTTGGGACAATCCCTTTTGTTTTTGAACGCTTTCTTCCCTCTTCCTTTGGGGAGATATTTTTAGATGGTACGTAGATAGTTTTCAAGAGAATCGTCGGGAGGAAGTGAAACCTTCTTCCGTATCCGGTGTCGTAGCTTTTTGATGCTGTCGGGTTGTACGAAAAGGATACGGGCAATCATTTTATTATCCATCCCCATGCGTACATAAGCACAGAAGCGCATTTCGTGTTCCGATAAGTCAGGATGTGCTTCTTGTAACCGGCTGAAAAAACCGGGATAAATCCCTTCAAAGTGCACGTGGAAAAAGGTGCCTTCTTCTTCGTCGGGCACATGCTGGTTCATAATATATTGCTTTAACCTTGTTGTAACGGCTTGGGGGATGTTGCCTGTCTGCCGTTCCTTATCGAGTTGCTGTTTCAATTCGTTTAGCATCCGGTTCCGGGTGTTAATTGCCAATACCCGTTCTGCCAGTTCCCGATTCCGGCTGTCAACTTCCCGGCGGAGTTGTTCTTTGTAGAGCGTCTCGTGTTCCAGTCGTATGCACAGTTCTTTGTTTTCAGCTTCGCGTAGTTGTTTGAGGATACGTTCCTTGTGCCGGTGAGTCCAGAAAATATAACATACGAACGCAGCAATACAGGCAACAGTAAAAAAGAGGAGAAACATCAAACGGCTTTGCCACAATGACTTTTCCCGGAGGTGGCTCAGCCGGTATTCATAATGTTCAATAGCTGCCCGGCTGTCCATATGTCTGATCTCTGCTAGTCCGTTAGCTACAGAAAGCGAATCGCGTGCTGCTTCGAAATGACATAAATAGTAATAAGCACTGTCGATATTCTTTAAGGCGGCAAAGGTGTTTGTCATGCCCTGTAAAACGGGAAGTATAAATTCATGATCACGATTTTCATTTATGTAAGCGAGGGCTTTGCGATATAGAGGAAGCGACTGCTCTTCCCTTCCGGCCTGTAGATAGCCGGCTGCCAATCCGGTTGCACTTTTGGCCGTTAGTTTCTTGTTGCCGTAAGCTTTAGCTAATTGGTAAGCTGCTTCTGCCTGATCCTGACGGTGGGTATAACTGAAAAGGGAGAGCAGAACGTTGATTTTAAAAGAAGTGTCAGCACAGCATTCTGGGGCAGCCAGGAGTTCTTCCAGTATTTTTACGGCTCGTTCTTCTTCCCCCAGTCGGTAGAGGGCGTTGGAGAGGTTCAAACGGTTTTTTTGCCGGAAATGGGGGGTGCCCAGAATGTTAAAGCAGCTATCCGCTTGTTCAAAAAAGTCGAGCGCCCGATTCCAGTCTTCCAGATTTTGCATAATGACGCCCGTATTTACGCAGGTGTTGGCCAGCATAAGCGTATCGTTAATACGGCTGTAAAATGCACTTACCTGACGGTAGCCTTTATAACTTTCCAGAAAATCTCCCCTCATCAGGTAGATTTGGCTTTGTAATCCGATTATACGAGCTCTATCGTAAGGATATTTATCCGGATTGATTTGCTGAGCAGCTTCTTCCAGAAGATGTTGGGCTTCTTCCAATTCAGCATGGAATACGCGGTATCGGGCCTCCCAGTATTTGGTCCTCCATTGAAGTATAGGTAAATCAGGCCTTTGTTCGCAAAGGAAATACATTTGTTTCAGAATTGGTTCGTAGAGCTTTCCTGCTGGAGTTTGTGAAATCTGGAAAGCAAGTGAATCAAAAGAAGTCCCGGTTGGTATCCATCGGCTCGACAGGGTAGTTTGTACAGTAGGTATACAGCAATAAAGACCGAAAAAAAGCAAGACGCACCAGAAATATTTCATGTTGTAAAAATAGTAAAATATCATTGGCAAAAAAAGGTCAATTTAAATTCATTAGGATATTTCCGAAGTTCAAATGTCACAATCTTCCCTTTTTTCAAATCTCGTTTTAAAGCTTTTTTCGGAAACAGATAGGTACTTCGTTCCTTAAAGGGACTTATTTACCGGATTAGGATCTTTTCATCGGTATCGAAGAGGGTTTTCGTTTCTGAATCTTGTTTATTTGCATTTTTCTGTTTCTATTTCTACTGTTTTAAATTTTAGATGACGGTTATTTTTGATTTTTGTATTTCTATTTTCTGTTTCAGGCAAGCTGTCCCCCATTTGTCCCCCCCCGCTCTTTGATCCAAAAGTTTGATTCTTCCTATATTAGCAAAAATTTCTGGGAAAAATAGTCTGTTTTCCAAGTATTCTATTTAATAAAAATGTGAAAAAATGAAAAGTTGGAATTTTATTTTTTACCTTATACTTTTTATAACGGTATGGGGCTGTAGGAGTGATGATGAGCCTGTTCCGGTTGAAATTCCCCGGGTAACACTTGATCGGTCAGAGGTTTCGCTTCCTACCCGGGGTGGTTCGGCTGAAATAGCTGTCGAAACCGGCGGCATAGTATGGCATGTCGAAGGAGCCCCTTCCTGGCTTACCGTATCACAGACCGGGCAGGGAATGCTTTTATCGGCTGAAGGTAATTTGGGTGGTCAGCGCCGGACTACGACCCTGAGGGTTTCTGTAGAAGGCGGAACAGAAGAAACGCAAGCTACACTGGAAGTAAGGCAGGGCAACGGAGCTATGATACTTAGCTATGACACAGAAAAGCCGGATGCTGTGGTGACACTTCCTACAGAAGGTGTGGTCAAATGTACGATTAATTGGGGGGATGGGCAAAAAGAGGAAATGGATGCCATAATCGACGGTTTATCAGTTGGCTATCCTACGCATACTTATGAAAAACAGGGTAGTTATGAAGTTGAAATTTTGGGTACAGTGACGGCACTTTCGTCTATATTGCTTGATAATGCCCAACGAGCCCGTTTAAAGGCCGTGGAAGCATGGGGAGAAACGGGACTTGAAAGTATGGAATATGCTTTTCACGGTTGTACCTCACTTACCACACTTGCTTCAAATGCAGAGCAAGCATTCACAACCGTGACAACCTTCCGGAATGCATTTAATGGTTGTTCTGCTTTGAAAGAAATTCCGGCCGATTTGTTCGCCGGATGTACTTTGGCGACCGATTTTAGTTCTTGTTTTACGGAATGTATCTCCTTAAAAGTAATTCCGGAGCATTTGCTGGATGAATGTACGGGAATAGAAAAAATCAATAGTATCTTTAGTTATTGCCGAGGGCTCGAAAAAGTACCGGAGGGACTTTTTACTTCTTGCCGTCAGGTGACCGATTTTAGTTACTCTTTTGTGTATTGTGAAGCTTTACAGCAAATCCCCGCAGGTTTATTTGCGCCTTGTACGGCAGCTCTTACCTTTCAGCATTGTTTTGCAGGAGATGTTTCCCTCAAAGAAATTCCGGCAGGCTTATTTGATCGGTGTGAGCAGGTGGAAAGTTTCCAAAGTACTTTTTTAGGATGCACTTCCCTGACAAAAATACCTGAAGGGCTATTTGATAAATGTACTAAAGTCGTGAAATTTAATTTTGTATTTGCCGATTGTGAAAATCTGCTTACTGTACCAGTATCTCTTTTCGATTTTTGCCGGCAGGCAACGCGTTGGTATGGAATATTTAGGGGATGTAGCGCTTGGGAAGGAGAATCTCCTTATACACGAATAGGCGAAAAGAAAGTTCATTTGTATGAACGGGGAGAATATACCAACCAATTTGCAGCTCCGGTCGAATATAAAACGGCCTTTAAAGAATGTACCCAACTGGAAGATTATTCGATAATTTCCGCCTCTTATTCACAATGGTTGTAATTAAATCTGGGAGAAATAATTTTATCTGGATATAGAGGAGGAAGAAAGGATAGAAGGGAAAATTTAAATCAAATATAATAGTAAAACATGAAAAAACTGATATTTATTCTTTGTACACTAGTGGCTTTATGGGCTTGTTCTGATAAAGATGACCCGACCCCTGTAGAAATTCCCGTTTCCCTTTCGACGGATCCGGCTTTGCTTACTTTTGAAGCGGAAGGAGGGATGCAGGAAGTGCATATTACGACGAACTGTGATAAATGGGACGTTCGATCAGCTGATCCCCATTTTGTAGTGGACACACTGGACGACGGATTTACGGTGACAGCAGCCCGGAATCTTTCTACCGGACAACTTAAAAGTAATATCGAAGTGAAGGGAACCCGAAATGGGGAACAAATTACTGATACGGTTGTTGTTGTACAAAATGGTGCTGAACAGGTGACCTTAAAGGTCGAGCCTGCTCAATTGAATTTTCCGGTAGAGGGAGGAAGGGAAACAGTAGAGGTGCAGGTGGGCGGAACAGATATATGGAAGTTTGCAACCGAAGCCGCTTGGTTAACTATCGAGAAAGCAGACGGCATCCTGACGGTGACGGCTCAGAAGAACGTATTGCCTGAAAAATTGGCGGCAACTATTGTCCTGACAGCCGGTTTGGGTGAAAATACTGCCGAAACGACCCTAGAGGTCGTACAGGAAGCCAATCTGACTCTCGGTTCTTTGATTTTTGAACTGACGGTTCCGGCAGGGGCAAAAGCTGGACTACCCCTCTATACGGATGAAACGACTGCAGTAAACTGTGTAGTGGATTGGGGGGATGGCCAGAAGGAAACAGTGACGGCCAATGCTCCTACTCATATCTACGAAAAAGAAGGAGTTTATGAAATAACGGTTACGGGTACTGTAAGCCGGTTAAATTCCAATAATCCTGTCTTTAACAGCGGGGACGCGCTTATGCGTGACTATATCACAGCCGTAAAACAATGGGGTACAACAGGCTTAACCTCCCTGTATAATGCTTTTTGGCATTGTACAAACCTGCGTTCGATTCCAACCGATACTCAGGAATCTTTTCGTGCAATTACTACATTCGAGAGCGCGTTCGAACAATGCAGCAGCCTGGAAGCCCTTCCGGAAGGATTGTTGCGCTCATGTGATAAGGTAGAATCTTTCCGGAATTCATTTTCGCAATGTACCTCTTTGACTTCATTGCCTGAAAATTTATTCGCCTCTTGTCGTCTGGCGACCGATTTTTTTCGTACATTTTGGAAATGTACTTCTCTCAAGAGTATAAAGGAGGGAATTTTTGCTGGATGTACAGAAGCAATAGATTTTGGACAGTGTTTTTATACTTGTACCGCACTTACAACAATTCCTGTCTCTATGTTCGATGATTGTAAAAAAGCGATCGGTTTCAGATTTACTTTCGGTAAGGCCCCGCTCACAGGCGAATCTCCCTATACCCTTCATGAAGGGATAAAAATTCATTTATATGAACGTGCCGATCATACTGCACTTTTTACTGCTCCTGCTGAGTATGGACGCTGTTTTCAAGAGTGTACTTCACTGAGCGATTATGCACAGATCGAAGCACACGGCTGGAATTGATCTCTATTTTATAGCTCTCTTTCACTATTACACATTAGGGACGTGCCCTAGTGTGTAATTTTCTTCTTTTTCCTTTGCAATGATTGCATATTTGCCGTATTGTCAT